>Ga0194120_10004777_pt1 | contig 20514 bp, 17 predicted proteins | sample TA2MahCa65mmetaG_FD_148642 | JGI IMG/M metagenome (GOLD analysis project Ga0194120, IMG submission 148642) | Freshwater microbial communities from Lake Tanganyika, Tanzania - TA2015019 Mahale Deep Cast 65m | ecosystem: Environmental > Aquatic > Freshwater > Lake | place: Tanzania: Lake... | reverse complement strand
TGCGATGAGGCACATCGCTGGCGAGCACAAGGAGATTCATTCTGCACCCTTTCGATTCGGTTTGGCCCGACCGTCAGCGTTCAATCCTGAGGTTTGGCATCGGTATGTTGGTCATACCATCGCGCCGGTACGGTCAACCGTTGCTAGGCGATGCAATATACGTTAACCGCGAAGTGAAGGATGCGGCACGCGTTGTAGCTCTGTCCGCACTTCTCATTGAACAAAATTATCTGGACGAGGCACTCTTCGTCCTCCGGACCAAGCTCCCCTGGGCGGACCCTGAGCTCCTGGCCTTGCTCCAAAACTACAAGGGTGATGCGCGGACTCGTTTGTTCGAGGCGGTGGTGAGGGGATACCGGCGGTTTCAAAAGCTGGCCCATCCCATTCAGTCGCTGCGGAGGTGGCTGGGTTGGCGGCGGCTGGCCTCGCGGGGAGTTGTCCGTTCAGCACCGTGATCTTCCTGCCTCCCGGTCCATGCTGAAACAGCGCGCTGAGTCCCAATGAAATTTGGAAGAAACTTCAGCCTTTTTTTATTGTCCTCGCTGATCCAAGGCGCGATCTCCTTTGCCATGGTGCCCATCGCCACCTACGTGCTGGGACCGGAAGAGTTTGGGATGTTTGCGCTGATCTCCGTGATTCCTGTACTGCTGACCGTTGTGGCGACGATGGGGGCGGATTATCTCTTTGCCAAGTATTACCCCACCGCCAGTCTTGTCGAACGTCAGAGGATGGTTTCGACCATCCTGGCCGTCGGCGGCACGCTGCTAGCGCTGGGGTCGAGCTGCCTGCTCGCGGGCTGGACGGTTGCTGTCCAATTCATGCACCAGCTGCAACAGATCCCCTTGAAGCTTTTGGGTCTTTCGCTTCTCTCGATGGGACTTGGATTCCCCTGGGTCGTGGCCTCCTACATCGTCACGCTTGATGGGAAAGCGTCGCTCCATGCCTTCATCACGATCTCGCAAGCTCTTGTGTCCGCGCTCGTCATCATCATCGGACTGTACGGGTTAGGCCTTGGTGTGGAAGCGTTGTTTTGGGGGGCGATTGGCACATCCATTGTGTCGTCAGCCGGCGCCTGGGTGGTCCTGAAGCCCTACGCCAGGCCGGCACCCAGCCGCATGTGGGCCGCGAATATGCTCCGCGTCGGGATCCCGGTGAGCGTCGCCAATCTGATGGAAACCCTCCAGAGTTTTCTCGAACGGTATCTTCTGACCGCCTTCGCGGGATTGCATGCGCTGGGCTTGTACGCTCATTCGCAGCAGTATCGGCACATGGTCAGTATGCCGCTCAAATCGGTCTCCCGCGCCATCTGGCCGATTACCCTGCATGAAAGCCGGGAAGAGCGAAACCAATTCGGTACCACCCGCGACGCCTGGGACATGAGCTATATCGGCGTCACGATGGTCGGTCTCCTGTTTGCCACATTGGGTGGGAATCTGATCGGGTTTCTGACTCATGGGAAATTCGTGGAGGCGGCACCCCTTGTTGCGATGTGGATGGTGTTCATCCTCGTTCAGAACTCGGGGAAGCCGCAGACCGGCGTGCTCTATGCTCGCGGACAGTTGGTAGCCTGCTCGAAGGTTATGATCTTGTCGGCAGGTGCGGGGATGGTCTTGATGGCGCTTCTGATTCCTGTCATCGGCATGCTCGGAGCCATCGTCGCGGCCATTGTGCAGCAGGTACTGTATCGCGTCGGCATACAGCTTCGCGCGAGCGAGTTGGAAGGCGTTCCCAGACATGACAAGTGGGTGATGGTCGGAGCGGGAATGGTGCTTGCGACCCAGGGACTGACCGCCTATTTCTCGTTTGGATCTACGGGCAATTTGATCGTGTTCCTGATCGTGGCATCGACGTTTGCGATCATGGCCCAGCGTGTGATCTGGAATTCGGTCCTCAACATCACCGCGTGGCTGAGTGCTCCAAGACAGTCGGTGTATGGTCAGGCGGTTGATTCGTAGCATGCAAATTGCCGAGAACGTTCAGCCATTGCAGTCCGCCATATTCAGGTGGGCCGCATCGCTGAAATCCTGGAATCTCGCCTGGGAGACCGGGATCTATCCCGGAGAGATGGCGGCCTTTTTGGGGGTCTGCGAGATGGCGGGTGTTCGCACGATCATCGAGTCCGGGCGCGGGGATCACGCATACTCGACGCGGGTCTTGGGCGAGTACAGCGAAAGGACCGGGGTGGCTGTCTACTCCATTGATCTCGTCCCCAATGCGAAGCAGATCGCCGACCTCGAAGACCGCTATCCACAGCTTCGGTGTCTGGTCGGAAGCGCGTTTGACTTCGTCCCCGTCGTGGCGGCCCGGCAGTCAGGACCCCTGGCCCTCCTGCTCGATGGGCCGAAGATGCGGCCTGCGAACAGGCTTTCCATGATGGTCAGCGCGGTCTTCAATGTGGTAGTAGTGGCTCATCACAACTGTCCTCTGGAAAGCCCATGGGGCAAGGAATTCGCCGAAGTATTCCCAGGAGCTTTCCATTATGAAGACCTCATGCTCGCTCAAGCAGAGGAATGGCGCGCGTTCAAAACATGGGAGCGCGACTGCGTCAAGAGCTACGAGATCTCCGATGAAGATGACGGAACGGTGGGGAGATCGTTAGAAATGTCTTCGTTGGCGGTCGCGAGACTCGAGAGATGCCGCTACACGAAGAAACGGCTGTTTTCCCTCTGGCAAGGCGATCCGCGGCACAACCCGCTCATGCTATATGCCAAATGGCGGCTTCAGAACGGAAGTCTGTCAAAATGTATCGGCCAGCAGACCGCGTCTTCATCATAGCCGAAGCAGGCATGAACCATGACGGCAGCCTGGGAATCGCCTGCCGCATGGTGGATGTTGCCGCGGAGTGCGGCGTTGACGGAGTCAAGTTCCAGACGCATATCGCCGAAGCGGAGACGTTGCGCGATGCTCCCGCGCCGCCGTACTTCACGGCTGAGCCGCGCTATGAGTATTTCCAGCGCACAGCGTTCTCGCAGTCCCAATGGGAGTCGCTCAAAGCCCACTGTGAGACTCGCAAAACACGGTTCCTCTCCTCGCCTTTTTCGTGCGAGGCTGTCGATCTCCTTGAAAAAGTCGGCGTCACCATTTACAAGATACCCTCCGGCGAGGTGACGAATCTTTCGCTGGTCGAGGCCGTCGCAACCACTGGAAAACCGATCCTGTTATCGTCAGGGATGAGCAATTGGACCGAGCTCGATCGTGCCGTCAATGCCATCCTCAAGCGCCACGATAGGGTAACAGTGCTCCAGTGCACGTCCGAGTATCCATGTCCTTATGAGAGAGTCGGTCTCAACGTGATGTGCGAGATGCGGGACCGTTACAGGCTTGCAGTCGGGTTGTCCGATCATACGTTGACGAACTATGCCGCATTTGCCGCCGCCGCAGTGGGCGCCTCGGTCATCGAAAAGCATTTCACCTTGAGCAAGAATCTCTACGGGAGTGACGCAAAACACTCGGTGGAGCCGGCAGAGTTGTGCGATCTGGTCCGCGGCATCCGGGCGATCGAAGTCCTGCTTTCAACGAAAGTGGACAAGGATGACGCGGGGCCGTTCCATGCCATGAAGCACATTTTCGAGAAAAGCATCGTGGTGCTCATGGATATTCCAGAAGGGGCGCGCATCGAGCGCTCCATGGTGGGCATCAAGAAGCCGGGGACCGGCATTCCTGCCTGGCGGATCGAAGAGATCGTCGGCCGAAGGGTACTGCGGCGTGTGCCCTCCAATAGTCTGCTACGCCCCGAAGACATCGACTGGGAAAGGGCTGCCGATGCGTAAAATCTGCATTGTTATCGGGTCCCGCGCGAACTACAGCAGCATTAAATCCGCGATGGTTTCGATTCAGAAGCACCCGGATCTTCAACTGCAGGTCATTGTCGTCGCCTCTGCCCTGCTGGATCGCTATGGATCCGTCGTTGATCTGGTCGAAAAAGATGGGTTTGTACCGGCGGCGAAAGTGTATATGCTGATCGAAGGCGAGACGCCCGCCACGATGGCCAAATCAACCGGTCTGGGCCTTGTGGAACTCCCGACCATTTTTGAGCAGCTTCGCCCTGATTTTGTGTTGACGGTCGGAGACCGGTTTGAGACGATGGCCACCACCTTGGCTGCGGCGTACATGAACATACCTCTGGCGCACACCATGGGAGGCGAGGTCAGCGGCACGATCGACGAAAGCATCCGGCACGCCGCAACCAAATTTGCTCACGTTCACTTCCCCGCCTGTACCGAGGCCCGAGACCGGATTATCCGGATGGGCGAACGGCCGGAGGACGTCTACTTGGTCGGCTGCCCGCGCATCGACCTGGTCGCCGAGATTCTCCAACAGGACCGAACCGATTTGGGGCCTCATCTTTTTGCAGAGGGCGTCGGTGAAAGCCTCGATCTTGATCGGCCGTTCGTCATGATATCGCAACATCCCGTCACGACGGAGTACGGCGAGGGCGAACGACAGGTTACCGCCACACTGCAGGCTGTCCAGGACGTGGGACTGCCAGCCGTCGTGTTCTGGCCCAATGCTGATGCGGGATCGGAAGACATTGCCCGAGGGATTCGAAAATTCCGCGAGCGGCATAAAGATTTCCCCATGCATTTTTTCAAGAACCTGCCGATGGATATCTACATCTGCCTCATGGCGAAAACCAGTTGCCTGGTAGGCAATTCCAGCAGCGCGGTGCGGGAAGGCGCATACATCGGCACGCCCGCAGTGAACGTTGGATCGCGGCAATACATGCGACAACGAGGCCGGAACGTCATTGACATCGGATACGAACGTGATGCCATCGGCGATGCGATCCGGGAGCAGCTACGACGGGAGCCATACGAGTCCGATCCAATCTACGGGGACGGGCATGCGGGAGAGAGAATCGCCGCCACCCTTTCGGACTGCGAAGTACGGATTCAGAAACGCATCACGTATTAGCTCATGTTGGCGGATCTAGATGAGTAGCGCGACTAACTCGATCGTGATCGGTCTCCCGGGATTGGTTCTCTGATTCCCCTTATGGTTACGGGCGCTGTCAAAAATCTCGGACGCACTCTGTGCCAGTCCGCCAGAGCCGTACAGCGGCTTAGCATTCTCGCGGACTATCTGGCGGTCAAGCGCAAGTACGCATTTCTAAGAAAAGGCGGCCATTCCGGCCATGCCTCAAAGACGGTCCTGGTTGTCAGCCTCAGCGATTGGATCACGCAGGTCAAAATGGAGGCCTTGTTGGCCAAAGCGCTGCAGCAGCACGGATGGCGGCCCGTGATCGTGACACGGCGCAATTCCCGATGGGCGCATCGATACTATCGGCTCCTGGGGTTGGAAGACCTGATTTATTTCGACGAGTGGCTAAAGGCGGTACCCGAAAGCGTGGACAGCGAGGCGCAGACGCTGCTGGATAGCCCGCTGAGCTTTGCGTTTCTGCTCGATCATCGGTATCGGGATGCGTATGTCGGGCGACACGTGCTGTCCGTGGTGGCCAGAAACCTGAGAAATGGCAGCGTGTCGTTCGACGATCCGGCGGTACGCGCAATGATTCGCCAACAGCTCACCTATGCATATCGTTCGGTGAGAGCCTCGGAAATGCTGCTGCAACACGTCAAGCCCTCAAGCGCCATCTTTCTGGAGAAGGGAGGCACAGGCGTCGGGGAAATCTTTGATATCGCCCTTAATAATGGCGTGGATGCGATCCAATTCGTTCATTCTCATCGAACGGACGCACTTGTGTTCAAGCGGTATACGCCAGAAACCCGGCACCTCCATCCGTTCTCGCTTTCGGACGATTCCTGGAAAATGGTCTCCGCCCGTCCGTGGGATGAACAGATTGAACGCGAACTGACCGAGGAGCTGGAAAACCGTTATCGGGACGGTACGTGGTTTAATCGTAAATTTGTCCAGATGGGCAAAAGTCTCAAGTCACCGGAGAAGGTCAGAGCGCAGCTCGGGCTGGATCCTTCGAAGAAAACCGCGGTCGTCTTTTCGCACGTGCTGTGGGATGCCACGTTCTTTTTCGGGAAAAATCTTTTCCAGGATTATGAGGAGTGGCTTGTCGAAACCGTCAAAGCGGCCTGCAAGAATTCTGCGGTCAACTGGGTGATCAAGGTTCATCCGGATTATGTGTGGAAGCTGAAGCAACTGGGGACGGGTGAAAAACCTCAGGACTTGGAGGTCCTGCGCAATAGGGTGGGAGCCCTGCCGCCGCATATCAAGGTGTTGGAACCCGACACCGATATCAGCACGCTGTCGGTCTTCGCGATCACCGATTATGGAATTACGGTCCGCGGCACCGTGGGAATCGAACTTTCATGTCTAGGGGTCCCCGTGTTTACAGCAGGGACCGGACGATATTCTGGGATGGGCTTTACCGATGATTCGGTGTCCCGCGAGGAGTATCTTCACAAATTGGCCCATATCCAGGACTGGCCGTCTCGGCTGAGTCGGGGAAAAACCGAACTCGCAAAGCGATATGCCCATGCCATACTCAAGTTAAGGCCGCTCATTTTCCGTTCCTTTGAGCAAGTCCAGATGCCGTTTCACAAACTGGGCCATCCGCTCGATCACAACGTCGCCATCCGCCTGCAGTCGTTTGAGGAATTTCGTCGGGCAGCCGACTTGAGGGCGTTTGCAGACTGGGCAAGCGATCGTCGGCAGCTGGATTTCCTCGTGTCGGCCCCGGGCGTCGCGAAGTCACCGCCCGAGGAAAGCGGGGAGAAGCTTGCCCACGAGATGCAGCCTGTCATGGACGAGGAACGGCTCGATGTGGCCAGTCGAAGGAGGCGGCGGGTAGGGATCGGAGGCCTGTCGGGAGGAGCGTTTCTCCGCGCTCGCGCGGCATCGGTGCTGCGGCAGGCCGGCGTGTTGCCGGTGGCCTGGACGGTCTGGCGCTGGGTTAAAATGGTCTTCAATCCGGCGTTCTCCCGGCGTGAACAGTTGCTCCGGAGCGACTATCGAGAATTCAAAGAACTATACGGCTACGCATTGGGGTGCAAGCTGCGTCAAGGGAATCGTTCCCGCCAGAAGGCTCTCGTGGTCAGTGTGGGATTTATCAGCGGGGTCAAGGCAGAACTCGGATTGATCAAGGGGCTGGAAGCCGCCGGCTTTAATGTCACCGCCGTGATGAAACGTGACCCTTGGCTGGCGAAATACTACCGGCTGACGGGAGTGGCTGACGTCCTGTTTTGGGATCAATTCACCCGCCATCTGGCGTCGGCCGAGGTGGAGACGACCCTCAGCTCACTGCCATCGTTGGAATACCTGTTGTCGTTTGAATACGCCGGCACGCGAACGGGACGATGCGCCGCTTCGACGGCCCTTCGCAATCTCCGGGCGGGCTCTCTGGACCTCCAATCGCCCGTCATGCGGCGCGCGGTGTGTCCCTATATCGTGTCGGGGATGGTGCATGCCCTCGCGGCTCGCGATCTGATCCGCAGGGTTCGGCCGCAAGTAGCGATGTTCGTCGACAGAGGCTACACGCCGCAGGGCGAGCTATTCGATGTCTGCCTTGCGGAGGGGGTTGATGTGTTCACGTGGAATGCCGCCCACCGGGGCAATTCCCTGATGCTCAAGCGCTACAGACGTGAAAACCGCGATGAGCATCCGGCTTCGTTGTCGGACGAGTCCTGGTCCCGCGTACGCGCCATGCCGTGGACCGATGCCCATAGCCGGCATCTGCGAGAGGAGCTCTTCAGCGCCTATGCCAGCGGCGATTGGTACAGCGAGGTCGGGACCCAGTTCAAAACGAGGATGCTCCAAGCCCAGGAGATCAGGAACAGGCTCCGCCTCGATGGGAGCAAGAAAACGGCGGTGATTTCCCCCCACATCCTGTGGGACGGAACCTTCTTCTGGGGCACCGACCTATTTCGCAACTACGAGGAATGGTTTCTGGAGACCACCCGTGCGGCGATTGGGAACAGAAACCTCAATTGGGTCATCAAAGTCCATCCGGCCAATATCGTCAAGGATGCAAGAGACGGCGTCGGCGGAGAGCCGTCCGAGCTCATCGCGCTTCGGAATCACATCGGAACGCTTCCGGACCACATACGTATCATCGCCGCGGACAGCGACATCAGTACCTTTTCCCTTTTCAGTGTGATGGATTATTGCCTGACCGTCCGGGGAACTATCGGCATCGAAGCGGCATGCATGGGTATCCCGGTTCTGACGGCCGGCACCGGCCGTTATGACCACAAAGGCTTTACGATCGATTCTGAGTCGCGAGAGGAGTACCTGAAACGACTTGCCGGCCTTCAGGACATTCCCCCTCTTCGTGCCTCGCAACAGGAGCTTGCTGAACGGTTCGCCTACGCAGTCTTTGTGATGCGAACGCTTCTGCTGACGTCCTTTACATTGGAATACCGAAAGGATGCCACCGCGTCTATTCAAACGCAGATCAAAGCCGTCGGACCGGAAGATTGGCTAGCTGCCCCCGATCTGAAAGCATTCGTCGAATGGTTGACTCATCCGGACCAGCTCGATTTTTTTTCCACTCTGCCCAATGCCGTCGGGGATTATGCGGCGGCTGTGTCTTTGGAGACGCCTGCCCGGTAATGTCGCGCTGTATGCGTGAATCCTCCGGGCTCGCAATACACCCCATGGCGGCTGAACAGGCGATTCGAGGGCACCGGCCTGAAATGCAACGAGGATAGCACATGGAACGTGAAAATTTGATCATGCTGGACCCGGCTGAGGGGGCCGACCTGAAACAGATCGTCCCCAAGAAGATCGCCCTGGTGGCTTCTCCCTGGGTGTTCGACGATGAGGTCGAGTTCCGTTCCCAGCAGCTTGGACTTGGCTACATCGGGGCCTACGCCGAGCGATTTGGTCATCATATCGCAGCTTTCGTGGATCCCATGCTGGACGGGGGGGTCAGAGTCAAGGTCCCCTTAAAGACGAAATACCGCCTGACCCATCGGTTTGGGCATTCCGACAAAGAGATCGTGAAACGCATCCCCCAGGACGTCGACATCATCGGTTTGAATGGACCGTTCACCGATTCTCGTCTGACCGCCTATCCGTTGATCAATGCCATCAAACAGGCTTTCCCCGATGTCCCTCTGGTTGTTGGAGGCGTATTGGCCACGACGCTGCCTCACCAGGTTCTGAACGAATCGAGGGCCGATATCATCGTGAAGGGCGAAGGAGAGATCGCCTTTGCGCGCATTGCGAACGGAGAGCCCTTGAACCAAATCCCCGGTCTTGTCTATCGCGGCGCAGACGGCATGATCCTGGAGTCGTCCATGCGGAGCGAACAGTTGAGGACCATTGATTCGATCCCACCGCCCGGCTATCACTTCCGGCCGATGGATGAATATACAAGGTGGTCACCGCGCGGCGACCGCAGCCAGAGGACGTTGTCGCTCATATCGTCGCGCGGGTGCCCTTTTACCTGCGAATTCTGTTCGATTCCGGAAAAGGGCCAGCGCTGGCGTCCCTTTACGCCGGAGCGGATTCTGGGCGAAATCGATATGTGCATCGACCGGTACGGAGTCAATCACATCGAGTTCGAAGACGACAATTTCACTCTGATGGAAGGGCGTGCGATCCCAATCCTGCGCCACCTAGCCGATCTGAGGAAGAAGGGAGTCCCCCTGTTCTGTTCGTTCCCCAACGGCATCATGATCGACAAGATGTCCCGCGACCTTGCCTTTTTGATGGCTGAGGCCGGAACAGACATTGCCTATCTCCCGGTGGAGTGCGGTGATACGCGCGTCCTCGTCTCGATGGACAAGCCAAGCGCGACCGAGCATTTGGGCAAGACCCTGGAGATTGCCCGCCATTGTGTGGAGGCAGGCTTGCTCGTCAGTGCCTTCTTCATCGTGGCCTATCCAGGGGGCATCGTTCCGCACAAGAAATACCTTCGACCGGAGTATGAGCGGCATGTGATCCACGAGAGCGGCCAGGTCTTCATGAAGGGTGAGGATGAAGAAAGCTTCGAGAATACTATGAAGTTCTGCAGGACCCTGCAGGGACTCGGGGTGCAAGGCATCACCCCCTTGATCGCGACGCCGTATCCGGGTACCGAGCTCTATGAAGTCTGTGATAAATTTGATTGGCTCAGATTTAAGGACGCCAAGGATGTCATGACCACCGTATCGTATGCGCACATGAAGCCCGAGTACGTGCAAATCGAAACTCCCTGCTGCTCCGCCTCCCGGGCCTATGAGCGGTGGAGGGAAATGTCGGATGTATTCCAGTCCTTTCACAACGTTCGCCGCTTTTCCGGTGATGATCATCTCGTCCCCACCCAAGAGGTCGCCAAGCGGGAAACGTCCGCGACATGACGCTGCCAGGTGCCTGATACCAGCGGCCCTCCGGCTCCATGGTTACCGAGCCTTCCATGCCACGTCTCCTTGCCGTGATCCCAGCGCGCGGTGGCTCCAAGGGGGTTCCGCGCAAGAATGTGAAGGAATTTCTGGGTCGGCCTTTGCTGGCCTGGGCCGTAGAAGTGGCGAGGGCAAGCGGGCTGTTCGAACGAGTCATTGTGAGCACCGACGATCAGGGCATTGCGGAGACTGGGCGAGCCTGCGGGGCAGAGGTCCCATTTCTTCGGCCCGGACACCTTGCGGAGGATGCCACGCCGACGGCGCCGGTGATCCATCACGCAGTCGAATGGCTGCGACGTCAGGAACACTGGACGCCGGACTTCGTGATGGTGTTGGAACCCACGTCTCCGTCAAGGCGCGTGTTCCATCTGCAGGAAGCCGCGCGTCTGTTGTTCGATCGAGACGCGGACTCTCTTGCCAGCGTATCGGCGCTGCCGCACCATTACAATCCGGCCAAGGCCTTGCGACTGCATCCGGACGGCACCATGACGGGGATGGAAGGCACGCCCGTGCGGGACATGCCGCATCGGAGACAGGGCCTCCCGGAGCTTTACGCATTCAATGGGCTCATCTTCGCCGCAAGAGCCGCGCTCCTGTTTGAATCGCCGCCGACGTTATGGGGAAAGCGTGTGATTGGGTATGTGACCGATCCCAAGTACAGCATCGACATCGACACGCCCGAAGACTGGCTGATCGCTGAAGCCCGGATGCGGGCCATCCTCGACGAGGAGGCTGTTCAGTGACCAGGGATATACGATTTGGAAATATCGTGATCAGCGACTCGGCTCCGGTCGTCGTGATCGCCGAAGCCGCGTGCGAGCATCGAGGCGACCTGGATGAGGCTAAGCGGCTCGTCGATCTGGCGAAGGAGGCCGGAGCCGACGTCATCAAATTCCAGCTACATCTTCCGGAAGAGGAAATGATCCCAAACAGCATTCGTTTCTGGGCGGGAAGCATGGATGAAGTGCTGGCGCGCGTTAATCTGCCGGCGAAGGATCATGCGGTCCTCATGCAACATTGCAAGGCTGTGGGGATCCAATATCTCTGCACGCCGTTCTGCGCGAAGGCCGCCGACATTCTCGATGAACTGGGGCTCGAGGCCTTCAAAACGGGCTCCGGCGAGATGACCAACATTCCCATGCTTCGCCACATCGCGCGCAAGGGGAAGCCGATGATCGTCTCAACCGGCATGGCTTGGGCGGACGAGATCCAGGAGACGGTGGCTGCACTGAGGAAGGAGCGGGCCCAGTTCATGCTGATGAATTGCACGTCTGCCTATCCGCCGCGGTCGGAAGAGGTCAAGCTCGGCTTCATCCCTGTTATGAGGCAGATGTTCAAGACCCTCGTCGGGTACTCCGACCATGCCACCGATATGTGGGCAGTGCTCGGTGCGGTGGCCATGGGGGCCAAGGTGATCGAAAAGCACTTTACGCCTGATCGATCGCTCAAAGGGCCCGATCACTTCATCTCTCTCGAGCCGAAGGAATTTCGCACCATGATCGACGCGATACGGAAACTGGAGGCCGCTCTCGGTGCGGACAAGAAAGTGCACGCCGGCGAAGAAGAAGTGCGGCGCTGGGCCCACCATTCAGTCGTGACTCTGTGCGATATTCAGGCCGGCGCCAAAATCACATCCGAGATGGTCGGTGTGAAGCGTCCCGGATGGGGAGTGCCCGCCAAGCACCTGGAGGAATTCCACGGGCGCATCGCCGCTCGCGACATTCCCGCCAACTCGTTGCTCGGATGGGAGGATGTCGAGGGGGGGGCTGCATGAAGCGCATCGCGCTCATCACCGGCTCTCGGGGGGAATATGGCTACATTCGCCCCATCATCCAGGAAATCGAGCGGCATTCCGATCTCGATTACGCGTTGATCGTGTCCAATCTTCACCTGCTTCCGGATTTCGGCCTCAGCGCAAACGAGATCGACCTGGATGGGTTCAAGGTCAGTGACCGAATCTACATGGCGCTGGATGGTTACACGCCCGCTTCTATGAGCAAGTCACTGGGTGTCTTTCTGATGAGCATCACCGACTCCCTCATGCGCCTGCGGCCGGACATTGTCCTGCTGGCCGGCGATCGCGGCGAACAGCTCATGGCAGCCATATCGGCGGCCCACATGAATATCGTCGTGGCCCATATCCAGGCTGGAGAGCTCTCCGGCAATATCGATGGGATGACGCGTCATGCGATCGCGCGTTTTGCGCACGTCCACTTTGCATCGGGCAAGGATGCAGCCCGGCGACTGCAGCGGATGGGCGAGGAAGATTTCCGCATCCATATGACCGGTGCCCCACAGCTCGACGAATTGGTGAACGGACATTTTGTTCCACCGGAGGAGATTGCCGCTCGTTTTCGGCTGAACTTGCGCCGGCCGATCATCCTGTTCGTTCAGCATCCGGTCACTGAGGAATACGAGAGCACAGTGACTCATGTGGAGGAGATACTGGAAGTCCTCTGTGCTCTGAAATTCCAAACCGTCTCGATCTTCCCGAACAATGATGCCGGCAACATGGAAGTGCGGAAGCTGCTTGAACGGTATCGCCGTCCATTTATTCGGATAGAGCGGAACGTCTCCCGGCAGCGCTTTGCCGGTCTTATGAACGTTGCCAGCGTCATGGTGGGTAACTCCAGCAGCGGGCTCATTGAAGCACCGTGTTTCGGGCTTCCCGCCGTGAATATTGGGACCCGCCAGCGCGGACGCATGCGCGGAAGCAACGTCATCGACGTGCCATGCGAGGGGAAGGCCATTCGAAGCGCCATCGAGCAGGCCATGACGAAGGAGTTTCGCGAGAAGCTGAAGGTGGAAAGCGGCAACCCGTATATGGGCGATGGTCGCGTGGCCGCCAGGATTGTTGATGTCCTGCGGGCGCTCAAAGTTGATGAACGCCTGCTGAAGAAACAAATTTCTTATTGAAAAAGATGAAAAAGCAAAGGAGGCCGTTACTGGTGAAGAAATTGGACGACTTTGTCGTCTTCTCCACGGATAGCGTCCGGGTCTCGATGGAGAAGATCGAACGGAACAGGCATCGTGTCGTGGTAGTTGTGGATGAAGGCCGCGTCATCGGCACCGTGAGTGATGGCGACCTCCGGCGCGCCTTTCTGAACAACGTTCTTCCGATTTCACCGGTCGAAAAGATCATGAACATCAATTGCCGAACCACCACCGTGCGGGAGCCGAAGAAACTCCAGAAGATCATTCAGAAGGAGAAGGTCACGGTCCTGCCGGTCGTGAATGACGTCAATGAACTCATTGATGTCGTTCTGGCCGATGAACCGTTTATCTCGAAAAAATAAAGACAGTGGCGCGCCGGGAGACTTTGTAGGATGACTTATGCTCATAAAGAACGGGGATTTTGTGTGTGGCTGACGGGCCTCAGCGCAGCCGGCAAGTCAACGATCGCCCAGTCGCTCGCGAAGCTCCTGCTCGATCGTGGCCGCCAGGTAACGATATTGGACGGCGACGTGGTCAGGAGGCATCTCTCCAAAGGCCTGGGATTCAGCAGGGAAGACCGGAACACCAATGTGCGGCGCATCGGCTTCGTGGCGTCCGAGATCGTCCGGCACAACGGAGTCGTCATTTGCGCCGCGATCAGTCCATACCGGGAAGCGCGAAACGATTGCCGGAACATGATCGGCCCCGATCGCTTCGTTTTGGCGTTCGTGGATACGCCGATTGCCGTGTGCGAGCAGCGGGATCCCAAGGGGCTGTATGTGCGTGCGCGTCGCGGAGAGATCACGAGCTTCACGGGCATCGACGATCCGTACGAACCGCCCGATGATGCAGAAATCGTCTTAACGACGACGGACTACTCGCCGGAAGAGAACGCACGCAAGGTGACCGAATATCTGCTGGCCCAAGAGCTGCTCTGAAATCTGCCGACTCCTGCCATGAGTGACATCGCAATCAGAGCATCCGGCCTGAGCAAGCGCTATCGGATCGGTCTGCGCCAGCACTACGGAAGCCTACGTGACGTGATTGCGGGGAAGTTCTTTGGCTTTCGGGCTGCCGGTGTCGGTTCGGGACGTCGTCCCTCCGGACGCTTCGTCGGAGATATGATCTGGGCGTTGCGGGATGTCTCTCTTGAGGTGCGGCACGGTGAGGTCATCGGGGTTATCGGTCCCAACGGAGCGGGCAAGACCACGCTGCTCAAGATTCTGTCGCGCATCACGGAGCCGACCGAGGGCGAGGCCGAGATTCATGGACGGATGGGCTCGCTTCTGGAGGTGGGGACCGGGTTTCATCCAGAGATGTCGGGCCGAGAGAACATTTATCTCAACGGTGCAATCCTGGGGATGAGGCGGCGCGAGATTGAGCGCAAATTCGACGAAATCGTGAGCTTCGCCGGAGTCGAAGAGTTCCTGGACACGGAAGTGAAACATTACTCGACCGGTATGTACATGCGCCTCGCCTTTGCCGTCGCCTCCCATCTGGAGCCCGATATCCTGGTCGTTGACGAAGTCTTGTCGGTCGGGGATGTACAGTTCCAGGAGAAATGCCTGGGAAAAATGAGCCGGGTGGCCGGCAGCGGCCGAACCGTCCTCTTCGTCAGTCACAATTTGGCCGCAGTCCGCAGCCTCTGCACTCGCGCGTGCCTCATCGACAGCGGGCAGATCCGCCTGCTGGGGAAGCCCGATGAAGTCATATCCGAATATCTCACGTCGTTCCGCTCCTCGGAGAGCCCAAACGATAATTTGCTGGCGGAAAGGTCCGATCGCTCTGGAAGCGGAAGAGTCCGGGTGATCAGGTTTGAGGCGCGTGCGTCGGAGGATCAGCCGGGCCATCCCCGCACCGGAAGCGATGCGGAGTTCATCATCGGGTACACGTCAACGGAGAACAAGAATCTCGTCCGGTTTGAGGTGGGTTTTGTCGTGGTGGACCAGGATGGAGTTGCGGTGTTCACGTGCACGACGAAAATGACCCGTTTGCGAATCTTTCATGACGCACCGCCTTCCGGACGGATCGTCTGCAAGATGAAAAGCCTGCCTCTCGTACCCGGCACCTACTGGGTAAATATTACGATGAAGGATGAATGGGGACTGGCGGATTCGATCATGAGGGCCGCGAGTTTTCGGGTGATCTACGATGGAACCGGCGAGTTCATCGTGATCCCATCCCGCGCGGCGGGCCACGTGGTCGTTCACCACGAATGGGCCATTACGTCCGAATCAATGTTTCCCAGGTAGAGAGGAGACTGTCGTGAAATGCGCTGATTTGATGGTGAGCGAATGCGCCCGCTGTTCATAGGGGGCTATCCGAAATCGGGAACCACGCTGCTGCTGTCACTGCTGGACGGGCATCCGGAGGTCGCGGTCTTTCCCGAGGAGACGAGGTTCTTCGGGCACTTGTTGCCGCTGATGCGGTCCGGTGCTTCACGCGAGGCCGTGTTGGACCAGGCTTTCAATCACACGGGCGTCCGGTTTTTTCGGGAAGGGGTCTTCGACGACGGCGCGGGCGTTCGCGATTATTCGGCGATTGATTTTGCCTTGTACCAGCGCACGGTGGAGTCGCTGTGGGCGTCATCCGGCTACAGCCAGGCCGGCCTGCTGATAGCAATGGTGAGCGCCTATGCACAGATAACGGGACAGGACCTCGCGCGGAAGCGGTACTGGATCGAGAAGAGCCCCGGGACTGAACATTTCGCCACGGAAATCCTGCGCTTGTTCCCGGAGGCGAGCTTCGTCTATACTCTGCGGGACCCGCGGGCTAACTATTTCTCCTATCGAAAGAAGAAAGAGAAGTACTTGAAGTACACCATGTCGGTGGAAGAGTTCATCCTGGCCTGGATCAGGAGCTTGCAGGCCATTCTGCGAGGGGTCAAGGCATGCTCGGCCATGGCCGCCTCCGGTCAGGACGTCCACAACCGGTATCTCGTGATCCTGTATGAGGAGTTGGTGCGCGATCCGCGGGGCGTCATGGAGAAACTAGCCAAGCAGATCGGTCTGTCATGGGACGATTGCCTGATGAGCCCGACCAGGATGAACCGGCCCTGGGAGGGGAATTCGATGCATGGGTATGCCTTCGCGGGTGTCTCCTCTGAACCGGTCATGGTCTGGAGGGCGGAGCTGGATCCGAACGAGAGTGCCTTCATCGACAGCGTGCTGGGTGCGAACATTCTCAGGGAACTGGGGTGGCCGAGTTCCCGGACAAAGGAGCAGGAATTGGGGAAGCTGAACGATGTCCGATTGTTGCGTAACATCCTGGTCGGACGACCCAACGGACCGTCGTTTCGCCAGCGGTGTGCGCTGGCATTCAGGGTGTTCCAATTTCGATCCGGCTGGCTCGAAGGCGCCGACCTGGCGGGTGCGCTTTTGCGGGGCGACGGCGCATGCTGAACGAGGAGTCCGTCCGGGTCCGTCAAAGCTGCGGAGCCGGTTTGACTTGAGTGGAGCCGACGGCATGAGGCGCCTTTCCCATCTGCTGACACCGGCTGGCATCCGGGCCGTCTGCTACTTCGGAGACACAAACGGCCGTGGATATCCTGGCGCCAAGGTCTTATGGCGATGGCTGTTCAATTTCCGGCGGTCGATGCACCATCTCTCCCAGGGTCGTCCGAGGTCGGGTCAGGGGGGGGCGCTGAACAGTCTGCGCCGGGACGGTATCCTGGTGCAGGCGTTCGATGAGGTATTCGACAAGACGGCGCAGGCTTGCGCGGGCAGAATCCGGGAGATTTGCGACGAGAAGATGGCGAATCCATACATACGGGACGTCGTCACTGGAAAACAAACAACCGGCAAGAAGAAGGATTTCATCCTCGAGCTGCTGGACGGCACGTTCTATGTGGAAAGTCCGTTTATCCAGCTGGCAGTCAATCCTCGCTTGCTGTCGCTGGTGAATGCTTACCTTGGGATGGCCAGCTATCTTCGGGATGTCCAGGTCTGGCTGAACTACCCCACCCCGGGACCGCCGAAAGAGACGCAGCTCTGGCACCGCGATTATGCCGATTTTCTTAACGTCAAGGTCTTCCTCTATCTGAACGACGTGACGCGGCACAACGGCCCATTTTGTTTCGTGCCGCAGACCCATCGGATCGGTGCTCGCCGGCAGGTGCCGGTCAGGAATGCCAGAGCCAGGATTGATGACCAGGAAATGGACGCGGCGATCCCCTCGAGCCAGTGGCGCATTTGCGAGGGGCCGTCCGGTACGGTCGTCCTGTGCGACACCGGCGGCTTTCACCGGGGATTGAAGCCTGTGGACAACCACCGCGTGCTGCTGGAGCTGCATTACACGTCCGGCAAGCCGGCTTATCCCAGAACGTTTACCCTGGACACGTCGAGTGCGGCGCTGAACGGTCTTGATGCGACTCAAAAGCAAGCATTGCTGCTCTGACGCCAGCCCGGATGGCGTGGCGGAAGCTGAGCAGGAGTCCGCGCTGTCCGTGCTGCACCTGAGCTGCTGGGACAATGAAGGCGGTTCCGGACGGTCTGCCTACCGACTGCACTGTGCCCTCAAGCGGCTCGGCCTGCGCTCCCGGATGCTGGTCGGGCGCAAGCGAAGCCAGGATCCCGATGTCAAAGTCATCGGCGGCCGCCTGCTCGGTCGGCTCGACCGGCTGGGCGGCCAGATGATCGATCAATTGGATCTGCAATATCTCTTCTACCCGTCTTCCTTTCTGCTGAGGCGGACCCGTTGGGTGCGGGAAGCGGATGTCATCCAGGTCTTCAACACGCACGGGGGATATTTCAGCCACCTGGCGCTTATCCCGCTGAGCCGGTACCGTCCTGTGGTCTGGCGCCTGTCGGACATGTGGGCCATGACAGGCCACTGCGCCTATTCCTATGAATGTGAACGGTGGGAGACCGGATGCGGAGTCTGCCCTCACCTCGACGAGTATCCGCGCCTCCGGATGGATACGTCGGCATTTTTGTGGCGAGTCAAGGATTGGGTCTATGAGCGATCCCGGCTGACGCTCGTGGCGCCGTCGACCTGGATGGCTGCTCTGGTCAAACGGAGTCCGTTATTGAGCAGATTCTCAGTTCATGTCATCCCAAACGGGCTGAACACGGACACCTTTCACCCGCTTCCGAAGTCTCGCGCCAAGGAGCAACTGGGACTTGATCCCAGGGATCGCGTGATTCTGTTCAGCGCCGCGTCCGTGCTCGATGAACGAAAAGGGGGAGCGATCTTGCAGGAGGCGATCAGGCGGGCGGCTGGCGACGGTCTGCAGAACGTCACGCTCCTCGTCATGGGACGCAATGCCGGAGCATGGCAGGCGGACGGTCCGTTCCGGACCAAGAACCTGGGACACATCGGCGATGAGAGGACGCTCGCGACGGCCTATTCGGCAGCCGACGTGTTTGTGCTTCCCACCCTTGCGGAAAATCTTCCCAACGGAATTCTCGAGAGTATGGCTTGTGGAACGCCCGTCGTCTCCTTCGACGTGGGAGGGGTTGCCGACGCGGTACGGCACATGGAAACGGGCTACCTGGTCGCTTATCGGGATGCGGCGGACCTGGTGAAAGGGCTCACGATGCTGCTCGAATCTCCAAACCTTCGCGCCCGCATGAGCCAACGCTGCCGGGAAATCGTGGAGCGGGAGTATACCCTCGACCTGCAGGCGCATCGTTTTCTGTCCCTGTATCGCGAGCTTGCCGGCTCCGGACGGCCCCACCTGTCCTTACGGCCTGCGGAAGAGAGCCCAGAACGTGTCTACGCATCCTGAGCCGAATATGCCTGATCCGACAAACCAAGCGACGAATCGACCGCTCGTTTCGATCGTCACGCCGTCGTTCAACCAGGCCGGGTTCATCGAAGGCACGATCCGTTCGGTGCTGGAACAGGATTATCCGAACGTCGAATACCTGGTGCTGGACGGCGGGTCGTCGGACGGCAGCGCACAGGTCATCAAGCGGTACGAGCATCGTCTCGCCTATTGGACGAGCGAGCCGGACAAGGGACAGGCGGATGCGATCAATCGAGGGTGGCGCATGGCGCGCGGGGAGATCCTTGCGTATCTGAACGCGGACGATCAATACCTTCCCGGAGCAATGGCGCGGGCGGTCGAGCTCTTCAGCCGGCATCCGGACGTTGGGATCGTCTACGGGTCCTGCTATTCGGTGCTGCCCACGGGCACCCGTTACGAGTACGTGCCGGCCGAATACTCCCTCGAACGACTCCTGTTGGAGAATTTCATTCCTCAACCGGCCGTCTTCATCAGGCGATCGGTCTTGGATCAGGTGGGATTGCTGGACGACTCGCTACATTACTGCTTGGACTACGATCTCTGGCTCCGGGCTGCCCTCGCGGGGATCCGTTTCCACCGAATCGAGGGGCCGGCATTGGCCAGCTTTCGCATCTGGCCCGGGTCGAAAACATCCGATGATCCGGAGCGGTGGATCAATGAGCGGTTCCGCGTGATGGAGCAGGCGTTTGCCCACGAAAAAGCTCCAAGGAGTCTCGAACCATTGAAAGTCCTGGCGAGGGCGAAAGCCTACCTCTCACTCGCCTATGGGGTCTCCATCTGCGGAGATCTCCGCTCCGTCCGCGTCCTGCTGAAGCGGGCGTTTCAGGTCATGCCGTCGATCATTCGGGACCCGCAATTCCTGAGCCTGGCCGGGGCGGCGATCCTGGGGCGACGGGGGAGTCATCTGGTGCGGCAGGCCAAATGGGCTATCTTGAACTGGCACGGGTACGGAACGCGATGAAAGCGCCAGCTGGACGGCAGGTTTCCAATCCACGCGTATCCATGCCGGAGTCGGACGCCAGCCGTTGCGTCCCTGCAGACGAGTTTCGCGTCTCGATTCCTTTGGGGTCGTTCCATCTGTCAGGCGGAGTCAAGGTGCTGGTGCTCCTGGCCAACGGGATGGCGGACCAGGGATGGGGCACGACCTTCCTCGTTCCCGATTATGCTTCGGCCTCACCCTTTGCGCTGGACCGGCGGATCAAGGTCCGGGTGATCTCAACCGGTCCGCGCTGGCTCCCTCGAAGGCTGAGGCAGGTGACCTATTACGGCAAACTGCTGGGATTGGCGAGTGGCGGGGCGCACCTCTGCCTGGCGAATTATTATTTGACCGCCTACTGCGCGGTGGTCTCCTCCCTGTTGGCGGGCCGCAAGACGTCGGTCCTCTGGTACGTCCAGGGGTATGAGGCCGGCAGCCACGGGCTGATGGCCGAGGATGGAATAATCGGCCGGCTCCTGCGTTATGTGCTGGCCAGCATGAGCTACCGGTTGCCGGTGCCGATCCTGTGCGTCTCGCAGTGGGTGAGGGAGCGGATC
>Ga0194120_10004775_pt1 | contig 20523 bp, 17 predicted proteins | sample TA2MahCa65mmetaG_FD_148642 | JGI IMG/M metagenome (GOLD analysis project Ga0194120, IMG submission 148642) | Freshwater microbial communities from Lake Tanganyika, Tanzania - TA2015019 Mahale Deep Cast 65m | ecosystem: Environmental > Aquatic > Freshwater > Lake | place: Tanzania: Lake... | reverse complement strand
TGATGAGTGCCAGGACATCGTTTACATGATTATGTGCCAACACATCGTTAACAATCTGCTCACGGTCTTGCCTGCGCGATCATTTGGCTCACGATGCATTCCTTTCCCAACACAAGGAGGAATGCATGGAGGACAAACGGAGCGAGGATCGCCAGCGAGCAGTCCAGCGCTATTGTGCTGGCGAGAATCCAACCTGTATCTGCGCGTCGATGGGGTATTCGCGGCCCTGGTTGTACAAGTGGCTGCACCGCTATCGCACGGGACCCGGAGACTGGTTTGGCGAGCAGTCGCGGCGGCCACACCAGAGCCCGACTCGGTCGGGCCGGGAGATCGAACAGATCGTGATCCTGGTGCGGCTGAGCCTGTACAACCGGGGACTGTTCTGCGGGGCGCAAGCGATCCGGTGGGAACTGGAGGACCTGGCGATGACGCCCCTGCCGTCGCTGCGCACGATCAACCGACTGCTGGCCCGCAACGAGCTGACCCACCGGCGCACCGGCCGCTCTCAGCCGAAGGGCAAGCGCTACCCCCTCCTCGTCGCAAGCCAACCTGGGGATGTCCACCAGGCCGACTTTGTCGGGCCCTGTTACCTGACGGGACCCGTCCGCTTCTACAGCTTGCACAGCGTCGACCTGGCGACGGGGCGCTGCGCCATCGAGCCGCTGGTGCAGCGTGCCGGGCAACACACCGTGAACGCGCTGTGGGCCACGTGGACCCGCCTGGGAATACCCCAGCATCAGCAGGTGGACAACGAGATGGTCTTTTACGGCAGTCCGGCCCATCCGCGTGGGATGGGGTTCCTGATCCGGCTCTGTCTGCCGTTGGGGATCGAACCCTGGTTTATTCCGGTTCGCGAGCCGTGGCGCAATGGGATCGTCGAAAAGTTCAACGATCACTGGCGGCAGAAGTTCCTGACCCGCACGCCGATGGGCTCGGCGGCGGAGCTCACGCGGGAGAGCCTGAACTTCGAGCAGCGGCACAACAGCCACTACCGCTACAGCAAGCTCGGAGGGAAGACGCCCATGGCGGCCCTGGCCGCATCGGGCGTCCCCTTGCGGTTTCCGCCAACCCCACAGGCGCCGCTGGTGCCGCTGCCCAAGCCCTGCACGGGGCGTTACCACCTGATCCGCTTCATCCGCAGCGCTGGGCGGCTCGATGTGTTCGGAGAGAAGTTCCCGGTGCCACCGGAAACCATCTACGAGTATGTCCGTGCGACCGTGGACGTGGAGCGCCAACGGTTGGGCGTGTATCTCAATGACGCGCAGGTCGACGAGTATGAGTATCGTCTGCGGTAGGAAAGGCTCACGGCGGCGGGGCAATTCCACACACCCTACAGACTGCTGGCGCCGCTCCGCCGCTCTGCCGAGCATCAGCATTGTAAATGATGTCCTGGCACTTCTTGCTGTAAACGATGTCCTGGCACTTATCAACTACGAGAAAGCCTTTCGACCAATCCAGGTCAGCCGGCAAGCATCCAAAATCAACCGACGATTTCCGGCTTGCGTCATGCCCCTTCGTGTCTCTAGGTTGGGTAGGTCTTTCGGCCTACTCTCGGTCTCTTCGTCTTGATCGGCCAAACCGCACAAACTCCCTGGCGTTTCAACGCCTTTGGGCTTGACTTGCCAAGACCCCTCCGGCTAATCTAGCGCTCCTTTGGCCTAGGCCTAATGAGGAGAGCCAAGACCTTGAACGCAGCGACGGACATCGGTCATCCCGACTTGGTTGCCGCCATTGCGGACGAAATCCGAACGTCCGGCCCAATCACCTTTGCCCGGTTCATGGAACTGGCCCTCTACCATCCCCAATTCGGGTACTACATGAGGACGGCCAGCGGAACAGGCGAAGACAGGATTGGATGGTCCGGCGATTTTTACACCAGCAGCGACGTACACCCCGCCCTGTCCCAGGCCCTGGCCAGGCAGGTTCGCCAAATCGACGAAATGCTCGGCCACCCCGATCCCTTCACCGTGGTGGAGATGGGGGCCGGCAAGGGGCTGCTGGCCAGGGACTTTCTTGCTGCCGGCCAGAAGGCATCGGATTCCTTCTTCTCCCGTCTGCGCTACGTCCTGGTCGAACACAGCCCGGCCATGCGGGCCTCGCAGCAAGCCAACCTTGCGCCCTGGGCAGGAGCCACGGGGCGCGTAACCTGGCGTAACAGCTTGAGTGACTGTGCCTCCGGCAGCTTGGTGGGCGTCATGCTGTCGAACGAACTCGTGGACGCGTTCCCCGTCCATCGCCTCGTGATCGAAGAAGGAGAGCCCAAGGAAATCTTCGTGGACTATCGAGACAGACGGTTCCACGAATCTCTGCGGCCTCTCTCAACCCCAGCCTTGGCGGACTACCTCCAACGCCTCGCGCAGTTGGAGATCACGTTTTCCGAGGGATACCGCACCGAGGTCAACCTGAACGCCTTGGCCTGGATGCAAGAGGTGGCGCGGGTCCTGGCGCGTGGGATCGTCATCACGATCGACTACGGCCATACGGCGCAAGACCTCTATGGGCCCGATCGGCGCAGGGGAACCTTCCTGTGCTACCATGCCCAAATGACGTCGGAGGATCCGTATCGGCTGGTGGGGCTGCAGGACATGACGGCCCACGTGGACTTCAGCAGCTTGGCCGCGGCCGGACAGGACGCGGGCCTCCCGGTCGCCGGCTACACGAACCAAATGAGTTTTCTGATGGGACTCGGAGTGGAGCAGATGTTGGAGACCCTGGAGCCGGGATCGGCGGAATTCCAGTCGCTCGTCCAGTTGTTGCGGCCGGAAGGCATGGGGCGGACCTTCAAGCTCCTGATCCAGCACAAGGGCATGGCCTCGCCGGAACTCGACGGGCTCCGCTTCAAGCCCTTCTTCGGATCGGTGCTCGCAATGCAGAGCTAATGGCCTATGGCTGATAGCGTATGGCCGAGGCAAGAAAGCTTCGCCAGTCCGAACCATAAGCCATCAGCCATCTGCTATACGCTCTTCGGAAGAAACTATGGGTAACCAAGCCGTTCCGTTGAACTATATCCCGATCCTGATCTTCATCGTGATTGCGCTGGGGTTCGGCCTGGTCTCGCTCCTGGCCGGCTGGGTCGTACGCCCGCATCGGCCCTATCCGGCCAAGCTGGCGCCGTACGAGAGCGGCAGCCCGCTCTTTTCCGACGCGCGCATCCAGTTCCCGATGCGCTACTACGTGATCGCGATGCTGTTCGTCATCTTCGACATCGAGGTCGTGTACTTGTTTCCCTGGGCGGTGAGCTACCGCAAATTGGGCCTCTTGGGCCTCTTGGAAATGGCCTTCTTCATCGGCGTCCTCGTCGTCGGGTTCTGGTACGCCTGGAAGAAGGGAGCGCTCGAATGGGATTAGTGCGGCGCGTGGGTGGGCGTCCCCGTCGTCTCCCTTGCTCGCAGAGCCCGCACCGAAGCGGTGCTCGCTCGATGCGCGCAGTCGGAGTCGCCGAAACCGCCCGTCCGCTTTCTTGCTGAAGGAAGGATACACCAGAAGAGGGATCAAAGGAAGATGGGCAATCGAGTGGGATTAAACGCTGTGTCTATAAAGTCTGAACGTCGTCAAGTCGAACCCTTCAAGACTTTACGACCTGACAACTTTCCAACTTGAAAGACTGACCTTATGGGCATGTTCGATAGACAGTTGGACGCCAACGTCCTCACGACCAATCTGGACTCCCTCGTCTGTTGGGCGAGAAAATCGGCGCTCTGGCCCATGACCTTCGGGCTGGCCTGTTGCGCCATCGAGATGATCGCGGCGGTCTCCTCGCGCTACGACCTCGACCGCTTCGGCGCCGGCGTCTTCCGCGCCTCGCCCCGGCAGTCCGACCTGATGATCGTGGCCGGCACCGTCTGCCGGAAGATGGCGCCGGTCATTCGCCGCATCTACGACCAGATGCCCGAACCCCGCTATGTGATTTCGATGGGCTCCTGCGCGACCTCCGGCAACCATTACAACAGTTACAGCGTCGTGCAGGGCGTGGACCAGATCGTCCCCGTAGACGTCTACGTGCCGGGCTGCCCCCCGCGCCCCGAGGCCCTGATGGACGGGCTGCTCAAGTTGCAGGAAAAGATTCAACGGGAGAAAGTCTTTGTGAAATGAGCCGATAGCTGATGGCCGATAGCTGATGGCAAGAAAGGATTCCGGTCAATCCGAACCATAAGCCATCGGCCATCAGCCATACGCTCTTGTTATAACCATGCATGCACTACTTGAAACACTGAAAGCCAGGTTCCCCGAGGCCGTCCTCTCGGTCAAGGACGACCAGGAGCGCAGGGAACTCTCCGTCCGCGTGGCCGCGCCCCGCCTGTTGGAGATCGCCGCCTTTCTCCACGACGACCCCTCGGCCGCCTTCGACCACATTACCGACATCTGCTCGGCCGACTATCCGGACGACCCCGAACGCTTCGAAGTGATTTATCACTTCCTGTCGCTGCCGCATGCCACCCGACTCCGCGTCAAGGCGCGGCTCACCGAAGACCAGCCGACCATCGCCTCGATCACCGGCATCTGGAAGGGCGCCGATTTCATGGAGCGCGAAGTCTACGACCTCATGGGGATTCGTTTCAGCGGCCACCCCGATCTGCGCCGGATCCTGATGCCGGAGGACTACGACGAGGGCCATCCGCTGCGCAAGGACTTCCCCACCGAAGGCAGAGGCTGGCGGAGCCGCTTCGAGTTCCTGCCCAGGATGGATGAGTCAACCCCTGCGGAGACCGAGGAGGCGTGTACGGAGGAACAACGGAAGGTCTTCCGCTCCGAGCCAGGACCGGCTCCGCGCCGGACCGAGGAACTGCTCCTGAACATGGGGCCCCAGCACCCGGCCACCCACGGGGTCTTGCGGGTCGTCCTGGAACTGGACGGCGAGCGGATCACCAAGGCCACGCCGGATCTCGGCTACCTCCACCGAGGCGTGGAAAAACTGGCCGAGGGGCTGGCCTACATGCAGATCATCCCCCATACGGACCGGCTCGACTACGTCTGTTCGATGACCAACAACTACGCCTACGTCCGGGCCGTGGAGAAGCTGCTGAACCTGGAAGTCCCCGAACGGGCCGAATACATCCGGACGATCGTCGCCGAGATGCAGCGGATCATCGGACACCTCTTCTGGCTGGGCACCCAGGCATTGGACATCGGCGCCATGACGGTCTTTTTCTGGACCTTCCGCGAGCGCGAAGTGCTGCTGGACCTCTTCGAAAAACTCTGCGGCGCCAGGCTCACGCTCAACTACTTCCGCATCGGCGGAGTGGACAGCGACTTCACGCCGGATCTGGTCCAACGGCTGACGGCCTTCCTGGACGCCTTCCCCGGCCACATCAAGGAGTATGACGAGCTGCTCCAGACCAACCGGATCTGGATCGGCCGCACCAAGAACGTCGCGGTGATTTCCGGGGAGGACGCCATCAACTTCGGCCTGACCGGGCCGGTGCTGCGGGCCTCCGGCGTCGCCTACGACGTGCGCAAGCTGGAGCCCTATGGGGCCTACGGCAAAGTGGAGTGGGAAGTGCCGGTCGGCAAGAACGGCGACACCTACGACCGATACTGGGTCCGGATGGAGGAGCTGCGCCAGAGCAGCCGCATCATCCGGCAGTGCCTCGCCCAGATGCCGGAAGGACCGATCGTGGCCGACGCGCCCCAGATCATCCCGCCGCCCAAGGCCAAGGTGATGCGGGATATGGAGAGCTTGATCCACCATTTCATCATTTTCACGCAGGGCTTCAAGCCGCCCAAGGCGGAGACGTACTGCGCGACCGAGGCGCCGAAAGGCGAGTTGGGCTTCTTCATCATCAGCGACGGAAGCCCCCGCCCCTACCGGATGAAAATCCGCTCCCCCTCCTTCGTCCACATGGGGGCTTTCGATCACATGGCGCGCGGCTATCTGATTTCGGACGCGATCACGATCTTCGGGACCTACGACATCGTGATGGGGGAATGCGATCGATGAGAGGGGAGCACATGGCCGATGGCTTATGGCTCAGACCGGCCGGAAGCCTTCTTACCATCAGCTATCGGCCATCGGCCATCAGCTCATAGAGTCACTTGCGATGCTAACAGACAGACACAAAGCGGAGATAGACGACATATTGAGCCGGTATCCGGTGCGGCGCTCGGCCTTGCTGCCCCTGCTGCATTTGGCGCAGAAGGAGGAGGGCTATGTGAGCGACGCGGCGATGAAGGAGATCGCGGCCATCCTGCGATTGACTCCGCCGCAAGTCTACGAGACCGTCACCTTCTACACGATGCTGAGCTTGAAGCCGGTGGGAACATTCCACCTCCAAGTCTGCAAGTCCCTGATGTGCGCCCTGGCCGGCTCCGACAACCTGCTGGGTTGGCTCCAAGCAAGGCTCGGGATCAAGCCGGGGGAGACGACGCCGGACCGCCTCTTCACGTTGAGCGCGGTGGAATGCCTGGCCGCCTGCGGGACCGGGCCGATGATGCAGGTCAACGAGGATTACTACGAGCGCCTGACCGAAGAAAAAGTGGATCGAATCCTGGCCGACCTCAAGCGCGACGGCACGAGTCCCTTGAAGAGCGGCCCGTTCATGTGGCCGGAACCGGCAAGCAACAAGAGCTAATGGCAAATGGCTTATGGTTCGGACTGACCGGGAAGATTCTTGCCATCGGCTATAAGCCATCAGCCATACACTCTTAGCACGGAAAACAATGCCTATATACGAACCAGTCTTGTTGAAGAACATGTCGCAGCCCGGTTACACCGGCTCGCTGAAGGACTATGAGAAGGCCGGAGGCTACCGGGCCTTGCGGACAGTCCTCGGCAAGATCACGCCGGCGGAAGTGACCCACCTGGTCATGAAATCCGGCCTGCGCGGCCGGGGCGGCGCCGGGTTCCCGACCGGCGTCAAATGGGGCTTTCTCCCCAAGGACTACAAGGGCCCCAAGTACCTCTGCTGCAACGCCGACGAGAGCGAGCCGGGCACGTTCAAGGACCGCCAGTTGATGGAACGCGATCCGCATCAAGTGCTGGAAGGCATCGCCATCGCTTGCTACGCCATCGGCGTCGAAACGGCTTACATTTACATCCGAGGGGAATTCGTGCTGGGCGCCAACATCCTGGAGTCGGCGATCGCGGAGGCCCGCGCCGCAGGCTACCTGGGGAAAGCCGTGCTGGGGACGGACATCACCATCGACATCCATGTGCACCGAGGCGCCGGCGCCTACATCTGCGGAGAAGAGACCGCCCTGTTGGAATCGCTGGAAGGCAAGCGGGGCCTCCCCCGCGTCAAGCCGCCCTTCCCGGCCATCGCCGGGCTCTACGGCAAGCCCACCGTGATCAATAACGTCGAGACCCTGGCGAACTTGCCGCACATCGTCAATCGCGGACCCGACTGGTTTGCGGCGATCGGCTCCCCGCCGAAGAGCAGCGGCACCCGCATCTTCTGCGTGAGCGGCCACGTCAAGCGGCCGGGGAACTACGAGGTGCCCATGGGCATCACGGCCCGCGAGTTGATCTTCGAGCAGGCGGGAGGCATGCGTTCGGACAAGCCGCTCAAGGCCTTCATCCCCGGAGGCGCCTCCGCCCCCTTCCTGACGCCGGCCCACCTGGACGTGAAGCTGGACTTCGAATCGGTGGCCCAGGCCGGCTCCATGCTGGGGTCCGGCGGCGTCACGGTCATGGAAGAGGGCACCAGCATGGTCTGGGCCGCCCTGCGACTGACGGAATTCTTCTTTCACGAGTCCTGCGGCAAGTGCAGCCCCTGTCGCGAGGGCAGTTCCTGGCTGGTGCAGACCCTGCGCCGCATCATGGCCGGACAGGGCCGCATGCAAGACCTTGAAACGCTGACCGATTTATGCCAGAACATCGCGGGCCGGACGGTCTGCGCCTTCGGCGACGCCGAGGTGTCGCCGATCCTCAGCACGCTGAAGTACTGGCGGCACGAATACGAGGAATTGATCCGCGCGGCGGAAGCGGCCGGACCGGCCGAGTTGCTGATGCCGACCGCGACAAGACATTGACGCATGTCGCAAAGTCAAAAAGTCATCAAGTCCGAAAGTCGCCCGGGACTTGAAGACTTTACAACTTTAGGACTTTTCGACTCGACAACTTTGCGGACCTTCTAAACCTACGGCCGATTTATGGCAAACGTGGCGGTTGACACAGTCAAGCTGACGATCGACGGACGCCACCTGACGGTCCCGAAAGGCACGCTCGTGATCGAAGCGGCTCGGCAGGCCGGGGTGATGGTCCCCCATTTCTGCTACCACCCCAAACTCAAGCCGGACGCCAACTGCCGCATGTGCCTGGTGGAAGTCGAAAAGATGCCCAAGCTCCAGACCGCCTGCAGCACGCCGGTGGCCGAAGGCATGGTCGTGCGCACCTCCACCACGGTCGTCAACCAGGCGCACAAGTCGGTTTTGGAATTCATCCTGGCCAACCATCCGCTGGATTGCCCCGTCTGCGACCAGGGCGGCCGCTGCGACCTCCAGGATTTCTCGCACCAGTACACGCCGACCACCAGCCGGTTCATCGAGATCAAGCGGGTCTTCCCGAAGGAATACTTCAGCCCCTTGATCGAGACCCAGATGAACCGCTGCGTCCAGTGCCTGCGCTGCGTGCGCTACTGCGACGAGGTCATGGACGTGAAGGCCCTGGCGCCCTCCGGGCGCGGCACGATGACCGAGATCACATCCTTCCCTCACCAGGAGCTGGACTGCGAATTCTGCGGCGGGTGCGTGCAGATCTGCCCGGTCGGCGCCATCACCAGCCGCCTCTCCATGTACGAGTTCCGGCCCTGGATGCTGAAACGCGCCGACACGGTCTGCACCTACTGCGGGGACGGCTGCCGGATTACGATCCAGAGCAAGGAGAACCAGCTGATCGAAGTCATGTCGGCCCAGAACGCGGGCCGCAACAACGGCGACCTCTGCGCCAGGGGTTTTTTCGGCTACCACGCCACCACGCACCCGGACCGCCTCCAGCATCCGCTGATCCGGCGCGACGGCCGCCTCGTGCAAGCCACCTGGGAGGAGGCGCTGGACCATGTCGCAGAGACCTGCGTCCGCCTGAAACTGGCGCAAGGCCCGAACGTCTTCGCGGGCCTGATCGCCTCGCGCTGCACGAACGAAGACCTCTACCTGTTCCAAAAGTTCATGCGGCTGGCCATCGGCACCAACCAGATCGACAGCAGCGCCCGCTACGGACAGATCAACGGAGTCCGGGCGCTCCGCCGCGTGCAGGGCACCCACCGTTGGACGGTCGCCTTCGAGGACATCGTCTCGGCCGACGCCCTCTTGCTAGTCGGAACGAATATCACCGAGACCAACCCCATCACCGGGCTCAAGGTCAAGGAAGCCGTCAAGAAGCGGCAGGCCACGCTCCTCACGATCGAAGCGCTGGAGCCGGCGGTCGGCACCATCAGCAATATCGCGAATCTGGCAGCCCATCATTTTGCCGTCCACCCGGACCGGTTCAAAGCGGCCGTGCTGGGCCTCATCAAGGCCATCGTCGAACAGGACCTTGCAGACCCGACGCTGGCGCAGCGGGCGCCCGCTTATCTCAAAGCCGTCAGCGACGCAGTGCAGGGCCTCCCCTGGGCCTCCATCGAAAGCGCCGGCGGAGGCAAACAGGACTCCTTCCGAGAGGCAGCCCGTGCGTTTACGCAAGCCCCTCGCGTCGTCATCCTGATCGGGCAAGGCGTCTTGCGCGGCCAAGATGGCCATGGCCTGGCCACCACGCTGCTGGACCTGCTGCTGCTCACCGGCAAGCATGGCCAGCCAGGCTGCGGCCTGGCTCCCCTGGCCGAGGAGAACAACGACCAAGGCGCGGTGGAGATGGGCGCGGTGGCGGAGTACTTGCCTGGCCCCGGCGACCTGAACGATCCGGCCACCCGCGCGCGGGTGACGCAGCTCTGGAAGGACGACCTGCCCCAGGGCCAAGGCCTGACGTTGATGCAGATGATCGAGGGCGCCAAGGCCGGTTCGCTCAAGGCCATGTTCATCGTCGGCGAAAATCCGGCAGGCTCTCTCCCCGCATCGGTCAAGGCCACGGAAGCTTTGCAGAAGCTGGAGTTCCTGGTGTGCCAGGAACTGTTTTTGACCGAAACCGCGCAGCTTGCGCACGTGGTCTTGCCGGCTTGTTCCTACGCCGAGAAAAACGGCACCTTCACCAATACCGAAGGCCACGTACAGGCGGTCAGACAGGCCATCGAGCCGGTCGGCGAAAGCCGGCCTGACTGGGAAATTCTCTCCACCCTCTCGGGGCTCATGGGCTACCCGCTCGAGTATGGGGACGCCAAGGAAATCCTCAAGGAGATTAGAAGCCTGGTTCCCGGCTACGGGCTCCTGGGCCCGGCGCCGACGCCGGTGCGCCCCTCGGCCGAAGCCGTGGAGGGCTATCTCCGCACCGGCTACGCCGCGGATGCAGCCGGCCGATACGCGCTGCCGGACCAGGGACGCGAGGCGCGGGGCGGGGGAAACGATGACAGCCTGGCGCTCCTGGTCTCCCAGACCCTCTTTCATTCAGGCAAACTCTCGACCCGCTCCAAGGGGCTCTTGCAGATCCAGGCGGAGGGCTCGCTCACGGTGAATCCGACGGATGCGGCCAGGCTGCGCATTGCGGAGGGCGACCGGGTCCGGGTCTCCAATACTCTTGGGTCGATGACCACCACGGTGACAGTGGCGGAGCGCGTGCCGAACGGCCTGGCCGTCTTCCCGGAACACTTCGATCAGGAAGCGCGCCGGCTCTTGCAGGTCGCGCTCGACCCGACGACGCAGGTGCCGTATTTCAAACTCGCGCGCGTGAAAGTCGAACGCGCATGAAAGTCTCAACGTCATCACGTCCATCAAGTCGAAAGGCGCAGATGGCTGGAGGCGGCGTTGGGCTTTCCGGCTGGATAGACTTTTTGACCTTCTAACTTGAGGGATTCTGTTATGGCTGAACTCGGATTGAAACTGGCGTTCTCGGTGGCCCAGATCGCCGTGGTCATGGGCATCGTCATGCTGACCGTCATGTTCCTCACGCTGGCGGAACGCAAGGTCCTCGGCTGGATGCAGGATCGGATGGGCCCCATGGAAGTGGGCCCCTACGGCGTCTTGCAGCCCATCGCGGACGGACTGAAGCTGTTCTTCAAGGAGGACATCGTCCCGGCCGGCGCCAACAAATTCCTCTTCAGCCTGGCCCCGATCCTCGCGCTGGTCCCGGCCCTGATCGGCTTCGCGGTGATTCCCTTCGGCCCCAACCAGACCGTCGAGCTGTTCGGCCGGCAGTTTCAGCCCTTCGTGATCAGCGACATCAACATCGGCATCCTCTATATCCTGGCCTTCACCTCCATCGGCGCCTACGGCATCATCCTCGGCGGCTGGGCCTCCAACAGCAAGTATTCGCTGCTGGGGGGGCTGCGGTCCGCCGCCCAGGTGATCAGCTACGAGTTGAACGTGGGACTGGCCATCGTGGGCGTGCTGCTGCTGGCCGGCTCGCTGAGCCTGGTGAAGATCACCGAGGCCCAGGCCGGCGGCTTCTGGCACTGGTACATCTTCGCCTTCCCCTTCCCGCAGATCTTCGCCTTCGTCGTCTACGTCATCTCGGCCGTGGCGGAAACGAACCGCGTGCCCTTCGACCTGCCCGAAGCCGAAAGCGAACTGGTGGCGGGCTTCTTCACCGAATACAGCGGGATGCGCTTCGCCTTCTTCTTCCTGGCGGAATACGCCAACATGATCCTGGTGTCCTGCATCGCCGCCGCCCTGTTCCTGGGCGGCTGGAACGCGCCCTACCCCGGCACCTTGCTCCCGGAAAATCTGGCCTGGGTGGAGGGCATCGTCTGGTTCGCGGCCAAGGTCTATTTCTTCCTGTTCCTGTTTTTCTGGCTGCGCGCAACGCTGCCGCGCCTGCGCTACGACCAGCTCATGCGGTTCGGCTGGAAGGTGATGCTCCCGATCGCGCTGGGCAACATCCTCGTGACCGCGATCGCGGCCTATTTATTTCCGAAGGGGTGAGCAAAGAAGTTGACAGCGCTCGGCCGTCAGTCCTGAGCAGGCACTGAATACTGAACACTGAGAACTGAAAACTACTATGCGGACGAAATTCACAGCGTGGCTCAAGACCATCATCTTCTACGAGATCCTGATCGGCATGAAGGCCACGATCAAGCACCTGTGGCATTACCGGCCGATCACGCTCCAGTACCCGCACGAGAAGCGGACGCTGCCGGACAGCTACCGGGGCATGCTCTCGCTGTTGCGCTACGACGACGGGACGGAGAAGTGCGTCGGCTGCGACCTCTGCGAGGCGGCCTGCCCGTCGCGGGTGATCAAGGTCGTCAGCGCGGAGGTGCCGGGCGAGCCGACCAAGCGCTACGCCAAGGAATATTACATGGACATGACCCGCTGTCTGTTTTGCGGGCTCTGCGTGGACGCCTGTCCGGTGGACGCGCTGGGCATGACCCGCGAATACGAGTGGGCCGTCTACGACAAGCGGCTGCTCCGGCTGAACAAGCAGCAACTCCTGGCCATCGGGGACCGGTCCTATCCCGTGCGGGAAAAGCGGCTGGAGTTGCAGCATCCCAACGTGGCGTTCTTCAACGTCGCGTTTCAACATGTGCCGCCGAAACAAACGTAGCGCGATCCTCCGCGCCCTGGGACATGGGCGAAGACCGAGCATCGTGAGCTGACGCGCAAGCAGGGCAAGAGGATCTCAGACTGTGGCACAAGCGTTTTTCTTGTACTTCGCCGGCATCATCGTCCTGACCTCCGTCTTGGTGGTGGCGCTCCGCAACCCCGTCTACAGCGCCATTTCCCTGCTGATCATGTTTTTCCACGTGGCGGGGCTCTACGTCACCCTCCACGCCGAGTTTCTGGCCGCCGTGCAGATCATCGTCTACACCGGCGCCATCCTGGTGCTCTACCTCTTCGTCGTCATGCTGCTGAACGTGAAGCGCGAGGAACGCTACCATGCCCAATTCCCGCTGGCGGCCCTTCTGGGCGTCACCATCCTGACCGAGGGGCTGATGCTGACACTCAACCGCCGCTTCTCTTCCGAGCCGCTGCCGCTATCGGGCGACAACGGAGCGGCCGACGCGGCAGCCGGCAACACCGAGACGATCGGGGAGGTCCTCTACTCGACGTACTTGTTCCCTTTTGAAGTGGCCTCGCTGATCCTGCTGGTGGCGATGATCGGCGCGATTGTCCTGGCCAAGAAAGACATCACCGCCCGTGACAGGTGACGAGTGACTGGTGACGAGTACGGAATGATGGGAGGGTTCCCGCTGTTTTCCACAACCTGTCACCTGTCACTTGTCACGCGTCACGAGAGCGGATGGTGGATGTGGGGTACTGCATGACGGTGCCATTGTCTTACTACATCACCCTGAGCGCCGTCGTGTTCGTCACGGGGCTGGTCGGCGTGCTGATCCGACGCAACATCATCATCATCCTGTTGTCGGTCGAGCTGATGCTGAACGCGACCAACATCAACTTCGTCGCGTTCTCGCAGCATTTCCAGAACGTCGCCGGCCAGGTTTTCGTCTTTTTCACGCTCACGGTGGCCGCCGCCGAGGTGGCGGTCGGGCTGGCCATCATCATTGCGTTGTACCGGAGCAAATCCAGCATCAACGTGGACGAGTTCCGACTCTTGAAATGGTGAAACGAAAGCTCCCGGCAATCCGCCGGGTTTAGTTATGACCTACGCGCTGATACCATTCCTCCCCTTCGCCGCCTTCCTGATCATCGGGCTGGCCGGCCGCTGGATCAAGGACCGGGCGCACCTGATCGCGGTGCCGGCGGTCGCGGCGTCCTTCGTCCTGTCGGGGCTCGCGTTCCTGGAGGTGGCCGGCGGTCAGGCGATTTCCGTGCCGCTCTACACCTGGCTGTCGTCGGGCGACCTGAGGATCTCCCTCGGCCTCTCCATCGACCGTTTAACCGCTGTCATGCTGTTGCTGGTCACGACCGTCAGCTCCCTCGTCCACGTTTACACGATCGGCTACATGCAGGGAGAACGCGGCTACGCGCGCTTTTTCGCCTACATCGCCCTCTTCACGTTCTCGATGCTGATGCTGGTCATGGCGGACAACTTTCTCCAGTTGTTCGTGTTCTGGGAGGCGGTCGGGCTCTGCTCCTATCTGTTGATCGGCCACTGGTACGAGCGCCAGTCGGCCTGCGACGCCGCCACCAAAGCCTTCGTCGTGAACCGGGTGGGGGACTTCGGCTTTCTGCTCGGCCTCCTGCTGGTCCTGGCCAGCTTCGGATCGCTGGAATACCGCCACGTCTTCGCGCAAGCGGCCGACCTCTCGGGCGACCAGGTCAATCTCCTGCGGCCCTTCGGAGGCCACTGGGACGTCTCCACGCTGACCCTGATCTGCCTGCTCTTGTTCGTGGGCGCGGTCGGCAAGTCCGCCCAGGTCCCGCTGCACGTCTGGCTGCCGGACGCGATGGAAGGCCCGACGCCGATCTCGGCCCTCATCCATGCCGCCACGATGGTCACGGCCGGCGTCTTCATGGTGGCGAGGCTGGCCCCGCTCTACAACTTGTCGCCGATGGCCATGGACGTGGTGGCGGTGACCGGCGGCCTGACGATGGTCCTCGGCGCCACGATCGCCCTGACCCAAACCGACATCAAACGCGTCGTGGCCTATTCGACCGTCAGCCAGCTCGGCTACATGGTCATGGCCTGCGGCCTGGGCGCTTATACGGCGGGCATGTACCACCTGCTCACGCACGGCGCGTTCAAGGCCCTGCTGTTTCTGGGCTGCGGATCGGTCATCATCGCCCTGCACCACGAGCAGGACATGCGGCGCATGGGCGGGCTCAAGAACAAGCTCCCGGTCACCTACTGGACCTTCGTCATCGGCTCGCTGGCCCTGGCCGGCTTCCCCCTGACCTCGGGGTTTTTCAGCAAGGACGAGATCCTGGCTTCGGCGTGGTCGGCGGGCAGCCTCGGCAAGGCCTTGGCTGTGGCCGGGCTCGGCACGGCCCTGCTGACCGCATTTTACAGTTTCCGCCTGGTCTTCGTGGCACGAACCTTCCAAGACCATGACGGTCCCCTTGCTGGCCCTGGCGGTGCTCGCCATCGCCACAGGCTACTTGGGCATCCCGGAGTTTTTGGCCCCGGTCCTGGCCGGCCCAGCTGGAGCCGAGGGCCACCATGAGGGCAGCGCGGCCGTTATGGTCCTCGCCACTCTGATGGGCTTGGGAGGGATCGCGGCGGCTTACTACTGCTACGTGGCTTCGCCCGGCCTGCCGGATCGGCTTGCCCAACAGTGGCAGAGGGCCTACCGCCTGTCACTCAATAAATGGTATGTGGACGAAGCCTACGACCGGATGTTGGTCCGCCCCACGCTGCGTCTGGCCGATCGACTCTGGGCTTCGGTGGATGTGGCGGTGATCGACGGCGCGGTCAACGGCCTGGCCCGAGGCATCGCCTGGTGCGGGTGGCTGCTGCGACTGGTCCAGAGCGGCCAGACACAGCACTATGCGTTCGGCATGGCCCTCGGAGCGGTCCTCATATTGAGCGCGTATTTGTTGTTTTAGCAGTGTCCATACAGTCAGAAAGTTTACAAGTCCTCCAGTCATCATGAAGAGCAGCGTGAGCCAAAGACTTTCGACTTTACGGCCTTACGACTTTAAGACTGAACGATGAGCGACATGAGCCTCGACTATAGCGGGTTCCCTTGGTTAAGCGCGGTTGTCTTTTTCCCGCTGCTCGGCGCCTTGCTGCTGTTGCTGGTCAAAGATACGGCCGTCCGCTGGACCGCCCTGGGCATCACCCTGGTCGAGTTGGCGCTCTCGCTGCCCCTCTGGCTCTTCTTCGATCCCTCCACGCCGCGCATGCAGTTTGCCGAGCAGGTGACCTGGATCGCCTCCCCGGCCATCAACTACAGCGTCGGCATCGACGGCATCAGCCTCCCCCTGATTCTCTTGACCACGTTCCTCATGCCTTTCTGCATCCTGGTGTCCTGGACCGCCGTCCAGACCCGCGTCAAGGCCTTCATGGCGGCGCTGCTGATCATGGAGACCGCCATGATCGGCGTCTTCGTGGCCCTGGACTTCGTCCTGTTTTATGTGTTCTGGGAAGCCATGCTGATCCCCATGTACCTGCTGATCGGCGTCTGGGGGGGACCCAACCGAGTCTACGCGGCCATGAAGTTTTTCCTCTATACGCTGACCGGCAGCGTCCTGCTCCTGGCGGCGATCCTGGCGTTGTTTTTCCACGGCGGCCAGACCTTCGACATCCTCCTATTGAGCGGGGTGGAATATCCCGCGGCCCTGCAGTTCTGGATCTTCCTGGCTTTTTTCGCCGCCTTCGCCGTCAAGGTGCCCATGTTCCCCTTCCACACCTGGCTGCCGGACGCCCACGTGGAAGCGCCGACGGCGGGCAGCGTGATCCTGGCCAGCGTGCTCCTGAAGATGGGCACCTACGGCTTCCTGCGCTTCACGCTCCCGATGCTCCCGGACGCCACCGACACGTTTACGCCGGCCATGATCGGCCTCTCGCTGACCGCCATTCTCTACGGCGCGTACATGGCCCTGGCCCAGACCGACCTGAAAAAACTCATCGCCTACTCCAGCGTCAGCCACATGGGGTTCGTCACGCTGGGCATCTTCGCCCTCAACGCCCAGGGCATCGAGGGCGCGCTCATGCAGATGATCAACCACGGCATCACGACCGGCGCCCTCTTCCTCTGCGTCGGGATCATCTATGAGCGGACCCATAGTCGCCTGCTCGCCGACAACGCCGGCCTCGCCGGCCCGATGCCGCGTTACGCCGCCTTCCTGGTCATTTTTTCGCTCTCGTCGCTGGGCTTGCCCGGCACCAACAGTTTCGTGGGGGAATTCCTGGTCCTGGCCGGCACCTTCCTCTGGAGCAAACCGGCAGCGGCCGTGGCGGCCCTGGGGATCATCCTGGCCGCAGCCTATCTCCTCTGGATGGTCCAACGCGTCGCCTTCGGCGTGCCGGTCGCCAAGACCGCGCCGAAGCTGATCGACCTGACCCCTCGCGAATGGGTGACGCTGACCCCCTTGGCGATCCTGGTCTTCTGGATCGGCTTCTTCCCCAACCCGGTGCTCACGCCCATGCACGCCAGCGTGAACCACCTGGTCGAACACCTGGATCAACGCCACACCGCCGTCGCCCATCGCCACGCGCCGTCGAATGATCAGCGCCAGCCGACCGTCCTCAGCCGGCGAGAGGGGATCCCATGACCTTGCCCCTCTCGGACCTGGCCGCCATCCTCCCCGAACTGATCGTCATGGCGACCGCCTGTCTCGTGCTGGCGCTGGAGCCGATCACGCCGGCCAAGCGGAAGGAATGGCTGGCCTGGCTGAGCCTCGGCGCACTGGCCGTCTGCTTCTGCCTCACGAGCGCGCAGATGGGCGTCCATGCGACGGTCTTCAGCGAGCTGATCGTCATCGATCCCTACGCCGGTTTCTGGAAGCTGCTGCTCTACGCCGTCACCGGCCTGACCCTCTTGATGTCCCTGGCTTACCTGAAGGAAGAACGGATTCACCAGACCGAGTACTACGGCTTCCTGCTCCTCGCGCTGGTCGGCATGATGGTCATGGTCTCGGCCGCCGATCTCTTGACGATCTATCTGGGGACCGAGCTGATGTCCCTCTCCTTGTACATCCTGGCCGGCTTCAAGCGAGCCGACGGACGGTCCCTGGAGGCCTCGGCCAAGTACTTCGTGTTGGGGGCCTTCTCCTCCGGCATCCTGCTCTACGGCATCTCGTTGTTGTTCGGCGTAGCCGGCAGCACCCGCCTCTCGGCCATTGCCGCCGCCGTCAGCCTCCGCAGCCTGGACGACCCGACCCTGCTCGTGGCCATGATCCTGCTCGTGGTCGGGTTTGGGTTCAAGATGGCCGTGGTGCCCTTTCACATGTGGACGCCGGACGTGTACGAAGGCTCGCCCACCTCCGTCACCGCCTTCATGGCCGTGGCCGCCAAGGCCGCCAGCTTCGGCGCCTTCCTGCGGGTCTTCCTGGAAGGGCTGGGCGGGCTCAAGGCCAACTGGCACACGCTGTTTCTCGCGCTCTGCGTCACTACCTTGGTCCTGGGCAATGTCGTCGCCATCGTCCAGAGCAGCGTCAAGCGCATGCTCGCCTACTCCAGCATCGCCCACGCCGGCTACGCCCTCATCGGAGTCGTGGTGGCGGGGCACGCCTCGGCGAGCTTCGAAGTCCGCTCCCTCGGCCTCTCGAGCGTCATGCTCTACCTGGCCATCTATGCCTTTATGACGCTGGGCGCCTTCACGATCGTCGCCATGCTCAGAAAAAGCGGGCTGGAGGGAGACCATCTCGAAGACTTCTCCGGATTGGCCAAGCGCCAGCCCGTCGCGGCCTTCCTGATGCTGGTGTTCATGGTGTCGCTGGCCGGCATTCCGCCGGCGGCCGGCTTCATCGGCAAGTTTTATCTCTTCATGGCCGCGGTCGAAGCCGACCTGGCCTGGCTGGCGGTGGTGGGCCTGCTCTTTGCCGCCGTCTCCGCCTATTATTACCTGCGAGTGGTGATGGTCATGTACATGCGGGAGCCGCAGACCTCGGCAGACCTGGCCCCGCGTCTGGCCGCCTCGCCGGTCATGACCGTCGTGCTCGCCTGCGCCTTGGCCGGCGTGATCGTCCTCGGCCTCTACCCGACCCCGCTCGTCTCGCTCGCCGCCCAGGCCGTGCTCGCGCTCAAGTGACGGGCCTCGCCACGGCATCCCAACATTTGCTTGACCCTCCGCGCAAGAACGAGTAGCCTCTCCTTCCGACGTGATTGCACTGTTCCGATTGCTCTATGGGGCCGTCGCCGACTTCCGTCGGCATGGCTGCTCAAGCCTGGCCGCTTCGCTCGCCTTTTTTACCCTGCTGTCCTTTTTCCCGATCGTCTTTCTGCTGCTCTACATCGTCGGATTCTTCCTCAGCCACGACCAGATCAGCCATGAGTTTCTGCTCAACTTCCTCCAGGGCTTTTTCCCCGCGCTCGGCGCGGAACTGACGCTGGAGATCAAGCGCGTGGCCGGCGAGCGCATCGTCCACCTGTTCGTCCTCTTGATCTTCCTGTGGTTCGGCATCTTGGTCTTCTCCGAAGTGGACTATGCGGTCAACATCGTCTTCGAATCCCCGCGCAAGCGGCACCCGTTGATTTCCACCGCCATCTCGATCGCCTTGCTGGGGCTGGTTGAACTCCTCTTCATTGCCTCCTACCTGGTCACCCAGATCACCGGCCTGCTGGTGTCCTACGTCCCCAGGATCGGGGGGATCGACCTGGTTGCCATTGCCGCCAACAAATTGCTCCTCTCCTACGTGCTGCCGTTTGCCCTGGTCCTCGCCGCCGTGACCTGCCTCTACCGATACCTGCCGGCCAAACGGCCGGCCTGGCGCCATGCCGCGGTCGGCGGATTGGTGCTGGCGCTCCTCTGGGAATTCGCCAAACACCTCTTCAGCACCTACGTCCAACACCTGTCGGTCTATGGCCGGATGTACGGGTCGCTGTTGGTGGTGGTGTTGTTTCTGTTGTGGGTCTATTATTCGGCGGCGTTGCTGCTCTTCGGAGCCAGCATCGTGCACCGGCTACGAGCGCAGCGTTAGCGGCGCGTCACGATTGACGTCCTGTCAGCGCCCCAGACCACGGAGCTGCAACAGTCTGCCGATGCCGGAGCGGGTCACCAGTCCGACCAGCGCCCCATCCTGGACCACGGCCAGGCGGCTCCGTCCCGTGCGAAGCATCTGATCGAGCGCCGCCAAGGCCGGCCTATGGGGCGGAATCTCCATCTCCTTCGACCAAGGCTCCGCGATGTCTCCGACCTGTCGCCGGGGCCACAGCGGCTGCGACAGAGCTTGCACGTCCTGGAGCGTCACCATCCCGACGAGACCTTCGGCCCCTTGCACCGGATAGCCCCCGTAGCCTTGCGGGAGAAAATACTGGGCGACCGCCTCCTCCACCGTCAGGGTAGGAGCAAGGGTTGCCACGTTGCGGACCATGACTTCCTCGACCGTCACCCTGGCCAGCGCGGTTCGGATGGCCGCCTGGCGGCGACTGGCTCTGGCCGCTGAGAATAAGAACGCCCCGATCAGGACGATCCACCCCCCGTTTGCCGCCAACGAACCGGTGATGGCGCCCATGCCGGCCCCCACCATCAAGGCCGCCCCAACCCCGGCCAGAGCAATCCCAAAACCCTGGCCTGCCAGAGAGGCCTGTCTGGTAGCCCGGTTGAAGTCCCCGGACCAGGCCCATAAACCGGCTCGCAGCACTCGGCCTCCGTCGAGAGGAAAACCCGGAATGAGATTGAACAGTCCGAGTTGCAGGTTCACGGAGCCCAGCAAAATACCCAGGGCCACGAGACCTTGCCCCATCGGCGCCATCGCGACCGCCCCCAGCAACACCCCCCCGATCACGAAGCTCACGGCCGGCCCGGCGAGGGCGATCAGGAACTCGGCCTTGGGGCCAGGCGGCTCCCGGCGCATCTGCGCAATCCCCCCGAACACGAACAGCGTGATCTGATCGATCGGGATTCGGTATCGCTTCGCCACCACCGAATGGCCCAGCTCGTGCAGCAGGACGGAGCCGAACAGCAAGAGCGCCGCGACGCCGCCCATCAGCCA
>Ga0194120_10004772_pt1 | contig 20532 bp, 19 predicted proteins | sample TA2MahCa65mmetaG_FD_148642 | JGI IMG/M metagenome (GOLD analysis project Ga0194120, IMG submission 148642) | Freshwater microbial communities from Lake Tanganyika, Tanzania - TA2015019 Mahale Deep Cast 65m | ecosystem: Environmental > Aquatic > Freshwater > Lake | place: Tanzania: Lake... | reverse complement strand
CATGCGCGGGCGTGGCGCCCGCCACGACCGCCATGAAGAAGAGAACGACTGCGGGAAAGAGCACCGAGGTCCTGCGCTGTGTTCGCATCGTCGTCGCTCCGCCGGCTCACCGGCCACGCCCAAGGTTCACCGCACTGGCGTGTACTGGCCGTGCTTGGCTCCGATCGCGGACGAACTACCCGTTACACGGAGCGTGCCGAACGCGAAAGTGCGCGTCGTGAAAGGCGGCGCGAGCCCGACGATGCACGGCGTCCCCGTTTTCGGGCAGACGCGTGCACAGAAACGACGTGATTCCGAAGATCGGCCGGCGACGCTCAGGCTTCGAGCGTGTCGGGATCGATGCCGTGCTCGGTGAGCTTCTTGCGGAGCGTGTTGCGGTTGATGCCGAGGATCTGCGCGGCGCGGACCTGGTTGCCCCCCGTCTCGCGGAGGACCGCGCGGAGCAGCGGCTTCTCGACGAGCCCGACCATCAGGTCGTAGAGATTCGCGCTGGCGTGCGCGCGCAGGCCGCGCACGCAGTCGATGAGCTTGCGCTCGATGATCTCCTCCAGCGTCGCGTCCACCGCGACCGACGCCGCCGCCGACACCGGCCCGATCGGCAGGTGCTCGGGCAGGATGACGCCGCTCGTGGCCATCACCATCGCGCGCTGGACGACGTTCTCCAGCTCGCGCACGTTGCCCGGCCACTCGTACCCCACGAGCCGGTCGAGCGCCTCGGGCGCCACGCCGCGCTCGCCCAGCTCGTCGCGGTGCTTCGCGAGCAGGTGCTCGACGAGCAGCGGGATGTCGCGCCGGCGCTCGCGCAGCGGCGGCAGGTTCAGCGTGACGACGTTGAGGCGGTAGTAGAGGTCCTCGCGGAACTTGCCCTCCTTCATGAGGACCTCGAGGTCGCGGTTCGTCGCGGCCAGCACGCGCACGTCGACGCGGATCGACTCGTTGCCGCCCACGCGCTCGATGGTGCGCTCCTGCAGCGCGCGCAGCAGCTTGGTCTGGAGGTCGAGCGGCATGTCGCCGACTTCGTCGAGGTAGAACGTGCCGCCCTGCGCGATCTCGAGCTTGCCGAGCCGGCGCTCCTTGGCGTCGGTGAACGCGCCGCGCTCGTGGCCGAAGAGCTCGGACTCGAGCAGCGTGCCGGGAATGGCGGCGCACGACACCGCCACGAAGGGCCGCCCGGCGCGGCGGCTGTAGTGGTGGATCGCGCGCGCGACCAGCTCCTTGCCGGTCCCCGATTCACCGCGCAGCAGCACGGTGACGTCGCTCGCGGCGATGCGCCCGATCGTCTTGTAGACGTCCTGCATGCGCGGGTGGCGCCCGATGAGCGCGCCGAACTCCCACACCTCCGCGAGGCCGGTCTTGAGCCGGACGACCTCCGCGGTGAGCCGCGAGGCGGCGAGCGCGCGCTCGGCGAGGAGGACCGCCTCGTCGAGGTCGAAGGGCTTCGCGAGGTAGTCGTACGCGCCCTTCTGCATCGCCTGGATGGCCGTGTCCATGGTGCCGTGCGCGGTCATCATCACGATCTGCGCGTCGCGGCGGAGGTCGCGCAGCTTCGCCAGCGCGGTGAGCCCGTCCATGCCGGGCATGCGGATGTCGAGGAAGACGAGGTCGTACGCCTCGCCCTCGAACGCGTGGACGGCGGCGGCGCCGTCCTTGACCGCGGTGACGTCGTACCCGGCCTGCTGCAGGGCCTTGGCGAGGACCCAGCGGAGGCTGTCTTCGTCGTCGGCGATGAGGATGCGCGCGGCCACGGCTCAGTCTACCGCGGCGGCGCGATGCCACCCCTTCGTCTGGCTCCGAGACGCGCCTTGGCCTCGTAGGCTCACGCCTTGTGCGCGCCTGCGGGTTCGGGGAACAGCCGGTTCGGAACCCACCGCAGGTAGGTCACCATGCCGAGCAGCTCAACGAGTGACTGAAACACGATGGCGACGACGGCCAGCCCGTAGGATGGGGGAAGCGCCAGGGCGAGCGGCAACACGACGAATGAATTCCGCGTACCCAGGCTAAAAGCAAGAACCCGACCCTGAGACGGAGGCAACGCAAAAGCTCCGGCGAGCACCCGCGCCACCACAGCCGCGACGACCAGATAGACGACGAAGATCAGCAGCAGCTGCCCCAACACCCCAAGCGAGGCGGTGACCAGATTCACCTGCGTCGCGGCGATGACGAGAACCACAAGGGCGAGGAGCGGCACCGGGAACCACGCCAACGTTTCCAGCACGTGGCGTCGCCGCGGCGCGCGCTCAACCCATGTCTCGGTCATGAACGCTCCCAGCAGAGGCAGCAGGATGAGGCCCGCAAAAGCGGACAGCATTTCCTGTTGCGCGGCGGCGATCACGAAGGTCTCTCCCAGGAACAACCAGAGATACACCGGCAGCAACACGACCTGCATCAGCAGGCTGACCGGCGAGAAGGCCATGGCGTGCTTGGTATCGCCTGCGCCCAGATGAGTGAACGTGATGAACCAGTCCGTGCACGGCACCAGCAGCACCAGGAGCACACCCAGTCGGATCGCCGGGTCCTCCGGGAGCCAATGCATCAGGCCCCAGAGAATCGCCGGGATCACCAAGAAGTTCCCGGCGACGGCTGCGCTGAGGAAGCGGGGGCTGGAAACGGCCTGGCGCACATGCGCCAACGGCACCTGACTGAACGTCGTATAGAGCAAGAGGGCCAGGAGAGGCCAAAGGATCGCATCGAGGACACCAAGCACCTATGACCGCGAGCGGGAGCGCTCGCTATTCACGGCCGAACAGTTCGTCGACCTGCAGCCCGATTCTGGCCGCGAACTTCACGCCGCAAGGTGCTTCTCGATGTACGGAATCACCTCATTCGCTCGATCGAAAACGAGATCGTGGGTTCCTTTCTCGAATATCACGAGCTCCGCGCGTGGGAGTAACTCCGCGAGTCGTCGACCGACTGCCACCGGACTGATCGGATCGGCATCGCCCCAGAGCAACAGGACGGGAAGTGAGAGCTCGCCCAACCGATCCGTCAAATCCTCGCTCTCATCCTCGAACCAACTGGGCAGTGTCGGATTGTGCTCCCGAAACGTCGGCCGCCAATCCGCGCCGCCCAAGGACGCAACGTCGAGCCCGCCGGACGTGACCGACAACACCAGATGTCTCACCAGATCGGGCTTTCGTAGGGCTGCACGTATCGCGATGACGCCCCCCATGGACTGGGCGAGCACATCGACCGGCCCCGAAATCGCCGCAACAACGCGCCCGACTAAATCGTCAAGACCGCGAACGCCGGGTTCCGGCGGCACCCCGCCAAACCCGGGCCACGCGACGAACCGGCGCACGCCCGAATGCTGCAGACCATCGCTGACAGGCTTCCAGAATCTCGTGTTCCCCGACGCCCCCGGCAGGAACAGCAACGTGTTTGCCTTGCGATCACCCATCGGCTCGCTCATCAGTACGCACCACCAGAGTTGTCGGTCGTCCGGCTAACGCGCACGATGAGCAGCGCGCGCATCGAAGCGCGCGAGGCGGCGTTCCAGCAGAAACGGTCCACCAGGAACGATCGCCGCTGCGACGCCGGCTGCGGCCAGCCCCGGGGAGATCGGCACTTTCCAGATGGCCAGCAGCAACATCAGGACGAGCGCGACGAACAGAACACCGTGAACGGATCCGACGACGGTGACGGCGAGCGGCATTCCGGCGAGATACTTGAGCGGCATCGCCACTCCGAAGAGGACGAGCGTCGAGATCCCTTCGACGATCGCGACCCTCCGCAACGCCCGCATGAAACTCACGCGCGCATCATACAGTGAGGTGGTCGATCGCCGTCGTGCCGCACGAGCGCGCGCCTACCGCGCGATCGGAAGGAAGCACGTGACGGTGGTCCCGCGGCCTTCCTCGCTCTCCACCAGGATCGCGCCGTTCAGCTCCTCGAGGATGCGGTGGCACACGGCGAGCCCGAGGCCCAGCCCCGACTCCTTGGTGGTGAAGAACGGGTCGAAGATCCGCTGGCGCAGCCCCGTCGGGACGCCGGCGCCCTCGTCGGCGACGACGGCTTCCACCATCGTGCGCGAGGCGCCGCTCGCGCCCATCTTGCCGTAGAGCGGGTTGTTGCTCACGCGCGACGTCAGCGTCAGCGTGCCGCCGCCCTTCATCGCCTCGATCGCGTTGCGCACGAGGTTGTGGAAGACCTGCACGAGCCGGTCCTCGTCGCCGAGGATCGCCGGCAGGCTCGGGTCGTAGCGCCGCACGATCGTCGCCCCGCGCTCGCGCGCCGCCTCTTCCTGGAGCAGCGCCACCCGCTCGAAGAGCTGGTGGAGGTTGAGCGGCACCCGGCGCACCTGCACCGGCCGCGCGAGGTCGAGCAGCCCTTCGATCACGCGGTTCACCCGGTCGACCTCGGTGAGCAGCACGCCCGTGTACTCGGTGAGCGGCGAGACGCCGAGCTCGCGCTGCAGGAGCTGCACGGCGCCGCGAATCGCGCCGAGCGGGTTGCGGATCTCGTGCGCGAGGCCGACCGCCATGCGGCCGGCGGCGGCGAGCGTCTCCCCGCGCCGGACCTCGCCCTCGAGCTGCTGCAGCCGTGTGAGATCGCGCAGCACCGCGACCGCGCCTTCGACGCTGCCGTCGCGGGCGAAGAGCGGCGCGGTCACCAGGCTCACCGGCACCCGCCGGTTGTCGGTGGTGACCACGGCGGTGTCGCTCTCCGAGCGGCTCTCACCGGTGGCGAGCGTCTCGCCGAGCCGCCGGATCAGCGAGTCGTCGAACGGAAAGATGTCCTTGAGCGCGCGGCCGACCGCGCGGCGCGCCGAGCGCGCCACCATCTCCTCGGCGGCGCCGTTCCAGAACACCACGCGCGCGTCGAGGTCCACCGCGACGACCGCGTCGGGCAGGCCCGCCAGGACCGCTTCGAAATTCACGGGGCGAGCGCGAGGTCGGGGACCGCGTTGAGATCCATGCCCGAGCGCTGCCCGGCGGCCAGCCGCGCGCTGCCCGCGGCCGCGATCATCGCCGCGTTGTCCGTGCAGAGGTTGCGCGGCGGAACGTGGAGATGGATGCCGTGCTCCGCGGCCGCCGCGGCAAGGCTCTCGCGCAGCGCGGTGTTCGCGGCCACGCCGCCCGTCAGCACGAGCCGGCGCGCGCCGAGCCTGAGCGCGGCCTTGACGCTCTTGCGCACGAGCATCTTCACCGCGGCCGCCTGGAACGACGCCGCCACGTCCGCGACGTCGCGCTCGGTGAGCGGGCCGTGACGCTTCACGCGCAGCGAGACGGCGGTCTTGAGCCCGCTGAACGAGAAGTCGGGCGCCTGATCGGACATCTGCGCGAGTGGAAACGGGATCGCGGTGGGCGAGCCTTGCTTCGCCACGCGCTCGATCGCGGGTCCGCCCGGAAACCCCAGCCCGAGCAGCTTGGCCACCTTGTCGAACGCCTCGCCGGCGGCGTCGTCCCGCGTCTCGCCGACCAGGTCGTACGCGAGCGGCGCGCGCGCGTGGTAGAGCGCGGTGTGCCCGCCGGAGACGACGAGCGCGAGGAACGGGTGCTCCGGCGGATCGTCCGTGAGCGATGCCGCGTAGATGTGGCCCTCGAGATGGTTCACGCCGATCAGCGGGGTGCCGTGGACGTACGCGAGCGACTTGGCGAGCGCGAGCCCCACCAGCAGCGAGCCGACGAGGCCGGGGCCGTGCGTGACGGCGATCCCGTCGAGGTCCGGGAGCCCGGCGCCGGCCTGCGCCAGCGCGCGCTCGACGACCGGGACGACGACTTCGAGATGGCGGCGCGAGGCGAGCTCGGGGACGACGCCGCCGTAGGGGGCGTGGACCGCGTCCTGTGAGGCGACCACGCTGGAACGCACGCGGCGGCCGTCCTCGAGGACGGCCGCCGCGGTTTCATCGCACGAGCTCTCGATCCCGAGGACGATCATGGATCGAGAGACGGCACGCTACCGGACCTGCGCGTGCTCGGTGGCGCGGTCGCCCATGACCCTCATGGTCTTGAGCACGTCGAGGGCGCGCTGCAGCTGCACGTCCTTCTTGAGGTCCTCGAGCGGATCGGCGGAGGGCAGCGGCCGCTCCCTCGCCGGGGGCTCCTTGGGCGCCTCCACGATGATGTCGGGGGTGATCCCCTTGCCCTGGATGGAGCGGCCCTTCGGCGTGAAGTACTTCGCGGTGGTCAGGCGCAGGCCCGAGCCGTCGGACAGCGGGATGATCGTCTGCACGGAACCCTTCCCGAAGCTCTGCGTGCCGACCACCATCGCCCGGCCCCAGTCCTGGAGCGCGCCCGCCACGATCTCCGAGGCGGAGGCGCTGCCCTGGTTGAGCAGGATGACCATCGGGACCTTCGGGTACTGCTTCTTGGAGTGGGCGGTGAACCGCATGTTCTGGTTGCGCACGCGGCCCTCGGTGTACACGACGAGCTTGCCGTCGTCGACGAACTTCTCCGAGACCTCCACGGCCGCGGTGAGCAGGCCGCCCGGGTTGTTGCGGAGGTCGAGGACCAGCGACTTCATGCCGTCCTTGACCGCCTTGTTCAGCGCCTGATCGAGGTCGTTCGGCGTCTGCTCCTGGAACTGGCGGAGCTTGATGTAGGCGACGCCGTTGCCGAGATCGAGCTCGCGCACGGAGTGCACGCGGATCTGCTCGCGCGTGATCTCGTAGTCCTTCGCCTCGGTCCACCCCTCGCGCACGATGCTGATGGTGACCTTCGTGCCGGGGCGACCGCGCATCCTCTTGACGGCGTCCGAGAGCTGCATGTCCTTCGTGCTGAGGCCGTCGATCTTCACGATCCGGTCGCCGGTGCTGAGGCCCGCGCGATAGGCCGGCGTGCCGTCGATCGGCGACACGACCGTGAGGATGTCGTCTTTCAGCGTGATCTCGATGCCGAGCCCGCCGAAGCTGCCGGAGGTCTCGACCTGCATGTCCTTGTAGTTCTCCGGATCGAGGAACGAGCTGTGGGGGTCGAGGCCGCGGAGCGTGCCCTTGATCGCCGAGTAGATGATGTCCTTCGGCGGCACCTCGTCCACGTACTGGTTCTGGACGATGGACAGCACCTCGGTGAAGAGCCGGAGCTGCTCGTAGGTGGCACTGCCGTCCGTGCTCTTGCTGGCCACCGAGCCGCCCAGCGAGAGCGTCAGCACGACGAGGAGCGACCCGATCACGACCGCCTTCTTCATCGATGTCCCCCTAGCTCCGCTGTCCGCGAAGCCATTGCTCCGGATCCTGAGGCTTGCCCTGATAGCGTACCTCGAAATAGAGCCGCGGTCCCGCCAGGGCGCCCGTGTCACCCACCGTGGCGATCTTGTGGCCCTGGCGGACGTCGTCGCCTTCCTTCACCAGGATCTCTTTCACGTGGGCGTACAGGGTCACGTAGTCGTTGCCGTGGTCCAGGATGATCAGGTTGCCGTAGCCCTTGAACCAGCCGGTGTAGATGACGTGACCGGCGTAGACCGCCCCCACCTCGGTGCCCTGGGCGGCCTCGATGTCCACGCCGTTCTTGAACGTCTTGGTGCCGAAGCGGGGGTGGACCTGGGCGCCGAAGCCGGCGACGATCTTGCCGTCCGTCGGCCAGATCAGCCGGCCCCGGAGGGAGCCGAAGCCGGCGCCGGGCGCGGGCTCGGGCACGGGCGCGCCGGGCTTGGGCGGCGGCACCCGGGCCAGCCGGCGCTGCCGCTCCTGCAGCTCGCGGACGAAGGCTTCCAGGCGGCGGGCCGCCTCGCTGAGCTCGCCCACCATCCGCTCGTGGTACTGGCGCTCGTCGCGGACCTTCGCGAGCAGGACCCGCCGCTTGCCCGCCTCGCGGTCGACCTCGACCTGCTCCCGGCGGGCGTCCACGCGCAGGGTGGCGAGCTCGGCCTGGCGCGTCTCCTCCTTGCGCTTGCGGTCCTCGAGCCGGTCGGTGGTCAGCCGGAACTGGTCGATGAGGCGGGCATCGGCACCGGCGAGGCTCGTCAGCGAGCGGATGGCCGCCGCGCGGCGCACCGGGTCTTCCCCGCCGAGCAGGACCGGCACGGCCCCGCCCTCCGCCTGCACCTTGTAGAGCGCGCGCAGCCGCCGCATGAGCTGCTCTTCCTGCTCGGAGCGGCGCCCCGCCAGCCGGCCGATGTCGCCGCGCAAGCTCTTGAGATCGGCCTCCGCGCGGTCGATGCGCGCGTCGAGGCGCGTGACCTCCGACTTCTTGGCTTCGAGCGACTTGTCGATGCCTTCGAGCTCGGCGAGCAGCGAGGTCTCGCGCTTCTTCGCTTCCGCGGCCTTCGCGCGCTCCTCGCTGAGCTGGCGCTGCGTCTCCTGGAGCCGCCGCTGCTCCGCCTTGAGCGCGTCGGCGTCGGCGCCTTTCTTCTGCTGCGCGCCGGCGACCGGCGCGAGCGCGAGCACGCCGAGCAGCGCGAGCGCGATCGTGCGGCGCATCACGCGTTCCGCCGGCCGCGCGCCATCAGCCCGCCCAGCGCACCGAGGACCGTCCCCGCCAGGGCGATGGCCGCGATGTGCGCCACGGGCAGGAAGCTCACCTGCGCGAGCCCGACCGCCACCGCCATCAGCGGCGCCAGCTTCGGCGCGAGGAAGTGATGGGCGAGCGCGAGCCCCCCGAGCGCGAGCGCCGCGCCGAGCAGCCCCTGCACCATCCCCTGCAGCAGGAGCGGCAGCCGGATCGTGACCTCGGGCGCGCCGACGAGGCGCATGATCTCGGTCTCGTGCCGCCGGGCGTGGAGCACGAGCGTGGTCGCCGTCGTCACGGTGAGGATCGCCGCGATCGCGAGCACGGCACCGAAGCCCAGGCCGACGAGCGTGACGAGCCGCTGGATGCGCGCGAGCTTGTCGACCCATTCCACGCCGCCCGCCACGTCTTCCGCTTCGGGGAGCGTCGAGAGCCGCTCGACGAGGCGCCGCGCGCCGTCGGGCGTCGCCCCGTGCGTCGACGGCGTCACTTCGAGCGAGGCGGGCAGCGGGTTGACCGAGAGATGGTCGGCGGCGCCCGCCTCCTTGCCGAGCACCTGCTTGAGCGCCGCGAGCGCTTCCGCGCGGCCGACGTACCTCACCGCCGCCACGTCCGGCATCGCCTCGACGCGCTTGACGAGCGCGGCCGCGCTCGCCGTCGACGGCTCGGCCTTGAGGTAGACGATCACGCGCAGCCGCTCGCGCCACGAGCTGACCGCCGCGCCGAGGTTGTCGGCGAGGAGCAGGAAGCCGCCGACGGCGCCGAGCGAGAGCATGATGAGGACGATCGCGCTCACGGCCACGCGCCCGGCGCGCCGCAGGTCGCGGAAGGCTTCGCCGACCAGGAACCCGATCATCCTTCGTCCTTCACGAGCCGCCCGCCGTCGAGCACGAGCACGCGGCTCTTCAGGAACGCCGCGAGGCGCGCCTGGTGCGTGGCGAAGATCACGGTCGTGCCCCCGGCGTTGACGTCGCGGATGACCTGGATGATCTCGGCGCCCATCTCGTCGTCGAGGTTGCCGGTGGGCTCGTCGGCGATGAGCAGCGAGGGGCGGCGCACGATCGCGCGCGCGAGCGTGGCGCGCTGCGCCTCGCCCTGCGAGAGCTGCGCCGGATACGCGCGCGCGCGGGAGTGCAAACCCACCGCGCGGAGGGCGTCGAACACGCGCTCGGTGATCTCGCCCCGCGGCGCGCCGAGCACGCGGAGCACGAAGGCGATGTTGTCGTAGACGTTGCGCCCGGGCAGGAGCTTGGCGTCCTGGAACACCACGCCGATGTTGCGGCGCAGCGCGGCGACCGCGCGGGGACGCAGCCGCCCGAGCGGCTGGCCGAGGACCTCGACGTCACCTTCGCTGGGCGTCTCCGCGCGGTAGAGCAGCTTGAGGAGCGTCGTCTTGCCGGCGCCGCTGCGTCCGTGGAGCACCACGAACTCGCCCTTGGCCACGCGAAAGGAGACGTCGGTGAGCGCCGGGACCTTCACGGGTCCTACAGCGAACGTCTTGCTGACCCGCTCCAGCGCAATCATGGGGATACGGAGCCGATTATAAGAGGCCGACCCCCGGCCTCCCCCGCGTTTTCGGCTACATCAGCGCGCTCGGCTCAGCGGTGCGCGCCGTGCGGCACGATCTTGGGCGAGACCTCCGCGAGCGAATACGCGCCGGCGGGGCACTTCACATCCGGGTTGGTGGGCGCGAACATCCCGGCGGGATTCGCCTTCCAGAGCCAGACGTGCAGGTCGTAGTGGTGGAGCCCGACCGGCATGAGGGGCTCGTGCCCTTCCATCGGACCGTCGAACGGCCGGCCGAAGAGCGTCGGCCGCTCCTTGACGCCGGTGGCGAGCGGCACGAACCACTCCGCCGCGACGAGCCGCAGCTTGTCGCCCACCGGCTCGTAGACGAGGATCTGCGGCTTCAGCGGATCGACGGTGGGGCCCATCAGCGCCGGGTTGAGGAAGTGCACGCCCATGCCGCCGGCGGGATACGGCACCTGGCCGGGCGCGCCCGCGGCCGGATAGTGGACGCACCCGACCGTCGAGAAGTAGCCGTCGTGCACCGCGACGATCGGGTCCTGGTACTTGTCGAGCGCCGCGCGCACCTTGGCCAGCTCCGGCGTGAGCCCGGGCACCACCGGCTGCTGCGTGTGCGCGGCGTGCGGCACGAGCATCGACGCCAGTGCCCCAATCCCGATGAGCGCCACGACGACCATGCTGATCACTCTCATCCCGTCGCCCCCCCTACCCGCCCCCGGCGGGCCCGCCAGATAGTAGGACATCTACAGCCGCTCGATCGCGTGCGCGCGGACGACGAGCTCGTCCTGGGCGAACCGCTCTTCGAGCTTCGCGCGGTACGCGGCCCACCACGCGCGGTCGAGCTCGGCCACCATGACCTCGTACACCACGATGTCGTCACGCGTCGTTCGGCCGGGCTGCGCGACCCACAGGCCCGTCGCCGGCGCGCGCGCGTAGGCCGTCACCCCGCCGAAGCGGTCGGTGAGCTCGCGGGCGACCTCGTCGTAGAGCTCGGGCGCGAACCGCTGGCCGGCGTGGTCGAAGAGCGGGAGCAGGAGCTGGACGAGGTGCATTCCGCGCTAACGTCCGATCCGCGTCACCTGCCCAGGTGTCGCCGTCGGCAGCGCGGTCAACACTTCGTCGACGAGGGGCAGCAGATCCTCCAACGCATTGCTGGCAGCGCTGAGAGCCACGATCCGAAGAGGGAGAGCGGCGAGATTCTGCTGAAACGGCAGGCCGCGGTCGGCGGTCAGGAACGCGTCGTAGCCCGCTTCCACCGCGCGGCGCAGCAGCTCGCCGTTCTTGAGTCCCGACCAACCGCGCTGTTGAACGGTGCTGACGTCGTGGCCCCGAAGCTCGCGGGCGAGCTGCCTCGGGAGCTGCTCATCGAGGAGAACGCGCACGCGCGGTCAGTGCCTCGTGAGCCGCTTCGAGCGCAGCGATGGCTTGCGCGCGCGACACGGAGGGAAAGGCGTCGAGAAACTCGTCGAGGTCGTGCCCCCGCTCCAAGTAGTCGATGAGATTGCGAAGCGGGACGCGCGTGCCGACGAACACGGGGGTTCCCCCCAGGATCTCTGGGTCGCTGTGTACGACGGCGCCGCGGTCGTTCATCACCCCCACACTGTATCAGGTGATTCGGAAGACGTTCATGACCTCGCTCGTCTCATCAATCGTGCGCTTACAACGACGGTCTGGAGACCGAGGCACCCATACATCGTTCTGCGACGGATGCCCGCCACCCGGGAGGTCGACCTGCAGCTCGGGGATCGCGAGTATCAGCGCACGCGCAATCGAGTGCGGGATCCCGCGCGGGCTTTGGCGGGCGGCTTCCCACGACACGGCGCACTCGAACGCAGATCTCCGGCGTTTCCAATGACGGTCGCGGTCTGCGAGCAGGCGCCGCCAATCCGATGGGCCGTTCGACGGCACGAAGATTCGGGCTGGAATCAGGCGATCCGGAAGACCTTCATGACCTCGTCGCCCAGGTGGTTGATGACTTTCACGGCGATCCGGCCGGACGTCGGCTTGTCGAACGGCCGCGACGTGTCGCTGTGGAGCGTGGCCCACGCCGCCTCGTCGATCTCCGCGCGCAGCGTCGTCCTCAGCGCCCCGTACGGATCGTTGGCGCCCAGGAAGTACGCGTGGCGGACGAAGAAGCTCTCACCGTTGTAGTCCGTGTCGATGAACCAGCAGGCGATGCCGTCCGGCCCGTCGCTCCGGACCTCGCCGGTGCCGGGATGGAACACGTCGACCCCGTTGACCTTCACGTGCAGCCGCCCGCCGTCGAGCGTCGTCAGCGTGATGTCGGGCTCGCCGAAGATCACGAACAGGTTCCCCTGCCCCGTGTTCTTGAGGTCGTCCGCCATGTGGAGGTCCGCGTTCATGCGCGCCTTGAGCACCGGGATTCGCCCCAGCTTGTTGAACTCGGTGGTGTGCGCCTCGTAGTTGAAGGCGCACGCGACCAGCACGTCGAAGTTCGCGTCGCCGGCTTCGCGCGCCGCCTCCACGAGATCGGCGCGGGTGACGGTGCCGAACTCGGGGCCGATGAAGATCGCCGCGCGCCGCTCGACGGCGTCCGCAGCGTCACCCTCGCGATAGCGCCCCTCGGCGACGACGAACGACCCGGCCCACGGCGTGAGCGCGGTGAACGCGATGCGCGCGTCCTTGTGCGCCTGCTGGACGCCGGCGGTGCGCAGGTTGTCGAGCACCATCTCGGGGAACGACTGCCTGGCCCCGTACTCCTTGCCGGCCTCCGCGAACGTGTCGATGAGCTCGTCGTTCTCGCCCACGCCGAGCACGCGGTGCGGCGACAGGCTCTCGACCGTGAACGGCCCCGCCACGCGGACCTTCCTCCGGTCCTCGTAGGGCTTGTCGTAGAGGTACTCGTACTCGGCCTTGGCGGCGATGGACGCGTCGATCTCCTTCTGCCGCCCGATGCGCGCCTCCCACCACTCCCCATGGAGCTTCTTCGCGGCGTCCGCCCACTTGGCATCGGCGTCGCGGGGAATCTCCCACTCCTGCCACTTCTGCTTGAGCGCGGCATTCAGCTTCTCGCGCAGCGGCTCGAGCGTGGCCTGCCACTTGTCCCAGATGACGTCGATCTCGGCGTTGTTGGCGATGGACTTCAGCGTGATGTGCGGCACGCGCTCGTAGACGAATCCTTGCCGGATGCGCCCGTGCGTGGGCTGCGAGGACGGCATGGAGCGCGTGACTTCCGCCTCCTTCACCTGTCCTTCGCGGGAGTCGGCGAGCAGGTAGTACGCGTAGCGCGCGCCCATGATGCGCGCGCGGGCGAGTGCGAGCGCCACGCGCGAGGTGTCGATGGTGATCCAGCGGCGTCCCCACTGCTCGGCGACCGTGGCCGTGGTGCCGGAGCCGCAGGTAGGATCCAGGACGAGGTCGCCGGGATCCGTGGCCATGAGGATGCAGCGCGCAACGACCTTCGTGTTTGTTTGCACAACGTAAGTCTTGTCCTCGCTAAACGCCCCCGTCTGTGTGTCCGCCCAAATATTCGTTTGCTCGCCAAATGCAAAGTCATCGAGGTGACGCACGTACACCAACGAATTAGCTGTCGGGTATGCCAACCGCCGCGCTGACCCGAGGCGATCCAGGCCCTCTCTGTCGGTCTTGAACGTCCCTTTCCCGGGAGTAAACGTCTTGCCCTCGAACACATACGACCGCAAGTCGCCGTCACCCGCAGGGCGCTGACTAGTGAGATTGTCGTGTCTGTAGATTCGGGCGCCTGCATCGAGCTTATCGGGCGCTCGTCTCTCCTCATGTGTCATCATTCGGCGCGAATGGTCTAGGAGTTCCACTCGTGTATAGCGGTTGCCGACATCGTCCTCGAGCCCACGGGGCCGGAACAGCTTCCGAAACTTGAGCCTGTCGCGATATCGCGCGTACAAAAGCAGGTAGTCGGCGACAGAACTCAGCTCTTGCGCACCGAGCCCTGTCGTTTTTTGAAACGCAATGACGCTTACGAAGTTCTCGTCCCCAAACACCTCGTCCATCAGCGCGCGCACGCGGTGCACGTTCTCGTCGCCGATCTGCACGAAGATCGAGCCCGACTCCGTGAGCAGGTCGCGCGCCACCGTCAGCCGGTCGCGCAGGTACGTCAGGTACGAGTGGATGCCGTCGCGCCACGTGTCGCGGAACGCCTTCACCTGCTCGGGCTCGCGCGTGATGTGCGCGGCGTTGCCGTCCTTCACGTCGCGGCTCGTCGTGCTCCACTGGAAGTTGCTGTTGAACTTGATGCCGTACGGCGGGTCGATGTAGATGCACTGCACCTTGCCGCGCAGGCCCTCGCGCTCGGCGAGGCTCGCCATGACCTGCAGCGAGTCGCCGAGGATCATCCGGTTCGACCAGTTCTGGTCGTGCTGGTAGAACTCGGTCTTGTCCACGCCCTTCGGGATGCCGTTGAAGTCCGCGAAGAGGTCGGGGATCAGCTCGCCCGCCTCGTGGCGCGTCTCCCGCGTCTGGCGCAGCAGGTCGTCGATCAGCGCCTTCGGGTGGACCTTCTCCTGGATGTAGAGCGGCGGCGCCTGCACGACCAGGTCGCTCCAGTCCTGCCCGTCCTTGCCCCGCCACACGAGCTGCGGGTCGAGGTCGCGGTTGCGCCGCTCGTACGCGACACGCACCGGGTCCTGCGCCGCCTTCTCCAGGACCGACTGGAGCTCGACCGTCGGGATGTTCTTCCGCGTCGCATCGTCGCGCTGGTAGCGGAGCGCCTCGACCTGCTTCTCGGCCGCGACCTTCTTCGGCTTTTTCGCCATCGCTCCTACCCGGCCTCGGCCAGCGGATTCGCCCGTGGATGAAGAACGTCGATCGCGTACGCCACGTCGAGCGTCTCGCCACCCCACAGCGGGGTCATCGTGTGTGGTCCCACCTGAACGCCACTCGCGGCATTCGCCTCGCGCAACCGCTCGAGCGGATCTGCCACGTGAGGCGCGGCCGGCACGTCCGGAATCGGCCATCCCTGCGGGCGATAGAACGCGAACGTGCCGTCCGCCTTCCGCTCGATGCGGTAGCCCTCTTCGTGGACCGCACGGTGGTGGCGACGGCAGAGCAGCGCGAGGTTCGACAGCGTCGTGGGGCCGCCCCACGCCCAGTGCTCGATGTGGTGGCCCTCGGCGATGCGGACGCCGCAGCCCGGGAAGCGGCAGCCCTGGTCACGGTGATGGAGCGCGCGTCGCAGCGCGGGCGGGATCGTCCGGGTGCGGGCGCCGATCTCGCGAAGATTGCCGTCGGCATCGTGCGTCATGACCACCCGGCTCGCGTCGCACGCCAGCCGCTGCGACGTCTCCGCGGAAACGCGCGCGCCGTCCTCCAACAGCGACTGCCCGGGGTGATCGACATCCTTCAGAACGGCGGCGTCCACGTGCACGACCACCTGGTAGCGCTCACCCGGCGCACCGGGATCGAGCTCGTGATGGAGCGCGGTCTCCGCCAGCAGCGTCAGCGCGTCGGCTTGCTGCTGCGGCATCGTCGGGCGCTCCGGAAACGTTCCCGCGGGAACGTTTTGCACATTTCCCGTGGCAGTCTCGCGCCGGTAGAGCGTCTCGCGCGCCGCATCGAGCGCGCGCACCAACAGCGCGCCCTGCTCCGGCGTGAGCCGGCCCCGCACGACGACGGTGCCGTCTTCGGACGGATACACGGACAGCGCGCGGCTCCAGTCCTGACGGCGGGCGTCCTCTTGCTCTGCGTGACGATCGACGGCGCGCCAGCCGCGCACGATCCGCTCGACGTGCTCGGCCGTGCCGGCCTTCGCCACGTTGAGCAGGCGCTCCTCGGTCTCCGGCGTCGCCACGCGCGTCACCGCGCGGACCTTGGCGTACGAGATCTCGCCGGCGGCGAGGGCGGCGGCGAGGCGCGGGAGGCTGCCGAGCGCGCGCGCCACACGAACCCGCTCCCGCGCGGCGCCCATGTCGAGACCGACGCGCCAGCTCAGCCACGCGGCACAGTTCCGGAACCCGTGGTTCCAGCCCGCGCGCTCGTCGAACTCGCGGATCAGGTCCAGCAGTCGCGCGGTGGCCGCCTCGAGATGCGCGGACAATTCGGCGATCCGGTCACCCAGGCGATCGAGCTCGGTGTAATCGACCATGGCAGTCTCCCTTTTGCTGGGGCGACTCTACACCCGAGGTTTTTGCGCTTCGGAGCGGCATCAGGACGCGCGATCTCGTTCGACGACAGCGTTTTCCGGTCCCTCGCGGCTCAAGATCCCGCTGCGGGCAAGAAGGGTACCGGCAACGCGAGATTCCGAAACGATCGCCAGTCACGAGCGATCCGCATGCCGGAGCATGTCAAGCGAGAACGGTGGCGCGATCCTGTCGTGGTCAGCGCCGAACGCCCGCGGCACCGCGACATGCGTGAGGGCGCTCGGCGCGCGAGGTCGTCTCAGGCCGTCGCGACCTGCAGCCTCCGCAGCGCGTGCAGACGCTCCGGCTCGCCGATCCGCGCGCGGCGCACCGCCGTTTCCAGATAGCCGATGGTCGCGTCGTACGTGCGCCGGTCGACAGGATACGGATGGCCGTCCTTCCCGCCGTGCGCGAACGAGAACGTCGCGGGATCGCGGAAGCTGGTGGCGTGCGGGAAGCGTGAGCCGCCGCCGCTCGAATGCCAGTCGAAGCCGAGCAGGCAGCCGAACGCCTGGAACCAGTGCGGGTCGGACAGCCGCGTGACCAGCGCCGACGCGGGCTGGTCCTCGCGCATCGCGAGGACCAGCGCCCGCGCCAGCTTCGTCATGCTACTTCCTGAGCTTCAGGTCCTCGTACGGCGCCGAGTACGGGTGATACGAGATGAGGCCGAGGCCGGACTCCTCCACGCGCGGGCCGATCGCGTTCAGGAAGCCCAGCTCCCACAGCGGCGCCTGCATCACGCGCTCGTGCGCGAGACGCTGGATCTGGTGCAGGAGCACCTCGCGCCGCTTCGAATCGAGCTCGCGTGCCTGCTGGTGCACGAGGTCTTCGATGTCGGGGTGGCTGCCCCAGGTGTACGTGCCGTCCTTCGCGTAGTAGTTCTGGACGCGCGAGGCCGCGTTGCCGAGGCCGCCCGCGCCCGCCTGCATGATCGAGCGGATCTTCTTGTCCTTCCACGCGCCGAGGAACGCCGCGCGCTCCATCGGACGGACCTTGGTCCGGATACCGACCGCGGCGAGATAGTTCGCGATCGCCTCCGCCACGCTCGAGTACGACGCGTCGCCGGCGTATTCGCCGCCGTCGAAACCGTTGGGATAGCCGGCCTCGGCCAGCAGCTTCTTCGCCTGCGCCGGATCGTAGGGGTACGGCGGGATCGCGAGGGCGTACTCGAACGCCGACGGGATGATGCTGCCGGTCGGCTTGGAGTGGCCGAGCGTCTCCGCCTCGTTGATCGCGTTCTTGTCGAAGGCGAGCGCCGCCGCGAGCCGGACGCGGCGGTCGTGCCACGGCGACTTCGGGTCCCACTGCAACGGCCCGAAGTCGAGCCACTGCGTGGCCGAGATCACCGTCGGGACCAGCTTCAGGCCCTGCGTGCGCTTCACTTCCTCGCCGAGCGGGCCGCGCATGGAGTACGCCACGTCCACCTCGCCGCGCTTGAGCATGGCGAGCCGCGTGAGGTCTTCCGTGACCGTGCGCCACACGAGCCGCTTCACGGCCGGCGTCTTGCGCCAGTAGCGATCGTGCGCCTCGAGCACGATCTCGATCCCGGGGTTGAACGACGCGAGCTTGTAGGGGCCCGCCCCCACGGGCGCCTTCTTGAACCCTTCGTCGCCGACCCGCTCGACGTACTTCTTCGGCACGATCCAGCCCGCGCCGGTGGCGGGCGAGCCGTAGAACGTCATGAAGTCCGGCCACGGCTCCTTGAGGCGGAACCGCACGCGATGCGGGTCGACGATCTCCACCGCCGCGACCTTCTCCTTGAGCAGCTTCGCGGCCGCGCCGCGATAGCGCTCGAAGGTGAACTTCACGTCCTCCGCGGTGAACGGGTCGCCGTTGTGGAAGACCACGCCCTTGCGGAGCGCGAAGTCGTAGACGAGGCCGTCCTTCGAGACCGTCCAGGACTCCGCGAGCGAGGGCGCCGCGTGGTTGCCGGGCATCGGCTTCACCATCGCGTCGTGCAGCGCGTAGATCACCTTCATGATCGTGATGATGCCGGTGTGATCGCCGGGGTCGAACCACGTGGGCGCGAGCGTGATGTGGACCGCCCACGTCATCTGCGACGGGGCCTGGGCGGCGGCGGGCAGCGGGGCGAGCGTGAGCAGCAGGGCGAGGACCAGTGCGGGGAGCGAGAGGGAGCGAGCCGTCATGGGACCCTCCTCTCAAACTGGGACGGGACAGGTGCTAGAGGGTACCTCCAATCCAGTCGGCGATGTAGTCGATCCCGGCCTGCCGGTTGTCGGCCTGCGCGTGGTACGTCGAGCCGTCCGCCGCCGTGAAGATCTTCAGGTGCTTCTTCGGCGATCGGATCGCCGCGTGGAGCTTGTGCGCCGAGGCCACCGGCACGACCCTGTCGTCCTCGGCGTGGACGATCAGGAACGGCATCGCGATCTTCGGCGCGACGTCCACCAGCGAGAACGTCTCGGCCTTGGCGATCGCCGCCTCCGCGTCCGCGCACCCCATCACCCAGCGGAAGTGGAACGTGGACTGCGCGGTGGTCTTCGGGTCCGCGTCCTGCCGCCGCGTGATCTCGCGCTGCCAGCCCGCGAGGTCCCAGTGGAGCGCGGCGAACGCGACGCCCGCGCGGTAGCGCGGCTCGAGCGCCGCGATCCGCGCCGCGTAGTAGCCGCCGAAGCTGTAGCCCATGACGCCCACGCGTGAGGCGTCCACGTCGCCACGCGCGGCCACCCACTCGTATGCGGCGGCGCCGGGCACCTCGTAGTCGTGGCGCGCCGCGAGCCCGCGCAGGCGCAGCGACTCGCCCTGCCCCGGCCCGTCGATCGCCAGCGTGTGCCATCCGCGCGCGGCGAACTCCAGCCCCGCGAACAGCACGCTCATCTCCTTGCAGTTGTCCATGCCGTCGAAGACGACGATCGTCGGCGCCCGGCCCGTCACGCCCGGCGCTTTCATGAAGAGCGCGGGCAGCGTGGCGCCGTCGTACGGCACCTCGACGACCTCGACGTTGGCATGCCGGCGCAGGATGCCGGCCTGCTGGAGCGCGATCGCCTTCTGGCCGAGCGCGCGCTTCTCGTCGCCCGGCGGCACGAACCGCTCGCCCGTGAACTCGTACATGCCGGCACGGAGATACGCGTTACCCGCGCTGAGCTGGTGGCCGGCGGCGGCCGCCGCATCCCCGGCGTTCTCGAGACGTCGCGCCATGCGCGACCATTCGTCCGCCCACGCGCGCCAGGCGTCCGGCTCGCCCTGACGCGCCCGGAGGCGCTCGCACACCTCGTCCATCTCGCCGAGCGCGACGGCGCCGTACGGCGCCATGCCCTTGGTGACCAACGCCGCGTTGGACCAGACGAAATTGCCGGGGAACTCTTCGATCCACGTCTTGCCGCGGGTCATCGTCCGAAGATTGTAGCGTCGCGGTTGCGCGCTGCGGTACAGTGCGTGTGTCCCCGAGGAGCGTTGCAACGGTCGCCGAAGGCGGCGCCGCCAGGCTCGGGTGTTCCTTCATGCAACGGCGCTCGCGAACCTTTTTCCACCGTGGAAAGGAGGGCGCGATGAGCGCCGCACCATCCAGTAAGTCCGAAGACTTCAAGGTCGCCGATCTGTCGCTCGCCGACTGGGGTCGCAAGGAGATCCTGATCGCCGAGAGCGAGATGCCCGCCCTCATGGCCATTCGCGCGGAGTACGCCGCGAAGCAGCCGCTCAAGGGCGCGCGCATCACCGGCTCGCTCCACATGACGATCCAGACCGCCGTCCTCATCGAGACGCTCAAGGCGCTCGGCGCGGACGTCCGCTGGGCCTCCTGCAACATCTTCTCGACGCAGGACCACGCCGCGGCCGCCATCGCGGCGGGCGGCACGCCCGTGTTCGCCTACAAGGGCGAGAGCCTGGACGAGTACTGGGAGTACACGCACCGCATCTTCGAGTTCGGCGACAAGGGGCCGAACATGATCCTCGACGACGGCGGCGACGCCACCCTGCTCGTGCACCTCGGGCAGAAGGCGGAGAAGGACCCGGCGGTGCTCGCGAACCCGAAGAGCGAGGAAGAGGTCTCGCTCTATGCCGCCATCGCCAAGCGCCTCAAGGCGCAGCCCGGCTGGTACTCGAAGGTCGGCACGGAGATCAAGGGCGTCACCGAAGAGACGACGACCGGCGTGCACCGCCTCTACCAGATGCACAAGGAAGGGCGCCTGCTCTTCCCCGCCATCAACGTCAACGACTCGGTGACGAAGTCGAAGTTCGACAACGTCTACGGCTGCCGCGAGTCGCTCGTGGACGGCATCAAGCGCGCGACCGACGTGATGATCGCGGGCAAGATCGCGGTCATCGCGGGCTACGGCGAGGTGGGCAAGGGCTCCGCCCAGGCGATGCGCGGGCTGCAGGCGCAGGTGTGGGTGACGGAGATCGACCCGATCTGCGCGCTGCAGGCGGCCATGGAAGGCTACCGCGTGGTCACCATGGACTACGCGGCCGAGCACGCCGACATCTTCGTGACGTGCACCGGCAACTACAAGGTCATCACCCACGAGCACATGAAGCGCATGAAGAACAACGCG
>Ga0194120_10004771_pt1 | contig 20533 bp, 14 predicted proteins | sample TA2MahCa65mmetaG_FD_148642 | JGI IMG/M metagenome (GOLD analysis project Ga0194120, IMG submission 148642) | Freshwater microbial communities from Lake Tanganyika, Tanzania - TA2015019 Mahale Deep Cast 65m | ecosystem: Environmental > Aquatic > Freshwater > Lake | place: Tanzania: Lake... | reverse complement strand
GCGACTGCCGCTGCCGCTGCGTCTGTGGCTGAAGCCTGAAGCCTGTGGCTGTTTGCCTGTGGCTGAGAGGCCCACTCGGCGTGTCGAATTAACCGCCGGCGCAAACCTGTCACCCTGAAGGTGCAGGTTTGCGCCGGTTTCCCCGGGAAACCTGAGTTAATTCGATCGCCAAGGATTCAGGACCTTTTTTTGGCGGTGGATCATGGACCTGGCCGGCGTTGGCCCATGCGACGACTTTGGCCGGGTCGCACTGAAACGCTGTGTCGCAATCGGCGACCACCAGGTAGTCCTTGGTCAGCGGCCAGTTGGCGTCGGTGTCGATGGCGTACAGACCAATGAGCTGGGCGTACTCTGGGAAGGCGACGCCCAGCAGCGCCAGATCGAGCAGCGACTGCGCCGCCAGCGACGGTGCATCGGCATCGCCGTCGCTCGACGCCTTGGCCGGCCACTCGCGCGCGGTCATCGGTCCCTGTTTCGGTCCACCGTGGACCAGTTCTGCAAGCACCGCGTGCAAATCGCCAAAGCCGCTGGCAAGGCCATCCTTCATGCCGCCCGTCACGCGGGCCAAGCCGTACGCCTGCGCCGCCTGCTGCGGCGACAGACCCTGTGGGACTTCGATCGCAGCCGACGCCGGGTAGTCGGCGTCGACCACTGGCAGGGCCAGCGGCATCTGCACGCCAGCGAGCGCATCCCACAGAAATTCCGGTGGCGGCTGCCCTTCCAGGCCCGGCGACTCGGGCACCGTGCACGGGCGCGTCAGCACGTAGAATCCGCCCCAAGGCAGGCCATGCTCGCGCTTGAGCTCCCAGCGCAGGTGGATGCCGGCCACCAGTGCCGGATGAAACGGCCATTGGCTGGCCGGCCCGACCGGCAGCGCCCAGGCGCGCAAGCTGCCGTCGTTCAGGCCCACCGCAGCCCCACGATGTCGACGGGCGATGCGATGACGCGTGGCGTTGGACTGGCGATCGGTTCAAAGCTGTTGTCCCCTGCGGCATACTCGCCCACGGCATTGACAGCTTCGCTGGCGATTTCGATTGCGCCTTGCGACGTCGGCAGCGCCTCAGGCGGTGCCCACGATGGAGCTTGCAACTGGGCGACCCAACCGCCGGCGCCGTCCTCGCGCGCGTAGCCGAGCCATTGTCCGAGGCGCTCGCCCGCAACGCGGTACCAGGTTGCGCTGTACGTCAACGTCGGCCGGTAGCTCGGTGGCACCTCAGGCGCCGCCACGCTGACGTCCAGCCGCACACCGACGACGGGTACACCGGCGGCCAGAACCTCTGAGCCCCAGCCGAAGTAGCCGAGATCGGCCAGCGCGGCGGAGCTGTCGTAAGCCTATGACATTTTGATGTTATCCGCCAGATCCGATTCCGGTGGGCGCAGCCGGCTGACCCTGAGAGCTCTGCCCGGTCGCAATGGCCGTGGTACCAGAGGCCATTCGCCCGTAGATCCCCGATTGCGGCGGCGCCCCCATTTTCGCGCAGGACCGTGCCTCGCCTGGCTCTCAGGGTCAGCCGGCGCCGAATCCGCGACGGCGGTGGTCCCCGGCTGTGGCGCCGGACAGGGACAGGCACAGGTGCAGGGCCAGGACCTGCGCAAATCCCTTGTGCGAACGCCCACATCCGACGCTGGACCTGTGCCTGCGCCTGCGCCTGTCCGGCGCAGCCGGCTGACCCTGAAAGCCCTGCACGGTCGCAATGTCCGTCGTACCAGAGGCCATTCGCCCGCAGATCCCCGATGCGGTGGCGCCCCCATTCTCACGCAGGACCGTGCCTCGCCTGGCTCTCAGGGTCAGCCGGCGCCGAATCCGCGACGGCGGTGGTCCCCGGCTGTGGCGCCGGTCAGGGACAGGCACAGGTGCAGGGTCAGGACCTGAGCAAAACCCTCGTGCGAACGCCCACATCCGACGCTGGCCCTGTGCCTGTGCCTGCGCCTGTCCGGCGCAGCCGGCTGACTCTGAGTCCTCTGCACGCCTGCGGCATGCGTGGCACTTGAGGGCCACGCGCAGCCGGACCGCCGCCGCGGAGGCCAGCGGCCGGAGGCCACCCGCAACTCGTGTTGCCAGCGGCCCGCCAACCGGCGCGGGATGACCGCGCGGTAGATGGCATGGGCGACGTCGCCATCGGGGCCGCGGACGAGGTCGAGGCAAACCCGTGACAGAGCGGCGCGCGTGCCCCCTGTGCGCCCGGTCCTGGCGCGCGTACGCTCGCCGGGCGCCGTCCGGCCGGGGTCGGGTGTGCGCGATCACCATGCCCGGCGGGCCTTGGGGCGGGCCCGACCAGAGCGAAGCGACCCGGCGGAGACGGCCGGTCGTGGAGACGCGCCCCATGGAGGAAAAGCCGCCCATCGATCGCGCGCGCTGGCGCATCGGCATCGATGTCGGCGGAACGTTCACCGACTTCCTGGCCATCGGCCCGGACGGCCGCGTCCACGTCCACAAGACGCTGAGCACGCCCGACGACCCCTCGCGGGCGCTCATCGACGGCCTGGGCGAGTTGGCCGCCGCGCTCGGGCACGCCCCCTGCGCGTTCTTGCCGGCCATCGGCATGGTCGTCCACGGCACCACCGTCACGACCAACGCCGCGCTGACGCGATCGGGGGCCCATACAGGGCTGCTGACGACGGCCGGCGTCCGCGATGCGCTGCAGATGCGCCGCGGCGTCCGCGAACGGCAGTACGACAACCGCTACACCAATGTCGAACCGCTGGTGCCTCGCCACCTGCGCCTGGATCTGCCGGGCCGGCTGGACCGCGACGGTTGCGAACTCGAGCCGCTCGACCCGGTCGCCACCGGCGCCGCCATCGACGCACTGGTCGCCGCAGGCTGCGAAGCCGTGGCCGTGTGCCTGATGCACGCCTACGCCAACGCCGACCACGAGCGGGCGCTGGCCCAGGAGGTGCGACAGCGCGTGCCGAGGGCGTACGTCTCGGTGTCGAGTGAGCTTTTGCCGGCCGTGCGCTTCTACGACCGCCTGTCGACCACCGCGCTCAACGCCTACGTCGGCCCCAAGCTGCGCGACTACATCGACGCTTTGCTGAAGAAACTGGCGGCGGCACAGTTTGGAGGGGTGTTGCGCATCATGCAGTCCAACGGCGGCGTCGTGGCGCCCGAGGTCGTGCGCGAGCGTGCGGCGATGACGCTGCTGTCGGGGCCGGCCGCAGGTCCGCGAGCGGGCGCCTTCTACATTGCGGCCCACGGCATTGCCGACGCCATCACCGTGGACATGGGCGGCACCTCGTTCGACGCCGCACTTCTGCTGGGCGGCGACCCGCTTTTTGTGACGGAGGGCGAAATCGACCGCCTGCGGTTGGCCCTGCCGATGCTCGACATCGCCACGATTGGCGCGGGCGGCGGTTCCATCGGCTGGATCGACGCTGGCGGATTGCTGCGCATGGGACCGCAGTCGGCCGGCGCGGCGCCAGGGCCGGCGTGCTACGGTCGCGGCGGTTCGTTGCCGACCTGCACCGATGCCGACCTGGTGCTCGGGTACCTGCCGCCGGCCGAGTTCGCGGGCGGGCGCTTGCCGTTGGACATGGATGCAGCGCGAGTGGCGATTGGGCGCGACATCGCGGCGCCGCTCGGGCTGTCGGTCGAGACCGCTGCGGCCGGCATGGCCCGGGTCATCGACGCCAACATGGCGATGGGCGTGCGCTCGGTCAGCGTGCGCCGCGGCATCGACCCGCGCGAACTGGTCCTGGTGGTGGCGGGCGGCGCCGGACCGCAACACTGCGCGGCGATTTGCGACGAACTGGAAATGCCCGTGTTCCTGGTGCCGCGGCAGAGTTCCATCTTCTGCGCCGCCGGCATGCTGATGAGCGACCTCGTGCACGACGACGTGGCGTCGCTGCCCGGACGCCTGGACCAATTGGATCCGGCCGTCGTGGCACAGCGGTTGGCCGACCTGGTGGCACGCGGCAACGACATGCTGGGCCAGGAACACGTCGCGCCCGAGGATCGCGTGTTCGTGCCGTCGCTCGACCTGCGCTACGTCAAGCAATACCACGAGGTCAATGTGGCGTGCGACCCGTGCGGTGCAGCAGTGGCAGATCTTTTCCACGCCGCGCACGACCGCCTCTACGGCTACCACCTGCGCGACCAGGGCACACCCATCGAAGTGCTGCACCTGCGGTTGCGCGCCATCGGCCGAGTTCCGCGGCCGCGGTTTCCGGCACTGGACAGGTCCACAGGCGACGCGAATCAGGCGCGGTTGGGTACCCGGCGGGCCTGGGTGCCCGAGCGGTCGGCGTTCGAGGACGTGGCGGTCTTTGACGGCGACCGCCTGATGCCAGGTGCCGTGTTGCCGGGACCGGTCCTGGTCGACCAACGGACCACGACGCTTTTTGCTGGAGCGGCGTGGACGGTTGCCGTGGACGGCCAGGGCCACTTCATCGGCTACCGCGCGGACGCCCGCGACCGGCTGCCGGCGGCGCTGCGCGAGGTGTGCCCATGACGGCCGGCCACGACCCGATTGCGACCAGCGTCTTGCAGCGCGCGCTCAAGAGCATCACCGACGAGATGAGCCAGGCGATGGCGCGCACGACGCGTTCGCCGATCCTGTGCGAGGCCAAGGACTTCGTCACCGGGCTCTACGACGCCGCCGGCCACATGCTGGAACAAACTGAGAATCTGCCGATCCTGTCGTTTTCGCTCGGCCCGGTCTGCAAGCACCTGGTCGCCACGTATGGCGACGACATCCACGAGGGCGACGTCTTCTTGCACAACGACGTGTTCTCGTTCGGCAACCAGAACAACGACGTCGCCGCCTTCAAGCCGGTGTTCGTGGACGGTGTGCGCGTCGGCTGGGCAGCGGCAAAGGGCCACATGGCCGACATCGGCGGCGCTGTCAAAGGCGGCTACAACCCCAACGCCACCGAGGTGTTCGAAGAGGCGCTGCGCATCCCGGCGGTCAAGGTCGTGGACCGCGGCGTGCTGCGCCGCGACGTGTGGAACCTGATTTTCGCCAACATCCGCCTGCACATCGTCGAGGAGGACATGCGGGCCGAGATCGGTGCGTGCACGGTCGGCGAGCGGCGCTTGCAGGCCCTGGTGGGGCGCATGGGGGTGACCCGCTTTGCGCAACTGCGCGACCAGCTCTTCGCGGCCACCGAGCGGCGGATGCGCGCCGAGATCGCCGCCATCCCCGACGGCGTGTACAAGGGCGAAGGCAAAGTATTTTTCGACGGCCGTCACCCGGGCAGCGCGTTCACCATCCGCGTGGCGGTCACGGTGGCCGGCGATGCCATCACGTTCGACTACACCGGCACCGACCGCCAGACCGATGGCTTTGTCAACGGCACCCTGACCTCCAGCGCCTCGGCGACGACACTGGCGTTCTTGCAGATGGTGGACCCCGACATCGCCCACAACGAGGGCATGATCCGGCCGCTGGTCATGGTCATCCCAGAGGGTACGATCCTCAACGCCGCCTATCCCAAGGCCACGACGTTCGGCAACCACCTATGCCCGCCCAACGCGGACGCCATCGCCCGCGCGCTCGGCGGCGCCATGCCCGACCGCGTCACCGCCGGCTGGAACCACCTGCTGTGCGCGCTGACCACCGGTCGCGACCCGGCGCGCGACGAGGACTACGTCGACATCTGCTTTATGGGCCTCAAGGGCGGCTCAGGCGCCATGCACGGCGTCGATGGCTACGACCACATCGGCATGATTGACGCCTCCGGCGGCCTGCTCGACCAGGACTACGAGATGTTCGAGCGCCAGACCCCGCATCGCCTGCTGCGCCACGAGTACTGGACCGACTCGGCCGGGGCCGGCGCAAACCGCGGCGGGCTCGGGGTGCTGACCGAGTTCGTCATCGGCGGCGGTCCTTGTCAGCTTGTCACGTTTGGCGACGGCGACGTGGTGCCGGCATTCGGGTTGCACGGCGGCCTGCCGGGCACGCTCAACCGCATCGCACTGCACAAGCCCGACGGTTCGGTGCACGTCACCACCTCCAAGGACCTCGTGCGCGGCGTGCCCCCGGGCACCGTGTACCGGCAATGGGCGGGCGGCGGTGGCGGCTTCGGCGCGGCGTGGCAGCGAGCCGCGGCGCTGGTAGTGGCTGACGTGCAGGCCGGGGTGGTGAGCCGCGCGGCGGCCGAGCGCGACTATGGCGTCGTGTTCGTCGGCGACACGTTGCAGGTGGACGGGCTCGCCACATTGGCGCGGCGCCGCGCGATGGGGGGGCCGTGACCGAGCGCGCTGACGAAATCGCCGCCATTCGCAAGACCTTTGCGGATTTCGTCGACCGCGAGGTGCTGCCGGTCGCATCAGCGCTCGATGGCGAGGGCGAGTTCCCGCGGGCGCAGTTCCGGCGCGTCGGCGAACTGGGCTTGTTCGGCATGCGGTACCCAGAGCATCTCGGCGGCACCGACAACGGGACGCTCGTCTTGTGCGCCGCCCTGGAAGAACTGGCCCGCGGCTGGCTGTCTCTGGCAGCGGTGTCGATGATGCAGGCGTTGATGGGCACCTGGCTGGTGTACCGCGGAGGAGGGCCGGAGTTGCAGGAACGGCTGCTGCGTCCGGCGCTGCGCGGCGACAAGATCGGCACGATCTGCATGACCGAGCCCGACGCCGGCAGCGACCTGATGGCGATGACCACCCGCGCCGACCTGTGCGACGGAGGCTACAGGCTGACCGGCCGCAAGATGTGGATCACCAGTGCGCCGGTCGCCGATTTCTTTACGGTGTTTGCGCGGGCGCCAGCCGGGCTCACGGCGTTCGTGGTCGAGGCGGGCGTGCCGGGGCTGCGGGTCGGCCGCGCGCTGGACAAGTTGGGCGTGCGCGCATCGCCGACTTCGGAGGTCGTGCTGGACGACGTGTTCGTGCCCGCATCCCAGCGCCTGGGCGCCGAAGGGCAGGGCCCCGCGCAGTTGGGCGAGATCCTGCCGCAGATCCGCATTGCGACCGGAGCCTTGGCTGTCGGGGTTGCCCGCGCGGCCCTGCAAGCAGCGGTGCAGTACGCGGGCGAACGGCGACAGTTCGGCAAGCCGATCGCGCAGTTCCAGGCGGTGCGCATGCGCCTGGCCGACATGGCGACCGACGTGTTCGCGGCCGAGCAGGTCGTGCGCGCCGCCGCCGGTGCGGCCGACTGCGGCAGGGCGACGGTGGCTGCCGCGTCGATGGCCAAGCAGTTCGCCAGCGAGGCCGCGCTGCGCGTGTGCGATGGCGCCGCCCGCGTCCTCGCCAGCTATGGGTACAGCACCGATTTCGCGGTCGAGCGCTACCTGCGCGATGTGCGCTTCACGCTCATCGGCGGCGGCACGCCCGAGATGCTCAAGCTGGCCATTGCCAAGGAGTTGTTGGGATGAAACTCGATGGGGCATTCCTGGTCTACGGCGCGCACTGGTCCACCCCCTTTGCCAAGTGGCAGGGGTCGCTGGCGGGGTGCCACCCGCTCCAACTCGCAGCGCAGTGTGCGACCGAGGCGCTGGCACGCGGCCAGGTGCCGCCGGGCGAACTGACATCGCTGGTCCTGGGCACCACCATCCCGTCGCCGCACGCATTCTACGGTGCACCTTGGGTGGCAACACTGCTCGGCGCGCCCGCCATCACCGGCCCGACGCTGGCCCAGGCGTGCGCGACCGGGGCCAAAGCCATCGCCAGCGCCGCCACCACGCTGTGCCATGCGCGCGACGCCATCCTGGTCGCGTGCGCCGACAAGACCTCGAACGGTCCGCACCTTTACTATCCGAATTCAGCGGGCCCCGGCGGCAAGGGCGTGGCCGAAGACTGGGTATGGGACAACTTCAACCGCGACCCGGTGCCCGGCAACGCCATGATCCAGACGGCCGAAAACGTGGCCAAGGCCTGGGGTATCACCCGCGCCGAGCAGGACGAGTTGACGCTGGTGCGGTACGCCCAGTACGCCGACGCACTGGCTGACGACGCCGCGTTCTTGCGCCGCTTCATGCCGTGGCCGTTGCAAGTCAAGGACGCCGCGGGCAGAAAAGTGGTGGCGACGGTGAACGGTGACGAGGGCGTGTTTGCCAGCAACGCCGAGGGGCTCGCCCGCCTGCGGCCGGTGTTGGCCGAAGGCACGGTGACGTTTGGCACCCAGACCCACCCGGCCGATGGCAATGCAGGCGCAGTCGTGACCACCGCCGATCGGGCAAAGGCGTGGTCCAAAGGCGGCGTGCGGGTGGCGCTGCGCTCGTACGCCCAGGCCAACGCGCGCAAGGGGTTCATGGCCGAAGCGGTGGTGCCGGCGGCGCGGCTTGCGCTGGACGACGCCGGGTTCACTGCGGCCGACGTGCGCATCAAGACCCACAACCCGTTCGCGGTCAACGACGTGCTGTTGGCCCGCGAATTCGGTTTGCCGTTCGATGCGTTCAACGCGTTTGGCTCGCCGCTCGTGTACGGTCACCCGCAGGCGCCGACGGGGGTGCGCGCCATCCTTGAACTGGTCGAAGAACTGGTGGTGCGCGGCGGCGGTCGCGGGCTGTTTGCCGGCTGCGCGGCGGGCGACACTGCGGCCGCCCTGTGCCTGGAGGTGCACGTCGCATGAAAGCCCAGCCCACCCGACGCGTGGTGCTCGAATCGGGCATCGAGGTTGAACCGGTGTACGGACCGGCAGCGACCTGCGAACCCGCGCGGCCTGGCGTCGGCGAACCGGGGCAATTTCCGTTCACGCGCGGCATCCACCGGCTGATGTACCGACAGCAGCCGTTCACGATGCGCCAGTACGCGGGCTTTGGCACGGCCGACGAGACCAATGCGCGCTTCAAGTTCCTCATTGCCAATGGCCAGACCGGTCTCAACGTCGCGTTCGACCTGCCGACCCAGCTCGGCCTGGACTCGGACGACCCCCGGGCCGAGGGCGAGGTTGGCCGCGTCGGCATGGCGGTCGATACGCTCCACGACCTCGACCGGGCGCTCGACGGCATCGACCTGGACGCGGTGACCGTGTCGCTGACCATCAACGCGGTGGCGCCGATCGTGCTCGCCATGGTCGCCGCCATTGCCGAGCGCCGCGGCCTGGACAAGCGCACCCTGCGCGGCACGCTCCAAAACGACATCCTCAAGGAGTTCATCGGCCGCGGCGCGTGGATCTTCGACGTCGAACCATCGATTCGGCTGATCGGCGACACCGTCGAGTACTGCGCGCAGCACATGCCGGCCTACAGCCCGGTATCGGTGTGCGGCTACCACATCCGCGAGTCGGGGGCGACGCCGGCCCAAGAGATGGCGCTGGCGTTCTTGATTGCCCGCGCCTACATGGACCATGCCATTGCGCGCGGCCTGGACGTCGATGCCTTTGCCTCGCGGCTGTCGTTCAACTTTGACATCGACGGCAACCTGTTCGAGCAAGTGGCCAAGTTCCGCGCCGGCCGACGGCTGTGGGCCCACATCGTGCGCGACCACTACGGCGCCAAGGACCCCAAGTCGTGCTGGATGCGCATGATCGCCGGCGGCGGCGGCGGCGGACTGACCATCGAACAGCCCGAATTGAACATCGTGCGCGGCGCCTACTACGCCCTGGCCAGTGCGCTCGCCGGCACCCAGACCATGGCGCTGTGCAGCTACGACGAGGCGTACACCATCCCGACCGAGCGGGCGGCGCGCATCTCGCTGCGCACCATGCAGATCCTGCAAGAAGAGGTCGGCGTGTGCGACACCGTGGATCCGCTCGGCGGTTCGTACTACGTCGAGGCGCTGACCGACGCCATGGAAGCCGCAATCGGCAAAGTCATGGCCGAGGTCGACTCGGCCGGCGGCATCGTGCAGGGTGTGGCCTCAGGGCGCATCCAAGCCATGGTCGCGGCGCAGGCGTACCGACGGCAGCGCGACCTCGAGTCTGGCGCAGTCCGCAAGGTCGGCGTCAACTGCTGGCGCGGCCCGGGCGACGAGGCCAAGGTGGCGACCCATCCCTACGACGCCACGGCGGCGAGCGCGCAACGTCATCGCCTGGCTGAACTTCGCGCCAACCGCGACTGCGCCGCGTGGGCGCGCGCCGTCGAGGCGGTCCGCGACGCTGCGCGGGCCGGTCACAACACCATCCCAGCACTGGTGGCCGCGGTGCAGGCCGACGCCACGGTGGGCGAACTGACCGCCGCGCTGGCCGACGTCTTTGGCTGCTTTCGCGAGCCGGTGGACTGGCCATGAACGCCGCCGTCGCACCCCGCTACCTGCGGCCGGCGACACTCGGCGCCGCGCTCGACGCGCTCGGTGCACCGGGTGCTCGCGCCATCGCGGGCGGCACCGACTGGATGGTCGACGCGCGGGCAGGGCGGCCGGGCGCGGCGCTGGTCGTCAACGTCCTGCGGCTGGCTGAACTGCGCGGCATCGCGGCCGACGGGGCCTGGATTGACCTCGGAGGCGCGACCACGGTGGCCGAACTGCTGCGCGACCCTTTGGTGCGGGCGGGCGCACCGTTGCTCTGGCAGGCCGCGGACCGCTTCGCCTCGCCGCTGGTGCGAACCCGCGCCACCCTGGCCGGCAACGTGTGCAATGCGTCGCCCGCCGCCGACTTGACCTTGGCACTGGTGGCGCTCGGAGCGGAAATCGACGTCCACAGCGCGTCTGGATGCCGGCGCGTGCCAGTGGCAGCATTCGTGTTCGGCCCGCGCCACACCGATTTGCAACACGGCGAACTGGTGGTGCGGGTGCGGGTACCCGTGGCGGCCGCTGGAGCCTTCCACCGGTTCGAGAAAAGCGGCACGCGGCCAGCGCTCGAAATCTCGGCGGTGGCGGTGGCGACGGCGATGACCTTCAGCGGGCACGTGGTCCGGTCGGCGCGGATTGCGCTGGGGGCGGTGGCGCCGCGACCGATGCTGGCCACGTCAGCCATGGCCGTCCTGCAAGACCAGTGTCTGGATGAGCGAACCGTCGACGCGGCGGTCTTGGCCGCAGCCACCCAGTGCCAACCCATCGACGACGTCCGCGGCTCGGCGCGCTACCGCAAGCGGCTGGTGGCGGCCTTCGTGCGGCGCGCCTTGTTGGCAGCGCGGTCCCACGCCGAGGAGGCCCGGTGAGCGACGTCACCATCGCCTTTCGTTTGAATGGCCGCATGGTGTCGGCCACCGTTGCCCCGACCCAGGCCGCCTTGGAGTGCCTGCGCGACCAGTTCGCCCTGACCGGCGCCAAGCTCGGCTGCGGCGAAGGCGAGTGCGGTGCGTGCGCCATCCTGCTCGATGGCCAGGCGGCGCTCGGCTGCCTGACCCCCGCCGCCGACCTCGACGGCCGCGAGGTGCGCACGGTCGAGGGGTTGCGCGACGGGCCGGCCCTGGGCCGTATCCAGGCTGCGCTGGTCCACGAGGGCGCGGTGCAGTGCGGCTTCTGCACCCCCGGTATGGCGGTCGCGGCAGCAGCGCTCCTGGCCGAGCACCCGGCGCCGACGGTCGAGCAGATTCGCCGCGGGTTGGAGGGCAACCTGTGCCGGTGCACCGGCTACGTCGCCATCGTGCAGGCCGTGCAGACCGCGGCGGAGCCGACACCATGACCGCGCCGCAAAGCTGGATCGGCCAACGCGTGCCCAAGCTCGACGCGCCCGACAAGGCGGCAGGGCGGACGCGCTACGTCCAGGACCTGGTCGTTCCGGGCATGCTGGCTGGCGCCATCCGCCGCTCGGACCGGGTGCACGCGCGCATCGTGCACATCGACACCGCTCCGGCCATGCGGATGCCGGGCGTCCACGCGGTGCTGACCGCCGCCGACATCGACAACGTGCCGTTCGGCCACGGCAAGGACAACACGCCGTTCAAGGGCGACCGTGTTCGCTGCGTGCGCGACGAGATTGCCGCGGTCGCTGCCGACACCGAAGCCCAGGCGCGGGCCGCGTGTGCAGCCGTCGTCGTCGAATACGAGAACCTGCCGGCGGTGTTCGACCCGGCGGAGGCGCTGCGGCCTGGGGCGCCCGTGCTGCACACTGGGCATCCAGACAATCGGCCCTTCACCTACGACTACTCTCATGGTGACCTCGCAACCGGCGAGCAAGCCAGCGCGCACATCGTCGAGACGGTGTTTCGGCTGCCGTTCGTGACCCATTGCTGCCTGGGCACCTCGTGCATCGTCGCCGAGTTCGACGCGCGCGGCCGCTTGACCCTGCATTCGCTGACCCAGGTGCCGTTCCTGTACCGTCGCGACATGGCGGCCATCTGCGGGCTGCAACCCGAGGACATCCGGGTGTTGCAAGGGCCCATCGGCGGCGCTTTTGGCAGCAAGCTCGACATCTACCCGTACGAACCCATCGCAGTGCACCTCGCCCGCGCCACCGGCCGACCGGTGCGCATCCTGTTCTCGCGCCAAGAGGAGTTCCTGGCCTCGCCGACTCGCCAGCCGGCGCGGATCCGCTTGCGCAGCGGTTGCGACGGCGAGGGCCGGCTGACCTTTCGCGATGCCTCGGTGCTGCTCGACAACGGCGCCTACACCAGTTGGGGCGCGACCACGCCGTTCGTGATGATGCAGACGTTCTCGTCGCTCTACCGCGTGCCGCACGTGCGCTTTGCCACCGAGGTCGCCTACACCAACAACCCGTACAGTGGTTCGTTCCGCGGCTACGGCAACCTGCAGGCGACGTTCGCGGTCGAGTCGCACCTGGACATGTTGGCCGAAAAAGTGGGCATCGACCCGCTGACGCTGCGCAAACGCAACGTCAACAAGGTGGGCGACGTCACTGGCCAAGGTTTGCGGTTTGCCTCGTGCGGGATGCAGAAATGCCTCCACGAGGCGGCCCGCAGCGCCGGCTACCGATCGCGTCGGAACAAACTGCCGCCGTTGCGGCCAGGGACGCTCCGCGGCCTCGGCATGGCCTCGATGCTGCACGTCGGCGGGGGCGCCAAGATCTACCGGTCCGATGGCTGCGGGTCGGTCCTGACACTCGATGACTTTGGCAAGGCAACCTTGGTCACCGGTTCCACCGACATCGGCCAGGGTTCCGAGACGGTGCTGGCGCAGATGGTCGCCGAGGTGCTGGGGCTGCACATCGACCGCGTGCAGGTGGTCAACACCGACACCGACGTCAAGCCGTGGGACGTGGGGGTGCACGCCTCGCGCACCAGCTACGTCGCCGGCAACTCGGCGATCCTTGCGGCCAAGCAGGCGCGCGACAAGCTGCTGGCGGCGGCGGCGGCCCAGTTCGGCGTGCCCGTCGAGATGCTGACGTTGGGCGGCGGCCATGTCTTGCTCGGCGACCGCGAGTTGGAACCCATCGACCGCTTGGTGCGCACGCTGCATTTCTCGGGCCGCCACGAATTGCTGGTGACGCATGCCTACTTTGAGCCGTCCAGTGTCGCACAGGACCGCGGCTTCAAGGGCAACGTGTCGCCCACCTACGCCTTTGGCACCCACGTGGTCGAGGTCGAGGTCGAACTGGACAGCGGCATCGTGCGGGTGTTGGCCGTCCATGCCGCGCACGACGTCGGCCGGGTGCTCAACGCGCTCGGCATCGAGGGCCAGATCGAAGGTGGCGTGGTCATGGGCCTGGGCTACGCGCTGACCGAGGAACTGCAGGTGCGCCAGGGCCAGGTCCGCAACCCGTGTTTTCGCGACTACCACCTGCTGACCGCGCCCGAGGTGCCCCCCATCCACATGCGGTTTGTCGAAAGCGCCGATCCGACCGGGCCGTTCGGGGCAAAGGGGGTCGGCGAGGCTCCGGCCATCTGCGTGGCGGCGGCGGTGGCCAACGCGGTGTTCGACGCGACCGGCGTGCGCTTCACCGAGTTGCCGCTTTCACCCGAGCGGGTGTTGCAGGGGCTCATCGACGCTGGCGTTGCGGCCGATCCTTTGGGTGGGCTGTGAAACCGCTGGTCGTGCTTTCCCTGGAGCAGGCGCTGTCGCTGCCGTACGCGACCAGTCGCATGGTGCAGCGCGGCTGGCGGGTCATCCGCATCGAAAGCCCGGCCGGCGACCCCAACCGCAAGATTGGCGCCCCTATCGGCGGCCCGGACCGCTGCGCGTATTTCGTGGGCCCCAACGTCGGCAAGCAGTCCGTCTGCCTCGATCTGCACACCGAGGCCGGCCGCGCCGACCTGCACGCCATCGTGCAAGGCCTGCAGGTCGATGTGTTCTGCTGCAACACGCTGCCGGGCCGGTATGCCAGGCTGGGCATCGACCCCGAGACGCTGCGCACGGTGCGGCCTGGGCTCATCTGGGCGGGGATTTCGGCCTACGGTCCCGGTCAGCCGGATACCCCCGGCTACGACCCGGCGTTGCAGGCGGAACTGGGCTGGATGGACCTGACCGGACCTGCCGACGGCTCGCCGACGCTGTGTGGACTGCCGGTTGTCGACCTCAAGGCAGGCGATGAGCTTTTCACGCAAGTGGCACTGGCGCTGGCCGAGCGCGGCGCGACGGGGCAGGGTGCGACGCTGCACGTGTCGATGGCGCGGGCCGCCGCCAGTTGGCTGGTGACCACCCTGCCCCTGCTCGACACGGGCGCCCCTGCCGGCGAGCTGACCCGTGCCGGCAGCGAGCACCGCCAATTCGTGCCGAGCAACGCCTACCCGACCATCGACGGATTTGCGTATCTGGCCATCGGATCAGACCGCCAGTGGGCGGCACTGGTGGCCCAACCGGCGTTCGTGGAACTGGATCGACCCGAATGGACCCATAATGGCGGGCGCAAGGCGGGCAGGGTGGCGCTGCACGCGGCGGTGGCGGACTGCACGCGGCGTCGGACCACTGCCGAGAACCTCGCGATTTTCCAGGGTGCCGGCTTGGTCTGCGCAGCCATTCGCACCGTAGCCCAGGCCGCTGCGCTGCCGTGGTTGGCGCCGCTGCTGCGCACCACGCAAACGCCGACAGGAGACGTGATCCGTCTGCCGCCGCTGGCGTGTGGCGACGACGCCCGGCGCCAGGTTGCCTTCGCGCCAAAGTTGGGTGAACACACGGCCGCGGTCATCGCCGAGGCCCGAGCGAGGTTGCCGTGATGGAGATCATCCAGGTGCCCGGCTGGCCGCGGCCCAAGGGCTATAGCAACGCCATCGTCGTGCGGCCGGGCCGGCTGGTCGTCCTGGCGGGCCAGGTCGGCTGGGACGAGCAAGAGCGCATCGTGCCCGGCGGTTTGGTGGCCCAGTTCGACCGCGCGCTGCACAACGTGTTGGTGGCGCTGGCCGCGGCTGGTGGACAACCGGAACACCTCGTGCTTTTGAGGATCTACCTGACCGATCGCGAGGCATATCTTCGCGATCAGGCGGCGCTCGGTCAGGTGTGGCGGGCGCGCATGGGGCGCCACTATCCCTGCATGTGCGGGCTGGTCATCGCCGGGTTGGTCGAGGACGGCGCGGTGGTCGAACTCGAGGGGCTGGCGGTGCTGCCCGACGACGCAACAGGTAGGTAGGTCGGCCGTGGCGCTGCCGCGCGACTTCTGTGCCGACGCGCCGACCGGGCCGTGGCTGCTCAGCGGCAACGAGGCCATCGTCCGCGGCGGCGTCGAAGCGCGCGTCCAGGTGGTGTCCGGCTACCCGGGCACGCCAGCGTCGGAAATCGGCGACACCTTTGCGCGCATCCGCGCCGAGTTGGGTATCGATTTCGAGTACGCAGTCAACGAAAAGGTCGCGCTTGAGTCGGCCTTCGCCGCGGCGCTGTGCGGCGCGCGCAGCCTGTGCAGCTTCAAGCACTTGGGGCTCAACGCCGCCGCCGACCCGCTGTCCACCATCCCCTACTTGGGCGTCCGCGGCGGCATGGTCATCGTGGCGGCGGCCGACCCGGGGTGCCAGACCAGTCCGAACGAGCAGGACCACCGGTACTTGGCGCAGATGCTCGGCCTGCCGGCCCTGGAGCCGGCGGACCCGGCGGAGGCACTGCAACTGACGCGGGCGGCGTTCGACCTGTCCGAGGCGTGCCAACTGCCGGTCTTGCTGCGGCCGACCGCGCGGCTGTGCCACGGGCGGGCCAAGGTCGTCGCTGGCGCACGGTTGCCGACCCGATCGCCGACCGCGTTCGTGCGCGACCCGGGCGGCCTTTTGCCGGTGCCGCAACACGCCCGCGCGATGCGCGAACGCCTGACCCAGCGACTGGCGTTGGCCGAGGCCTGGTGGGACAAGTCGGGGTTCGTCCGCGCGACGCCGGGTGACGGCCGAATCGGCGTGATTGCCGCTGGGGTTCCCCGCAATGCCGTCCACCTGGCGCTCGACCACCTGCGCCAGACCGTGCCGGTGCTCGAGCTTGCGGCGCTGCACCCGTTGCCGACGGCGGCCCTCGCGTCGTTCGCCTGGGCATTGGACGAGGTGCTGGTCGTCGAAGAGCTGTCGCCGTACCTGGAAGACGCGGTCGCCGCGTTGGCCCAGCGCCTGGGCGTGCGCATCCGCGTGCGCGGCAAGCGCGACGGTCTGGTGCCCTGGACCGGTGAGCTGACCACCGAAGCCGTGGACGACGCGCTGCGCAGCGTGCTCGCGTTGGCGGGCCCTGCGCTGGGTTCGGCCTCCCGAGCGCCCGGCCCGGCCGCCGATCGACCGTCGTTGGTTGCCCCGGCTCGCCCGCCGGTGCTGTGTGCGGGCTGTCCGCACCGCGCGAGTTTCCATGCCGCCACCGCGGTGTTCGGCGCCGGCACCGTGGTCGTCAACGACATCGGCTGCTACACCCTTGGCGCGTTGCCGCCACACGGGGCGGGCGACGTGCTGCTGGCCATGGGGTCGTCGATTCCGTTGGCGGCGACCCTGGCGCGCACGACGGGCCAGCGCACGGTGGCGTTCATCGGTGACTCGACGTTCCTGCACGCCGGCATGCCCGGGCTGCTGCAAGCGGTCGAGCGCGCAGACGAGGTGGTGGTGGTGGTGCTCGACAACCACACCACGGCCATGACGGGCCTGCAGCCGAGCGCCGCGGCGCGCACCCGCAACCTGTTGGCCATCGTGCGCGCCCTCGGGGTTGACCAAGCCGCCGAGGTCGATGTGCGCGACGGCCGAGCACTGACCCTGGCCTTGCACGCGGCGCGGCGCCAGAGCGGCGTGTCCGTGGTCATCGCAGCCGGCCCGTGTGCGCGCCTGTCAGCGGCACGACCGGCACCCGCGCCGACGCTGGACCCCGACCGTTGCCATACCTGTGGCATGCGCGAGGCCGGTCTTCCGTGTGGGCTGGCGCCGTCGCCGACGGTGCAGCGTCGTGCGGCCACCCTGCGCACAATTGCCGGTGCCATCGGGGCAGACCAGCCGCGCACCTCGCCTTGTTCGACTGCGTGCCCCCTCGGCATCTGCGTACCCGCGTACGTCGGCGCCATCGCAGCGGGCGAACTCGACCGCGCCTTGCAGGCGGTGGGCGCCCGGGCGGCCCTGCCGTCGCTGTGTGCGCACCTGTGCCACCGACCGTGCGAGGCGGTGTGCGCGGCCAGCCAGGGCAGGGCGCCGGTGGCGATCAACGCGCTCAAGCGCTACCTGACCGAAACCGGGGCGCGGGCTACCGTGGTTTCGCCGGCGCCCATGGGCCCATCGGTGGCCATCGTGGGCGCTGGACCAGCCGGCCTGGCGTGCGCCGCGGAGCTGGTGCGCCGCGGTTACCGGCCCGCGCTCTATGATGCCCGCGAGCGCCCAGGGGGCATGGTGGCCCACGCCGTCCCGGCGGCGCGCATGCCGCGGGCGGTGCTGGAGCGCGACATCGCAGCCGTTCTCGACCTGGGTGTCCGTTTCTTCGGCGGCGTGCGCCTGGGGCGCGAGGTCACGCTCGATGGATTGCGCGCACAAGGCCATGCCGCAGTAGTGCTCGCGCTCGGCGCGCGGCTGTCGGCTGTACCTGCCGTGCACGGGGCGGACCTTGCGGGCGTGGATCTTGCCCTGCCGTTCCTGTCCGCTGTCCCCGATGTGGCCGGACAACGCGTGCTGGTCGTTGGCGGCGGCGACGTGGCCCTGGACGTGGCGCGCGAGTCGCTGCGGCGCGGTGCGGCCACAGCCACTGTTGTATGCCCGGAGCCTCGCGAAGACATGTCCGCAGCACCCGACGCGCTGGCCCTGGGTGAGGCCGAGGGCGTGGTCGTCCGCGCAGGCTGTGCGGTCGTTCGCCTCGAAGGGCCCGGCGCCGTGCACCGCGCCGTCGTGGGCAGCGTCGTGGGCCTGGACCGCGGACCGCCGCTGCGCTGGACGGCGCTGGCGAACGAAACGGCCGCGCTTGCAGACCGCGTCGTCTTTGCCATCGGCCAGCGCGTGGACACCGCCGATTGCGGGTTGCCGCAAGTGGTGGTGGGCACCGATGGCCGCCTCCTGGCCGACACACACGGGCGCACCGGCCTGGCATGGCTGTTCGCGGCAGGCGACGCGGTGACGGGTCCGTCGACCGTGACCCAAGCGATGGCAAGCGGGGTTCGCACGGCGTGGGCGCTGGACGTGGCGCTGGCTGGCGACCGGCCCGTCGATCCATGCAGGGCCCCCTTGCCGCAAGGGCAGACTCGCCACCGCCCGTCGCCCATCGCCGTGCTGCCCCGCTTTGGCGAGATCGACGTCCCAACTGCCGCCGAAGCTGCCACCGAAGCCGAGCGCTGCCGGCTGTGCGGCTTGTGCGCCAATTGCACCGCGTGCGTCGATCTGCTCGGCTGCCCGGCCATCGTGGGCGGCGAAGGGGTGCCGAGCCTGCGCGGCGACCTGTGCAACGGCTGCGGCCTGTGCGTGCATGCCTGCGTCAACGGAGCGCTGGCGGTGCCGCCGTGACTGGGATTTGCGACGTGTGGCTGGTCGGTGTCGGCGGCCAGGGGGTGGTGTCGGCCGCGCAGACACTGGCGGAGGGGGCCTTGCGCGCCAGCGTGCCGGTGGTGGTCACCGAAATGCACGGCATGGCGCAACGGGGCGGCGCAGTCGAGGCGCGCGTGCGCTTGGGCAGCGAACACCTGTGCGGACCGACCCAGCGGCCGCCCGAGTTTGTGGTGGCATTGGAACTGCTGGAGGCCCTGCGGGTGCTGCCGCACCTGGCCCGATACACCCGTGCCATCGTGGACCGGCACATCTCGCCACCCCCTTCAGCCAGTCTCCGGCGCCTGGCCGTGCCAAGTGCCGCGGCAATCGAGAGCGAACTGCGGCAGCGCCTGACGGAGGTGGCTGCGGTGGACGCCCACGCGGTCGCCCGCGAGGTCGGGATTGCCGGTGTGGCCGGAGTCGTGCTTCTGGGCGCACTTTGCCGCCATGCCGCGCTGGGCGTGCCCACCGACGCCGTGCGCGCCGCGGTGGGCGATCGGTGCCCGGAGGCCCATCGCGCTGGCAACCTGCGCGCGTTCGACATGGGGGCGTCGTGGGCGGCGCGTTGACCCCGGGCGGCGCGCTGGGCGCAGTTCGCCTCAATCCCGACCTCTTGCGCGTGGTGCCGTATGTCCCCGGCAAGTCTGCCAAAGATGTCCAGGCCGAGTTCGGGCTTGCCGAGGTCGTCAAGCTCGCCTCGAACGAGAACCCGTGCGGACCGTCGCCGCTGGCCATCGCCGCCGCCCGCAAGGCGCTGGCCGACGCCCATCTCTATCCCGGCGGCGCCGACCTCGCGCTGCGCGCCCGCATCGCATCGGAGGCCAATCCCGCCTGGGAGGCCCGCTGGGTCCTGACCGGCAGTGGCGCCACCGACATCTTGCGGATGTTGTCGCTCGCGTTCGCGGCCGGCGGCGAAGTGCTGGTTCCCGAGATCACCTTTCCGATGTACCGCACCTGCGCTGCCATGTTCGGGGCCGCCGTGCGGACCGTACCGATGCGATCCGACTGGGGCATCGACCTGCCAGCCTTGGCCGCCGCAGTCACCGCCGAGACGCGTCTTGTCCACATCTGCACGCCCAACAACCCGACCGGTCTCGCACTGCGCCGGCCAGAAGTCGAGGCATTCCTCGGTGAGATGCCGCCGTGGGTGGTCGTCGCCTTCGACGAGTCGTACCGCGCGTTCGATGCCAGCCCGGAGCCGATCGACGCCGCCCGCTACGTCGCGTGCGACCGACCGGTGGTCGTGGTGCGCAGCTTCAGCAAGGCGGCCGGCCTCGCCAACCTGCGCATCGGCTACGTGTTGGGTCCCCCCGACCTCCTGGCCTACCTCGCGCGGGCGCAGTTGCCGTTCCACATCGGCGCGGCGGCGTGCGCGGCGGCGCTGGCCAGCTTGGACGACCACGTTTTCCACGCGCGTGGCCGGCGGCTGGTGCTGGCCGAGCGGGCGTTTCTGCAGGCCCAACTGCTGCAGCGCGGCCTCGCGGCGTTGCCGAGCCAGACCAATTTCGTGCTGGCGTTGGGCCTGCCGGCGCCCGCCGACCAAGTGGTCGATGCCCTGCAGCGGCGCGGCGTCATCGTTCGCAACATGGCGCCGTGGGGGCTGCCTCGGGCATTGCGGGTGTCGGTGGGCACCCGCGACCAGAATCTGCGGTTTCTCGCCGCCCTGGACAGGGCGCTGGAGACAGCGCACCAATAGGGTGTAGCCAAACCTCGTCGTAGATAACCGACCATGCAGCGCCGAGCCAACCACCTGGAACTGTGGCGAGACCGACTGGGCGGTCGTAGCTGGGCGCGGCGAGAACGATCGCGCCGAGGGTCACCTTAGGGACTGGAAAATAATAAGTCGATCACTCTCACATCAGGACGGAGCCGCGAGTCGGACCTTTGGTCCGCGAGCTGGCGACCCACGGAGCAAGCAAACGGGCCCGAGAAATGATTGAGT
>Ga0194120_10004769_pt1 | contig 20535 bp, 14 predicted proteins | sample TA2MahCa65mmetaG_FD_148642 | JGI IMG/M metagenome (GOLD analysis project Ga0194120, IMG submission 148642) | Freshwater microbial communities from Lake Tanganyika, Tanzania - TA2015019 Mahale Deep Cast 65m | ecosystem: Environmental > Aquatic > Freshwater > Lake | place: Tanzania: Lake... | reverse complement strand
CCAGCGCATCGCCGCCGAGCAGCAGCAGCGCGCGCGAGCCCTGCGCGCGGATCATTGCCGCTGCCGCATCCAGCGGCGCATCCGCCGCTCGCGCCGGCGCCTGCGGTACGAGTGGCGCACGCGGGCTGGCGCCCTCGCTCCATGCCACGTCCGCCGGCAGCAGCAGTGTCACCGGGCCCTGGCGCTCCCGCGCCGCCGCAACGGCCTCCGCGGCGTCCCGGCCGGCAGCCGCGGGCTCGGCGACTGTGCGCTGCCAGACCGAGAACGGCCGGGCAACGCCCTCGAGGTCGGTGGTCAGCGGCGCATCGAAGGCGAGATGGTCGCGGGCGTGCTCACCGACCAGGTTCACGATCGGGCTGCGCGCGCGCCGCGCGTTGTGCAGGTTGGCCGCCGCGTTCGCGAGGCCGGGACCGAGATGCAGCAGCGTCGCGGCCGGGCGGCCGGCCATGCGAGCGTAGCCGTCCGCCGCGCCGCTGGCAACGCCTTCGAACAGCGCCAGCACGCCACGGATCCCGGGCACGTCGTCGAGGGCCCGCACCGAGGCCATTTCGGAGGTCCCCGGGTTGGTGAAGATCGTATCCACGCCAGCGGCTTGCAGCGTCTGAAGTATCGCCTGCGCTCCCTTCACCGGAACCCCCATAATGCGTCCTGCGTCCGTGAGTCGAGTTTGCCAGAAACGCCGCCCATGCAGGCCAGTGCCGAACTCATCTGCCATCCGGCAATCGCCCGCCAGGCCGTGCGGCGGGTCGGAGCGGAGATCGGCTGGGACCCGCAAGGGCACGGGCTCCGGCTGTCCTTCGTTGTCGGCGGAGCACCCGGCGAGCTGAGATTCCCGCCGCCCGGCCCAGCGGTCCGCCGGGATGACCTATGGCGCGAGACCTGCTTCGAATTGTTCCTGCGGCCGCCAGCCGGCACCGCTTATCGCGAGTTCAATTTCGCGCCCTCCGGCGCCTGGGCCGCCTGGACCTTTGCGGATCGCCGCAGCGGCCGGCGCGACCTCGAACTGCCGGCGGCACCGGCAATCACCTGCCGATACGACGTCGCGCAGTGGCAGGTGGAAATCCGGTTGCCGCTCGCGCCCGAGCCCGCGTTGCGGGCCGGCCTCAGCGCCGTCTTGCAGGAGCGGGACGGTGAGTTGTCGTACTGGGCACTGGCGCACGGCGGACCCCGGCAGGACTTCCATGATCCGGCGACCCAGACCCTGCTGCTGGAACCACTCGCATGAATTTCGGCCTCGACCGTCTGCTCATGGATCCGTCCCTGCGCCGGCCGCTCGAGGGGCGGCGCATCGCCCTGCTCGCGCACCCGGCGTCGGTCAGCGCCGATCTGCGGCACGCGCTCGATGCGCTCTGGGATTGCGGCCTGCGCCTCACCGCGGCCTTCGGCCCGCAGCACGGCCTGCGCGGCGACAAGCAGGACAACATGGTCGAGTCGCAGGATTTCACCGATCCGGTGTGCGGCATTCCGGTCTTCAGCCTGTACGGTGCCTTGCGGCGCCCGAGCGCGGCGATGATGGAGCCGTTCGACGTGCTGCTCGTGGACCTGCAGGATCTCGGCTGCCGTGTCTACACGTATCTCACGACGCTGCGCTATGTGCTCGAGGCGGCGGCGGCCCACGGCCGTAAGGTCATCGTGCTGGACCGGCCGAACCCGGCGGGCCGGCCGGTCGAAGGACCACGATTGCGCCCCGGCTGGCAGAGCTTCGTCGGGTCCGGCCCACTGCCGATGCGGCATGGCCTGACGCTCGGCGAGGCCGGCCGCTGGTTCATCGACCGGTTACGGCTCGACGTCGACTATGAAGTGATCACGATGGAAGGCTGGCGGCCCGATGCGCCGCCGGGCTGTGGCTGGCCGCTCGGCGAGCGAAGCTGGGTCAACCCGAGTCCCAATGTGCCGGGCCTGTCGATGGCGCGCTGTTATCCCGGCACCGTGATGCTCGAGGGCACGACGCTGTCGGAGGGGCGTGGCACGACGCGGCCGCTGGAACTGTTCGGCGCGCCGGGGTTCGATGCCCGCGCCCTGCTCGCGCGGATGCAGGCACTGGCGCCGGACTGGCTCGCGGGCTGCCGGCTGCGCCCCTGCTGGTTCGAGCCGACCTTTCACAAACACGCCGGGAAGCTGTGCGGCGGCATCCAGATCCATGTCGATGACCCGGCGTACGATCACGCCCACTTCCGTCCGTGGCGATTGATCGCGCTCGCCCTCAAGGCCGTGCGCGCGCTGCACCCGGACGAACCGCTGTGGCGCGACTTCGTGTACGAATACGAGACCGGCCGGCTCGCGATCGACCTGATCAACGGCGGGCCGGAGTTGCGCGCCTGGATCGATGACCCGACCGCGACGCCGGGCGATCTCGACGCGTTCGCTGCCCGCGACGAGGCCGAGTGGCGGCAGGAACGCGAGGCCTACCTGCTCTACCGATGAAATGGGGACCGAAAAAGGGGACTGTCCCCATTTTTCAGAAAAGGGGACAGTCCCCTTTTTCGCCGCAGGTCCGCATCGAGCACGTGAGCAAGGCCTATCGCCAGGACGGGCGCGGGCCGCCGGTGCTCGATGATGTCAGCGCTACGATCGGTGCGGGCGAATTCGTGGTCGTCGTCGGCCGCAGCGGCTCCGGCAAGTCCACGCTGCTCAACCTGATCGGCGCGATCGACCTGCCGAGCGCTGGTGAAATCTTTCTCGGGGACGTCGCGATCGGCGACCTCGACGAGACCGGCCGCGCACTGCTGCGGCGACGGCACATCGGCTTCGTGTTCCAGTCCTACAACCTGATTGCGACCCTGACCGTCGGCGAGAACCTGCATCTGCCGCTCGAGCTGAACGGGCATCATGGCCGCGCCGCGGCGGCGCGCGTGCAGCAATGGCTCGCCGCGGTCGGCCTCGCCGACAGCCAGTCCCGCTGGCCGGAAGAACTTTCAGGCGGCGAACAGCAGCGCATCGCCATCGCCCGCGCCCTCGTGCACGAACCGCAACTCGTGCTCGCCGACGAGCCGACCGGTAACCTGGATCTCGCGACCGCAACTGAAGTCATCGCCCTGCTCGACCGCCTGTGCCGGGATGCGGGCACGACACTACTGATGGCGACCCACAGCCGCGAGGTGATTGGCCGCGCTGATCGGGTCCTGACGATCCGCCACGCCCGTCTGCACGAGGAGAGGCCGTGAGCGGCCTGCTGGCGCGCGCGAGCCGTCGCTTCCTGCGACGTCATCCGGCGCAACCTGCGCTCGCGCTGGCGGGCATCGCCCTCGGCGTCGCCGTCGTGGTCGGCGTGGACATTGCCAACGACAGCGCGCGCCGCGCGTTCGCGCTGTCGGTCGAACTGACCAGCGGCCACAGCACGCACCAGCTCCTCGGCCTGCAGGGCTCACTGCCGGAGACCCTGTACCCGGAACTGCGCCGGCAGCCAGGCGTCCGGCACGCCGCGCCGGTAATCGAAGCGCGGATCCGCCTGCCGGACACCGCGGAACGAGCGGTGACGCTGCTGGGACTCGATCCGCTGGCGGAGTTGCCGTTCCGCGCGGCACTGGCGCCGCGCAGCGGCGGCTTCGACGTCGCGCAACTGATCGTGCGCCCGGGCACCGTTATGCTGCCGCGTGCGCTCGCCGAGACACTTGGCACGCGTGCCGGCGATCGTCTTCGGCTCGAGGCCGGCGGTCGCCCGCTGGCCGTGGAGGTCATCGGCATCGCGGACTTCCCGGCCGCACAGCAGGAGGCCGTGGCGGCACTCGTGCTCACGGATGTCGCGACCGCGCAGGAGCTGCTGGGCCAGACCGGCCTGCTCACGCGCATCGACCTGATCCTCACACCGCAGGCCGCTGACGCACTGACCGCTGCGCCACCCGCGGGCACGGTAGTGCTCGAAACCGCGGCCCGGAACGCGGCCCTCGGCGAAATGACCCAGGCCTTCCACATCAACCTGACGGCGCTCAGCCTGCTCGCCCTCGTCGTCGGCATGTTCCTGATCTATGCCACGCTGTCGTTTCTGGTCGTGCAGCGCCGGCAATTGTTCGGGATCGAGCGCGCACTCGGCGCGACGCGCCGTCAGATCGTCGCACTGGTGCTCGCGGAAGCGCTGCTGCTCGGCCTTGCCGGTACCGCGGCGGGCCTGTTGCTGGGCCACTCGCTCGGCAGCGGACTGATCACGCTGGTGCTGCAAACGATCGAAGACTTCTGGTTCAGCGGCCAGGTCGCCGCCGTGGCCCCGAGTCCGTGGAGTTACGGCAAGGGCGCGTTGCTCGGACTCGGTGCGACGCTGCTCGCCGCGCTCGCGCCGGCACTCGAGGCCGGGTCGATGCCACCGCGCGCAACGCTGAGTCGAGCCGATTTCGAGCGGCGCGCACGGCGCCGCCTGCCGTGGCTGGTGCTGGCCGCGGTCGCCGCGGCCGTGATCGCAGCGGTCCTGCTGGTCCACAGCGAGCGCAATCTCACCGGTTCCTTTGCCGGACTGTTTGCCGTGGTCGCCGCCGCGGCACTCGTGACGCCGGCCTTGACGCTCCTGTTGTTGCGCCTGGCAAGCACGCCCGCCGGCTGGATCGGCGGACTGCCGGGGCGACTTGCCGCTCGCGGCGCGGAGACATCGCTCAGCCGTACCGCGGTCGCCGTCGCCGCGTTGACTGTGGCTGCCGCGACCGTGATCGGCGTCAGCGTAATGATCGGCAGCTTCCGCGGCAGCGTGGAGCGCTGGCTCGAGCTGACGCTGCAGGCCGATTTCTACCTGCGCGCCGACAATGGTGTGCCGGGCAGCGCCACTCTGCCGGCCACCGTGGTCGAGTCCGTCGCAGCACTGCCGGGTGTCGCGGGTCTCAGTCTTTCGCGCTGGCGGCGGCTGCCGGCGCCGACCGGCGATCTCCTGCTGCGTGCGCACCGTCCCGGACCGCGCGGCTGGGGCCTGTATTTCATCGAGGGCGACTCGGTGACCGCGCTGCCCGCGCTGGAGGCCGGTCGCGGCGTGGTCGTCGCGGAGCCGCTCGCGCGGCGCCGCGGCCTCGGCGCCGGAGGTTCGCTGGAACTACCGGCGCTGTCGGGCACGCTGCGACTGCCAGTACTCGGCGTGTTCCGCGATTACAGCAGCGACCGCGGCGCGGTCGTCATGCACCTCGATCTGTACCGCCGGCACTGGCGGGACGCGGGCCTGTCGGGTATCGGCATCTACCTCGAGCCCGATGCCGACGCGACCGCCACCGGTGCCGCCATCGAGGCGCTGGCCGCGTCCGATCCCACGCTTGGGTTCACCACGATAGCGGAGCTGCGCCGGGCGTCGCGCGCGATCTTCGAGCGGACCTTCACGATCACGCGCGTGCTGCGCTGGCTCGCGGGACTGGTGGCATTCTGCGGCATCCTCGCGGCCCTGGCCGCACTCGCGCTCGAGCGGGCGCACGAGACCGCAGTGCTGCGCGCACTCGGCTTCACGCCCCGCCAGGTTCGCGATCATCTGCTCGCGCAGACCGGACTGCTCGGGCTGGTCAGCGGTCTGCTCGCGCTGCCGGTCGGCGTCGTGCTGGCCGGACTGCTGGTGTTCGTGATCAATGAGCGGGCTTTCGGCTGGAGCATGGAGCTGGCGGTGCTGCCGCAGACGCTGGCGGGTGGAGTGCTGCTCGCGCTCGCGGCGGCGCTGCTGGCCGGACTGGCGCCAGCCTGGCGGCTGGCGCGCGCGCCGCTCGCCGCGGCGCTGCGCGAGGAGTGACGGATGCGCTGCGCGCTGGCCCTCGTGTGTGCCTGCCTGCCGGTGTTCGCCGCGGCACAGTCGCGGGTGACGGCACTGCTCAGCGACCCGGCCGCGACCGGGTATGCGCGCGCTGACCGGCCACGCGAGTTCGCCTTTCCTGCTGACCACGCCCAACACCCGGACTACCGCAACGAATGGTGGTACTTCACCGGCAACCTCACCGCCGCGGACGGGCGGCACTTCGGCTTCCAGCTCACCTTCTTCCGGCGCGCGCTCGCACCGGAACTGCCGCCGCGTGCCTCGGCCTGGGCGACGAATCAGGCGTGGATGGCGCACTTCGCGCTGACGGATACCGCCGGCCAGCGCCTGTACGCTGCGGAGCGCTTCGCGCGCGGTGCGCTCGGGATGGCCGGCACTGAAGTGATGCCGTTCCGGGTCCGGCTCGACGACTGGCAGGTGGCGGGCAGCGACGACCGTGCTGCTCCTTTCTCGCTGCGCCTGACCGCGGCACACGATCCGGTCGCGATCGCACTGACACTCAAGGCGCAGAAACCGATCGTGCTGCAGGGACAGCAGGGCTGGGACCGCAAGGGTCCGGTGCCGGGCACCGCGTCCTACTATTATTCAGTCACGCGCTTCGCCGCGAACGGACGCGTGCACATCGGCGACGAGCCCTTCGCGGTGACCGGCACGGCCTGGCTCGACCGCGAGTGGAGCAGCAGCCCGCTGCCGCGCGGCGTCGTTGGCTGGGACTGGTTTGCGCTGCAGCTCGCCGACGGCAGCGACCTGATGTTCTACCGATTGCGGCAGGCCGATGGTTCGGCCACAGCGTTCAGCTCCGGCATTCTCGTCCGGCCGGACGGCGAGTGTATCGCGCTCGCTGTCGCCGACGTACGGCTGGAGCCGCGCCGTCGATGGCGCAGCCCGCGCAGCCAGCGGCAATACCCAGTGGCCTGGCGCCTGCAGATTCCGTCGCGCGCGCTCGTGCTCGACCTCGAGCCGCGCCTCGACGACCAGGAACTCGACCTCAGCGTGCGCTACTGGGAAGGCGCGATCAGCGCCAACGGCCAGAGCGGCGGCCGGCCGGTGACCGGGCAGGGTTATCTCGAGCTGGTGGGCTACTGATGAAATGGGGACTGTCCCCTTTTCTGCTGCTCGCGGCCTGCGCTGGGGGCGGGCCGCCGGAGGCGGCGCGGTTCGCGGGCAGTGAGGCCTGCGCCGCCTGCCACGCGGAGCAGGCGGCGGCGTGGCGCGAGTCGCAGCATCACCACGCGATGCAGCCGGCAACGCCTGCCAGCGTACTCGGCGACTTCAGCGATGCGACCTTCGATTACGCCGGCATCACGACCACGTTCACGCGTCGCGGCGATCGGTACTTCGTACGCACAGACGGGCCGGACGGACAGCTCGCGGATGTCGAGCTGCGCTACACGCTTGGCGTCGCGCCGCTGCAGCAGTATCTGGTCGAGCTGCCCGGCGGCCGGCTGCAGGCACTCGGCCATGCCTGGGACAGCCGGCCGCGCGAGGCCGGCGGCCAGCGCTGGTTCCATCTCTACCCCGGGCAGGCGCTGCGCGCCGGCAATCCGCTGCACTGGACCGGCATCGACCAGAACTGGAACTCGATGTGCGCCGACTGCCACACGACCGGCCTGCGCAAGAACTACGACGCGGCCAGGCGCAGCTACAGCACGAGCTGGGCCGAGCTCGGTGTCGGCTGCGAAGCCTGTCATGGCCCCGGCTCGCGGCACATCGAACAGCCGGGCCAGCCAGGCACCGGCATCACCGCGGACCGCGGCATCGACATCTGCGGCCGCTGCCATGCGCGACGCGAGCAGCTCACCGACGCGGTGACCGCGGCGGATCCGCTGCACGCGGGCTTCCGCGTGGCACTGCTCGAACCCGGCCTCTACTACGCCGACGGACAGATGCGCGACGAGGTGTTCAACTACGGCTCATTCGTGCAGAGCCGTAAGCACGCGGTGGGCATCACCTGCAACGATTGTCACGACCCGCACCGCGCGGCGCTGCGAATTGCCGGCGATGCCGCCTGCTTCCAGTGCCACGCCCCGCCGACCTACGCGACGCCGCAGCATCACTTCCACGCTCCCGACTCCGCCGGCAGCCGCTGCAGCGCCTGCCACCTGCCGGCGACCACCTACATGCAGATCGATCCGCGACACGATCATGCGTTCCGGGTGCCGCGTCCGCTGCAGGCCGCGGCGGTGGGTGCGCCGGATGCCTGCACCCATTGTCATCGCGATCGTGACGCGGCTTGGGCAGCGCGCGAGATCCGCGCACGGCATCCGGATCATGACCCAGAGCCGCCACACTTCAGCCAGGCCTTCGTCCGCTACGATCGCGGCGATCCGGAGGCCGCCGGCGAACTCGATGCCATCGCCGCCGACCCGCTGCAGCCCGCGATCGTCCGCACTAGCGCCCGCGCACGGCTGGACACCGATCGGCCGGGCTGGGAACGCACCGCGACACTGGCACCGGCAACACCGTTGACGCCGGAGGCCTGGCGGCGCGCGCAGGAATTCAATGCCGACCGGCCCGAGGCGCAGGTCAACCTCGGTCTCTGGCACCTCGCGCATGGCGATCCGGCCGCCGCGCGCTCGGCACTCGAAACGGCGCTGCAGCTTGACCGGACCTTCCTGCCGGCCTGGATCAACCTCGCCGACCTGTATCGAAGCCAGGACGATGAAGCGGCCGCCGAGCGCACGCTGCGGGCGGCGCTGCCGCATGCCGGCGATTCCGGGATTGTCGCCTACGCGCTCGGCCTCGCGCTGGTGCGCCAGCGGCGCCGGGTCGAGGCGATCGGGTGGCTCGGTGAGGCAGCCCGCCGCGAACCCGGCAACGCGCGCTTCGCCGAAGCCTATGCGCTCGCCGCGCGCGGCAACCAGCGTCAATAGACGAGGTTCTTCAGCCGGACATGTACCGGCTGCGCCGTTGCATTCAGTTGATACAGGTAGTCGATGTCGGCGAACTCCAGCCGTACCTCGCCGCACCAGGTCGCCGGGACAGCAGCACCAACGATCGGGAGCGCGGTATCGACACTGCGCACCCGTACGCCTTTCATCGTCAGACGAAAATGCGGGTTTGGGTTCTGGGCGCTCGGCAACTGTTGAACCTGCTCGACCACGGCCTCGCTCGCGACGGCGCCGGTCATCGACCGTCGGATCAGTTCGACCAGCGCCCGACTGCACCGGAGTCTCAGTTGGAGTGGCGCGAATGTCGCGGCGGTCTGCCCGGGCTGCAGCAACCCGAAATCCAAAGCCACATCCGCGACACCCATCCAGCCATGCGCCACCGGATTGCTCGGCGGCCCCCCACTGCCGTCACTGGGCAGGTCGCTCATCCGGAAATAGTACTCGTCGGCACGGCACCGCTGGTCAGGAAGTACTGAAGAGCGATCCGGCGGCGCCGAGCAGCAGCGCGAGTATGATCCGATGCATTGCCCCGTCCTGCCTGCCGGCCGATTGTCCCGGGACTCTCGCCCTGCTTGCCCCGGATGCTCAGATCTTGCCCACCGTCCATTGGGTCCGGACCGGTACGGTGGATGACGAGGCCTGATAGAGCCACTCGATGGAGCTGAACTCCAGCTCGATCACGTCAAGGGGCAGTCGGCTGGTGCTGTAACTCGTCGCCACCTTCCGTACGAAAACGTTGCTCAAGCTCAACCGCGTCAGCGGCAACGAGGCACTGGGCGCGCGAATGTCGATGGTGGCGCTCTGGATCGCATTTCCCCTCAAGGCGGCGCTGAGGAAGAAAGTGCTGGAAGGATCGTGAGTCCTGGTCACGGTCAGGCGCTCGAACGTCACCGTCGTCGCTCCTGGCTGGAGCAGGCCGTGAGCAGAGCTGACCGCCTCGGCGCGCACCCAGCCCTGGGCCGCGGGGTAGGTACTGCTGGATGCAAGGACTGCGTCGCCGGGCAAACCGGTGATGCGCAGGTAGATTTCGTCGGCGCGCGCGAGCGTTGTGGTCGCCGCGAGACAGCTCAGTCCGAGGAACGACAGGAGTGTGAGTCTGTTCATGCTTGCCCCGTACGAGACCTGGCCGATTCGCGGCCTCAGAAGACCTTCCGAGCGGCGACATCCCAGCCGATTCGCGACGTCATCGTCGTGGCCGACGTCCAGTACTGCCACTCGATTCGCGAGTAATCCAACTCGACCTCTTCGTTGCTGCTGCTGTTGTTGCTCATGGCCGTGCTGGCCATCTGGAACCGGCGCACGGTCACTCCGGTCAGCAGGATCCGGTACATCGGGAAATACGGCGTCAGGCCCTGCGCGCTGCTGGAACGCCACTCGATCACCGCACTGGCGAACGGCCGGCGACTCGCCGCCGCCTCCGCCAGGCCGGGCGAGGCATTGCTGCGGGGCTTCTTGATCAGCAGCGGCGTTACACTGAATACGCCCGCCGTGGTTTCGATCCGGCCCACACCCAGAGCCGCGCTGAAGGCCGGCATCCAGCCCTGCGTCGCCTGATAGAGAACAGAGAGAACCGCGGAATCGCCGGGCAGTCCATCGATGCGGAAGGTCACCAGAAAGTTGTCAGCCCGAGCACCATGATCAAGGCCAGCGAACAACGCGATGGCCAGCAGCAACGAGAGCAGGATCCGCCTCATGTCCCCTCCCCCTGTTCTTCTGTTCGTCGCCGCGCGAGCGGAGCGGCGGTTACGCGGGATTCTCTGCCCCTCAGCCGGAAACTGCAAGACTCCCGAGCGAGAACAAGCGCTGGTTCATCTCCCACTGCGCCGGCGCGGTCGAATCGCGGATCACCTCGAGCAGCTCGCCGGCTGCCACGGGACATTGCGCCAGCGCAGCAAGTGCGCCAAGCATGACGATGTTGATGCTGCTGGCCCGGGCCCCGGCCTGGCGCAGCAGCGCCATCGCGTCGATGAACCGTACCGCCCCGGCGTCGCGTTCCAGCTCCGCACACAGCTCCGCCTCGGCCGGTACCGGCCGATGCGCCACGGTCGCCGACGGCGGCACGACAATCCAGCGGTTGCAGATCGCGACCGAAGCGCCGTCGAGGCGGTCGGCGACGCGGACCGACTCGAGCAGCTCGAAGCCGACCAGGATATCGGTGCGGCTGTGACCCGGCGGCAGCACGTCGTCGCTACCGATCGCGGTCGTCGCCTGCACCGAGCCGCCGCGCTGCGACATGCCGTGCAACTGGGAAATGACCACCGGTTCGCCGCGCCGGTGCACGGCCTCGCCGAGCAGCCGGGCCGCGGTCAGCGTGCCCTGGCCGCCGACGCCGGCGAACAGCACGTTGACGGGGTGCACGCGCGCCGGCTGGTTCATGCGCAGCCCGCGATGGCCTCGTTCGGGCAGGCCTGGATGCAGGCCCGGCACGAGGTGCACAGTTCGGCGACCACGCGTGGTCGATCGTCGTCCGCATCGCGCGTGATCGCCGGACAGGCGAGGACCTCGACGCAGGTGTTGCAGTTCGCGCACATGCCGCACAGCAGGCAGCGCGCCGCTTCAGCCTGCGCTGCGGCCGCGGAGAGCGGCGGATCCGTCTCACGGAAATGCAATCCGCGCACTGCGCGGTGCTGCTGTGCAGGCCGCGGCAACGGCGCGGCCGGCGGCGCGACCGGCCGGCCGGCGGCCAGCGCCTCGTCGATCGCGTAGGCGGCACGCACACCCGAAGCCATCGCGATCGTCACCGTCGTCGGTCCCGAGGCATCGCCGGCGATGAAGACATCGGCGACCGGCGTGCGGCCGCAGTCATCGCCGCCGAGCCACTGGCCTTCACTGAAGCACTCCGGCGGCAGCGTCAGGCCAGCAGGATCCAGTCGCTGGCCAGTCGCCCAGATCACGCGGTCCACAGCCCGGATTTCCGCCGGCTCGAGGCGCTCCCAGGCCACCGCGCGGCCGCGGCGCGTGAATCCCTCGACCTTGCCGAGCGCGACCTGCAATCCGCCCTCGTCGTCCCGCGTGATCGCCGTGACCGCATGATCCGGCAGCAGTGCCACGCCCTCCTCACGCGCGAGCAGCACCGCATCGGCCGCCGCCGCCATGGCCGCTTCCGGCTCCGGGAAGGCGAGCATCACCTCGCGCGCGCCATGCCGCAGTGCCACGCGCGCGGCATCGATTGCCACATCACCACCACCGGCCACCAACACCCGGCAGCCGGTCAACTCCGGCGGATCGCCGAGCAGCGCGAGCGCATCCAGCACGCCGGGCAGGTCCGCTCCCGGAACCGCCGGTCGCGCCGACCGCTGCGCGCCGAGGGCAAGCAGGATCGCGCGGAAGCCGCGGCGGCGCAGGTCGTCGAGCGTGAAGTCGCGGCCGAGGCGCTGGTTGCCGGCGAACACCGCACCCTGCGCCAGGACATTCGCGACATCGCGGCGCAGGACCTCGCGGGGAAGCCGGTAATCGGGAATTGCGTACTCGAGCATGCCGCCCGCACGCTCGCGGGCCTCGAACAGCGTCGGTGCGTAACCGCGCGCCAGCAGCTCACGCGCCGCAGCGAGCCCGGCCGGACCGGCGCCGACAATCGCGACGGGTGGGCCGTCCGGCGCCGCGCGCGGGGCCGGCGCCGGCATCTCCCGCTCGGTCAGGTAACGCTTCAGCGCATTGACGCCGACCGGCCGCTCCCAGCCGGTGCGCACGCAGACGTCCTCGCAGGGCCGATGGCAGATGTGCGAGCACACCGAGGGCAGTGCCGCGCGGAGCGTGACCGCCGCCAGCGCCCGCTCCGGCTCGCCCGCTGCAATTGCGCCCACGTAGGCCTGGATGCAGATGCCGAGCGGACATTCCACCGAACAGGGCGAGGTGCGCGGTATTTCGCTGGCAGCGAGCGGGGTCAACTGCGCGCGCTGCGCGGCCAGGCGGCGCTGGCTCGCCTGGGTCGGCTGCAGCCCGCAATGCAGGCCAGCCTCCTGCATGCCGCAGGTGTGACAGCGGCCCGGATCGATGTGCGCCGGCGACAATCGCGGCCGCTCGGGTTGCCGCTGAGCGTTCAACGCGCAGGGCCCCTCCGCGACCAGCACCGACAGTCCCTGTCCGGAACGCGCGCGCGTGAAGGCCTGCATCAGCTCCGGCAGGCGCGAAGCATCAACCGCCGTGACATCCTCGACGCCCAGCGCCCGCACGACGTCGCCGATGCGCCGCCGGGCGCGCGAGGTCCCGGCCGCGGGCACGCTGGCGACGTTGCGCTGCATGCCGGTCATCGCGGTGACGTGGTTGTCGAGGACGACGACGACGATGTTGTCGGCCTGCTCGATCGAGTTCAGCAGCGCCGGCATGCCGGAATGGAAGAAGGTCGAATCGCCGATGAAGGCCACGACCCGCTCCCCGGTCGAGCGCGCGATGCCAGCCGCCATCGGGATCGAGGAGCCCATCGCCAGCAGCACGTCGCCGGCCGCGTACGGCGGCGCCGCGCCGAGCGTGTAGCAGCCGATATCGTTGACGTAGACCGCGTTGCGGCCGAACACCGCGGTCACGGCGTGGAACACGTTGCGGTGCAGGCAGCCCGGGCACAGCACCGGCGGCCGCGGCGGCACCGGCAGCGGCGCGGGCCGGCTCGCGCGGACCGTCGGCGCGGCACCGCTGACGAACTCGCGAATGCGCAGCTCGACTTCTTCCGGCTCGAGCTCGAAGGGCCAGGGCATGCGGCCATCGCGCTTGCCGTGGATCCGCGTCGCGACCCCGTAGTGCTGCGCCATCGCCAGCAGCGAGTCCTCGAGGTACGGCGTCAGCTCCTCGATGACCAGCACCTCGTCCACGGTGCGCAGGAATGGCACGATCAGTTCATGCGGCAGCGGATGCAGCACACCGAGCTCGAGGTGCGGCAGGTCGAGGCCCGGCTGCAACGCGAGGTGCCGGACGACGTTGCGCGGCGCGCCGGCGGAAATCAGCCCGCGCCGTGGGGCGGTCGCCGCCGCGTGGCCGGCCGGCGCCGGATGCACGAAGTTGAACGGCGAGGCCGTGATCAGCTCGCAAGCCCGATCGATCCGCCGCTGCAGTTCCTCGCGCAGGTGACGCGCGTTGGCCGGGGTCGGCAGGAAGCGCGCCGGGTTCTTGCGGAAGCGGCCGCGCGGGCGCGCCGCGGGCAGCGGGCCGAACTCGACCGCGGCACGGCTGTGGCAGACCCGCGTCGTGATCCGCATCAGCACCGGCAGCTCGCAGGCCTCCGACAGCTCGAAGGCCCAGGCGGTCATGCGCCGCGCCTCTTCGGGTGTAGCCGGATCGAGCGTCGGCAGGCCGAGCATGCGGCCGAGGTGACGCTGGTCCTGCTCGTTCGGGCTGGTCAGGCAGCCCGGGTCGGCCGCCGAGACGATCACCATGCCGCCAACGGCCCCGATGTACGGCATCGTCGACAGCGGGTCCCCGGCGTAGGTCAGCCCGAGGTGCTTCATGCTCGTCAGCGAGCGTACGCCGGCGAGGCTCGCGCCGTAGGCGACCTCGAGCGCGACCTTCTCGTTGACCGAGTACTCGAACGGGATGCCGAGCGCGGTGTGCAGCTCGTGGAAGGCATCGCCGATTTCCGAGGCCGGCGTGCCCGGATAGCCGCTGACCAGGCCGATGCCGGCCTCGATCGCGCCGCGCACGATCGCCTCGTTGCCGAGCAGCAGCTCGCGGCGGCCGGGCGCGTCGGCCAGGAGCACCTGCACTGGATCGCCGCCGGACATCGTCGTTGCGGAGCCCCCACCCCGGATCGTGATTGCGATCCTAGCGCCGCCCGTGCTAGCGTTACTTTCAAGTTATTCAGCGCTGGATTGAATCTCTCTCAAGTGCCGAAACTGGAACTCCGCCACCTGCAGATGCTGTCGGCACTGGCCACGGCGCCGAGCCTCGGCCAGGCGGCCGATCGGCTCAGCATCACGCCGTCGGCGCTGACCCACCGGATCCGCGAGGCCGAGCGCCGCGTGACCGCGCCGCTCCTGGTCCGCGAGCGTGGCCGGCCGCGCCTGACCGGCGCCGGCCAGCGCCTGCTGGATGCGGCCGAGCGCTGCCTGCGCGAACTGGATCTGGCCGAAGCCGACGTGGCCCAGGGACGCAGCATCGCAGTCGAGATCGTGCGCATCGGCGCCTCAACCCTGAGCGGCTACGAATGGCTGCCCGGCCTGCTGCGCCGGCTGGCCGTGACGCAACCAGCCATCGAGGTCGAGGTCGCGCTCGATGTCTCGCTCGACCCCGTGGCGGCGCTGCGCGAGCGGCGCATCGACCTGGCGATCCTGCCGGCGCCGGTGCGGCTCGCCGCAGTGCGCTCGCAGCAGTTGTTCCGCGACGAGATGGTCGCGGTGCTGCCGGCCGGCCATGCGCGCAGCCGGCAGGCCTACCTCGAGGCCGAGGAACTCATCGACGAGCCCTACGTTGCCGACGTGACCTCGACCGAGACCGGCCGCGAGTTCGAGCGCCTGTTCGAGCCACGCGGCATCCGGCCGAAGCGCGTGCGCCGCGCCGGGCACACGGAAGCTGTGATCGCGCTGGTCCGAGCCGGCTTCGGCCTGACGATCCTGACCCGGCGCACGGCCGCGCCCTATCTCGCCGCCGGTGACCTCGCCGCCGTGCGGCTGACGCGCCGCGGGCTGTACCTCGACTGGCACGCAGTGCTGCGTGCCACGGACTTCCGCGTTTCACCAGCGCGGACGGTGGCGCGGACGCTGGCGGAGACGACGGGAACCGGAGTCCCGCGAAGCTGCTGATTGCTCGGCGTCAACTATCCTGGCCAACAACGACAATTTCCCCGGCCGGTGTGATGGGGATTGATTTGGTTGGTTCCTCGGGCTGACTTTGGCCTTGCCGGCGGCCTTGCCGGCGGCCTTGCCCTCGGCCGCCTTGCGTCGGTAGCTCGGCCAGAATCCGCGCCTTCGTCTCGGCGCTGTACCGCTGCCTTCGCCTCCGATCCTCACCTGCCATCGTGTCCATCTGAGAAATTACGTGGACACGATCCTTCACGTCCGCAGCCAACGCCTCAAGATGAGTTCGCCGAACGCCTACTACGGATTTCAGGAAGGCCGATGCGAATCGCCGCCGCATGAAAAAAGCCCCCGACGTCGCCGTCGGGGGCTTTGGATTGGATCCTGGCAGTGACCTACTCTCACATGGCCTACGGCCACACTACCATCGGCGCAGAGCGTCTTCACTTCCGAGTTCGGAATGGGATCGGGTGGTTCCCGCCCGCCATGACCGCCAGGAAGACCGGTCGCCCGCGCCGCGGATCGCTCGCGCCGCGCAGGCCTGATCGAAAATGTGGAACACGCAGATGTGTCGCATCCGCGGAGCCTCAGGCTCCTTGGGTGTTATATGGTCAAGCCTCACGGGCAATTAGTACTGGTTAGCTGAACGCATTACTGCGTGTACACACCCAGCCTATCAACGTCGTAGTCTTCGACGGCCCTTCAGGAGGATCAAGTCCTCAGGGAGATCTCATCTTGGGGGGGGCTTCCCGCTTAGATGCTTTCAGCGGTTATCCCGTCCGCGCATAGCTACCCGGCAGTGCCACTGGCGTGACAACCGGAACACCAGAGGCGCGTCCACTCCGGTCCTCTCGTACTAGGAGCAGCTCACCCTCAAATCTCCAACGCCCACGGCAGATAGGGACCGAACTGTCTCACGCATGTCGATACCGGAAGTTTCCGGAATCTATTCCACCATTTCGGGTGGCATGGACTATACCTTCATCCTCTGCTTGCCGCAGAGGCGACTGGCGTGTTAGCCGCCAGATGTCCGACGACTCTCTCCTGAATTGGATCAGTCTCTACAGGGGCAAGATAACCATGTGATTTCAGGAAGTCGACAACTACCGTCGAAGTGATGGTCCGCTTCTTCGAATAGTTGATTTCCCGAAATCGATCGACCAGATGACACAACGAAACAAGTTCCGCCACATCATCGGCCTGAGGAAGCTTCCTCAGGATCTCGAGGCTCAACCCGACGTGCTCCTTCTTCAAGCGCACGTAGGGCTGCAAGAGCTCAAGAATCCTGCGGACTTCCCCGGGCTCTACGATCATGTAATCGCTGATTCCGGTCTTGCGACGACGTATGTATCCGGATGTGAACTGCTGCTTCAGCCAGAGGAGAATCCGTTCATTCTCGGTCTTCTGGTAGAAAGCCAGCGACGTTCTGATCTGGAATCCAAAGCAGTAATCCTTCCGCCTGACCAGCTGAAAGAAAATACTGCCGTCGCCATCCAGGAACCCTGCGATATATGCAAGGATCGTAGCGTCCATCGTTACCCGCCTTCCCTCGGTATTACCCTTTGGAGTCGTTCGCCACTCCAGGAGGGCTCCACCGATATGAGCCAGTTAAATTGTTCCAGGGATTACTCCCTGGCAACGCAGTGTTGTCTACGTTCTGAACCCAGCTCGCGTACCACTTTAATCGGCGAACAGCCGAACCCTTGGGACCTGCTACAGCCCCAGGATGTGATGAGCCGACATCGAGGTGCCAAACTCCTCCGTCGATGTGGACTCTTGGGAGGAATAAGCCTGTTATCCCCGGAGTACCTTTTATCCGTTAAGCGATGGCCCTTCCATACAGAACCACCGGATCACTATGACCTGCTTTCGCACCTGCTCGACCTGTCCGTCTCGCAGTCAAGCACCCTTGTGCCATTGCACTCTGTGCGCGATGACCGACCGCGCTGAGGGTACCTTTGCACTCCTCCGTTACTCTTTGGGAGGAGACCGCCCCAGTCAAACTGCCCACCATACGCTGTCCCCGGCCCGGATTACGGGCCCAGGTTAGAACTCCGAACGTGCCAGGCTGGTATTTCAACGTTGGCTCCACCAAGGCTAGCGCCCTGGCTTCAAAGCCTCCCAGCTATGCTACACAGGCAAGTTCAAAGTTCAGCGTAAAGCTACAGTAAAGGTTCACGGGGTCTTTCCGTCTTGCCGCGGGAACGCCGCATCTTCACAGCGATTTCAACTTCACTGAGTCTCGGGTCGAGACAGTGGGGCTATCGTTACGCCATTCGTGCAGGTCGGAACTTCATGATCTCCACGGTTTCCCGTGGCACAGACTATACGTTCACCTGACCGGAGCGAGTCGAGAATCTCGCTCCCGGAATATTTCCGCTTGCCCGATGGATTCATCAAGCAAGGATCAGGGCCGGCGTGTTATGCACTTCAAGAAGCACATCCAGGGATTCTCACGCCCTGAGTCGTTACAGGGAACATCCATTTCGATGTTCTTACCCTCGGTATTACCCTTGACACCCCTGCATGAGCGTCATTAGGGCTTCACCGATTTGAGCCGGTTGAATGAGACGGTGTCACCACCGCCCCGGGCAATGTTACTTACCCGACAAGGAATTTCGCTCGGATTCATCCTCGACGTTTCCGCCGAAGCCGGACTTTATCTTGAACTCTCTCCACTCTCGCCCGTTGGCAGGCAGTCGTGTTCCCTCGCTCCGCGGTTCATCTGGGAGGCGATCACGCGGATCTGCTCCACGCCTTCGCTCGCCAGGTGAGCACCCTTACTCATCAGATTCAGCACGCGACGGAACTTGATGAAGTCCACGTGCTTCCTCGTCCTGAGCGGATGCGCGGAAAAGAAGGGCACGATGCGCTGATTCAGATCCTCCATCTTGCGCACTCGAAACGCCATCCGGTCGCCGTGATTCACGCGAACCACTCCACAACCGAAGTACGCCTTGAGCGCATGCAGCACCTGAATGTCGCGCCGGTGTTGGACAACGGTGAATTCTGGCAGCACCTGGACCCCTGCCCGCATCTCGCGATGCCGGCTCAGACCCACGTGAAAACAGCCCTCTCCGTCGACAAAACCGGTTACCCACTGGGCATCGAGTTTCATAAAGAGTCCTCGAACGTAAAGTCTCTGAGGGTTCCCGGCTCACACCGGGCCTTCCCTGCGGATTGTCCCCATGTCCGGCGGATTTTTACTGCCGGCATCCGGTTGCCCGGGTGCCCGCGAGTACCGCACGGCTGTAGAGGAGTTTCCCGCATTTGGTTCGATTTTACTAAGGCTAGCGTTTCCTAACCTTAGGACCGTTATAGTTACGGCCGCCGTTTACCGGGGCTTCGATCAGAAGCTTCGCTTGCGCTGACCTCATCACTTAACCTTCCGGCACCGGGCAGGCGTCAGACCCTATACATCCACTTGCGTGTTAGCAGAGTCCTGTGTTTTTGGTAAACAGTCGCAGCCCCCGATTACCTGCGACCTCTCTCAGCTCGGGGAGCAAGTCCCTTCACCAAAAGAGGCACACCTTCTCCCGAAGTTACGGTGTCAACTTGCAGAGTTCCTTAACCCGAGTTCTCTCAAGCGCCTTAGGATTTTCTCCTCACCCACCAGTGTCGGTTTACGGTACGGCCAGTTGCTGCCTGAAGCTTAGAGGCTTTTCCCGGGAGCCGGGCATCAACCACTTCAGTCCCGAAGGACCTCGTCATCACGCCTCGGGATTAGCGGACCTCCGGATTTTCCTGGAGATCCTCCCTACACGCTTGAACCGGGCAATCCGATCCCGGCCGGCCTAGCCTTCTCCGTCACCCCATCGCAGCAGCACCTGGTGCAGGAATGTTGACCTGCTTGCCATCGACTACGCCTTTCGGCCTCGCCTTAGGTGCCGACTCACCCTGCTCCGATTAACGTTGAGCAGGAAACCTTGGGTTTTCGGCGAACGGGTTTTTCACCCGTTTTAACGTTACTCATGTCAGCATTCGCACTTCCGATACCTCCAGCGTGCCTCGCGACACACCTTCACAGGCGTACGGAACGCTCCCCTACCACCCGGCCTTGCGGCCGGATCCACAGCTTCGGTGCACGGCTTGAGCCCCGCGAAATCTTCGGCGCAGGCGGACTAGACCAGTGAGCTATTACGCTTTCTTTAAAGGATGGCTGCTTCTAAGCCAACCTCCTGGCTGTCTGTGACTTCCCACATCCTTTCCCACTTAGCCGCAACTTGGGGACCTTAGCTGGTGGTCTGGGTTATTTCCCTCTTCACGACGGACGTTAGCACCCGCCGTGTGCCTCCCGAGCTGCTACTTCCCGGTATTCGCAGTTTGCACAGGTTTGGTAGGACGGGATGTCCCCCTAGCCTGAACAGAGCTCTACCCCCGGGAGTAATACTCGAGGCGATACCTAAATATCTTTCGGGGAGAACCAGCTATCGCCAGCCTTGATTAGCCTTTCACTCCGATCCACACCTCATCGACTACTTTTGCAACAGCAGTTCGTTCGGGCCTCCAGCAGGTATTACCCTGCCTTCACCCTGGACATGGATAGATCGACTGGCTTCGGGTCTACTCCCAGCGACTTGGCGCCCGACTAAGACTCGGTTTCCCTACGCCTCCCCTATACGGTTAGGCTTGCCACTGAAAGTAACTCGCTGACCCATTATACAAAAGGTACGCCGTCACCCCTTGCGGGGCTCCGACTGCTTGTACGCACACGGTTTCAGGTTCTATTTCACTCCCCTCTCCGGGGTTCTTTTCGCCTTTCCCTCACGGTACTGGTTCACTATCGGTCGGCAGAGAGTATTTAGCCTTGGAGGATGGTCCCCCCATGTTCAGACAGGATTGCACGTGTCCCGCCCTACTCTTCGTCACTCATCGGCTTTCCCTTTCGCGTACCGGGCTATCACCGTCTATGGCCGGGCTTTCCATCCCGTTCTGCTAGGTTCCACCGACTGATCGTGACTGGGCTGTTCCCCGTTCGCTCGCCACTACTGGGGGAATCTCGGTTGATTTCTGTTCCTCCGGTTACTGAGATGTTTCAATTCACCGGGTTTGCTTCACGAGCCTATGGATTCAGCTCGTGATACCGCCGAAGCGGTGGGTTTCCCCATTCGGAAATCCCCGGATCAAAGCCAGTTTGCCGGCTCCCCGAGGCTTATCGCAGGCTACCACGTCCTTCATCGCCTTCTGCCGCCAAGGCATCCACCATGTGCGCTTAGTC
>Ga0194120_10004764_pt1 | contig 20552 bp, 19 predicted proteins | sample TA2MahCa65mmetaG_FD_148642 | JGI IMG/M metagenome (GOLD analysis project Ga0194120, IMG submission 148642) | Freshwater microbial communities from Lake Tanganyika, Tanzania - TA2015019 Mahale Deep Cast 65m | ecosystem: Environmental > Aquatic > Freshwater > Lake | place: Tanzania: Lake... | reverse complement strand
CAGTCGAACTTCATCAGGGCCAGCGGACATAAGCGCCGCGCCAAAAGGCCGGACATATGACCGAAACCCGCCACCCAGGTTCTCCGCGCCGAGAAAAAACCGCTTGCCAAGCGGGGCCGTCCACATATGACAGGCCCAGCGAACGGATCAACTGGAATTCGTTCGACATGAGCGAGAATCCGCATCTCACTCTCGTGCTCGGCGGCGCGCGCTCGGGCAAAAGCGCTTTTGCGGAGCGTCTGATCGCCGCGCATCCTGCTCCTTGGACCTATATTGCGACGGCCGAGATGCTTGACGATGAGATGCGCGCGCGCGTTACGGCGCATCGTCTGAGGCGCGGCGAGAGCTGGCGCACGATCGAGGCGGCGCAGACGCTGGTCGACGCGATTGGCGAGGCGCCGGCCGATCGCCCGCTGCTCGTCGACTGCCTTACGCTATGGCTGAGCAACAGGCTGCTTGGCGGCGCCGATCTTTCGTCCGATCGCGCGGCGCTTGTTCACGCTCTGTCGTCCCGCGCGGCGCCGACTGTCACAGTCTCGTCCGAAGTCGGGTTGTCTATTGTGCCGGACAATGCGCTGGCGCGTTCGTTTCGCGATGCGGCAGGGGAATTGCATCAATCCGTATCGCGAATTGCGGGGAGGGTCGCGCTCGTCGTCGCGGGCAATCCGCTGATCGTGAAGGGCCGGCCGAACGTCTGACCAGAGGGCGTTTCCTGCGCCGGCATATCGTCATGCAATTTTTTTAAAGGAGAAGTTCATGTCCGATGTCTTACGCGCCCTTATCTTCGCCGCCGCCCTGTTTGCGTTCGCAGGCGCCGACCTTGCTCCTGGCGCCGAGCGCCTCGCGCCTTACGGGGCGAATCTTTCCGAAACTTCCGTATCGGGGCTTTCGTCCGGCGCGGCGATGGCCTTGCAGTTTCATGTCGCGCATTCCGGCGTGGTCAAGGGCGCCGGAATCATCGCCGGCGTTCCCTACGACTGCGCGGAGCGGAGCCTGTCCCGCGCGACCAGCACTTGCATGAACCCCGACGCCGCGCATCCGGCGCCCGATCCGGCGCATCTGAAAGAGATCACCGATACGCTCGCGCACGCCGGGAGCATCGATGACGTCGCCAATTTTAACGGCGCGCGGGTGTGGCTGTTTTCCGGCAGCAAGGATGAGACGGTCTTTCCCGTCGTGATGAATGCGACGCGAGACTATTACGCCTACTATGTGCCGCCGGACGGCATCGTCTATCGAAACGACATCGGCGCCGGTCACGCCCTGGTGACAGAGGACTTTGGCGACAAGAACTGCGCCGCGACGAGGGCGCCGTTCATCGTCGACTGCGATTTCGACTCCGCGAAAGCGCTGCTCGAACAGATCTACGGCCCGCTCAATCCGCCGAGCGCGCAGAGCGCCGGAAAATATGTCGAATTCGACCAGAAGGAATTTCTGCCCGACGGCAATGCCTATGTTCACAGCATGAACGATGTCGGCTACGCCTATATTCCGCATGTCTGCGCCATGGAGACATGCCGCGTGCATGTCGCGCTGCATGGCTGCAAGCAGCAGGTCGCCGAAATCGGCGAGGCCTTCTACAAGCATGCGGGCTACAATCGCTGGGCGGATACCAACCGCATCATCGTGGTCTATCCGCAAACCATCAGCCGCCTGGGCTGGGGCTTCCCGTTCTACACGTTGAATTTCGTGTGGAACCCCAATGCCTGCTGGGACTGGTGGGGCTATGACAGCGTCGACTACCCGACCAAAAAAGGACCGCAGATCGCCGCGATCCGCGCGATCGTGGACAGGCTCGCGACGAAGCCGTGAGTTGGGCGCATCCCTTCTCCCGTTTCACGGGAGAAGGGAAGCGCGTTACGTTGCAGCCGCCTTAAACCCCTTCTCCAGATCGGCGATGATGTCGTCGATATGTTCGATGCCGATGGCAAGGCGCACATAGCCGGGCGTGACGCCTGACGCGAGCTGCGCCTCCTCGGCGAGCTGCGAATGGGTCGTCGTCGCGGGATGGATGGCGAGGCTGCGCGCGTCGCCGATATTGGCGACGTGGTAGAACATTTCCAGCGCATCGATGAAGCGGCGGCCGGCTTCTAGGCCGCCCTTCAGTTCAAAGCCGATAAGCGCGCCATAGCCGCCCTTCAGATAGGCGTCGGCGCGCCGGCGCGTCTCGCCGCTCTGCTGCGACGGATGAATCACCCGCGTCACCTCGCTGCGTTTGACCAGGAAGTCGACGACCTTCTGCGTGTTCTGCACATGGCGCTCCATGCGCAGCGTCACCGTCTCGACGCCCTGCAGCGTCAGAAAGGCGTTGAACGGCGCGGGCGCGGGACCAAGATCGCGCAACAGCGTCGCGCGCGCCTTGATGATATAGGCGACCGGTCCGATCGGCTTGACCGCCTCGACCCAGATCGCGCCGTGATAGCTTGGATCGGGCGTATTCAAGGCCGGCTGTCGCTTCGGAAATTTCTCCCAGTCGAAATTGCCGGCGTCGATGATCGCGCCGCCGATCGAATTGCCGTGGCCGCAAAGATATTTCGTCGTCGAATAAACCACGATCGCCGCGCCGTGATCGATCGGCCGGCAGAGGATCGGCGCCGCGGTATTGTCCATGATCAGCGGCACGCCGAGTTCGCGGCCGATCGCCGCGACTTCGGCGATCGGAAATACGGTGAGTTTGGGATTGGGCAGAGTCTCGGCGTAATAGGCGCGGGTGCGTTCGTCGGTGGCGCGGCGGAAATTCTCCGGGTCGGACGGATCGACGAAGCGCACGTCGAGGCCCTGGTCCTTCAGCGTATTGGCGAAGAGATTCCAGGTGCCGCCGTAAAGATCGGTGGACGAGACGATATTGTCGCCGACGCGCGCGAGATTCTGGATCGACAGCGCCGACGCCGCCTGTCCGGAACCGAGCGCCAGCCCTGCGACGCCGCCTTCCAGCGCCGCCAATCGCGCCTCCAACACGCTCGTCGTCGGATTGCCGATGCGCGTATAGATGTGGCCGAGCTCCTTGAGCGCGAACAGGCTGGCGGCATGCTCGGTGTCGCGAAACTGATAGGAGGTCGTCTGATAGATCGGGACGGCGACGGCGCCGTTGGTCTCGTCCGCGCGCCATCCGGCGTGGAGCGCAATTGTTTCGGCGTGCGTGCTGTCGACGGCCATCATCCACCTCCCGGCGTGAGCGTAAGCTGCATAAAACAAAGCGCGCGCGCGCGCCATACCTCCCATTGCGCGTTCGATTCGCTCCGCCATTTACCTGCGGGGGCCGAACCTTCGATCATCGAAAGCTGTCGCAGGAGTTCGATATGAAGAAACCAATCGTCGTCATCGCAGGTCTTGCGCTCGCCATCGCCGCGCCCGCGGCGCTGGCCGAAGATCAGCAGACCCAGCAACAGGAGGAGGGCGTGACGTCCGGACCGGCGAATGGCGGCCCGGTCGAGCCGTCCGGTTCGGTCCAGAAGGACAATCCGAAAGCGGTGGAAGTCAACGACAGCGGCCTGTCCGGACCGAGCGGCGCCTCCGCCGGCGCTCCCGCCGTCGAGGTCAAGAAAGGCACGCAAAGCGGACAGGAATGGACGCCGCCCGAAGAAATCCGGCGCAGGAAGGCGCCAAACTCATAGCGTCGGCGCAAACGCGTCCCGCCGGGAAAAGAGAAGCGTAGCAGAGCGCGGCGCATTTGAGCGGAGTCGGCGGCGTCTCAAGGCAGGGGCGGTCGAGTTCTGCATCGCGAGGGTCGCTGATCGCTCTACGACGAGAATCCAAGCTTGACGCTATTTCTTGAGTCGTGTCGTTCTACGACTATAATCCGCCTCGGCCATGAAAGAGCGCAACCCCGCGACTCGGGCCACGATCCAAAAGGGGGAATCGCCATATGATGAAAATACTGCTGTTGACGGCCGCCATTGCTGTGGGCGCAACTTTCACTGCGCCAGTTCGCGCTGAGGATGCGAGCGGAATGACTGCTGCGCCGAGCGCGGCGCCCGGTCAGATGGCGACGCCCAGCGCGCCTGCTGAACCGAGCCCAGCGCCCGCCGCAGAAAGCAAACCCGCAATCCCGCCCGATTCCGAATGGGTGCATCCCACGAATTGAGTTTTTGCGCTGCATTTCCCATCTGGGAAATGCAGCGTCTCGCGAGCGCGGCAGGCTTGATTCGCGCCGGCGAACGCCGATCAATGCGGCGACGGCGATAGAGCCTCAGCTGCTTGGCGGCAAATCATCCACGTCCTTGAGGAGGCGCGCGACGCAGGCGAGCGCGAACGCGTATTCGAGCGCGGTGTCTTCAAGCGCCTCAAAACGACCCGAGGCGCCGGCGTGACCGGCGCCCATATGGGTGAACAGCAGCACGGGTCCGCCGCCGCTCATGGTTGCGCGCAGTTTCGCGACCCATTTGAGCGGCTCCCAATAGGTGACGCGAGGATCGGTGACGCCGGCGACGGCGAGAATCGGCGGATAGGTTTGCGCGCGCACATTGTCGTAGGGCGAATAGGCGGCGATGCGATCATAGGCTTCGACGCTGGCGATCGGATTTCCCCATTCCAGCCATTCCGGCGGCGTCAGCGGAAGATCGTCGCGCAGCATCGTGTTGAGCGTATCGACGAAGGGCACGCTGGCGACGACGCCGGCGAAGAGTTCAGGCGCCGCATTGGCGATCGCGCCCATCAGCAGCCCGCCCGCCGACCCGCCCTGCGCCACGATGGCGCCCTCATGCGTATAGCCGGCGGAGACGAGATGGCGGGCGCAGTCGATGAAGTCGAAGAAGCTGTTGTGCTTGTTCTCGAGCTTGCCGTCTTCGTACCAGCGCCAGCCCTTGTCGGTTCCGCCGCGAATATGGGCGCGGGCATAGACGAAGCCGCGATCGACGAGCGACAGGGCGTCTTCGTTGAAGCTCGCCGAGAGCGCATAGCCATAGGCGCCATAGCCGTAGAGCAGCAGCGGCGCGCCTTCCCCGCCGGGCGTGAAGTCGGCGCGGTGCAAAAGCGTGATCGGCACGCTTTCGCCGTCGCGCGCCGTCGCGAACAGCCGTCGCGTGACATAATTCCTGGGGTCATGTCCCGATGGAATCTCCTGGCGCTTGCGCAACACGCGCGTGCGCGTCCTCATGTCATAGTCGTAGATCTCGTCGGGCGTCGTCATCGATGAATAGGTGAAACGGAGGACATCCGTATCGAATTCGAGCCCCGGGTCGAGCGACAGCGCATAGGCGTCCTCTTCGAAACGGATCGCATGTTCGTCGCCGGTCGCGAGCGCGCGGATGACGAGCTTCGGCAGGGAGTTCTCGCGAAGCAGCCAGACGAGATGACGCGCATAGAGGGTGAAGCCGTCGATCATCGCGCCGTCGCGATGGGCGACCACGTCTTTCCAGTTCTCGCGGCCGGGCTCCATCAGCGGCGCCACGGAAATGCGGAAGTCATCGGCGCCGTCGGCATTGTTGCGAATATAGATAAGATCGCCGTGCGGTTCGACGTCGTAGCGCAGGCGCGGTTCGCGCGGCGCAATGATGCGCGGCGTCGGATTATTCTCGCGAAGGTCGATGAGCCAGCTTTCCGTCGCGTCATGGCCGTGGATCGACGCGATCGCGAAACGCCGGCAATGGCTTTCGTGCAGGCCGACGAACCAGGCGCTGTCGGTTTCTTCGAGGATCAGCGCATCATGGGCGGGATCGGTTCCAAGTTCGTGCCGAAAAATCTGCGAGGTGCGATGGTTCTCGTCGATCAGCACATAGTAATAGGCTTTCGAATCGGCGCGCCAGACGATCGAGCCGTCGCTGTCGCTCACGACGTCGGCGCGATCGATTCCGTCGCTCAGCGCCCGCGTGCGGATATCGTAGAGTTCCGAGCCCGCATCATCGACGCTCCAGGCGAGTTGGGTATGATCCGGGGCATGGGCCGCGTCGCCGATGTCGAAGAACTCATGGCCTTCGGCGAGCGCGTCGCCGTCGAGAAGAACGGTTTCCGCCCCGCCGTCGCGCGGCGTTCGGCAGTAGCGCGGATGTTCCGCGCCTTCATGGAAGCGTTCGTAATAGGCGAAAGGCCCGTCCGGATCGGGAACGTCGCTGTCGTCTTCCTTGATGCGCGCGCGCATCTCGGCGACGAGCGTCTTCCGCAAACTTTCAAGCGGCGCCATCACGCGCGCGCAATATGCGTTCTCCGCCTTGATCAGCGTGGCGATGTCGCTCGGAAGCGCGTCGGGATCGCGCAGCACTTCGCGCCAGTTCTTCGCGGCGAGCCAGTCGTAAGGATCGTCGAGTGCGCGCCCATGGACAACTCGGCGCGTGTCGCGCCGCGCGGCGACAGGCGGCTTTGCGCCCACGAAATCAAACCGCCAATCCGATGTTTTGTCGCGCGTCATGTCATCCTCCGCCACTCTCGTCGCAGGTTTTTATCATCGCTCGCACTGCAGCACAGAGATCTCTCCAGGCGGCGTGAAATCGAAGCAATTTGTCAATCCTTCGCGCCTTAGCCTTGCCTCAAACGACCTGTTCACTTTCGGCCAAGGAGCGATTCATGCGCTATTCTCATGCTGCGCTCAGTCCGGTTTCCGTCGGCGAGCGAAAGATCGACCGCCGCAGCGACGTTCCATTGCGCCGTACGTCGGCGCCGCGCCGGCTGATGTGGAAGATCGTCTATTCGGGCTTCGTCGCCGGCGTCGCGATCTATGTGTGGTGGCGGCGTTAGTCTTGTTCTCGGCCCTGCTGCGCTGCATCAAAGACAGGCTGTCATAAATCAGTTAAGTTTGAGCCGCGGAAGACTGCGGATGCGCGCTCGCGCGCGATGAGCGGCGCCGCGACGGTTCAACACGCGGCGTTGCGGCGCGCCTCAAAACATAGAAGAAACGTAAATGTTCACGAGCGTTAAATGCATTGCCGCCGGCGTTGTTTGCGCCAGCCTGTCCCTTGGCGCCGCGCTCGCGGAGCCGAAGTCCCCGGCGTCCGCCGGAAACGCGCCGACGACCTGGGCGCCGCCCGCCGAGATCGCGCCGAAGGCGGCGCCCGCAGAGACGCCTCCGCCGAAGGCCGAAACGCCTGCCGCCGCGGCGCATCCCGCGCCTGCCGCCTCGGGGGCTAAGACTCATGCGGAGCGCGAAAAGGACTGTCGCGCCCAGGCCGACGCCAAAGGCCTCCACGGCAAGGAGCGCAAACAGTTCAAGTCGGACTGTCTGAAGGGCTGACGAAATTCCGCCGGTCGCTTCGCAACGGCCGGCGGCGCGTTAGAGCAGGTTCCGAAAAAGTTGATCGACTTTTTCGACGAGAACCTGCTCTAACGTTTTGATTTTGAGCGATTCTTTATCGATCACATGATTCTATGCGATCGGGAAGCGCTCTAATAAACGCGATCGATGCAGAAGTCGACGACTTCGAGCAGCGCGCTCTTCCATGGCGATGCCGGGAAAATCTCCATCGCGTCGCGCGCGATGGCGCCGTAATGCGTCGCGCGCTCGATCGTGTCGTCGAGCGCCTTGTGCTTCTTCATCAGCCCGCAGGCGGTCTCGACGTCGCCGTCCTTGATCTCGCCCTTCTCCAGCGTGCGCCGCCAGAATTCGCGTTCCTTCTCATTGCCGCGACGGAAGGCGAGCACGACCGGCAAGGTGATCTTGCCCTCTCTAAAATCGTCGCCGACATTCTTGCCGAGCTTGGCCGACGAGCCGCCGTAATCGAGCGCGTCGTCGATGAGCTGGAAGGCGATTCCGAGATTCATGCCGTAGCTGCGCGCGGCGGCTTCATCGGCTTTCGGCTTGCCGCCGAGCATCACCCCGACTTCGGCCGCCGCGGCGAAGAGTTCCGCCGTCTTGCGGCGAATGACGCCCATATAGGCGTCCTCGGTGGTGGTGGTGTCCTTGGCGGCGTTGAGCTGCATGATCTCGCCCTCGGCGATCACGGCGGCCGCTTGCGACACTACGGTGAGCGGCGCGATGACGCCGGGCTCCACCATCATCTTGAAGGCGTGGCCGAGCAGGAAATCGCCGACGAGCACGCAGGTCTGATTGCCCCACAGCATGCGCGCGGCGATCTTGCCGCGGCGCATGTCGCTTTCGTCGACGACGTCGTCGTGGAGCAGCGTCGCCGTATGCATGAATTCGATGCCGGCGGCGAATTTCAGATGGCCGTCGCCCCTGTAGCCGCACATGCCGGCGGTGGCGAGAACGAGCATCGGCCGCAGCCGCTTGCCGCCGGCGGAAATGAGATGGTTGGCGACTTCGGGAATCGTCGTGACGTCGGAGCCCATGCGCTGGACGATCAGCTGATTGGTGCGCTCCAGGTCTGGCTTGATGAGTTCGAGGAGACTGTCGAGGCCGGCGTCCTTTTTCTCCTCGAGCGGAATGACGATACCCACGGACCCCCCTTAAGCCTTGCGCTTTGTTGCGCGAACTTACGGCTTTGGGGTGGAGGCGGCAAGTCGCGGCGGAGGCTATCGCAATCACCCTCCCCTTGAGGGGGAGGGTCGCAGTGCGATAGCAATGCGGGGTGGGGTGACGGTCGAGAAAGACTTTGGCTTCTCCACACCCCGGCGCTGCGCGCCGACCCTCCCCCTCAAGGGGAGGGTGGAGCGCGCGGGATGTGAGTCTCTCGGCTCCTATGAACGACGCGCGTTTTGACGGCTTTCTCGACCAACGCCTGCGCCTGCGTCAAAGCGCGGCCGGCCATCGCGCCGGCACGGACGCCGTGCTGCTCGCCGCCGCGACGCCGCAACATCAGCAAGGGCTCATTCTCGATGTCGGCGCGGGGGCGGGCGCGGTCGGGCTGATGGCGGCGCTGCGCGCCCCTGGCGCGACCGTCGGCCTTGTCGAGAGTGACGCCGAGAGCTGTGCGCTGGCGCGCGAGAATGTCGCGGAAAATGATCTCGACGCGAGGGCGCTCGTTTACCACGCCGACGTTCTTGCTGCGACATCGCGCCGCGCCGCCGGTCTGATCGACGAAAGCGCCGCGCTGGTTCTCACCAATCCGCCGTTTCATGAAGCAGGCAAGGTGCGCGTGACGCCGGACGCCGACAAAGCGCGCGCTCATGTCGCGCGCGCGCCGCTCGCCGACTGGGTCCGCGCCTGTCTCGCGCTGCTCGCGCCGGGCGGAACATTCGTGATGATTCACCGCGCCGACGCGCTCGCCGAATGTCTCGCGGCTGTGGAGAGAAGGTTAGGGGGCGTGTCGATCGCGCCCGTTCACACGCGAACTGATGCGCCGGCGACGCGCATTTTGCTGCGCGGGGTCAAGGGCTCGAAGGCCCCACTGTCGATATTGAAAGCGATCGTCGTTTAACGGCTTCGCAAAGGCTTCGTGGGCTGAGCGATGGCGCTGAACGGCTTCCCCGTCCTTCGAGACGCGCGCTGCGCACGCTCCTCAGGATGAGGAAGGCCTGTTGCTTGCGGGGCTACGCCGCGCGTTGCGGCGCGACCGGCGGGGCCGCGAGTTGCGGCTCCCAATAATTGCCCTTGTCGAACATGTGCCGCGCCTGCGCATATTGGAACATGATGCGGGCGGCGATGGTGATGGTTTCCGGCTTGCGCACGGCGGCGCCCCAAACCTTGTTCCACATGCGGCCTTCCGCTTCGCCCATCTTACGCACGTCCATGCCGACTTGCATCGCCTGCTGTTCGACTTCGCGCAGCGTTTTCGGGTCGAAGGGTTGCGGCGCCGGCCCCTTGCGGTGGCGGCCGAAGGTTTTGATCATGTTCAGCATGCGCTCGCCGAAGGCGGCCGGCGAATAAAGCGCGTTGCACAGATTCTGCATGCCGTCATGCAGCTCCTCCATGCTCATCGTCTGGCACTGGATATTGGAGCTCCACGGCACCGCCTGGGTCTCGACGCCGCCGGTGATGAGACGCCCCTCGCGGGTGATGCGGTCGAAGAGCGGCGTCGCTTCCGACGCCATCAGCGCGCCAAGGCTGAAGATCGGAATCGGCGTCGCCATGGCGAAATCATATTGCTGGGCGAAGACGCTTGGCCCGTCATGGTCGAAGCCGACGATCATGCCGCCCATCACCGACATGCCGTGATCGACGAGCTTCTGGATTTCGTCGACGAGGCTGATCTTCAAATTCTGCCGCTTGCCGGTTTCGCGCAGGCTTTCGACATTGGGCGTCTCGATGCCGACGAACACCTGCGTCAGGCCCGCCGCGACGCACATGTCGAGCAGCTCCTCGTCGCGGGTCGCGTCGATCGAAATCTGCGTGACGAACTCCATCGGCCGGTCGCGGCGCCAATGCGCGATCGCCGCGAGCAGCTCCTTGCAATGGGCGCGATAGGCGGTGAAATTGTCGTCGGCCAGAAAAGCCGTGCGATAGCCGGCGTTCCACAGCGCCTCGAGTTCGGCGATGACATTGGCGATCGGCTTATGGCGCTGCTTGCGCCCCAGATACTGAATAACGTCGCAGAATTCGCATTCGAACGGACAGCCGCGCGAAGTCTGCACCGCGCCCAGAATCGCGCGGTCGTTGCGGTAGAGATCCCAGCGCGGGAGCGGCGAGGAGGCGAGCGACGGCTTGTCGCCGATATAGCTGTCCTTCGGCTTGCCGGCGCGAAGATCGGAGAAAAGATCGGCCGCGATTTCCTCGGTCTCGCCGCTCACCAGCACGTCGCAATGATCGCGCAGCCGCGCCGGCGACAGACTCGCATAGGGCCCGCCGATGATGACCTTCTTGCCGCGGCGGCGGAATTCGTCGGCGATGGCGATCATACGGCCGCGCTGGCTGACCTTGCCGGTGATCGCGATCCAGTCGGCGGGATGGTCGAAATTGACCGGTTCGATCTGCTCTTCGCAGAGTTCGAATTCGAAGTCCCTGGGCGCGAGCGCCGCGACCGTCGCGGTGGCGAGGTCGGCCATCATCACGCCGCCCGGCGCGCCGGAGGCGGCGAGCGCCTCACCGCCGAAATAGGTTGGAAAATCGCCGGCAGGATTGATCAGATAGATCGAAACGGTCATGCAATACCCCTCATGCGCTTCGAAGACGCACGCTAATTGATCTTCACAATCCCGACAAGAAACTTGTCGTCATTCCAATCTGCGGCGGCGACGCGCGAACCGAACGAAACAAAGCGGCCGAGCGGGCCGCTTTGGTTTCGTATGTAAAAATAACCGCTTAGAGATGGGCGACGACCGCCAGCCGGCGGATTTCGCCGTTCTTATAGGCGCGCAGGAAGGCCTGATAGTCGCGGAAGGACACGCAGCCGTTCGAATCGCCGTTGGGGCCGAGCATATAGGTGTGGGCGAGCAGCCCGGCGCGGCCGAAAATCGCGCCCTGGCCGCCGACCGGGGTGAGGCGCAGCGCCTGGACGCCGTGGAACAGCGCCTCGCGCGGCGTCAGATCGTAGATATGGGGCGGCGTCGCGCCGCGCATGCGCAAATGGACGAAGCGCGGATCGTCGAGATGTTCGCGCAGGCCGGAATGCGCCTCGAGCTTCGCGCCATTCGGCAGGTAAACCGTATGCGCGGAAATGTCGTAGATGGCGGTGTAGCGGTCGTAGCGCGACGCAGGTCCGACGGCCGCGCCGGCCGCGCCGCCGAGGATGCCGGATTTCAGGTCGGAGATTGCGCCGCCGTCCGGCGCCGCATAGGCGAGCGCCTGTCCGCGCGGCTGCTGCTGCTGGCGCGCCTCCTGCGCGGCGTCGCCGACGCCGAAGAATCGCTCGAAGATCGAGCGCTCGTCGGAGGGCGAGGCCGGCACGACGGTGGTGCGCGCCATGCGGCGCAGCGAGCCTTCATAGAGGCCGCGGCCGGCGACGGTGAGTTCTGCCGGGCGGCGCGGCGGCAATGGCGCGCCGTCCAAGCCCTCGGCCGACGCGACTTGGGCGTCGTCGCCATCCTGCTGCTCGGGAACGGCGGCGGCGGGCGTGTGGGGGGCCGGCAGAACGCTGGCGTCGAGCCCGCCGCGCATCGTGGTTTCGGCAAGCGCCAGCGTCTGCGGCCGGCCGCCGAGGCCGACGATCGCGCCGTAAGGGTTTGGCGCGCCTCGGGATATTTGGGAATTCTGCGCGGCGGGCGCGGCGGCGACCTTGGCATTGGTCGTGCGCTGCGACAGCGCCCACCACCCCGCCGACAGGCTCACGGCGAAAGCGACGCCGGCGATGGCGAGGTGAGATGAGCTCTTGCGAGAATAAATCCCGCGTTCGAAAGAATTGAAATCGATTGGCGCACCGATTCCTTGCATCATTCGCCCCTACCTCCGAACTGATCTTCCGCCGCAGGGCTCTCGACTTCGCCGACATTTGCGCGACTTTGCGTCAACGTCCGGGGAACGCGAGAACTGCGCGGAACGCCCGCACATATTCTCACCAGAACTAAACGGCCTTGCTTTGGCTACTTTGGGGCGAATTCTTGTCGAGAGCGACGGTATGTCCGAATAGTTAAGGCTTTGAAAATGCCGGGTTTCTCGAATCGCGCCGCGCCGGCGCCGCAAAGTTAGCCCGGCTTTGCCGCCTAAGTTGACGCGGCGGGCGAGGTTTGATCCGGTGAGGACCGGCGGCGAAACCGTCGCCGATTCACGCGGTTCGATGAGATGAGGAGACGCGCGGGATGACGGACGGAATCGCGGGCAAGGTCGTCGCCATCACCGGCGCGTCGAGCGGCATTGGCGAGACGGCGGCGCGCCATCTCGCCGCGCGCGGGGCGGCCGTCGCGCTCGGCGCGCGCCGGCTGGAGCGGCTGGAGGTCATCGCCGCCGGGATCAATGCGGCGGGCGGCAAGGCCAAGCCCTTCGCTATGGATGTGACGAAAAAACCCGATGTCGACGCTTTCGTCGCCGGCGCGGTTCAGGCGTTCGGCAGGCTCGACGTGCTGATCAACAACGCCGGGCTGATGGCGATCGCCCCGCTCTCGGAATTAAGGACCGAGGAATGGGACCGGATGATCGACATCAACATCAAGGGCCTGCTCTATGGGGTCGGCGCCGCCTTGCCTCTGTTTCAAAAACAGGGGTCCGGCCATTTCATCAATATTTCCTCGGTCGCGGGTTTAAAGGTGTTCAGCCCGGGCGGGACGGTCTATAGCGGCACGAAATTCGCGGTCGCGGCGATTTCGGAAGGGCTGCGCCATGAGGCCGGCGACAGGATTCGCACCACCGTCATCATGCCCGGCGCGATCGACACGGAATTGAAGTCGGGCACGTCGGACCCGGCGAGCCGAAAATTCGTCAACGCATTTTATGAGCAGGCGATCCCGGCCGAGTCGATCGCCCGCGCGATCGCCTATGCGATCGAACAGCCGGCGAATGTCGATGTGAACCAGATCGTGATCCGGCCGACGGCGCAGGAGTTTTGAGGGGTTTGCGCTGTCGGCATCGACCGGCGGTGGCAGTCGAAGGTCGGATTGAATGGGTGGTTATGACCCGGAGCGGACATGCAAAAACCAGGAATGAACGAATGCCAATCGCTTAGGAGTTGGGCGACGAATCCACTATCTTGATCCAGAACTGTGGCGGGACCGGAAGTCTAAAATGGCGGCAAGCTGTGAGAATAATCGGCCAGTAGCCCGTCGCTATTGCTGATAAATTATTGAAGTCCTTCGACTGGTTGCAGGCGTCCCTCACGGTCTTGAGAAGTTCGCTACCGGTCGCCGACAGCGGCAGATCACAAAGCGCCACGCCATGGTTATGGGCACCAACGTAGATGCCTTCCTCACTCGACTCGTCGGGAATCCACAGTTGAAGTGTGCAGTGTTGAAGCTCCTTGGCCTTAAGATCAACCAGCCGCTCCAAGGCCTCAAGGTTGTCGAGAGCTGACAGGAATGCAGCAACAAGCGGAATCAAGATAGAACCGGACGTGGCCTCCTTGAGATAATCGTCAGTCCGTTCGCGCGGGTGGGCGACGAGATCGCGGTATTCAGTGAACACACACGGATAGCGGCCGTGCGTCCGGACCGTGAATGCGATTCGCTCGACCATTTCATGCAACCACGTGCGTGCGTCGTTCTCGTTGAGTGCGACCGCCAAGACCAAAAATAATGCAATCTCGATTGCTTGCTGGTCGTGCAGGGGAAGGAACAACGCCCGGTTGTTGTTGATGAGCTGATAGCCCATCGACGCCAACCGCGCGACCTGATCCTGGGTGGCTGCTTTGCACGTCGCATCTGGGTCTCGTTCGATGATCCAGTAAAGCCAAAGACCGGTCAGTGCGATGCGTCCCAGAACGTCGAATAATTTGAGGTTCACATCAACGGAGGAGTGCGTTCGAATTGCCATAGAGATGCCATCCTGCGTGCCGACATGCGGCAATATCTTACGCTCCAGCAATTCGCAGGCGATCGTGAGGTGAAGCTGGATCGCGTGTCGCAGCACAGCGGTGATCGCCTTCCCGGCGGCGCTCGACTTTTTCCCGATGTACCGTCGCAGCAGATTCCAAATGTTCAGAAGGACCAATTCGCTGGCCCGATATGGCGCTTCGACGTTGTCGACATCACGCGCCCACACGAACAGTACCCACAACGCAATATACAATTGACGAGCGGTTCGGACGCGTGACTTTTCGTCGTTCGCACCTTTGATTAGCTCGTACGCGAGGCGTGCAAAATGCTGATAGGCAATGTCCGGCTCATCGACGAGGGCAACGGCTTTCTGAAAGTAGGATCGAAGCGCCTTTGGCATAATCTCTTCGCGCAAAATGCCTTGCAGCAGCAAGCCAGCTAGCTTGTCTCCGTTCCATTCGTCGAATGAAATTTTTGTGGTGGAGTGTTTCTTGATATAGCCGCTCACCGCGCCGCGCACCTGCTCCTGCATGTCGCCGCCAAAAACCAGGCAGATGAGGATCTTCAGATCTTGGTATCGCTTTGGAATCTTTGTGGGGACATAACTGTCCAAGATTTCGTTTAGCGACGATCGGAGCGCCTGAGGCGTGCCATCCCACGACTGCCGTGTCAGATCGCCTTGCTTCACGGAGAACAGAAAGAGCTTGCGCTCTCCGTCTTCGTCCTTTCCGACAGCGGCGATGTCGACCCCCGCCTGCGCTGTCCCGCGCTGGGGGCGCGAATAGACGTGGAAGCCGAGTTCGCTCAATAGGTCGGGGAGTATCGCGTCGAGTTCTTCACGTTCCCTAAGGGACGCCAGATAGCTCCGGAACAGGAGCTTCATTTGAACTTCTCCATCTGGAAGACACGCAGCATGTAGTCGAGGCCAACAGGGTCGAGAATTTCCCGGCGCGGTACCTCGAATGAGGTACTAAACGATTTGAGATCAATGGCTACGGCGCGTTGGGTGCCATCCTGGTCCACCACGTAGGTAAATGAGCGCTTGCCGTAGAGGATGGTCGAGCGATGTGTGAGATCGAAAAAAATCGAGTTGCTCTCTGCCATCTTGCGGATAACCTGCATTTCATCGTGCATCCGCTCTCGTATTACGTTGCGTTGGTAGTCGGAAGGGTGAAGCTCTTTAATCGTTCTGGTTGCATTAAGGGTCGCGTAGAATTCTGCATCCTTGGCTAGAACATTCTGGACCGGACTATAAGCTGAATCTGTTGCAGGTATACGCTTCAAATACTCCTTAGCGTCCCCGCTGTAGTTCAAAAGGATTGGATCGAAGAGAAGTTCTGTCGCCGCGGGCTCGACGTCCTTGTCGCCCGCGCGAAGAACCGACACGATGATTGAACAGCAGACGACGGGCTTTAGGAAAAGGAATCCGATCGCCTTACGACAGAGGAAGATTTGTTGCATAGAAGTTAGCCCAAGCGGCTGCACGGTCGTATCGAAGGCATGCTCCTCGTTGGTCCCGACAAGATCGTTGACGTTTCGGCACAGGGCGATACTACCGGAGAGAAACCAGCGTACGATCAACTCATACAGCCGTTGCGGGGCACCGCTCGTGAGTTCATGGGCGGTCATTTCGAAATTCTTGACCGGCTGGCTTCCACTTCGCAACTTCACGGTGAGGAAATCGAGCGCCAGCGCTTCGCTCTTTGTGCCGAGGAGACACCGCAACGCCATATCGAGAGTTCGGAGCGTACCAATATGCTCCGTATTAACCAATTCAAGCGCGAGAAACGCAGTTCGAAGCGCCTGATCGTTCAGCAAACTGTTATGCAACCAAATGATCCGAGCCAAGCCGTGCAGCGTCCCGGGTCCGGGATCTCTGGCGGCCGCCATAATCAGCCTTGTCGCTATTAAGGCGTCGTTTTGTTGCTTGAGAACGTCGAACGCGGCCAAAAGGGCGTTAGAGCGAACGAGATCGTCGCCGATATCGACAACGAAGGCCTCCAGAACCGTTAATGCCTTATGTGCTGCTGTGGTGTCGGCGTAAGTCATGCCTGACAAAGCAGTTATACCGAACACCCGCCGATCATCAACGTACGACTGCACAAAATCAATTGCGGAATCGATGTCGTTGGCAGCTTGCAATGCGAACGTTACAAACCGTTGCGCCAGTTCATCTCCGGCTCGAGCTTCACGAACGACCATGGAGCCTTCATCCGGATTGTTTTGGCACCAGGTACGGAACGCGCCATTTGGTTGCGTCGCCGCGCCGTCGGCGCCAGCCTGTTCGATAAGAATTCGACAACACTCCATGAGCGCCATGGCGTCGGTGTCGAGTTGCGGAATTGCTTCGCAGTAGAAGTGCTGTGCAGTGAAGAACGCGTGTCCGGCCAAGCTGGCGAAAGTCGGCTGGCAAACAACAGTTACGAGATCGATCGTACCGCTGTTATGCAACGATATGCAAAGTTGGATGAAGGGGTCGTCATCTTCGTCCGCCATCTCGTGGTTGCGCGCGAGTTCCATTGGAAGCTCGCCAGCCCTGTATAGGCGAACTATTTCATCCGGGGATGGAACACGCCAAAGGTTCACAATCATCCTGGTCGCAAACGCAAATCATTTTACATGATTCGCGAGCCCCTCGTGCGGCATTTGATGGCGTCGGAGCGTCCGCTTCTGGCGCATGGCGGATATTCACCCGACCGCCGTCGGCGAAGCACGCCGTTGACCTGCGTTGGCCCCGCCAATAGCTTGCGCGCAAACCCCTCTCCCCGCTGGCGGGGAGAGGGAAGGGTGAGGGGCTTGGGGTTTTGACATGAGCGTTGATCGCAGCAGGGAATTGGCTGCCACGAATCTTTCGGCCAATACCCCCGGCCCCTCACCCCAGCCCTCTCAACGCAAGTCGGATTTTTCCGACTTGCGCGTTGAATGCGGAAGTCGGCAACAGCCGACTTCCGAAGAACGGGGAGAGGGAGTTCGCGCCGCGCCGCCCAATGATTCCGCCTATCTCTCCCCAACCCTCTCCTTCCAGGGCCTCATCCTCACCCTGCAAAACTTCTGGGCGGCGCAGGGCTGCGTCATTCTGCAGCCCTATGACATGGAGATGGGCGCGGGCACCTTTCATCCGGCCACCACGCTGCGCGCGCTCGGGCCAAAACCCTGGCGCGCGGCCTATGCGCAGCCCTGCCGGCGGCCCAAGGACGGGCGCTACGGCGAGAACCCCAATCGCCTCCAGCATTATTATCAGTTCCAGGTGATCCTCAAACCTTCGCCCCCCGATCTGCAGGAGCTTTATCTCGCCTCGCTCGCCGCGATCGGCATTGACCCGAAGCTCCACGACATCCGCTTCGTCGAGGACGATTGGGAAAGCCCGACGCTCGGCGCCTGGGGGCTTGGCTGGGAATGCTGGTGCGACGGCATGGAGGTCTCGCAATTCACCTACTTCCAGCAGGTCGCGGGCTTCGAATGCGCGCCGGTTTCGGGCGAACTCACCTATGGGCTGGAGCGTCTCGCCTGCTATCTGCAGGGCGTCGACAGCATCATGGAGCTGAACTTCAACGGCCGCGACGGCGACGAAAGAGTCACTTACGCCGATGTTTTCCTGCAGGCCGAGCAGGAATATTCGCGCCATAATTTCGAAGCCGCCGACACGGGAAAGCTGTTCGAGGATTTCAAGGACGCGGAATCGGAATGCGAGCGGCTCCTGCATTTCGGCGCGGGCTCGGGCGACGAGCGGCATCTCATGGCGCTGCCGGCCTATGACCAATGCATCAAGGCGAGCCACGCCTTCAATCTTCTCGACGCGCGCGGGGTGATCTCGGTCACCGAGCGCCAAAGCTATATTCTGCGCGTGCGCGAACTGGCCAAGGCCTGCGGCGCGGCCTGGCTGCGCACGGCGGGCGGCGGCGCGAACGGTTAATATTTAGGCGGGCCTCGCCGGCGCCGAGTCTTGCCGAAAGCTTTGGCGTGGATCACATTCCTCCAGCGCGGCCGCGGCCGCGTCTAACTGGAGGTTATTTCATGAGAATTAGCACTTCGTTCCGTGATATGAACATGCGCCTCGTCGGCGCGAGCGTCCTTGCCTTGTTGGCGCAACCCTGTCTCGCTCAAACGGCCGCATGCGTGCACATCAAGGTGGGCGCCGGCTTTGCGGGTCGCATGGGCGTGATGTTGAACGGTCGCGTCGCCGCCGGGTCGAACAAGTTCAATATCGGGCAGACGCAATGCGTGAAGCTTCCGGTCGCGGGGATGACCGACGGCACGCCCTATACGGTCTATTTCTCCGCGGTATTCGGAAGCCAATATGTGAATTGCACGCCGGAGCCGCCGCCCTATCAGTCGAAGAAGGACGCCAAGCTGACCTATCAGGCCACGGGCGCCGTGCGCACCGTCCACTGCAAGCGATAGGTTCTTGAACGAGCGCGCGTGAAGCCGGATTGGTTCGGCGATTAGAATCCAGCATGACGTGCTCGCGCGCGTTCTGCGAAAAGCTGCGGCCGCGCGCCGCAGCCCTTGCGACAACTCAGGACGGCGCCCACCTCTTAAGCAGGTAAAGCGTTCGTCATGCGCGTTGGCGCACATCTTTCAAGATCATCGCCATGCATAAGTAAGCGCGAGACGGGAAACCGTCTCGCGCCGTTGGCGAGTAGCGGCGCGTCGCGCGCCTGTCCTGTCTTTTGTCAGGAACCCAAAAGATATGGACGGGCGCGCGCTTCTTGACTGTGTGCGCGTTTCGTTCTAGTCATGTTCCGTGTTCGTCTCCGGATCGGCGGATCGTGCCATGTATCAGCCTCGTTACTCGTCTTTCAGCCTTTCTCACCGGACTTTCAACGACTCCGCGTCGCGCGGCGAGGCGCTTCGCTCGCTCGCCGAAACGGATTCGCTGCGCGGCCGGTTCTTTTCCTGGCGCGGCGCTTCGGGCCGCCGCTATGTCTGCTCGGTGTTTCAGTCGGGCGAGGAATCCTTCATCGCCGACGTGACCAATGGCGCCGTCATCGGCGTCGCGCGGGAGGGCGTCACGACTCGGCCGGTGTGCATGTTTCTGGCGCAGGACCGCAAGCCGGGCGACCGCTATGCGCTGCGACGGATGGCGCGGGAGCTCGGCGTCGCCGAATGGCATGTGCATTTTTGCGCCGACGCCGCGACGCTGCGCGATCTTTCGGCGTCGCTGCTCAACTGATCGGGCCGTGCTGTCGGTGGCGTAGGCGTGGCGTCGCGCGCGTATGTGCGCGAGCGTGCTGAGTGATGCGTCGCGTCAAAGCGGCGTCGGTTCGTCGCCGGCGCCGCCGGTCGCGGACCCGGCTCTGCAGGAATCATGATCGAGCCGGCGGACGATTTCGGCGAGTTCGGCGTCATGGATGTCGAGCCGCAGCAGATGCTCATAGGTGTTGCGCACATAGGCGGGATTGTCGCCGTTAAGTCCGACGCCTTCGGCGATCAGGCGAATCATCTCCTCCTGCGGCAGTCGACCGGCATATTGGCGATGGGTGCGGTCGACGACATAGGCGAGGGCGTTGACCGAGCCCCCGTCGGCGAATTGCACGCCGAGCGTCTTTTCGAGATAGACCGAGGTGACGAGTTCGCGTTCGCGCAGATAGCGGATCGTTTTGTCGCGCTCTTGCGCCGCGACCTTGAAGGCGACGCCCTGGCAGGAGCCGCCGCGGTCGAGCCCGAGAACGAGCCCCGGCCGCTCCGGCGTGCCGCGATGGACATGCGAGAAAATGCACAGCGTGCGGTGATAGCCGTGCACCCAGGCGAGCGCGCTGTCGATGAAGTCGAAGCCCGGCCGCCACATCAGCGAGCCATAGCCGAACACCCAGAAATCTTCGTCCCGCGGACTGGCTGAACCCATTCTTCGCCTTGAAGCCTCGCGATTCGTGTGGGCGGCCGAGCCGCAGCGTTCGATTGAGCGTCGCTCCCTTGACCTCGTCCTTCGAGACGGCTCCTTCGGAGCCTCCTCAGGATGAGGTCAAGGGAGCGACGGTTTTCTGATGCATCGCGGGCATTGGTTTCCTCATCCTGAGGAGCGTGCGCAGCACGCGTCTCGAAGGACAAGGAAACCTTCGCCCGATTTTCAAACCACTGCGTCTCGCGCCCATTTTTTCCGCCGCAATTCTGCGATGCAATGAAAATCGTGATTCGGCGGTGCCCGCCGTGTGACGGGAGGACCGCGCGACCGGTGAAACGAAGCGCCTTCCCACAACATATCGCGTCGGTTTTCTTGCTTTCCCCTGCAGTTTGTGGCGGTCTTTAGGCAATGAAATTCGAACGCCTGCGCCTTCTGGGCTTCAAGAGCTTCTGCGAACCGACCGATTTCCTGATCGAGCCGGGCCTGACCGGCGTCGTCGGGCCGAACGGCTGCGGCAAGTCGAATCTGGTCGAGGCGCTGCGCTGGG
>Ga0194120_10004763_pt1 | contig 20556 bp, 26 predicted proteins | sample TA2MahCa65mmetaG_FD_148642 | JGI IMG/M metagenome (GOLD analysis project Ga0194120, IMG submission 148642) | Freshwater microbial communities from Lake Tanganyika, Tanzania - TA2015019 Mahale Deep Cast 65m | ecosystem: Environmental > Aquatic > Freshwater > Lake | place: Tanzania: Lake... | reverse complement strand
GCTTGATGTTTTTCTGTGCAATGCCAAGCAGTGCCTTTGCAAGCCCGCGGTCAAGCTTCAGGTCTTTTATGGCCTCCTCGCCGCTTACGGAAATTTCCTCAAGCGCATCAAACATGTCTCCATACTTTGAGAGTATTTTGGTTTTTGCAGCCAAAACTTCCGAAGGGCTTATCTTGGACTGTGCAACGGCCACTTCAAACAGCTTGTCGGCCCTGCGCGTGCGCTTGACCATTTCAAGCTTCCTTTTGCGCTCGGCTTCTGACACGCGCTTTAGGGACAGGTCAATCTGGTTTTTTTCAGGCACAAGCTGGTAGATTTTTGCCACGACCTTCTGGCCCTCGTGCAAAAACTCATGAATATTTTTTATCCATCTTGGGGCGACTTCGGATATGTGGACAAAGGCCTCCCTGTTGCCATATTCCTCAAGGGCGCAAAACGCGCCGTAGGGCATTATTTTTTTGATTACCGCAAGCACAAGCTCGTCCTGCTCCGGCATCTGGTTTTGCGCATCAGCCATTTCTACCAATCCTTAGGGCATTTGCCTGCCATTTCTGGCAAGCCTACATGACTTTGACAATCTTGCCGCCTACTATGCGCACCCTGGCGCCAGTCGGCTTTGCAATCAGGCTTCCGCAAACAAGGCAGTTGACTTCGCTTGTTGCGTTCCCAAAGATGTTCTGCTCGTTCCCGCATTCGCACTTTACCCTCAAAAACTTGCTCATACCATCATTCTCCGATTTTGCAACAATCAATTTTTTTCAAGCTTGCTGTCCCCACTAAATTTTGTTCAGGAGCTACTTGTCTCAAGCTTCTTTTTTGTCCTTGTGCCTATTGTTCTTTCAACCTTCTTTTTGCAAACAACGCACTCAAGCACGACTTTCTGGCGCTTGCCCTGCTTTTTGACCGTTTTTTCCCCAGCGCGCTTTCCGCCGTGGCCCTTGAGCTTTCGCTCGTGCTTCCTGTTCCCTATGGCCATCGACCTCGCCCTGCCTTTTGCAGCAAGCCTGGCCTTGTGGGCAGTGTGCTTTTTGCAGTGGGGGCAATACGTATTCACTTCCTTTGGAAATTCCATCTTATCACCGTTAAAGTTTGTACCATCGTCTCTTTCACACGCCTCAAGGAGCACACGCGCATGTGCCTTGCCTAGAGAACTTGCGCATACTTGCCTTTCACCAAGCCCGAACTTTCGCTTTCTGGAACCGCAGTCTCGTCCCCGGGCTTGTAAGGGCCGTAAATGTTATTGTCCAATCCCCTAAAAGCAGGCACTTCTTTCAGAAATCTAATCTTTTTAAACCCACTGTGGCCCCCTGCGGCCCCCTCTTCGCTTACTATTGTAGTCTCCTCGTCCACTTCTGCTTCAAACCTTTTCTTCCCCTCGTCAAGAATGCCGACTATCCTGTCAAAAAGCTCATGCTCCTCAACTGTCATGCCGGCAGCGTCCTGGTGCGAATTTGACCTAAGTGCCTTGAAAAGTATCTTCTGCTGGCGCATTGAGTATATATCCTTAACTATTTTCCTGGTGTTTTCGTATTCCCTTATCTCCATGATGCTGTGGCTTTTTGCAAGCATCTCTTTTTTCTGCAAGAGCATCAGCCCTACCTTATCGTAGAAATCGTGCTCAAGTGCGACAATTGCGGCAGTCGCCTTTTCCTCCTGCTGCAGCCTTCGCAGCTCAGAATACGTCAGCTCCACCATAACCGCCCAACCGCTCCAACAGCACAAACAACAGTTTCCAAGGCCTAAAATTTCCACATTCATCTTATTAAACTGCACGCCTTTTTGCAAAGAAGATAGACCGCCCCTGCCTGGCACAGTGTTTTCCTTTCTCCCTGGGCAATCGGGCCAATTTTCCCACCTGCCATTGCAATCGGCGGTATTGCCTCCAGGGCAATGATTTCAACCTCCCCGTCATTAAAGGCAACCGCATCCGCCATCGGGTCAAATTCTCCAATCCTTTCCAGCCCAACGCTTCGTGCCGCAAGCCCGCTTCCACCGTGAATGGAATCTGGCAGGCGTATCAGCTTGCTTGTGTCAAGGGTGACATTCACGTCAGTCTGGCTTCCAAGGCAAACAGCAATCTCACTTTTTAAGGCCTCAATCCCCCGTGACATCTCTGCAGCATGGGCTGCATCACTGTAAATCCCGTTTTCCATGCCCCTGCGCAGGCTTTCAAGGTTTTTTTGGGTGTGCTTTTTCCCAAACATCCTCCATACTCCACTATCCCCTGCCTCAAGCCTTTTTTTTATCTCCCGCGCTATTTTGCCACCAAACCCGCCCTGCGTTATTTTAGGGCCGCAAAACACCTTGTTTTTCTGGCTGTCCCCTTTGAAGAAAAACGATTCCATGTCCAGACCGGTTCCCGATATATAATCAACGATTTCCCGTCGCTCCTCCCGGCCAAGCCTGACAAACCTGTCGTCCCTCACATGCACATGGTAGCCGCGCCCTCCTGAAAAGTTGATGCTGATTTTGCTTTTTTCAACTCCAAAATCATCAATCAGAAACTCCTCAACAAGCCTTACTGTCTGGCCCTTTATGTCCTCAAGGCACTTTTCGCATGTAAACTTGCCGCAGCTGTGGGCAGGCGCATCAAGGTCAAATATCAAGTCGGCTCCAAGCCAGTTTTTCTTTGCCATCGGCCTTGCGTCCGGAAATTCGTAGTATGCAGCCGAATAGGAAACATAAAACGGCGCAATCCTGCAAAGCGCCTGCTGCATTTCCTGCACAGTCTTGAACCACATGTGCCGCGTCTCAATCTTCTTTTCAGGGCTTCCAAATCCAAACTCCCTTGAGCCTGCCTGGGGAATCTCAATCCTGGCACTCCGATAATAACCGGCTATCAGCCCTTTCAAATATTCTATGTGTGAAACCTGCACCATTGCAAAATCAGTCTCCCTTCCCACTTTCCTCCTCATGCTGCCTAATGTTCCTTCCATGCACCCTCAAGTCGAATTTAAGCGGGTTGAAGCACCTGCAGCTTGCAATGCAGATGCCCCAGCTGTCCATCGAGGCGCAGGAAGGCATCCTGTATGCCTTGGACCTGACATGCTCCACCTGATATCTCGTTGTCTGCTCGTTAAAGTCCGGGGCAGTTGTGAAAAGCTTCACTATATCCTCTGTTGTAACCCCTGCGCTGACAAGATAGACTGCAAGGGCCCACCTTGAAGTGTGCGGAACATTTACCGAGGCTGCCAGGTCGGAAATTATCTTTTTTATGCAAGGGGGATAGTTCCCGATTGGTATTTTTACAACCTCCACCTGCTGGACTGGCAGAAGTTTCTTCAGCTTTTGCGCCAACCTGACAATCTGCTGCGGAAACTCCCCTCTGACAGGCATGCCTGACTCAATCCTCTTCCGTATTGCCTCTTCAAGCACCCTTGTTAGCCGCTCCCTTTTCAGGCCTGAAACAAAGCCGTGCGCCACATCCTGTCTGACAAGCCTGTAGTCGGCTGTCTTTGGGCAAAACCTCACATAGTCATGCAGTGGCATCCTGAAGCTCTCATGCCCTTTGGAATAGGTTCCCGATGCAGGGCCTTGGGCTTCAAAACCAACCCCCAAATCAACTGCAACCACCCGCAAATTCTCGTCGCTTTCATAGTCAAGGTAGCCCCTGGCCCTCTTTGACTCTGCAACCGCAAGCCTGTTAATGTAATACCTGTTTGCAAGGGTGCTTACAATCATCCTGCATATTGTGTATGCTGCAAGCTCGCCAACAACAACAGATTCAAGACCGCCAGGGGCAAACTTGGGTATCTCCCCCCTCTCTCCGATTGCCGCCAATGCCCTTTTTGCGCCTGCCTCAAGATACAAGTCTGAAAAGCCTATGTTTTTACTGGAGGCAAACTGCTTTGAGTCAGACAAGAAGGGGTATTTTGCATGCATCTCAATTTCCATACAAACCAGCAATTTTTCCAAGCGCCTTTCGCATTCTGTCCAGCGGCTTTCCGGCCGCTGCGTATGCAAGCCCCGCATATCCGCAGTCAAATGCCGCAATGAATGCAATGCTTGCAAGCCCTATGCCGCCAAAAATCCCAACGCCAGGGTTTAGGTATTCCACCGCTGCAACCGCAAGCGCGCATGCCTCCAGAACAACCCTTTGCTTTGCTATTGCCTTTATCTCATCAGCATATGCGCCGGCTGCAAAAAGAATGAATAAAATAATGTTGAAGCTCAAACCCCCGCCTTGCGGCCAAAAATATGCTGCCGCAAAAGCAAACGACACAACCCCTGCCCAGTGTTCAGTCCTGTCAATCTTTCCTGCAAGCAGGGAGCCTGCAATTGCAGCCATGTAAATTGTGGCGGCATCGGTTTTTGCAGCCACAAGCCCCAAAATCACCCCCCATGCGCAGCCTACTAGCGCGATGTTGAGCCTCCAGGGAATCTCAAAGCCGAATTTTTTCAGCGCTGCAAGCCATTTTTTGCCCTTGGGGCTATCCAGCATATGGTCTGCTGCCTTGACAAATGCCCCAGCTACTGCTGCGGCGGCAAGATAGACGAAATTTTGTGCAAAAAAACTGGCAAGCATGAAATCCCCTGCTGCTGAAAGCAGAATGCAGCCCCCTCTCCCTGCCTTCAATTTGCCTGCGCAGGCTTAAATAAGTAGCAAATCGGTTTTCCAGCTAGCCGCACTCAAAACTCAATCAGATTCGGCAGGCTTTGTCTTTTTAGCGCTTGCTTTAACTGCAATCTTTTCTTCATCCAACATTGCTGCCTGCTTTACAAGCTGTATTTCTATTGCCTTGAGCTGCTTTACCACCGGTTCGCTTTCGTTAAGCTGGTACAACTTTGCCCTTCCGACAACCCTTGTCAGTTTCACAATCCTGTGCTTTTCAAGCTCCTCCCAATAGTTAAATAGCGTAGCCCAGCTGATGTTTGCCCCCTTCGCTATCTCCGTTTTCGTGAAATCTCGGAGCCTGTTTTCAAGCAGGAAATCAATCACTCTGAAATTCGGCTTGTCGCCAAAGAAATCCAAAAACACGGATTTGCTCTCAGAAAAAGTGTTCGTCATGGGAGTTGCCTCGTATATATGTTTAAACATCAATATTTAAAAACTTTTACATCAATATATTAAAACTTGCATATTATTACTATTATCATGTAGTTTATTAAATGGTTGAAAAATCTTTCTCAAGAGAACAAGCCAGGGCCCACATCCTCCACAAACTTGCCCGCCACAGGAATTGGGGCGCAAAACACACACCTCTGTTATACGCGCGCTCGGGGCTTCCAAAAGAATTCCTGGACAAATCTGAAGACCTTGCAAAAGAGCTTGCAAACGAAGGATTTTTGACGTGGCTGAAAAAGACAAACAAGATTCACATATCACTAAATTCTGCAAGGAAAAAGGAAATAATTGAGCTTATTGAAAGATACTTTGGCAAGCAAATCTGGTAGTGCTAAAACAAGGAACTAGCGGTCTAAACTATCTTGTGCATCAAAAGAGGCAGGTTTATCGTCGCATCCCCGTAGACATAAGCATGCGTGGCCTTTTCCTTTATTTTCCCCCAGCTTATGGCCTCGCGCGTCTTTGCCCCGCTCATTGAGCCGTCCCACTCTGCTGCAGTGGTAAGGTAAATCGCATAATCAAGCCCGCCTCGCATTATGTTGACCCCGATTATATGGTGCTTTGAAATCCCGCCGCCAAGAACTATCGCAGCAGTCTTATCTGCATTGAGCGTGATGTCTGCAAGGGCCTTCATGTCCTTTGTGACATCAATGCCAAAGCCCCTGTTCCTCTGCTTGTAAAAATAGGTCTGCAAGCCAATTGCCCCGTCGGTAATTCCGGGGCAGAACACTGGAATGTTATTTTCAAAGGCGCAAACAAGAAATGAATTATCTCTATGCTTGCCACCGCTTCCTCCAGAATTCATTTTGCCCTTTCCCACCTTACTACTTCCGCCAAGCTTTTCAGCCAGGTATCCCCCAGCTTCATGCGTAAATTCGCTTGGGGAAATCATGTTGCCATATTTCTTTACAGCATTGCCGGTAATTTCTCCAAATAGTTTTTCAAAAAGAACGTACCTGTCGTTTGGCACAAGTATGTTGCCAATCCTGTTTATCCCTTTCTTGTGAAGCGCGGCATCGTCAAGTTCAAAGTCACCGCGCAGATACGGCTTGAAGCACTTTATCATATCGTGCTCTATTGCCCCAGGCGTAGTGACTACAGCATCCACAAGCCCAGAGCCCACAAGCCTTGCAATGTAGCCGCGCATGCCAGATGCCACAAGATTTGCAGTAAAACCTAGATAAACCGCAAACTCTTCTTTGGCAGCAGCCCGTTTGCCTCCTCCTAACTTTGTAGCGACAATTTGCCTGAGCACACTTCTTGCCTGCCCAAGCTCGCCTGCCTGAAAGCCTGCATTTGCGGCGTTTTCCAGAAAATCGTCAAGGTTTGACACATCTTCAATATTCTCATTCATGCTCCCACGTTCCCTTTTTCGCATCCCCTTGCTTTAATCCTTTGCCTGCCTTGTGCCATGCATTGTGCAAGACAGGGCAAATGGCAGCTCGCCTGCCAAATCCGAGGCATTGAAGTTCGCCCCCATGATTTTTGCAAGCATGTCGCCTGCAAGGCCGTTAAGGTAGGCGGCTGCGCATGCCGCAGAATATAAGTCTGTTTTGCACGCCAGGGCCGCAACCAATCCAGCAAGCACATCGCCAGTTCCGCCTTTTGTCATGCCGGGGTTGCCGGTAAAGTTAAGCTTGACATTTCCTTGAAAATCAAAAATACAATCAAAGCCAGGAGTCTTAAGCAGAATATTGCAGGAATGTTTTCTAGCCAGTCTTCTTCCAGCTTCAATCCCGCCATTCCCGGCCCCTGCGCTTACCGCAATTCCAAATACTCTCTCAAACTCCACTGAATGCGGCATAAGCAAGACACCTGGGTGCAAGTAAGGCAAAACATATGGATAAAGCGCCCCTGCATCCAAAACCAGCCTTTTCCTGTATTTTTTTGTTTTTTTAAGCAAGGCAGTCGTAAGTTTTCTTGTCTCTTGCGTGTTTTCCATGCCGTTTCCAACAAGGACGCAGTCAGCCCACCTGACATGCCGCTCAATCTCTTTTTTGCCAATGCCAATGAATTCAAACAATTTTGGCTTGATCTTGTTTGCAATTTCAATATTGCTATTTTTGCCACCCTCGCCTTTACCACTTGGCGAGTAAAAGAAAATAAGGTCGCAAAAGCGGCTTGCCCCACTCATTGCAAGCAAGGGGGCGCCATGATATTTTCTGCTTCCCCCGACAACCAGAAGCACGCCGTTTTGCCCCTTGTGGCTGGATGAAGTTGGGGCAAACGCCCTGATGCCGCCTAAATCGGAGCCGGAAGTCCTGGGGTATTTTTTCAAGGCTGCTAAAACAGGGCGCATGTTCTAGCTAATAAAAAAAGAGGTAAATAAAGCAGAGCCCTGCCGGACAAATTTAACTGCAATACTGTTATCCTCTCATTATTGTCGTGCCAGGCACCCAACTTAACTCCTCTCATTTATGGGTGCCACTAAGTCTAATACAATTTCCTGTTTTCCTTTTCCGTCAAAAGAAGCCTTTCATTGTAACTATTCTTTTGCGCCCGCTTTTTGCACAATTTCTGCACACAATTTAAGAGGAAATAGTTATGCTAATTTTGCTTGTACCTCTGTTTGCTTGCAGGTTATTTGTATCCACTTTTCCAGCCGCAACTTTTCCTTCAATTCTCTTAATCTATTCCTTCAAACCAGTCCTTCAAACCAGTAGTCATGTATTATAAATATAGCATTCAATATATCATCCAGTGATAATATGAATGTAAATATTGGAGATTACTACGAGATGAAGCTTCGCCGCATTATAGCACGCGGCGTGGCTGCAAACAAAACCGAAGCCCTGCGCATGGCCGTCAATGCCTTTGAGCAGCAGCTAAAAGACGAGGAGGAAACCCTTGTACTTGCAAAGCTTCAGGAAGAGGACAAGCATCTTGACAGGGGCAAGGCAATAACACTTGACCAGCTGCTAAAAGAGAACAAGATGAACAGAAAAGACTTAAAATGAGGCTTGAGCATGTACGCAGTATCTGTTCTCCCTGCAGCCAGAAAGGAATTTTCTGCTTTGGATGGCTCGGTGAAGGAAATTTTCCGCAAGCACCTGATAAAACTCGAAACCCATCCTCCGCAGCACTTTCTCAAAGGCGGAAAAAGATATGCAATGGAGGAAGTTGGGCAGGGCCGCATTGCCTGCGAGGTAATTGGGGATACAATTTCTATACTCCACTTTTTTGCAACCCACAAAGAATACGAAAAGTGGTACAGGAATCTGGGCTAGTTTTTCTAAGTGAGAAAAGGTATAAAAAACAGGCCTGACATTCAAGGCATTGTCTTGTCCATCAAACCTTATATTGCCCCTATCTCCTGGTTCAGCCTGCCAATCTCCTTTAGTGCGCAGCCCACATAATCCGTGCTTCCATACTTCTGGTACGCATAGGTTATGCCGCTGGACGAGTTTATCCGATGCAGCGGCAATGTTTCCCTCCACACGGTTCTAAGTATCTTGGCAGTGTCTGCTGCGCTGCCACCCTGCGCCCCAACTCCGGGTATCAGAAGCGGCAATTTCTTGTGCGAGTCGTAAAACTGCCATATAATAGTCTCTAGCTCGTCAATATAGGTTGCCCCAAAGACCGCACCCACTCCATCCACGTGCCATTTTTCCATTTTTGATGCAACATGGGCAAATACCTGCTTTCCATTGTCGAGCACCATTGACTGCAAATCATGGGAGCCGGAGTTGGAGGTCTTGCAAAGAATGTAAACCCCGCGCCCCTGCTTGCATCTTTCAATGAACGGCATCACGCTGTCCTCTCCCATGTAAGGGGAAACCGTAGTCGCATCCGCATTCCAAAAATCAAACACTTCCTTTGCATACGCCTCACTTGACCTGCCAATATCCCCGCGCTTTCCGTCAAAAATTATCGGCACCTTGCCCTTGTACCTGTCAATCAGCGCCTTAAGCGCCCGCAGGCCGTCAAAACCATATTGGGCAAAATAGGCATAGTTGGGTTTTATTGCCCCAATTGATGCGCCTGCCAAAACCTGCTGCTCGCAAAGTGCGGCATCAACAATCTCTGAAAAAAAGCCCACAATCCTTTCTTCCCTGCCAGCAACTGAAGGGGGCAATTTCTCAAGAATCGGGTCAAGCCCAAGGCACACAATGCTCCTGTTTGCCTTTGCACAATCCGCCAAAAACTCAATATATCCCATTACACCGCCAGTCAAATTCTGTATTCAGTCAAACCCCGTATTTTTCCTTGTATCTTTTGTAGTTTTCATAATCAGTGTCGCTTACTGCTATTTTTCCATCGATAACCTTGTTGTGCAGGTAATCAAAAATTTCGTCTGCATTGACTATTGCGTGCACCGGGACCTTAGCCTTCCCCTCAAACTCCCTTATGGCGCTTTTGCCCTCATCGTTTTTCTCCAGCCTGTCAACTGCGATTATCACTGCCTTTACCTTGGCTTTTGCCGTGCTTTTCAATTGCGCAACCGCCTCTTCTTTTGTTCCGCCAGTTGTAAACACATCATCAAGCAGAACTATCCTAGAGCCGTCGGTTATTTTGCTTCCAACATATACTCCCTTATCTCCATGTTCTTTTGCTTCTTTGCGGTTAAAGCACCAACCTTTTGCAATCCCAAATTCTTTATGGTATGCAATCGAAGCTGCAACCGCCAGGGGTATGCCTTTGTAAGCAGGTCCAAAAAACAAGTCAAACTTATCCACTAAAACATCATTTGTTTTTCTGGCAAAAGCAAGGCCTAGTTGATATGAGGCATTGCCGTCATTGAAAAGCGAGGCGTTGAAAAAATAGGGCGAAACACGGCCTGATTTGAGCGTAAACTCCCCGAATTGGAGTGCGCGGCACCCAAAAAGAAACTCTATGAACTCCTGCTTGTACGCTTCCACACAAATCTTATTGGCAGCAAATATTAATAAGCAGATTTTCTTGCAAGCCAGACACAGGTTTTCTTACAACCCAATAACAGGTTTTTCCCTATTCTTATTTCTTTTCCTTGAGCTTCTTGATTTCCTCGTTTAGTTTAATTTGCCGTTTGTTGGCCCACACAGCATAGCCTAAAAGCGTTATTGCCATGCCAAGAAGCAAGCTTGTACTGGCAATATATATGCTCCAAAAATCATCTATCAGTTTTTGCTTTTGCAATGCCGAGTCCGCGGCGGCTTTCCCAAGCTTTGCCGAGTCGGGATTAGCAAGGCCATTACTTTCATCCCCCTTTTTCTCAGCCGCCTTTTGGGAAAGATAAATTTTCAGCTCCTGGCCTGTCATTACCTCGTTTGGGTTTGTGGAGTCAAGCGGCAACATAATGCCTCCCGCAGGTGCAAAGGTTGGCTTTGCTTTATTTTCCCTGTGGCCGATTCCAACGCTTCTTGCAGCTGCATCTTCCTTTTTGGAACTGTCCTGCATGATTGATTCCACTTCAACCCCATTTCCGCCTTTCATGGCAGCAAACTTCGCTCTTCGTGCCATAATTATCCTGTTCTTGTTGCTTTCACTAATTGTGGCTACCACTTTCCTTGCGCCAAACTCAACCGGCTTCTCCGAGAACTTGGCGATGAAATAATTTACAGTGAAAGCTGCAGCTACTGTAAATATTACGGCTTTCAGTGCGGTGGCTGGTCTTGGCATATAAACACGTTAAGACAATTTTCACAACAAGACTTTATAATTCTTTTTCCTCTTTTTTGGCGCAATGGGGGGACCGAGATTTGAACTCGGATCACCAGGTCCCAAACCTGGCAGCATACCAGGTTAGCCCATCCCCCCACCATAAGGGGAACATAGTTAGTCACTTGCTCCCCTTGAGGTCTTCATCCCTGCCATAAGGGAACCAAGCATATCAAATGCTCCCTTAAGGCTTTCAACCCTTTAGTAAATCACCAGCAACTAAAATAACTGCTAATTTTTCAGCTTCAAGGAACGACTACCATAAGGGAACTCGTGATGAAACTAACGCTCCCCTAATCCTTTCACTAAAATTGCCAACTTAAGTTAAAAAAAGCATTGTGGGAGCCAAAGTCCCGCCTAGTCGTCCTTTTTCAGCCAGCCAATCGCCCAGTAGACAAGCGGCGTGTGCAGCATGTTTGCAAACACCTTGTAGAGCCACCAGGGCACTGAGATGGAGATAATGAATTCAAGGGGAAAGCCTGCAACGCCATAGAACGCAAGCAGCATGAAAATTATGGTGTCAACAAACTCGCCAACCACGTTAGAGATTGTTGTCACAAGCCAGATTTTCTTCCCTTTATACTTTTCCCACAAATCGTGGAAAACATTTATGTCAACAACGTGTGAAATCCAGTAGGCAACAAGGCTTGCAATCATTATCCTTCCTGAAATCGCATAAAGGGCCTGATACTCCTTTTCATATGCAAACCTTGCAGCAGCGGGTGCAGTTAGGGAAATAAATGTGAATATGGCCATAATTACAATTGCAACAAGCCCGATGTTGATTATGTTCTTAGCCTCCTTTTTGCCGTATACAACACCGACAGCATCGATAATAACAAATGTCAGCGGGTATGTCAGGATGGCAACAGAAAATATCAATCCGAACTTAAGGGCAAGCCCAAACAGTGTAAATGATATTGTTGGCCCGCCTAAATCGGTGACCTTCAGTCCAATGGTGTTTGCCGCAATTAAGCAGGTCACAAAAAATGCGTAACACAAATCCAATTTTTGCCGTTTTGTAAATTTTGGTAGAAATTCCATGCAATTAATCTGCCAAAAATATTCTTAAACCCAGTTGGCAAGAAATTTTGTGCGGTTGTTTTTTCTATAAATGTTGTACTAATGCTTTTTTAGCAGTATCTATTCAAATATTTTACGAAATACGAATAATAAAGAAGAAATAAGAAATAACTGCAAGCAAACCCGATTGCAATACTGGTGGTTCATACGGACGAAACAGACAAAAAACTCCTTGAGCTTCTAAAGCGCGACTCAATCTCAACAAATGCTGTTCTTGGAAAAGCTGTCGCCCTCTCTGAAGGCGCTGTTCGAAAGCGCATTGAGGCAATGAAAAAAAGCGGCGTGATAAGCCGCTTTACAATAGACGTTCGCGGGGCAGGCGCTGCCGTTCGCGCACTTGCATTCATCACACTTGAGCCGCATGCATCAAACGTGCAGCTATGCAAGAAAATATCTGCAATGCAAGGCGTTGACAATGTCTGGGAGACAATCGGGGTGAAAGACATCTGCGTCGTGCTCTCCTCATTTACAATGGACGAGCTCAACTCCGAGCTCGATACAATTAGGGGCCTTGCAGGGGTTGCCACAACGGAAACATTCGTGATTTCAAAAGAGTGGCTGTAAAAACAAAAAAGATATGAAACGGTTATATATTTAACTTACCGCAAAATACAACATGTGTCTGCCAAACAGTCTTGCAGTGGAAACACACAAGTCCACCCCCTCTGGTAAACACGCAGTAACAAACGTATTTCAGACCATTCTAGAAAGACGCGCAGCCTTGCCAGTGCAAAGACATTGCTTTATTGGCGGGCTTTTCCTGCCTGAGCATCTTGAGAAAGACGCAAGAAGGCTTATCCGGCTTGCACACGGCACCACCGATGGCCTGGCACTTACTTCAAAACTTGTCAATGTTGATTCGGGGGCTGTCAAATCTGCGGCTGACCTGATTGAGCTTGTTGAACCTTTTTCCCAGTCGCTTGTCATAAACCGTGTTGTTGTGTCTGCCTGTGAAAACTGTCCTCAGTTGGCATCGGAGATTTTTGACCTTGCCAAAACCATGCTTGAGCTTCTTCCCCAAGGAAGGCTTGTGGCGGTTTGCGACAGCTTCACGCTTCTTTGCAAAAGCAAGTCAGTCAGGGAAGGCCAAGTGGCATTACTCAAGGAGGCTTTTGAGAAAATCATGCCTTCAAGGAGAATGGGCTTTGCGCTCCACGGTGTAAGCGAGTTATTCAAACAAGGTGGGTTTGAAAGCAGGGAGCTTGAAAAAATCCTGGACCGCATTGTGGCAAACCTCAACTCAGGGCGCGAGGGATTTTTGCCCCCCGAAGCCCTCTCCACCATCTCATGTGGCTATTTCCACCAAACCTGCAGCGCGACAAAGAATTATTTCCTGCGGGCGCTAGAAGCTGGGACTTTGGTCAAGACAACCGCTTTCATTAGCGGCAGTCAAAAGACAATTTATGTAAAGGGTTACTGGTCAGAATCCGGGAACGTGCTTGGGTTTGAGCCCGAGTCAAACAGTGTGTATGCACTTCTAATCAGCGGCGGGGAAATAACTGATACAAGATTCAATTGGGAGTACAGCGACAAAACGCTACAGTGGAGAATTTTCGAACTTGAAAATCAATGCGCCAGTCTCCGGCACCAGATTTAGTCAATGCTAGTTTTATATATTTTTTAACAGTAATTACAACATGACAAGCTCACAACTGGAATTACTAAGGCCAAGTACGTTCATATACAAGCACAGTAGCGGGCTACAAATCACAAGCGGACTGTTTTCAAACAAGCGTGCCAATGCGTTTTATAAGGAGAGCCCCTATGGGAATACCTTCAGCTGGAAGAACATGGCACTAATGAAGAAGCGCAGCCAAAAGCTTCGGTTATTTATCGACGAACACAAACACAAAATCACTTCGCCAATACTCGAAGCAGGCCCGTGCCTGCACCCTCTTGCAACACCTTCCGATTTCCCAGGCTCAAGGATTTTCTACTGGGAAAAAGACCCATACATCATTATGGCGCTATCCGCGCAGTTTGGAAAAACAATAAATATTGTCAACATTGACTTTTCATCTGCATCTGTAAAGCAGGTCCAAAAACTGCACAAGAGGCGATTTGAGAAGTTGGGTCTTGGCCAAGTCTCATTTGGTGCCATTATCGCCTCACAGGTGCTAAATTACATTGACTACAAAAAATTTCTTTCGCTTGCACGGGCTCTTCTCAACCCAGGCGGGCTTCTTTTTCTCAACAACGGGAAAAACACGGGCATTTACAAGCTGTTTTCATCCAAAAGGCCAAAAACCACACTTGAAATCCCTACTTACCTTGAGGCAATAGGGTTTGAGGTGGTGGATTGGCAAATCGAGCAGGCTTACAAAAAAGGAAAAAAAGGCGCAGACGGAAGCTTCATCACCCTTGTTGCAAGGAAAATTTGAATATTCCTCTTTTGTTGCCTGTCTTTGTTTTCCATAATTTTTTCGCATTTTTGCTTTCGCCAATCGCCGAACTAATGCCTTTTTAGCACTGCCACGTGCAGTTTTATCACCTTTTGGGAAAAGTTATAAACAAAAACTGATTATCAAGCAGCGTTGGGCTTATTCGACTCCACGCCCAAATGTTGCCGATACATCAAGTTTATTGTCGGAAAAAGAATTGTTGGAGAGGAGATTTGCTATGGTCGAATGCACGGAATGCGCATCACAAATAACCCTAAAAGAGGGCACCGAGGTTGGGGAGATAATCACATGCCCCGATTGCGGAACAAAACTTGAGGTCAAATCCGTCTCTCCTCCAAGCCTTGCAAAGGCTCCGGAGGTGCAGGAGGACTGGGGCGAGTAAGAAATTGTTTAGGTGCTTGCGCTATGGAACTTGGCATGGTTTATACAATAATCACGGCTGAAAACAAGCTTCTTCTTGAAGAAGGCAAAAAACAGGGCGTTGAGTTTGCCCGATACAATGATTCCGAGCTTTTAATGCCAGTCACTGATGTTAGTGTTGCCAAAAACAAAAGCGCCTTGCCTGAAATGGTCCTGCAAAGGTCAAGCTCTTTTACAAGGACTCTCTATACAACGCTTTTTTTTGAGGCGGCAGGAAGCAGGGTTGTCAATTCGCTACGCACACAGCAGATTTGCGGCGACAAGGCATATTCATCCGCACTGCTTGCAAAGGCGGGTGTTGCCACCCCAAGAACGTTTGTCTCCTGCTCAAAGGAATCTGCAATGCAGGCAATCGACTCACTTGGCTACCCTTGCGTCATCAAGCCAACAATTGGCTCTTGGGCAAGAATGGTGAATCGGATTAATGACCGTGATGCGGCTGAGGCAATACTTGAGTCCCGGGAGGTGCTTGGCGGCCCATGGCAGCAAATATACTACCTTCAGGAGCACATTGACAAGCCTGGCCGTGACATTCGCGCCTTTGTAGTCGGCGATGAAGTTATTGCGGCAATCTATCGCATCTCAACTGAAAAATCGGGCTGGCTGACCAATACGGGAAGGGGCGGCAGGGCTGAAAACTGCCCTGTCACAGGCCAGATGCGCGAGATAATACTGCGTGCAGTTTCGATTGTTGACAAGGGAATCTATGGTGTTGACTTGATGGAGTCAAAGGAAGGGGGTTTTGTCGTGCATGAGATAAACCACACAACCGAGTTTCGAAATTCCATCACGCCAACAGGCGTCAACATACCCGGCAAGATGATCGAGTGGCTAAAAAAAGAGGCGAAAAGCTAACCGCTCATCGCGCGAATCTTTGTGCGTGCGCGCACAACCGAGGTGAACTTCAAGGTTTTGTTTCAATTGCAACAGTTTGTTTTATTTTTGTTGTCCTGCGCACGCAATGTTTATAAGCAAGACAAGGTGCACAAATCCCATCCTTTCTAAAATGGATGGGATGAGGGATAACAAATGACCGAATGCATAGAATGTGCGGGAAACCTGACAATTGGAACGCAACCAATGCTTGGCGAAATCATATCATGCTGCGACTGCGGCACTAAAATGGAAGTAAGGTCCGTAACTCCACTCAAGCTTGAGTCTGCTCCGCAGGTTGACGAGGACTGGGGCGAGTAGGAACGGCTGCGGCTTTTCGCAGTTATCTTATTTTGCCATCCACTGCCTTTATTTTTATCTTCTATTTTTTGCAATTCGCCGCAAGCAAACAAATGGTTTTAACGCGGCAGTGCATGACCGGCGGCATGGCAACATGCTTCTGGCTGTATAAGGGTTGATTGACAATGGCAAAATTCGGACTTATCTACACAATAATCACAGCGGAGAACCGCATGTTGCTTGAGGAAGGAAAAAAAGCAGGCATTGAGCTTGAGCCAATGTGCGACACTGATTTTGTCCTGCCCATAACGGGGCAAGAAGGCAGCGAATCACCAACGGGCTGTGCACAGAAAGCCCTGGACATCATTCTCCAGCGCTCAAGCTCATACTACCGTTCACTCTACTCCACAATGCATTTTGGGGCACAGGGAAGCCAAATTGTCAATTCCCTGAAAAGCCAGCTTGTTTGCGGCGACAAGGCACACACTTCAATACTTCTTGCAAAAAACGGCATTCCAACCCCAAAAACATATCTCGCCTATTCTCCGGAGTCTGCGCAAAAAGCCATCGGGGAACTTGGCTACCCGTGCGTGATAAAGCCCACTATTGGCTCGTGGGGCAGGCTTGTAAGCAGGTTAAACGACAAGGATTCTGCCGAGGCGGTAATTGAGTCGCGCGAGGTGCTTGGCAATGCGCAAAACCGCATCTACTATCTTCAGAAGCACATTGAAAAGCCGGGGAGGGATATTCGCGCAGTTGTTGTAGGGAAGGAGGTGCTTTACACGATTTATCGAAAATCGGCAAACGGCTCACAATTCATAACCAACACAAGTTCAGGCGGCGTGGCGCAAAAGTTCCAAATAACCTCTGAGCTTGAGGAGCTTGTTCTCAAGGCAGTTTCTATTGTTGATGATGGAATCTATGGTGTTGATCTGATGGAGTCAAAGGAAGGCGGTTTTGTTGTGCATGAAATCAATCATAATATAGATTTTCGCAATTCAATGGAAATTGGGGGAGTCAATGTTGCAGAAAAAATTGTGCAGTGGCTCAAATCCCAGGCTAAATAGTATATATAAAAAAGCCAATCAACTCCCAATACCTATTATCAAACTGGTGATTTCATATGGAAAAAATACGCGCATCAATTATTGGCGCGTCAGGTTATACTGGCGGCGAGCTTTTGCGCCTGGCCCTGATGCACCCGCAAATCGAGCTTGTGCAGGTGACTTCGGAGAGATTTGCAGGCACTGCAGTCACAAAACTCAATCCAAATCTTCGCGGTTTCACGCAACTTGCATTCACCCCTGTCAAGGAATTGAAAACCGATGTTGACACGATTTTTATCTGCACACCCCACAAAACCGCTTCGCCTTATGTCAAACAGTTTATGGAAACTGGCGCAAAAATCATTGATTTGTCTGCAGATTTTCGCCTTAAAAACAAGGACGTTTATGCCAAATACTACGGCGTGCACCCAAACCCCGAACTGCTGCCAAAATCAGTATACGGCATTCCCGAGCTTCACCGCGAGGAAATAAAAAAAGCAAAACTTGTGGCTTGCGCCGGCTGCCTTGCAACCTCGGCGATACTTGCACTAGCCCCTCTTGTAAAAAACAAGATAATACTGCCGGAGGGAATTATCGCAGACTCAAAAATCGGCTCGTCAGCAGGCGGCGCCGGCTTTGACATATCAACGCATCACCCTGAAAGGTCCGGTACTGTGCGCTCCTACAAGCCATCAAAGCATAGGCATACTGCTGAAATAGAGCAGGAGCTTTCTGCAATAGCAGGCGCGCCAATTTCAGTTGGCCTCACGCCGCATGCAGTTGAAATGGTGAGGGGCATACTCACCACAATACACGCAAGGCTTGCAGGCAAAACCGCAGATGTGGATGTTTGGAAGGCTTACCGCTCATTTTACTCGGGCTCGTCATTTGTAAGGCTTGTCAAAGACAAGGAAACGCTTTACAGATATCCTGAGCCAAAGCCAGTTGTGGGCTCCAATTTTGTTGACATTGGCTTTGAGCTTGATGAGGAAAAAGGCAGGATAATTGGGATGAGCGCCATTGATAATCTTGTCAAGGGAAGTGGCGGGCAGGCAATCCAGTGTTTTAATCTAATGAATGGTTTGGATGAGAAAACAGGCTTGTGGCAGCCGGGCTTCCACCCACTTTAGAAAAATAGGTTATGATCATGGCGGAAAAAATTGTAGCTGAAAACTCAATGGCTGGAAATATGCCGGCTGGAACAAAGCTTGATCAAAAACCAATTGTTGTTGTCAAGATAGGCGGCAGCATTGCAAGCAACCCAGGCTTTATTGCAAAAGACATTGCAGCATTGCAATCAAAATACTCTATTGTTATTGTGCATGGCGGAAGCGCCCAGATCAATTCGCTTTGCAAAAAACTTGGCATAACCCCGCAGTTTCTCACATCGCCTGGCGGCTTCAAATCCCGCTACACAAATCAGAAAGTCATTGAAGTTTTTGTGCTAGCCCTTGCCGGAGAGGTGAGTGCTAATGTGGTGCTTGCGCTTCAAAAAGAAGGCATTAATGCTGTAGGGCTTTCTGGTTTTGATGGAAAGCTGACTCTTGCAAGGCAAAAAGTTGTCACTTCAGTTGATGAATCAGGCAAGCAGAAAATTATCCGAGACGACTACACGGGCAAAATCGAGAAAATCAATGGCTCTCTTTTGCACACGCTTTTGTCACAAGGCTATGCTCCTGTTGTTGCTGCACTTGCAATGGGCGAGGCATGCCAGCCGCTCAACGTTGATGGCGACAGGCTTGCTGCAATGGTTGGCGTGGAACTGCATGCTGATATTTTCATTTCACTAACCGATGTGGATGGCTATTACAAAAATTTCCCAAACGATTTGGTTCAAACTCTCAATCGCGAAGAGCTTGCATCTGCAATTGAAAATGCCGGCGGGGGCAAGGCAAGCGGCGGCATGAAAAAGAAATTATTTGCGTGCGCAGAGGCTCTTGACGGCGGTGTTGAGGAAGTGATAATAGGGAACGGCACAGTTGAAACCCCTATCAGCAAACTGCTTTTGGGGGCAGGAACACACTGCAGGAAATAATCAAATTGAAGGCAAAAAGCACCAGTCAGAATATCTAAATTGTAATATGTTTAATAGAAACAGAAACAGAAATTGTGCTTATCCAAAGTGGTGTATAAAATGGAATTGACAAGCGATGAAATAATACTGGGGGAAAAAGCCGCAGAGCTTTCCTGCTACAACAAACGTCCCTTTGTCGCGCAGAAGGGTGAAGGGGTTTATCTTTACGATAAATCAGGGAAAAGATACATTGATTGTGTCATGGGGCACGGTGTTGGAGTCATTGGCCACTGCCACCCAAAAGTTTCAAATGCAATTGCTCAGCAGGCAAAAACCCTTGTCTGCTGCCCGGAAGTATTTCCAAACCATCAGAGAATGGAATTTGAGCAGGAACTATTGTCAGTTGCACCTGGGGAGAAGCTGCGTTCTGGAAAAGTTTTCTTGTGCAACTCGGGTACCGAAGCAATGGAAGCAGCACTAAAACTTGCCCGCGCATTTACAAAGAAAAAAGGGTTTGTCTGTGCAATGAATGCTTTTCATGGCAGGACAACAGGCTCCCTTGCCCTCACATTCAACCCAAAATACCGCGAGCCATTCGAGCCTTTAATAGGTCCAGTAAAGCGCGTGCGTTTTGGCGACATTGCAAGCCTTGAGGCTGCATTTGCACAAGCAACCGAACAGACAAACCAAGCAAGCCAACCATACCAGACCAGACAAAAAATCCTGACAAGTCAAACAGACCAGGAAAGCCAGGCAATCCAAGAAAGCCAAAAATATCAGACAAGCAGCCATGATATTCAAATCAACTCCAATATTGCAAGCCACGATATTGCCGCTGTTGTGCTTGAGCCAATCCAAGGAGAGGGAGGCGTCAGGCCTCCGCCTGCAGGTTACTTTAAGGCAGTGCGGGAGATTTGCGACAAGTGGGGCACGCTTCTAATAATAGATGAAATCCAGACTGGATTTGGCAGGAGCGGAAAAATGTTTGCAATTGAGCATTTTGACTGCCAGGCTGACATTGTCTGCATGGCAAAAGGCATAGCAGGCGGAGTGCCTTGCGGAGCCATAATTGCAAGACAGGGTATTGACTTTGCACCGCAGCAGCACGGGTCGACATTTGGCGGAAACCCTTTGGCAGCTTCTGCGGGAATTGCATCGCTTGCGGCAATAAAGGACGAGAAAATGTGCGAAAATGCTGGCACAGTTGGCAAATATTTTCTTGAGCGGCTAAAAGAATTTGAAACTTCCAAGAAACTGGTCAGGGAAGTTCGCGGAAAGGGGCTGATGGTTGCAATAGAGCTCAAAAAGCCTTCAAAAGAATACCTCTCAAAGCTCATTGGGGAAGGCGTGCTTGCTTTGCCTGCAGGAGATATGGTATTAAGGTTCCTTCCGCCTTTGATAATAACCAAAGAGCAGGTGGATGAGGTAGTTGCGGCGCTAGACAGGGTGCTAGAATAAATTCTTGAAAAAGTTTTTGATTTAAGTTCTTGATTGAATTTTTGATTGAAATATTTGGAGTTTATATTTATGGACCATATCGAATTTCTTGACAAACTGGTGCAGACTCCCAGCCCAAGCTTCAAGGAACAGGAAGTTGCAAAGCTTTGTGAAGAATATCTCAAGCAATTTCCATTCGAGAAAGTTTGGATTGATGAAGTTGGAAATTCGGTCGCCACAAACTACAAGCCAACCAAAGGGGTAAACCCGGATTTGCTC
>Ga0194120_10004761_pt1 | contig 20569 bp, 21 predicted proteins | sample TA2MahCa65mmetaG_FD_148642 | JGI IMG/M metagenome (GOLD analysis project Ga0194120, IMG submission 148642) | Freshwater microbial communities from Lake Tanganyika, Tanzania - TA2015019 Mahale Deep Cast 65m | ecosystem: Environmental > Aquatic > Freshwater > Lake | place: Tanzania: Lake... | reverse complement strand
CGATCCTCGCGCTTTGGGGGCAGGAGGCGGTGGGGCAGGATTCAAGCGGGGTGAGAAAAATAGGGGCGATATATCATGATTGGTGGCCGTTATCGCCAACCAGAAGCGGAGTTGTCGCATCAGGAGATTTCGCACTATGCGCAACTGGATCTGGAATTATGTCAGTGGATTTATCGAATCGACAAAGTCCGAGGATTTCTAGTACTTGGGAATCCGATACCGTATGCGGTATCAAGATAGCCAAAGGATTGGAATTTGCCTATGTATCAAATCTGTGGGGTGGTATAGAGGTTTTCGACATTTCAAATCCGAGTAATCTGATAATCGCAGGATATCTAAACATAACTAATTACATTACTGACATGTCATATAGTGATGGCTATTTATATATCACTACAGGAAATGAAATGTTCCGAGTGTTATATGTGCCGAATGGAAACCGTGCGGTGGCAGCGGGGTTTCTGCGTTTACCTACTAGCCCATCCAAAATAGCACTAGGCGACTCATATGCCTATCTGGCATGCGGAAATTATGGGCTACTAATAGTCGATATTTCTGCACCGCTTAGACCAGAAATTGCTGGAGTGTGGTCTCCCTATGGTTCTGTATCCACCGTCGTCATTAGGGACTCAATTGCATATTGTAGTATAGATTCTATAGGCTTTGCGGTGCTGAACATCGCCAATCATGTGCAACCAGAATTGATAGGCAGCATTCGGATACCCGTTGGCGATTTGGAATTGAAGGACAATTTTGCTTACATTGCGAGTTCATCCGGAATAGCCGCCATAGACATATCCGATCCAACAAACCCAAATCAGGTCGCAATGCGTGAAGTATCAGATGTGATATTTGCCGACCTGTCACCAGCTCAAGATGCACTTGTGATGTATAGTGATTCTCAAGTACTGACTCTTAATACATCTCCTGAGAATCCGCTTCAGATGTTTGGTAGAATTCAGAGTGTAAGACGATTCTGTGATGTCGTATCTTACCGAGAGTTTGCTTTGGTAGCCGAGGAATATTTTGGTGTGCGAGCCTTTGATATTCGAAGTCCACATCAGCCCCGATTTGCAAGTGCGCTGATGCTTAGTGATGTCAATAGCATTTCTGTCAATGGAAACTATGCTTATACGAGTGGTTATAGAGGATCGGTAAGAGTTGTCGACATCTCCAATCCTATGCAGATGACCACTGTAGGCTCGTTGTCACTTGGAGAGTTATCAAGAGGATTTAAGAATGCATATGATCATGATTTTGAACGCTTATACATTGGAGTGAGAGGCGCCATAGGTATATGTGGCATATCTGATCCTAGAAATCCAATGCTGATTGAGAGCATTGGTGTGTCAAAAATCAATGGTATTACAATGGCTGGTGACTATCTTGCAGTTTGTCGTGGTGACTCCGGGTTTGAAATATATGATAGGCTGGCCCGGCCACCATTGTTCCGTTTATCGCATTTACGTACGCAAGGCCGCGTAAGTGCGATTGCCGCGGATGGCCATCTGTTATGTGCAGCAATCGAGAATGATGGCATTGCAGTATATAATATAGAAGATTACAGATTCGTAAGACGAATGGGAGAATTGGACATTCAGGGCATTGTGGATGATATCTATTTGCAAAATAGAACCGCATTTATTGCCATGAGATCGGAAGGCTTTTGCATTCTTGATTTGGGCGATCTTGCAAATCCTCGAATTGTTGCTCAATATCATACCGGTGCATTTTGGAACTATTTGGATATGATTTCCGGCAGCATTGCAGTTTTGTCAGAGGATAATGACATTGGCATCTACGACTGTTCCGAAGCCCTCGGCATCAGTTCCCGATTTGAACTGACACCCTCCACCTTCCTTCTTCACCCCGCCTTTCCCAACCCCTTCAACGCTTCCACACGGGTAGGGTATTCCCTCCCTACCGCGATGGAGGCGGCGATGAAGGTCTATGACGGATCGGGACGGTTTGTGACGACGTTGGCGGAGGGCTTGCAAACCGGTGGCGCGCATTCGGTGGTCTGGGACGCATCCAGAGTCCCGGCAGGAATCTACTACTTGAAACTGCATGCCGCCGGCACTCAAGCCGTTCGGAAGGCAGTAGTGGTGAAGTGATTCAAAGAGGCGGGTGGACGACCTCGTCCGCACACACCACAATTCACAACACACGCCGGACGAGGGCGTCCAGCGTGCACGAGTCGAGGTATCTCAGCTCACTCGTTATATCTAATATCTGGATTCCCGCCTGCGCGGGAATGACGCTTAGAATAGATTCCCGCCTGCGCGGGAATGACGCACTAAAACACTATCAATCATGCCTGAACTTCCCAGATTCTACGGAATCGTCATAAAGATGTATCACGACGATCATCTCCCGCCGCATTTTCACGCAGAATACGGTGAGCACTCGGCTCAATTCTCGCTTCCGAATTTGCGCATCATCAAGGGAACGATCCCGCATCGAGTGCGTTCATTAGTTCTGGAATGGGCTGCCCAGCATCTAAGTGAATTGTCCGAGGACTGGGATCTTGCGCACGCGAATAAAATTCAAAAATCCATTAAGCCATTGGAATAAAGAATGTTACATCGTATAGTCAGTATTGAATCTCTCCCCGGAAGGAGCCTCGCTGTTGAATTTAGCGATGGCGAAACCCTCATAAAGGATTTAAATGAGGTCATTTCTCGGGGTAATTTGGCTGCACCGCTCGCCGACCCAAATTTCCTCCGCCAGGTTCGCATCACCGAGCGAGGCAGGTCACTGCTCTGGCCGAACGGTCTTGAATTTTGCGCCGACGCCCTGCACGTGCAAGGGAAGAAGGTAAATCAAGATACTTTGGAATATGCTTGATCTCACCCCCGCCATCACCGCCCGCATCGTCGAAGCCGTCGATCCGATCAAAATCGTCCTCTTCGGCAGCCGGGCGCGAGGCGACGGGATAAAATGGATTCCCGCCTGCGCGGGAATGATGCGGAGAATGGATTGTCCGCCATAGGCGTCCCTGTTCCAGTCCCGCCAGCGTGGGAATGACACCTTCATAACACTGTCAACCAATACCCGAACTTACCATAGAGTCCTATGAAAGTTGAAATGATCATGCCCCAGATGGGGGAATCGATTGCGGAAGGCACCATCGTCAAATGGCGCAAAGGCGTCGGCGACAAGGTCGAACGCGACGAAGACATCCTCGAAATCTCCACCGACAAAGTCGATTCCGAGATTCCCTCCCCCGCCACGGGCACTATCGTCGATATCCTCGTGCAAGAGGGCAAGACCGTTGCTATAAAGACGCCTCTCGCCGTAATCGAGACCGAGGCCGGAGCAGAAGTCTCCGGGACCGCTGCCGAACCGGTCCGGGCGGCCTCGTCCGTGGAAGAGCCGCCGGTAGCGGCAGGAAGGCCTCCGGCGCAAGAGTCGTCGCCGCACGATGGCTCGGCGGAAGGCGGGTTCACGGTGAGGGAGTTCAAGCGGAGCGGTGAGGGGACTACGCCCGCAGCTCCCCTTCCCACTATGGCTGGAAGCGCAACCGTAGGGGCGGATTCCCATCCGCCCGTATCGAAGACATCGAACTTCCTCTCGCCACTGGTGCAACGCATCGCCGCCGATGAAGGCGTCTCGATGAACGAACTGCAGGCCCTCGTAGGCACCGGCGATGGCGGACGCGTGACCAAGAAAGACCTGCTCGCCTACATTGAGGAGCGCAAGAACGCCCGAGCACTTCCACCTGCTCCGGCACCGGTGGCAAAGGTGGTCAGCCGGGCTGCGCCGGCGTCATCACCGGTCATCCCCTCAATCGCACCTGCTGCGATAGCGCCTTCTCCGGCACCGTCCGGTCAGGTCTGGGTCGGGGCGGGCGATCAAGTGGTCGAGATGGACCGCATGCGTCGCGCCATCGCCGACCACATGGTGCGCTCCAAGCAGACCTCGCCGCACGTCATCTCGTTCGCCGAGGTCGATATGAGCCGCATCGTCCGGCACCGTGAGGGAATCAAGAATGCCTTCAAAGCCCAGGAGGGGGTCAACATCACCTACACCTCCTACTTCATCCACGCAGCGGCACGGGCGCTGAGAGAATTCCCTTACATCAACGCTTCGGTCGATGGCTACAGTATCATCGTCCGCCGCGCGATCAACATCGGCTTTGCAGTCGAACTACCGTCCGGTGGTTTGATTGTGCCGGTTATCAAAGGCGTCGATGCGCTCTCCCTGACCGGAATCGCCAAGGGGTTGAACGACCTCGCAGATAAGGCACGCAGCAACCGGTTGAGTCCCGACGACGTTTCAGGTGGGACCTTCACCATCACCAACGTCGGCGTCTTCGGGAACGTCTCCGGGGCGCCGATCATCAACCAACCGCAGGTGGCGATTCTTGGCACCGGTGCCATCAAGAAACGTGCGGTCGTGGTCGAAACAGAGGAAGGCGATCATATTGCCATCAAGCCCATCATGGTGATGTCGCTTTCCTACGACCACCGGTTAATCGACGGAGCGCTGGCCGGGAGGTTTATGTCCCGGTTAGGACAAATCCTCGAGACCTTTGAAGGATAGATGTCGAGCCGAGTCGGAATGGTGAAGTCTGGCACAGGGGCGCAACGTGTTGCGCCCCTGACACTCGTGCGAGGTTTCCTCCTGGTCACCGCCTGGCTAATAGTGGCTTTGATGCCGGCATCGCAGGTATTGGCTAAACCGCCGACTCCTGCACCAATACCACCGGCATCCAATCCGAACCGCACTCCATCGGTTGAGGTAAAGCCTGAGGATGCAGCGTTGAATCAGGAGATTCAGCGCGCTTCCCGGCTGGCTCGTCAGGCTGAAAACGAAGGCGATTACGCTCGGGCGCTCGAACTTTGGCAGTTCGTCTATGACAAGCGACCGGGCGATTACTCAGCCTATAGCGGCCTTAAACGCAACTTCATCCAATTGCGAAGGTTCGATGAAGGTCTGGCATTCATCGAACGGGTGGGTGGTGAGCGCACCGGAAAGTCGGTTATGGGGGCGCGGTTCGAGCCTTCGATGGTGGTGGCAGACCGGATTGAGATGTTGCTTGCTGCCGAGCGAACATCTGATGCGTTGACAGCCGTCGAACGAGCACTGGTGGAACACAAAGGCAATCAAAACGTCTATCGCAGCATATCGAGCATTCTCTATTCGCGTCGGCATTCGGACGAAGCGCTTGCGGTTCTCGAGCGGGGACGCCGGGAAATGGGCAATCCGTTGCTCTTTGCGCAAGAAATCGCATTTCAGGCTGAATCCCGGATGGACTGGGAGCGCGCTACTGTCGAGAACATCAATTGCATCCGCGAATCACCGGACCGAATACCTTATATTACCGGCGTTATTGCAGACTATGCTGAGCGCCCGGAGGCAGGAGATATCGTTCGCAAAGTGTTGAAACAGGCAGCAAGCCGATCCGATGGGCCCACTGCACTCCTTATTCGGCAACTTCAAGCCGGGCTTGAGTTTCGGGCGCGCAACTATGGACCTGCGCTCGAAGCCTATGCTGGACTCTACAGCGCCAAGGCCATCTCCGCCGGGGAGTTTCTCGATGTCGCCCGGCAGTTGACGGACGAGAGGCAGTTTTCGCTAGCACTTTCGGCCTTAAATATGCTTGCTGACGATGCAGCAGCGGCTGACATCATATCCCGCGTTCAAGTGGGACGAGGCTCCTGCTATGAGGCAATGGGTATGCCTGACAGTGCTCTGACGGCATATGAAGCAGCATTAATTCCTGGGGCGACGCCCGATCTTTTGGCTACGACTCAGCGCAAACTGGGAACGTTGTTATTGCAGATCGGCAGACCGCCTTCTGAAGCCCGCAGAAGGTTCGAAGCGGCTCTGGCAATATTGAAGAAGATCTCCGGCAGTTCGATCGACGATCCCGGCGAGATTGAAATCGACATCGCTCTGACATATCTGCACGAAAGGGACTTCGCGCAGACCCGCTCCAGACTTGAAGCCATCATTCGCAATACCGGACGCAAAGCACAGGGCGCAACCCGCGCCCGACTCGAACTGGCGCGCCTCTACTTTCGTACCGGAAAGCCAACCGACGCTCGCCAGCAAGCCGCCCAGTTAGTGATGGCAGAACCCGCTTCGGTGGAAGCCAACGATGCGCTTGAGTTGATGACCTTAATCGACGACCTTACAGAAGATTCCACATCACTTGCTGCATTAGGTCGGTGCGACTTGCTCAATTTCATTGGACGCATCGATGAGGCTATCGGCAGTTTGACGGAGATTTCAGCCGAAGGGAACGCGCCGCGAGTTGTCGAGTCTGCATTGAGGATGGTAGCCAGGATGGAAGAAATGCGCGGCAATCATCGTGCTGCGCTTGAAGCGCTTGACCGGATAGTGAAGATTGGCACAGGATCGCTGAGACCTGATCAGGCGCTCTTCGAAGCCGGTCGGATTGCCGTCGAGGCATTGAACGACCTAAAACGCGGCCGCCGGTATTTGGAAACCTTAATCCTGGAGTATCCAGAGAGTCCACTCATCGAAGCGGCTCGACGACGGCTACGCAGTGATAGCGGAAGCACTTCTTAAGACTATGATCAATTCTCCCAATACTTATGGCGCTGAAGTGCCCGATGATAGTGACCTCACCAGTTCGGATACCGGTCGTATAGTAAATCGGGAGATGATCGTCCTGACCGGCGAACGGATTGCCATCGCGGGAACTGTTTGGATTGAGTTGTTAGGCTTGCGGTTGACTACAGAACTGTATGCTCGCGAAGTCACTGATAGGTTATATAACTGGATTGAACCATCAGATCGCGGACGATACGGGCACTTTATCTCCAATGGAAATGGAAGTGCGCTTTTTCAGTTGATTAAGGTTGAGGGTGCCAAGGATCGCCGGGAGTTGATACTTACGGTTGTTGGAACAGGAGTCGAGCGGGTCGTCATCGGTCTCGTCAATGTAGTGCAAACTCAAGACGAACCGGACCAGGACACACCTTCGGACATCGTCACAACACTCAATGCGGTATTCGACGGGATCGAGGATGCGATATTCCTACTCGACGAAGAGACAATGGCAGTCCACCGCACCAATCTGGCTGCAGCCCGGATGTTCGAGACTTCCGCAGGTGCGCTAATCGGGCAGTCGCCATTCGATCTGATTGCGGAGCCGGAGCGACGCAATGAGGTGCTTGGCAACATCAGATCGAAGTTAAAGGCTTTGGGAACACTGCACTTCGATATGATGATGCGACGCGGGTCAGGGGACCTCTTCCCGGCACTCCATGGGGTGACGGTTATCAAAGACAAGAATCTCCGGCGCATCGGTCTGATGTGGATCGTAAGCGATATGTCTCACCGCGTATCCCTTAACCGTGCAGTGATCGAACTGGAGACGCGATACCGGCTACTCTTCGAGCGATCAGGTGATCCAACATTTATCATTGATGCCGGCACACTAAAGGTCATCGACGCGAACAATGCCGCCGCCGGGCAACTCGGCTACAGCCGGAGGGAATTGATCGGTTTGCCAATTCAACAACTGACCCCCGAAGAGCGATGGGATGCGATGTATGACGACCTTAAACGAATAGGCGATGGAATTGGGGTGTTGGATGGCATCAATCTGACTCGCGACGGCCGAAAGGTGCCGGTACAGGTTACGGTTTCGTCAGCAGAACTTAACGGACGAAATGTCCTCCTTGCGGCCTCGCGGAACGTATCCGACCAACGGCAACTCGAGGAGCAACGCGTCCGGGCTCAGAAACTCGACGCTGTCCGTCAAATCACCGGTGGGCTGGCGCATGAATTGTCGCAACCATTGCAAGCATTGGTGACCATTGCAGAGTTGATCACTCGACCAGAACTTATCGAGAGCGAATTGCGGCTTCTCGCTTCCCGCATTAATCCGGCGGTCGAGCGAATGGTCTCGCTAATCGAGCAGATGAAACGCATTGTGAAACTTGAGACCAAGCCCTATGCTGGAAAGGATGACATTCTCGACATAGAGCACTCGAGCCGGTAGATCGCAGATGCTGATGGAGGAGGAGTTGACTTTTGCTGATTGATTTCGTATCATGTATGTGCAGACAGAAGATGAAACTGGTTTTGTCATGCTGTTGCTCGGCAATGACAAAGTCAATGGGGACGATTGGTTTCGACGGGGGCAAGTCGGTGCCTGTAGTCGCGAGCCGGGGGTTTCGGTCACCCCGCCAAAAGGCTGAACACCACAAGTGCCAACGATTACTCGTATGCACTCGCTGCCTAACCTAAATTAGTGCAGCACGCCTCTCCGCCGCTGGTCGCCGTGTCGGACGAGGCTTCATCCGGCGATCCTCGGATGCGTTGCGCCGCAGGGCGCATCTGCAGTAATCCTGCTGCTGGAGGTCATGCTGTCGCGTCAATCCGCGGGATGACCTCGAGACTCAAAGGTTGACTACGCTCGTAGTGACTGCTTGAGCCGTGCCTTCGGACCCGGGTTCGATTCCCGGCGTCTCCACATGGATGAGGATCGCTTGGAAACGCCTGACCAGCCGGTCGGGCGTTTCACATTTTGGGTCTGGGCTTAAGTGTCAAAGCAGCGCGACTGACTCCAGTTTCGACGACATCGACCGGAAGCGCGATCCGGTGATGGCCGGGATAGCAAAGGTCCGGATCGATCTCACCGCAATAAACATAGCTTACCTCAAGCGACATTACTCCCCTGCCGGACATCCAAACTACCGGCAGTTCGAACAGTTCGTCGATACGAAATTCGCGGCTTGTGCCGGTTGGCAAATCGATGACTCCTCCACCATCAGTCAGCGTAACTACTACTGGCGCACCATCGTTCAGTTTCATACCTGTGGGCAGCGAGATTCGCAAAACAAGCGCCCCCTTACCTTCGCCGACTGACAATCCATCCAAAGTGTCGGGTTTGAGTGTGGTGACAGCAGACCGTGCAGACACCTCGATCTGCAATGTTGTCAATTCGCGCCCGGATGGGTCGGCAGAACGGATGAGGTGGTTATTGGTGTCGGCTATGTAGAGTCGCCCCGCAGCCCAGGCGATGCCACCCGGTTCGTAAAGGCGGGCCATCTTCCCTTCACCGTCGGCAAGTCCCGGTTCGCCATTGCCATAGAGCGTTCGGCTGGATCGGTCGGACGGGTCGATGATCTTGACCTTGCTGTTATAGGTGTCAGCGATATAGAGGACCTTCCCATCGGTGGCGATGCCGAGAGGATGCTGCAGACGGACAGCGTCACCGATGCCATCACGATCACCGAACTCAAAGAGGTCTTCTCCTACTACAGTGCCGACCTGTCCTCCATCACCAAGTTCTACAAATCGAATAGCCGAGACTTCGCTGTCTGCGAAGTAGATTCGGTCGCCAAGAAGCGCCAAACCGCTCGGCTGGGCTAAAGCCGCAGCCAGTCGGGGTCCATCGTGCAGCCCTTCCCTGCCAGATCCGGCAAAAGGCTCGACCCATCCGTCGGCGATCCTCAGAGTCCAGATCTGATGCGTTCCAGCCATCGCAATATAGATAAGGCCGTCTCGATGCACTATATCCCAAGGTGAACTGAGGGCCGTCTCGCTCCCCTTCCCACCGCCCCGAGGCCATAGAAGTTGCGATCCATTCCCCGCCAGCGTCGTTACCATTCGGGACGTTAAGTCCGCTTCCCGGATGGCATGATTCTCGGTATCGGCGATGTAGAGACGATCACCGACCAAAGTCATCCCCTGCGGATGATTGAAGGTTGCCGATTCGAATTGACCATCCTTCAGTCCGGTCTCACCGGATCCGATTACGTCGATGACTCGCTCATTTTGCGCATCCCAGATGACTATCCGGTTCCTGTTTTGATCCGAAATGAAGAGGCGACGGCCGGTCTCATCAGCGGTCACCTTGCCCGGGAAGGAGAATGCTCGTGCAGCTGGCGAAGGTCCACCGGCTGTCAACTTCAAAGGGTCCCGAGTCAGAACACCTTGCTTGCTATACTCTACCACCAACTTGCGGATCGGTTCGGCAAAGCGAGCATAGACACCTTCTCCAGCCGCCTGCATCACAATCCGGCCCAAGGGATCTATCAGGACGACAGTAGGCCAGGCATTGGCGCCGTAAGACTGCCATACTACGAAGCGGTAGTCGTTCACCACGGGGTGTTCGATTTCGTAGCGCGCGACGGCTTGACGTATGTTTTCGGTGCGGCCCTCCTGTGTAAACTTGGCGCTATGCACCCCGATCACGACGAGTTCGACGGGAAACTCCCGTTCGAGTCGCTTCAGGTCAGGTATGATGTGCATGCAGTTGATGCAACAGTATGTCCAGAAGTCGAGCAGGACGACCTTGCCTTTGAGGTCTGAGAGTCGAATCGGACCGGGTGTGTTGACCCAATCGAGTCCAGCTGGGAATTCAGGAGCGACCATCAGTTTGCGATTATTTGTTAAGGCACCGGCGCGAGGCGCATCGGCTTGCGAACAAGCCAACAGCAGGCACAGCCAGACCATCCTCAGCAACGGGTGCCCGGTGAATAGAAACACTGAATAAGTTGGATTAGACGGAAGAATCGGATGAATCGTCCGGCGTCGGTTAGTGTTACGAGGGATGTAGTCGGAATGCGGGATGTTTGGCGCGGCAGAGGTGGATAATCTCTGCCGCGCCGCGTTGGCCCACGGCCCCGCTTGCAAGGGGTTTGGAAACTTACGGGGCCGTTCCGTGTGGGTTGCTCCGGTTGCCGACGGTTTGGCTATGATATGCCGAAACCGCCGTCAGTATGTTACTCCTGCTTCACCGATGTGAAAAGGCGCTTGATGATATGGTCGGTAACGATATCAGCCAATCGCCGTGCTTTCTCTTCGACTGCCGTCAAGGGAAGTGTTCGCTTGTCTGTGGCAAGTGACTGGAGATGCTTGCGAACTCCCTGAAGGGTAAGTCCCTGCTCCAGCACCAGGGCTTTTATTCTCTCTATCTTGGATACGGCGTCGGCTCGAAAGAGGCGTCGGCCGTTTTGTTCTTCGATAGCGGTCTCAAGGAAGTCGCGGAATTCACGCTCCCAATGCCGCAGCGTCGATTTGCTGACCCCCGTCATCGAAACGACCTGCGCGGCGGTCAGCAGTCCCGGCGGGTCGGCATTGGAATAGTTCATTGGCCATCCGCGTTTCCCAGGTGGAGCGATCTTTGCCTTCCAGGACATCCGCATATCGCGAAAGGCACCCCTGATTGCACTTCCTCTCCTCTATCGGCCTCCTTGACGGACACTTGAATAGTGGCAGGCGAAGGTTAGGAAAAGTTATAGCAACTGATCAAGTATGCGACTCTCCTCCTCGTGAGGACTTGGCGCGAGTATTGCACCATTTTCTTTGTTAATCAACGGATGACCCGGGAGAGCGGCATTGGCTACCATCATTGAGAAGATTCTGCGGGCGCATTCGGTAGGAAAGTCCACGGGCGCAGGCGATTACCTGTGGATCGATGTCGATTATCGTTCGGCACGGGACTTTGGCGGTCCGGGCGTCGTTTCGCAACTTCGCTCGCGATTCAGCGGAGACTACGTCGCCGATCCGAAGCGGACGTTCTTCACGTTCGATACCAATGCTCCAGCCAACACGACCGGTTATGCCGACAACCAACACTTACTGCGCAAATTCGCGCGCTCCGAGGGGGTGCGGCTTTTCGACGTCGATGCCGGCATCGGCACACATCTGGCTATCGAAAGGGGTTTAGTCCGTCCCGGTTCAACGGCTATCGGCACAGACAGTCACTTCAACATCCTCAGCGCGGTCGGTGCCTTCGGTCAAGGCATGGGCGACACGGATGTGGCATTCGTCTTCCGAACCGGCAAGACCTTTTTTGAGATCCCGCCCACACTCCGGGTTGAACTAATCGGTCATCCTCCCTCCAACACATCGGCCAAAGATGTCGCGCTATTTCTGCTTGGTCAACTTGGCACCGATTTGTCCCTCGGCTTTGCTGTTGAGTTGGCCGGCGAAGCCATCGATGCACTTGACCTTGCAGGTCGGCTAACGCTCTGCTCAATGGCGACCGAGGCAGGTGCTATCGGCTTCTTTCTTCCGCCTTCAGAGGTGATCGAAAAGTTCTATTGGGAACGTTTTGGGGTTGCGCACAAGCAACCGGCGGCAGACCCCGGCACCGACTATGTTGATCATCTTCGGTTCGATGTAAGCCGACTTGAACCACTGGTGTCTCCACCGCCATCTCCAAATGGCGCCAGACCAGTGCGGGAGTTTGGAAATGTGCCTGTCGATTCAGTATTTGTGGGATCTTGCACCAACGGCCGGTGGGAAGACTTTCGGGCGGTAGCCGATGTTCTAAAGGGACGGAAAATCGCCGAGGGGGTAATGTTAAAGATGGTGCCCGCGACGCGGGAGGTCTATCTGAAACTAATAGAGGATGGAACTTTGGCTGAACTTGTCCGGGCGGGTGCAATTATCGGCCCGGCTGGCTGCGGAGGCTGCGCTTCAGGCCAAATCGGAATGACGGGTCGGGATGAAGTTCAGGTCTCGACTTCGAATCGCAACTTCCCGGGCAAGCAGGGGCTCGGGCAAACCTATTTGGCAAGCCCGGGAACAGCGGCTTGGTCGGCGCTCAGAGGCGTCATCTGCAACGAAGACTGATCGGTCATAGGCTTGAAAAAAGGAAAGCCCGGCTCATTTGAACCGGGCTTTCCTTTATGCTGGTGCGGGGACGACGAGACTCGAACTCGCGACCTACGGCGTGACAGGCCGTCACTCTAACCAACTGAGCTACGTCCCCGTCGAATTCAGCCGGCCTGGCACCGGCCCATCGAACCTTAAATGTAAGAACACTACCTTCAACACGCAACCGGTATGCGTGCCGATAACCCTTCGAGCATGAAATGTATTATCGCCCGGAGAACAGTTCGTCGAAGAAAGTCTGCATTGCTTTCCAGGAACGAGCCGCGGCTTTGGGGTCGTAGGCTGCACCGGTAGAAGGGTTGTTTCCGGCATTAGGGTTGGTGAAGGCGTGGACCGCACCTCCATAAGAAACCAACTGCCAGTCAACACCTGCCGCAGTCATTTCGCTTTCAAAAGCACGGACCTTGTCTGGAGGAACGGCCGGATCGGCGGCGCCGTGCAGGACAAGCAACTTGGCTTTCACCTGTCCGGCTGAAACCAAGTCGGGTGTATCGAGCGATCCATGGAACGATACTACACCCTTCAGTTCTGCCCCGCTGCGCGCGAGTTCAAGGGCGCACATACCACCGAAGCAATAGCCGATTGCCGCCAGGCGGGACGAATCCACAGACGACTTTGATTTGAGCAATTCAAGTGAGGCGTTGGCTCGCCTTCTCACCAGTGCACGATCATTGCGCAGGCGGCCGGATTCGGTCATTGCCTCCTCGCGAGTCTTAGGGCGGATATCCTTGCCATACATGTCGGCAGCGAAAGCGACATATCCAAGCCTCGCCAGGGCTTCGGTACGATCGCGGGCGTAGTCTTCGAGACCTTTCCACTCGTGCAAGACGAGTATGCCGGGACGCGGCGCTGTTACAGCGTCATCCCAGGCGAAGTAGCCTTCACAGGTGACGCCATCGACGAGATACTCAATGGTTCTGGTCTTCACTTCGGCTATAGTGAAGGTTGAGAATCCCAGCAGGGTTAACAGTGGGGAGACGATGTATCTATAGGCCAAGTGGTTTGACGTCTGCTTGATATCAATGTTTCAATTAGATGGCTCGCTCGTTAAGTATGACACTCTGGCCAGCCCGGCGGTCGGCTGAAGGGCTAAGTCTACCAGGCATCGGGCAATGCAAGGTGTTTCCAAACTGCGGCAACGGCTTCGCCGGGTCGGTCCAGAAAAGGATAATGACCGGCTCGCTCGATAATAGTCAGTTTGGACTGCGGTATAAGTTCAGCCATTCTCCGCCCCATCCAGAGCGGCGTCTCGCGGTCGTCTTTACCCCACAACAACAGTGTCGGTGCTGTGATTCGTTTCATTTCATCAGAAAGATCTTCCTTTATCACCCGGCTCAATACTCCACGCATCACCGGCGAAGCAGACCTCCAGTCTGCTGATCCAAGAGCCTGTCGCCGATTCTCGATGTGAGATCCGATCGAGCCCCCAACGACCTGCCCAAGTCTTCTTAGACTCTTCGCTGCAAGTATTCTGACCGAGGTCCCCATCCTACGGTGAGGTCTAACACCAGCACTGGCGGTCAATATGAGTTTGCCGACAAGGTCCGGATGTTCGGCTGCCATCCGAATGGCAATCCTGCCGCCGAAACTATGAGCGATTATATCGAGCCGGGTAATATGAAGTTTATCAAGCCAGTTCAGCAGGATTCTGAGGTAGTCTTCGGATCCGCTATACCCGGCAGGCTCGGGCGAATCGCCGAAACCAGGCAAGTCCGGTGCAAATACCCGCATGTGAATGGATAGCGGTTCACCGAATGCTCTTAGTGTCTGTCCGTTACCGCCCCAGCCGTGCAGCAACAGGAGTGGAGGTCGGTCGCTGCTCCCGTAGGTATGATACCTTAAACGATCAACTGAATATTCGGGAATCAAGCGAAATCGGGGTGCGACGCCACTGAAGCGTCATCTGTAGAGTGTGTAAATGATCAGAAAGAACGATGATAAGCCCCACATCACCCCGCCGGTGATACGGTGGTTACGAAAGATCGCATAATCCGCGGATATGATGCGTCGCCAGACGCCGCTGCGATGAGCGTCATCCCCGGGGCCAAGCCAGGTGTTGCCAACGGTATTCCACTTGACCAGCAAGGCCGGAACGAAGAAAAAGAAAGAGCCGGCGATGAAGAGGATTAGCGCGCTGATCAAGAGTACATCCTTCAGCAGTGCAAGCAGATTCTGATCGAAGTCCATCGGGAGAGAAGTGTTGTTGGAGGTCGTGGTCAGTTCAAGATTCAAATATGCACATGTTCAGGTCGAATGTCAAGCGAATGGCAAGGTTAGAACTGGTCGTCCACCGCCTCCCGCCAGTACATCAATTGCTTGTTCGAGCCTCCCCCCCGGTAGCGGACTTCCTCTATGACCCGGCGTGTCTCGCCGACCTCGGCGGTGGCGGTGATACGGTAAACGTTGGTGGAGGTGTTGTAGTTGGGGTAACGCACCGAACCCTGCTCGATCACAACCGTGAGGCGGCCGCCGGCATAGTTGATAGGGCCGAGGGTTGTAGCGCTGGTATTGTTTGTGAGATACTTGCGACCCCATTGGATACCTCCTTCTGCCAGGTAGAGCGAACGGGTGGTGATCAACCTCCGGGCGGATGAGTCGGCGTCGAGGATCATTCGCGCCATAAGGACCGCGCCGTAGAGGGTTAGAAACGAGAGCATGATGACGCCCGTAATCAAGACATTGCCTCTTTCGGCAACGCGTTCCCAACTGCGGAATCTACGAGCAAGCCCTGCAAGTCCCTTGATCATCGCACAGCGCCTAACCTTTCCGGGGGAAGATCGTCGTCCGTGCCCGAAACGGTTTGTTATTTGTGGTCATCACAACTTCGATTGTAACCCGTCGCTTACCTCCGGCAACAGTCTCGGTGAATCGCGAGGAGTTCATAGTGATACCGGCGGGAATGAGCATATAGAGATTCGACCAGTTGCCGACATCGCTGCGTTGAAAGCGAAGAGCCCCACTGGCAAGGGAGTAGGCGAGTCGAAGATTGTTGATATAATAAATCGTCCCGTTCTGATGGCGGGCTGTTCCAACGCGATTTAGATCGGCAACGGTGTTGGAGATCGCTGACTGCCACGACTGCCAGGAGCGAACATCGGAGGCGAACTGTTCGAAAGTTCGCTTCAAATCGATGTGGGCGTTCTTGCGAAGGTTACTATCGGAGTAGATCGTCATCGTCGATACGATCGTCTCGGAGAACATTGCCGCGAAGATGCCGGTAATCACAAGGACGATGATAATCTCGATGATGGTGAAGCCATCGTCGAGGTGCCAGCGCTTCATTGATTCAGTCCGGGGTGATCGGTGATAAGGCAGGTGAGGATGACGTCTGGTATCTTTGGGTGCGTGACTCGGACGACGACTTGTTTGGCGGGGTAGTCTTCGTCGCCGTCGATGTTGACTGCAGTAACAGTTACGGCACGACCATAGGCGTTGAACGGGGCGGCTGGACTTACCGAGCCATACTTTGCGGAAGTGATATTGGCATAGCCAAATCCAGCCCCGGACCCGGCTTTATCGGCGAGGATGACTTCCATCTGCTCGACGGCGAGCAAATTGGCGACAGTCATCAGTTCGCCATTGCCGCCATTGACATAGATGCTGGTGAACATCGTCACAATACCGGGAAAAGCGATAGTGGCCAGGACTATCGCCATCACTAACTCGATTAGACTGTAGCCATCCATTCTTCGCAGGCGGCCCACCAGTCGAATTAGCCGGCCTCCCCCCCGGTGAGGATTCAACTGCCGGTTATCCAAGCCTTACCCGTCTCACGGGCGATATTGATGGTCACCCGGCCGTCGATTACAATTGCTGGATAAGAGGTTTGAGAATCGGCCCAGTTGTAAGATGGAAGTAAGAGTCTCCCGGAGGAGTCGAACCTAAGTGTGCCGGTGGGGATGGATATTTCCACATCGTCGGCGATGTCAAATGAAGCTGCCGAAGCGGGGAACTCAACTGGTGTGCCATCCGAATAGGTAATGCTATAGCCGCCCTCAGCCCAGTCGCAAGTGCACTGATTATCGCAGCGATGATGATGACCATACCCATAGCCGTGCCCGCGACCGTGACCGCGACGGCCGCGCCCGCGATGATCGTCGTTATGGCCGTAACCCTGTCCTTGTCTATCGTCGTCGTCATCGTGGCCGCCGCGACCCCGTCCTTGTCTATCGTCGTCGTCATCGTGGCCGCCGCGACCCCGTCCTTGGCCATTGTCGTTGCCGCCACGTTCCTCGTCGTTGCCACGACCATGACCTTCCTCATGACCTCTTGCGCGTCCGCGCCTACCACGTCGGCCACGTTCCTTCTGCCGGTCTTCGCAATTGTTGCAGGTCGCGCAGACCGTGATCTGGACACCCATTCCGCGCGCTATTGCGGCTTCTTGAGCGTAGGCAATGTCGCTAATCATCATCTCTGCTACAGCACGGGGTACCCGGTCGCTCTGTGAGCCGAAGCGCGTAACGGCTACGACCGAAATGGCAACTACAACGACGATGATCATGATGACCTCAAGCGTCGTGAAGCCGTCGTCACGGATGAGCAGTAACCGCGTCCTTCTCCTGGTGTTTGATGAAGTTTTCATCAGGCAAACATTACTTCCGATTTCCATACAACTACAATATAACTAACGAGCGCGGAAATCGAAAACGCCTCGAGAAACCCGAGTTGTTTCGCAACACTACCCTTCCGTAACCCATGACTTGCCGGTTTCACGCGCGACATTGACGCGGTAACGGTTGTTGACAGTGATGACGGTAGCGGCTTGTTGACCTTCACTCCAGTTATAGCCAGGCAGGACGAGGCGACCGCCAGAGTCAAACTGGATGCGGTTCACGGTCATTTCGACGACGACCTGTTCGCGGAGGTTCATCAACGCCGCCGCAGCCGGGTAGTTGACCGGCATTCCGTCGGAGTAGTTGACTGCATAGCCTCCTTCGGGGGTCTGGCTTACGCGGCATGATTCGTCACAATGATGCAGGTGGCCATAGCCGTATCCATGCCCCCGGCCGTTGCCATTGACGCCTTCACCGCGAATGTTTTCGTCGTGGCCCAGGCCTTGCCTGTTGTCTTCACAGCCGCCACAACTGGCTGCAAGGGCAATCTGGACGCCTTTGCCGGCAGCTATGGCAGCCTCCTGGGCGTAGGCGAGATCGCTGATGATGATCTCGGCCACCGACTGTGCGGTTCGCTCGCTCTGGCCGCCGAAGCGCATGATGGCGATCACCGATATGGCTGCGACGACTACGATGGCAATGATCAATTCGACAGTGGTGAACCCGTCCTCATGCGCTCGACGCGCATCGGATTCCGACGACCGGTTCTGGAACTTGGACATCTTCTTCTCCATTGGGTTTCGATTGGAACCTAATACTCTACTACATCTTAAGACTGATTAGTTTGCGCCGTAGGTGATTTAGACCGGCAAGGTCGTGTGATATACATCAACTACTGCATTATAACTATTTACATACGGGAGCGACGTCTCATGCTATCTACGACAACCTACTGGCCGTGCAGCGAACAAGTCGTCTGACCATTGACTATCATGAACGTCCCGCCTCGGGGACAGACCGGGATGTGGCGGGTAGCGAACATCGTATCGGATAGCGCATTGATGCTGACGGTCGCTAGCCAGTTAACATAGGCTGGATCACGCACATTAAGAGCGTTGTATGTAATCATCAGGGCTGAGTTGATAGCGCCTCGCTCGGCAGCACATCGGGAACGGTCGGTTTCCTCGGTCAGGCGAATGAATCGCGGAATCGCCACGGCCATCAAGATGCCGAGAATAAGGATCGTCAATATAATCTCTATCATCGTATAGCCACAATCGGATAAGTTTTTGGGAGTCATCTGGTGCACTCGTCTGAGGCTATACAATGCGCAACAGGGCCGACTCCCCAACCGGTCGGGAAGCCGGCCCTGTTTCAGTTTGGAACAGGTCGTGTTACGGACGATGCGCCACTACGGAACAGACCACGTTGCCATTGGTCAGCGTGTAGGTTCCTCCTGTCGGGCAGGCCGGGACCGCACCGGTGGCAAACCAGCCGGCCTGGACGCCGTTCATGGCGAGGTTCTCGAGCCATGCCGCCTGGGTCGGATCGGCGGCGACGATCTGTGCATACTGCATAGCCACGGCCGAGTTGACCGCTCCTTGATTGGCCTGGCATTTCGCCTTGTTAGCCGAATCGGAGAGGTTGACGAACTTCGGGACCGCTACGGATGCCAGAATGCCGATGATGACGATCACCATGATAAGTTCGACGAGGGTGAAACCCTTGTCACTGCGAAGCGCTGAGAGCATTTTATGCCTCTTTGTTGAAATGGTGTATGACAGGATCTTACTGCCTTTTGCCGGAAGACTTTGCAACTGGTGTGCCAACTCCTAATCACAATAAGTCTGATCGAAGCAAAGTGCTATGCTTGATAGCGAGCAAAAAAAGGAGGCGCCGGGACCTGCCCGGCGCCTTGAGGGAATGCTCTATCTGAGACTATGGTCGATGCGCTACCACAGAACAGACGACGTTACCGTTGGTAAGGGTATAAGTGCCGCCGGTTGGGCAAGTCGGGACTGCTCCGGTAGCAAACCAACCCGCCTGAACGCCATTCATGGCGAGGTTTTCAAGCCAAGCGGCTTGCGTTGGATCTGCCGCAACTACGACCGCATATTGCATTGCGACTGCAGAGTTTACGGCACCCTGATTGGCCTGACACTTCGCCTTGTTAGCGGAATCGGTCAGGTTTACGAATTTCGGCACCGCCACCGATGCAAGGATGCCGACGATCACGATCACCATGATCAATTCGACCAGCGTGAAGCCGCGATCGTCATGGGTGAGTTTATCAAACATATCTCCCTCTTTAGGTGATATTGACGATTCAGACACTCTTGACTGCAACTTTCCTGCCAGATAACAAAAAGTATGAGTTTGTTTCAAATCGGCGCTAACTCTGTTCCATTGTGGAACACATCGCCCCATTATGATACAGCCAGTCCGCCTAAACTATCACGGATGCGACTTACCAGGTGGTACGAGGCAGTTTGAGATAAATGTCTTCATATCAGCATCAAGCGGGGTGTCGAGTTTAAGCAATGTCGTCTCAAACCGGCCGTCGGATTCTACTGACTTGCTGACAGGAAGATAGTATAGATCAACGGCACGTCCATCCGGCTCAGGCTTTAGGGCTGTAGCCGATCCGATTTTAAAGGGCGACGCACAATAGACCTGACGGCTGGAGGTTACAATGATGTCGAAGACCTGAGAGGTATCGAACAGGCGCCGGAGGTCGGCTTCGGAAAGGTCGGTGAGCAGAATCGCCAGGTCGGCGAGCCGAGGACGGCTGTCCACAATCGAATTGATCACCGATGGAGGCGTGAGAAGTCTCCAGTCGCTATTCGGATCGGGAAGACCCCGGGAGGGATCTGCAAGCCCGGTCGCAGCAATGGTTAGATCGCCGATACGGACTGTATCCCATACCGCAAAAAGGGGGCGACTGCTTCCTGATTCAACGATATTGGCAGAGACCAACCGGATGCGCCCGTCTATGGCGGAGCCAACGAGAAACCTCCGGCCATAGAAGAAGTCGCGGGTAGTCGGGGCAAGAATGCGAGTTCCTAGTGCGCCGAGCGCGAGTATTGTGCACCGACTGCGCGCTTCCCCGCCAAGCGGATCGAGATCGAGCACGCTGCCGGCATCGAAGCCGACAAGCGGACGATCGCCCGCAAGTCGCTTGATAACCGTGGCGCGCCTTTCGAATCCACCCACTGGTCCGACGCTGCAATAGCCACAACCTTCTACCCTTCCGCGCAGCATACCACTGAGCGAGAGAATCAAGGTGTCCGGCTGGGCCCATAGATGTTGAACCGTTAGAAGCAGTGCCGGGAGTATCAAGCCGGGACGGGCTGATATTCTCCGATTAGAACGGAAGGTCTTCCTCCGGTTCAGGAAAATCCTCC
>Ga0194120_10004760_pt1 | contig 20572 bp, 20 predicted proteins | sample TA2MahCa65mmetaG_FD_148642 | JGI IMG/M metagenome (GOLD analysis project Ga0194120, IMG submission 148642) | Freshwater microbial communities from Lake Tanganyika, Tanzania - TA2015019 Mahale Deep Cast 65m | ecosystem: Environmental > Aquatic > Freshwater > Lake | place: Tanzania: Lake... | reverse complement strand
GGCTCTCCTTTTCCAGTAGAGTCTAGCCGCTTCCCATGCCGTATCGGTGGGCATTTCTAATTGTCGTTGGGGGGTAATTCTAATTGTCGTTAACCGAAGGTCCGCATACATTACATGGTCGGCAATCACGATTGGTACTACCGCCTCGCAGGCGCAGCCTTCGACGAGATCCGCTTGGAGGTAATAAAAAGAATGGGGTTGAGCAACCCAGTTTCCCCGTTCCCATATGAAGCGGAAGAATCTCCCTTTCTCAAAGACCTGTTCGAGCGTCATCGGGTGTATGCAAGGCATGGCGACATATACGATAAGTTCAATTTCAATAAACAAAAGGGACGCAACCACGGCACGGTCGGCGATGCTTTCACAATGGATGTGTGCAACCGCTTCCCGCTCGAAGTACAAAAACGCTACGGCGACCTGCTGCCCGCAGGCATTGTAGACAGCCTGCGCAAGATCGCCAACATCCGCCCGGTGCTGGCCGCCCCGCTTTGGATCAGCGGACAGATCCGCCATTATGCCGGTTCGCATCCATTGGAAGATGAATTGAAAGGTGTATGGGACGATATTGCCGATGAGTTTCTGCAACTGGATTTCGTGCGCGAGGAAGACAAAGCTTTCCGTTTCGATGTAGTGGATGCCATGGAACTGATCGTAAAAATTTCTGGGCGGGCATCCTTCGCCACCATCAACGATGTGGTCATCTGGGTGCGAAAAAAAATGTGGAGCGGCAAACATTCCTTTGCCAGTCACGCACTTAAAGAACCTGCTTTTTTGAACGGCAGGGCGCAACACATCGTGTACGGACACACGCATTATTATGAAGTCGTGCCGCTGGGAATGAAGCTCGATACATCCTACGAACCCGAAAGCCAGATCTACTTCAACGCAGGCACATGGCATTCCTACTACGATCTCGCCATCCAAAACCCGAAAGAGCAAAAGTTCGTGCCGTATCAGGCGCTGACCTATCTCACGTTCTATACCGCCGAAGAGCACGACGGCCGCCGCTTCGAAACCTGGTCTGGAGCGTACGCATAACAAAAAATCAAAGCAGAAACAGTAGGGTTAAAAGGTAGGGTTAACCCTACTGTGGGTTTCAGGGCGGACTCATACAATTGGGACATTCAACTTTAAGGAGATTAGAAATGAAACGTCCCAAACTCAACCAGACTCTATTCTTGTGTTTGTTGTTCGTCCTGCTTGCGGCTTGTGCTGGCCCCGCCGCCGAAGCCCCTGTGGAAAATGCCGCAGAAGCGCCCGTGGTGCAGGCTCCCGAAGCCACCAGTGTCCCTGCCGAGGCGGGGATTACGCATCTCACAAAGCCCTCCGACTTGCCCGCTGAATCCATCAGCCAGGCATCAGACCACGACTCATCCAAAACACCGCTGGCTGCCACAGGCGGCGACTTCCTCACCCGCGGGCGCATCGAACGTCCTTTCAACGCGAACAGCATGGATACCTACTTCCCCGAATTGGACATTCTGATCGCCACGCTCTACATGGACGAAGAATGGATCTATCTTGATCTCACACTGGCGGGCAGCGGCACTGCCGCCAATTATGCGCTCGAGTTTGACACCGACCGTGATGGTCGCGGCGACTTCCTCGTTATTTCACAAGGCGCAGCCTCCACCGAGTGGAGCGTCTCAGGTGTGCAAGTCTGGCAGGATGCCGACAAGAGCGTCGGCGGTATTACGCCGGTGCTTTCGGATAAATCCAAAGCCAGCCACAACGGATTTGAGAGTCTGCTGTTCGACGCGGGACAAGGCGACGACACCGACCTCGCATGGTCACGCCTCAACCCCAACGGGACGGCTGGTGTGCAGCTTGCTGTGAAAAAATCCCTGCTGACGAGTGACGCCTTCCTCTGGGGCAGTTGGGCAGGACGCAGCGCCATCAACCCAGCTCTGTTCGACCTCAGCGACAGTTACACCATCGAAGAAGCAGGCTCAGCCCTCGCCGATTCGATCTTCTACCCGATCAAGCAATTGAGCGAAGTAGATAATACCTGCCGTCAACCCGTTGGCTTTACAGCAAGCGGAGGCGAATACGGGCTATGCCCCGGCTGCGCCCCCAGCAATGACTCTGATAGCTGCACCCGTCCGCTAGATTGCCCCGAAGGAAACTGGCTGCAATCGGACTGCGCTTGTGTCTACCCAGGCTAAGCAAATCCCATAGAATAAAGAAGCCCGCCATCAGATGGCGGGCTTCTTTATTAATGTACTGGTCTATGCCTCTGCAGGTGGAGTCTTGCGCAGTTTCTTCAAAATCTCCAGCGGATTCTCACCATGCCAGAGACTCAGTCCATGCAGGAAGAGGCCAAACTGGGAAAAAGCAAACCAGAGCAGACCAAACGTCATGGAGAGAGAGGCGTTGTCGATCCAGCGCGGAGCGGATGTGATGAGCATGTCCACTTGTGCGCGCCAACCGGTCAGTTTTTCATCGTAGCCTTCCAGCACTTGCAAAAGGTTTTGCAGGTTTTGCTTGGTCTCCAAAAAGTCGCCGCCGAGCAGGTAGGAAGTGTCGTTGATGAAAAGCGAGGCACGTTTTGCAAGGTCTTGCACATTTTCGAGTTCGAGGTCGAGCGAATCCACACCGGCAATAATGCCGGAAAGCAATTCATCGCCGGGCGCGTTGAGGTTGACAAAGGGAATCGAGTTCAAAGTGTTGAGTGTGGCGCGCAGGTCATCAAGGATCTTGCGCACTTCAGTAAGACGGGTGCGGGTTGAATCGAGATTGGGGATCAGGTCTTCATCCAGCGTTTTATTGACCTGCTCCAGCAGTTGTTTTGCATCGGTGGTTTGTTGGGTAAGGGAGGCAAGCGCCTCTTCGGCAGATTGGATGATGCGCAGGGCACGTTCCACTTCAGCTTTCGCGCTGCGCAGATCGGTTTGGATCTGTGTCAGTTGTGCATCGATCTCTCCCAAGCGTGCATCGGCTTCACGGGTGAGAGGTTCGTTGTACACCCATGCAAGCACCATGCCCACCAGGCTGAGAATAAGAAGAAGTGAACTCAATGCCATCAGTATGCCGGTAAAGATTTTGCGCGCCATGATGTTTTACTTTCATTAATCACATCAGAAACCAGATTTCAAAAATTATACAGTAGACCTCTCATGCGAACCGCGACATTCGCCCGATTTGCGTATTTCGTATTAAATGGTTTGACTGATTTACACATGAACCTTTGTTTCTATTCACTTCATTAGATTATTCGTGTCATTCGTATTCATCTTCAAAACTTCACCGAAAACATGAAAATCATTGAAAAAAACCTCTTGACAAACCATCTAACTTAGACTATTATCTAATTAGACATCGGTCTAACACAGGCATTTGCCTAACGTTCTTATTATGAAGGAGAGAGGTTACCCATGTCTACTATTTATGAACCAACTATGGAAAAAGAAAACGTCATCCCCCACAACGAAGACACAGAGCAGTCTGCCCGCAGCATCTTCACGCATGAAACCGGGCAGGTCCTTGTTACGCTCGGAACTCTCTTCAAGCACATTCCGCCCTTCAACGAATCGATCGACCAGAGCACCGGTGATACACTGATCTCGATCGGCAGAAAGTTGAAAGCCACAAAATAAACCTGCCGCAAAGTGAGCGATTTCATGGAACTCATGACTGAAAAACAAACCACTACGTCCATCACCTGGGATTTCGGCACCGCCTACGAGTTATTCGTCAGCCTGCATGTTCTGCACGAGCCTGAATACTTTGGCATCCGCCCGGCGTACGCAGCCAGTGTCCGCGCACGCATCCCTGCCGCAGAACGCAAACTACTGGAGGAGGTCTACCCCATCACAGGAGTTCCACTTAAATGGCTCACCACCCTGCCCGAACCCAAAGATGCCATCAGCGCACTCTGGGCGCTCAAGCAAATTCCGCCCGCCGAGCGCATGATCAAACTTCAAGGGCTGGACGAACCCTACAAAGGCTCATCCTCCGAAGATGGTGAAAAACACACCCGCTTCCGTGAGATCTTGTTGCGCGTTTCATCGTCAGGCAGTTGGAATTCTGAAGACGCAGAATATTTCTATAAGGTCTTCCACAAAAAACATGGCGGACTAAAAAAGGACGCCATTGAACGCTGCCTCGATTGGTGGAGCAAACCCGAAGAACTCGGCGAAGGATTCCTCTCCGCCATCAATTCATACTATCAGGCATTCTTTGAAGAGGAGGAAAAGCGCGTCGCGCCTGCGCTGAAAGCTGGTCTCGAAAACGCCCAGGCACTCGCCTCCCGACTCAGTTTTGACGAGCTGTTCAGCGAGCTTTCCCAAGGCATTAAACTGGACGAGGAATTCAACGCCAAATCCTTTATTATCGCCCCCGCCTTTTGGACCACCCCGCTGATCTTCTTCGAAAAGCTCAACAAAGACACCATGCTTCTGCTCTTTGGCGCGCGCCCTGCAGACATGTCCGTCATCCCCGGCGAAAGCGTGCCCGATGCACTCGTCCGCTCGCTCAAAGCCCTCGCCGACCCAACCCGCCTCAAAATTCTGTTCTACCTTAGCAAGGAAAACCTCACCCCATCCGAGATCGCCCGCCGACTCCAACTCCGCCCGCCGACAGTGACCCACCACCTGCGCGAATTGCGCCTCGCCAGCCTCGTGGAACTTTCCATGGCAAACGAAGAAAACCGCTACACCATCCGCAAGCAGGCGCTCGAACTTGTCTTCGGAAATCTCAAATCGTTTTTGGAAAAAGACCCCGAATAAGAATAGACTCGCATGAACGAAAAGAACTCGATTCTCCTCAAACCATTCCGACTTTTGGGTAATTATGGTTCCCATCTCCGCGCTTTCAAACCGAATGCGCGGCTTTACTTGTGGAACGTCATCATCACTGGCATGGTGATGGGCGTCTTCCGCCTGATCTTCAATTTCTACGCCCTCAGTCTCGGCTTTGATGAAGCCCTGCTTGGCAACCTCATCACCACCAGCAGTTTCGTCGCCCTCATCGCCGCCCTGCCCATGGGCTATCTCGCAGATGTGATCGGACGCAAAGCCTCGCTCATTCTTTCTGGCGCAATGCTCAGCTTCTCGATCATTGCCATGGCGCTCTGGCAATCGGAGACCTCGCTCTACAGCATGAACGTCGTTTCCGGGATCGCGCAGAGTTTGGCAGGCGTCACCATGTCACCCTTCCTCATGGAAAACAGTGACGAAAAAGAACGCACCTACCTGTTCAGTTTTGGTCAGGGTTTACAAATGACGATGGCCTCCGTCGGCAACTGGCTTGGCGGCTACCTGCCAAGTTGGATCGGTCAGGCGCAAAATGTCTCAGCCACCAGCAGTACCGCTTATGGCAACGCAATCTTCATCGTCGGCATCGGCGCGGCGCTCGCCATCCTGCCATTGGTTTTGATGAAATCCCCCAACATTGCCCGCAGTCAACGCGCCGTCTTCGCACCCTTCACCTACGCCGCCAAAGAGCCGCTGCTGCTCACAAAACTCATCCTGCCCATGCTGCTGACATCCCTAGGTGCGGGTCTGATCATGCCGTTCATGAACGTCTTCTTCCGCGTGGTACATAACAAGCCAGACCCTGTCATTGGCACACTTTTTGCATGGGGCTCGCTCGCCATGGGCGTCGGGCTTCTACTCGCGCCGCCACTCGCCGAACGGATGGGCAAGATCCAACTCGTGGTCATTTCGCAGGCACTCTCGATCCCCTTCCTCATTTTGCTTGGGTTCTCGCCCATTTTCTGGGTTGGCGCTGCCACGTACTACATCCGACTTTCATTGATGAACATGAGCAGCCCCGTCTACCAGACCTTCATCATGGAACATGTCGACCCCTCTGCGCGCGCCACCGTTGCCAGCCTCACCAGCATGGCATGGAATTTTGGCTGGGCGTTCAGCCCCACCATCAGCGGATGGCTGCAAGTGAAATATGGTTTCGGTCCTCCCTTCATCGGCACGATCATTCTTTACACCATCTCCGTTGCCATGTACTGGGCATTCTTCTGGCGGGGCTCCATCGCCACCGTCCCTGCCACTGCTGCAACGGATTAAGAAACTTCTCTCCTCCAGGAGAAGCGGGCTGGATTATTCATCCAGCCCGCATTTTTTTTCGCAGCATCAGGCATCAAATGCATCACTGGTATAATCTCAAAAGCAATTCGTGAAATAAACAAGTCGGGAAAATATAATGGGCACTGCAGACCTTCACATTCACAGCATCTACTCCCATGACGCAACCACCACCGTTCGCGCCATTCTCAAACAAGCCACCGACGTCAAACTGGACGTGATCGCCATCACCGATCATGATGAAGTTCGCGGGTCGCTGGAGGCGCAACAACTCGCACCAGCCTATGGCGTGGAAGTTATTCCAGGTTCCGAAATTTCCACACGAGACGGGCATCTTGTCGCGTTATTTATCAAAACACTCCCGCCTGCTGGCATGTCACTGACCGAAACGCTTCACAACATCGGCGAACAGGGCGGTATAGCGATCGCCCCCCATCCTTTCAACAACCTGCCCAACAGCCTTTCCATGGAAGCCGTCCTCGGCGCACTGGTTGATACAGAAGTAAAAAATGTATTGAGGGGCATCGAAACCCATAACATGGGCACGCAAAATTTTGACAAGGTCGTACAAAAACTTTCGGCACACCTCCCTTTTGCAAAGATCGCATCCAGCGATGCCCACATCTACTGGGCCATCGGCGCAGGGCGCACAGAATTCCCCGGCAAAACCGCAAAAGATCTGCGCACCGCGCTTGAAAATAACACCACCGTCCCCGTGCCATACGAAGAGGAACTTTCAGCGCGTGCCATTCTCAGCTGGGCACGCCGCATCACCATGCGCCAATTCGGGTACGCCTCAGACGCAAATTCACTCTCCTCCCCCATCCTCACAAAACCCATCAGCAGATCAATGATCCAACGACTGCGAAAAAAACAGGACGGCTACTTGCCGTCCTGTTTTTACGATCGGACCCGTTTGATAAAGCCCGGAGAATTCAACTCCCGCTCAAGCAGATGCGTGAAGTAGCCCTGCATCAACACCTCCGCCTCTTTCTGGACCTCGAAACTGGGCTTTGCACGAGAGGCATCTCTATAACTGGAGCGTTGGAAGTGGCGCAAATATTTGAGCGCCTCCAACGAAATGCGCATCAAATTCGGAACCCCATCCCCGCAACGCGGACAGATCACCCCGCCTGCAGTAAACGAAAAGAACTGATCCTCCGCCAAAATCTCGCGTCCACAATTGGCACACTCAAACAACTGCGGACGGAAACCCACAGCATCTAAAAATCTCATTTCATAATAGCGGATCGCCAGCCACGCATCATCTTCTTTCTCGATTCGATCCAGGGTATCCACTAATAACCGAAAAACAGAGGGGTTTGCGCTTTCCTCTTCATACGAAAAGCGCAAAAGCAGTTCAACCACATACGCTGCATAACCTGTCTTCACCAGATCGTCATGCAGCGGTAAAAACGCATTGACAGTCTCCACCTGGGTGACGATCAACAAGTCACGTCCCTTTGCAAGCTGCACAGTAATATGCGTAAACGGCTGGAGATGTCCTGCCTTGCGTGAAGTAACCTTCCTTGCGCCTTTCGCGATGGCACGTACCATGCCCTGCTCACGCGTATAAAGCGTAAGGATGCGGTCCGCCTCACCCCAATCGGAGTGGCGCAGCACCACAGCAGAAGCACGAAAGGATCGGAAGTCGGTCATCTAATGATCGGTCACCAAATGTTTGGGCGTGAAAGCTTCAGGGAGCAGGTCGTTGACAGTGGTTTCTTTTGTCAACGTTCCTTTCCCATCCGCAAAAAGCACAACCGTCTCAAGACCAAACTCCGCCATTACCTGACGACATCCGCCGCAGGGAGAGCCTCCATTGTTGGTCACCACAGCGATCACTTCAAATTCAGTTTCGCCTTCGGATACTGCCTTGAAGATCGCAACCCGCTCCGCGCACATGGTTTGCGGGTAAGCGGCGTTTTCAACATTCACGCCCGTATAGATCCGTCCGCTTTTTGTGCGCAAAGCCGCCCCAACAGGATACCTGGAATACGGAACATACGCACGGCGACGGGCTTCATTCGCCAGATCGATCAGAGATTGTTTTTCTTCGTGTGTAATGGTCATAAGTACACCTGACTATTTCTTTTTGGATTTTCTTTCCAATTTTTTAATGGCGCGGGCGGGCATGCCCACCACCAACGTATCTTCTGCTACATTTTTTGTCACAATGGCGCCCGCCCCCGTCCGTGCGCCTGAACCGATCTTGAGCGGCGCCACCAGCATGGTATCTGAACCGATAAAAACATCCTCACCGATCTCGGTGGCATGTTTCTTTTCACCGTCATAATTACAGGTGATCGTCCCTGCGCCAATGTTGGTATTCGAACCGATCTGCGCGTTGCCAATGTAGGAGAAATGCCCCATCTTCACACCATCAGCAAGGTATGAGTCTTTCACCTCGCCAAAGTTCCCCATATGGACGTGATTGCCTAGATGCGCACCTTTTCGCAAACGCGCAAACGGACCCATATCCACGCCGTCTTCAAGCAATGCGCCTTCAATATCTGAAGCGAGGATCTTGCAATGGTTCCCGATCTTCGAGTCACGGATGATGGTATTGGGACCGACGACATTTCCTTCACCGATCTCGGTCTTTCCGCGCAGGTGGCTGTTCGGCATGAGGACAGTATCCCTGCCGATCTGCACACCCGCTTCGATGTAGGTTGATGCAGGGTCGATCATTGTAACGCCATTCAACATGTGTCCCTGATTGATGCGGCGGCGCATGGCAATTTCCACTTCAGAGAGTTGGATGCGGGTATTGACACCGATGGTCTCTTCGAGATCACCCATAACAGTAGCCTGCACAGGCAAACCCGCTTTGGATGCCAATTCAATCGCGTCTGTTAGATAATATTCGCCCTTTTTGGGATTCTTGGGAATGCGCTGGAGTGCGCCCCACAGCCACTCGGCATTGAAGCAATATCCGCCTACATTCAGTTCCTTGATCTGCTTCTGTTCTTCTGTCGCAACGTATTCCTCTACAATGGCGTCCACCGACCCATCGTCCCTGCGAATGATGCGCCCAAATCCGCGCGGGTCATCGGCGATAACCGTCAGCATGGAGATCGGTCCCTTGTTTTGTTTTTGGGTCTCCACCAGTTTTTGTAATGTCTCGCCGCGCAGCAATGGCATGTCGGCATAGCAGACGATCACCATATCCGTTTTGCCTTTGAGCAGGGACTCAGCCTGCATGACCGCATGACCAGTGCCAAGCTGCGGCTCTTGCAGGACCGTTTGGGCGGTTTCGCCAAGATAGGCAGTTACCTCATCTGCACCATGACCGACCACCACTACGGGCTTCTCGGTTGTGACTTGCTGAATGGCATTCATGGCATGCCAGAGCATGGGTTTTCCCGCAACGGGATGCAGAACTTTTGGCAGGGAGGATTTCATGCGGGTGCCCTGCCCGGCGGCAAGGAGGATAGCGGTTATCTTCATAAAGTCACCTCATGGGTTGGGTCTTGGAGAACAAAAACAGGATTTGCACGGTATTGTATCGCTCCGCTGCAAATCCTGTTTGAGAAAATTCTTCCGCAAGTGCGGATGGGTGTGGCTGGGGCACCTGGATTCGAACCAAGATCCACAGCTCCAAAGGCTGGTGTGCTGCCATTGCACCATGCCCCAGTGCGGGCAAAATTGTATCACAATTTTTTTAGTTTCCGTCGGGGAGCAAGCCTAGTTTCCGCGCTTCTTCCAGCGACATAACCTCTGAACTGATCGGTTTGTTGCCGTGTTTTTGTGCGGCTTCGTTCCAGAAATCATCCACATTTTGGGCTTGGGTCTTTTGGGTGACCGCCTGATTGAGCAGGGCTTCCATTTCCGGGGCGGGAGTTGCCCTGGCAAGCTGGTCGGTCTTTTTTTTCGGGGCAGGCTGGGCAGCAGCACTTTTCAATTCCCCGGTTACGCCCATGGATTTCAACGCCTTTTCCACCTGGGTACGCAGGGCAAGCAACCCATTGACGATCTCCAGCACGCGGTCTTCCACGGTAAGCCCATTGCCTGCCACGAGCAAGGCGTATAACGGGGTTACGGGGATGAAAAGCAGGTCGTGATCGCCGCCATTGAAGATATGATAGGAGTCGAGTGTCTCTTGATGATTATGGCGCGCCACTTTTAGGCTGGCGGCATGAATTGCCATCAGAGTGGAGATGAGCGAAACTTCCATGCTGGAGTCGTGAAGTTTGCCAGTGCGCGCTTGCACGAGGCCACGGTCATTGAGCAGGAAGACTGCCTCAGCGTTGATATCCTGCCTGAAGTTGGCAAGCAGGTCCGATACGCGGGAACCGCGTTCTTCGGCTGGTTCATTTGATGCCGACTCGGAAGGAAAGATAGTTTGCACAAGTCTAAGCCCACGCTCCACGACATCCAGAAAATCTGCCCTGGGAATGGGTTTATCGAATACAGCGAGAGCGCCGGCGTTTAGCATTTCATCGCGCATTTTTTATCGGTCATGCCGGTGATGAAAACGATCTTGATCTCGGGATGGCGGGCACGCACTTTGCGCATGAGTTCAACGCCGCTCATGCCGGGCAGTTTGTAATCTGTGATCAGCAGGTTGATCTCGTGGCGGGTGGATTCAAGAAGCGCCTCCTCGCCGGAAGGCGCTTCAAAGATATTGATCTCTTTGTTCTTAAGCGATTCAAGGCTGGAGCGCAGAAGGCGCAGGATGTCACGCTGATCGTCAACAAGCAGAATGTTATGATTCATGATTATCTCGCCGAATTATAGCAAAATTAACTTGCGACGCTCCAATCAGTTTTGACAGGTTTCGCCAATGCCGATGGCTTCGATGTTCCAGAGCGGGTTGGCAGTGGGGTCGAGATCAAAGCGGCAGACCTCAGGGCGAGCCGCGGCGATACGCAGGCGGTAATAAAGCGGAATGGCGGGAAGTTCGTCAGAAAAGATGATCTGGGTGCGGCGGTAGTTGTTGATGTATGCCTGCTCGCCTTGCAGGGATGATCTTGCAGCCCGGCAGGCAGAATCATATTCAGCGTTTTTGAAACCTGTAATATTTGTCCCAACCCATGAATTGGATTCGGCGGGAATATTGTCACTGGCAAACCAGTTACAGGGCGGCTCGAAGCCTTCCACGCCGAGGGCGTATTGCGCCATGTCAAATTGGCGGCCAAAGAGAAACCCGACGGGGCCTGCAGAAAACAACTCGTTGGGAGAAAGATATTCCACATTGAGGGCAATACCGCATTCGGCAAGAGAGTCCGCGAGGATATCCACCGTCTGCCTGCGCTGCGTGGAGGGCGTGGTGTAGTAATTCAATATTAATTGCGTGTTGTAAGAAACACCCTTCACATTGACCGCACGCAGCGGTGTGGATGGGTCGTTATCACTATCCTGCCAGCCTGCCAATTCCAATAAGGCCAGCCCAACTTGCGGGTCGTACGGCAGGTCTGGGATATTCGCATCGTATACTGGATGTTCCTTGGGGACATACGTGGTCGGGACTGTGGTCAAACCAAAGAGCACGTTATCTACCACCGACTGACGGTTAAGGCAATAAGTAATGCCCTCGCGTGTGCGCGGGTCGGCAAAAAAGTCCTGGCGGTCGGTCGAAATGTTATAGCCGTTATCGTAGGAGGCTGGGGTCAGCCCCAGCCCAAGCCATTCAATGGACATGCCAGTCGTTACAAAAATCTGTGCTTCCTCGGCGGTTTGCATCCCTTGCAAAATATCCACATGTTGTTCTAGGTTGATGGTTGGGTCAAGAATGTCACAGCGGCCTGCGATCATTTCGCTCAGAGCCATGCTTGGGTCGGGAATGAAGCGGAAGGTGAGGGTATCCACTTTAGGGTAACCATCTGCTGCACGGAAGTAATATTGATTTTTCGTCAGGGTGATGTGGTCGCCCGGGATCCACTCTTCGATCGTATAAGGTCCCCAACCTACCGGGGTGCGGGAGGCAATGTCAATCGAAGGCAGTTCGTCTGCGGTGAATTCCTGCCACAAATGCTGCGGGGCAGGCGCCCAAAAATTCATGTAATATGTCGGATCAAGAAAGCCCGGCACACCCCACCACTGCAGGGTTTCTGCGTCCGCGATCTCGTAGGTCTGCGTGCGCTGGATGAGGTAATCATCAGGTTCGGTTTGCGTGTGAAGTTCAAATGAGTAATACGAGTCGTCTGCGGTTAATGGCACACCGTCTGACCAGGTGAGGTTGGGTCGCAGGCGAAAGGTAACAACTATCTGGTCCATTTCCAGCGGGGCGACCCCGTCATAGGTGATAGTGCAATCGTCGGCGCGGCAGGAGGCGGGACGAACGAGTGTACCGGCGGATAATGGGACGAGATTCCCATCCGCATCCACTACCGGACTTCCAGCCTGCACGGCGGTTCTGACGATTTGTGCCTCACCGTTTTCAAGCGATGGCTGCTGCGTGAAGATCACAGGCTGGTGCTCATACGAGATCAGATCCATTGGGCCGTCGTATACCGCGGCCAGAACACTGAGAGCGGCTGTGTTCAATTCTCCAAATGGGTAGAGAGTGTTGGGCTCCGCTCCAAGACATATATTCAAGGAACTCTGGGCGGGTGCTTCTTCGGTGATCTCCGGGAGAACTGTAGGCGTTTCAATGGGAAGAGCATCGGTCTGAGGTTGGGGGCCAAAACAGCCGGTAAGAATAAAGAGCAGCACGAGGGAGGATAGGATTTTTTTCATGAATGGTTATCAGCCTGAATGGATGCAAAAATTACGTTGATCAATTAAATGCAGTTTCAATTATAACCATGTTGACTGTATATTTTCGAATAGAAGGGAAAAGAAAAGAGACCGCTTTGAAGCGGTCTCTTTTTGTATTAGGAGCCTATTCTGCAAACCAGCAAGCCACCCAATGTCCGGGGCGAACTTCCTTGAATTCAGGTTCGTCCTGTCCGCATTTTTCCACTGCAATGGGGCAGCGGGTGTGGAAGCGGCAACTCTTCGGCGGGTTAAGCGGGCTGGGCACGTCTCCCTTGAGGATGGTGCGTTCACGCTTGACACCTGGGTGCGGCTTCGGAATGGCGGAGAGCAGCGCCTGCGTGTAGGGGTGAAGCGGTTCGCGGTAGAGGGATTCGCGGTCGGTGAGTTCCACCATCTTGCCGAGGTACATCACTGCCACGCGATCGGAGATATGTTCCACCACGCTGAGGTTGTGCGCGATGAAAAGGTAGGTAAGACCAAATTCCTTCTGCAGATCTTTGAGAATGTTCAAAACCTGTGATTGGATGGAAACATCCAACGCAGACACGGGTTCGTCACAAACAATGAACTTCGGGTTGAGCGCGAGAGCGCGGGCAATACCAATGCGCTGGCGTTGTCCACCAGAAAATTCATGCGGGTAGCGGCGGGCATGGTATTCTTCAAGACCCACCTTCTTGAGCATGTTAATGGCAATTTCCCAACGTTCCTTGGGAGCACCGATCTTGTGGATCTGCAAACCTTCCATCACCGACTCACCGATGGGCATACGGGGGTTCAGGGACGCATAAGGATCCTGGAAAATGATTTGCATGTCGCGGCGGAAGGGTTTGAGTTCCTTGTTGTTCATCGCAAGGACATTTTTTCCTTCAAAAGAAACTTCGCCGGATGTAGGCTCGATAAGACGGAGAATGGAACGGCCAACAGTTGTCTTACCGCAACCCGACTCACCCACCATACCCAATGTTTCACCGCGCTTCACCGCAAAGCTGACCTTGTCCACTGCCTGAACCCAGGCGGTAATACGCTGAAGAAGGCCCGAGCGTACCGGGAAATGTTTGGTCAGGTTTTTGACCACCAACAAGTCTGGTTGTTCCTGTAGATTTTTTGTCGTGTTATTCATGGCAATATCGTCTCTCTTAGGATTTCTTTCCAGATTTCATTGGGGCAACGTGGCCTTCGGCATCCTGATAGAGCCAGCAGCGCACTTTGTGACCTTCAGATACTTCGATGAGTTCAGGGCGATTGTCGGTACAAATGGCCAGATTATGTTCAACGCGTGCCTTACAGCGGGGGGCAAAACGGCAACCGGTGGGCAAATCGACGAGGTTGGGAACAGAACCAGGAATGACTTCCAGTCGTTCTCGAATTTCACCCAACACTGGGATGGAACCAATCAGCCCCTGTGTATAAGGATGAAGAGGAGTGTCAAAGAGAGCGGCAACCGGGGATTGCTCCACAATTTCACCCGCATACATCACAGCGACCCGATTCGCCATTTCAGCGATCACGCCGAGGTCATGTGTGATCAGGATCATTGCTGAACCCAACTGGCTCTTCATATCACGCATCAGATCCAAAATTTGGGCCTGAATAGTCACATCAAGGGCGGTGGTGGGTTCGTCAGCGATCAACAGGTCAGGAACGCACGCCAGCGCCATGGCGATCATCACGCGCTGCGCCATACCACCCGATAATTCATGCGGGAAGGATTCAGCGCGACTTTCAGGCTCAGGAATACCGACCAGTTTGAGCAGTTCAATGGCGCGCTTCTTTCCCGCTTCCTTACCGAAATCCTGATGGATGTTCAACACTTCGGAGATCTGATCCCCCGCCTTGAACACTGGATTCAGAGCAGACTGCGGCTGTTGGAAGATCATGGAGATGCGGTTTCCACGCACCTGCATCATATCCTCCTCCGAGGCTTGGACAAGGTCTTTGCCATCGAAGAGAATTTGTCCTTCGACGATCTTGCCCGGAATGCCGATTAAGCGCATGATGGAAAGGGAGGTGACACTTTTACCACAGCCCGATTCGCCTACAATACCAAGCACTTCACCGGGGTTGACATGGAAATCGACGCCATCCACAGCATGGACAACGCCGTCTTCTGTGTAAAAATATGTCTTGAGGTTCTTTACCTCAAGCAGGGGTTTTTGATTCTCAGCCACAGGTCTTCAATTCTCCTTGTGATATGAATTGATCTTATTGCAACTTACACAGATCACTGCTCTCGATATATTCCAGCACCGGAGCAAAGGTTTCGACATGAAATGAGCCGCCTGCCGGTTTTCCACGCACTAGATTGAACAAAATATTCGTGTTCGAGTGCCGTCCATCCAAAGGAATAAGCAGGGTGTCAAACCCCGAGAAAAAGGGGCTTTGTGAATGAATACGCTGGGGCTGATCATAATACAATTCAAGGATCATCATTCTTGAATTTGTTTGATAATCCAGGTATGTCTCATCCGTCAAATTCAACTCATCCCAGCGCTTATCACCTGAAATTTGTTCGTTTACCAAACCTGAAATTGTTTGTAATTGTTCAGAACTCTGTTCGAGCACCACTTCTGTGCCATAACATCGAATTACGCCAAGGGTTGGTTCTCCCTCGAACACAGAATAGAACCATAATGCGTCTTTTGTATAGGCGGTGAGACTAAAATACACCATAAACAAAATCGCAAAAAAAACGGTGAGCAGAAAGTTCAGAACAGAAGCGGTTCTTCCAGAACTTTGCGAAGAGTGATAACTCACAAACAATATTCCTGTCGGGGCTACTTTGCAATGACAGTGATCAGCACCCGGACGTACTCACTTTCGGGGATGGACTGAATTGTAACAGAGATATTCTTGTCTGACTTGGAGCGCAGGAGGCTCAAAGCCCCACCCAATGGAGATTCCGGGCTATTCCCCTTTTTCTCCCAATCCAACGCAGCAAGTTCTGTGCGGTAATATTCAGCAATCGTATCCACATCGCCGGGAACTTCATAAGTGATGTAGGTGTTCCCTGCCGCAAACTTAAGCTTTTCGGCATCCGGGTGAATGGGAACATCAGTGGGAAGCGCAGCAATATTTTCCTCAACAGCGGCAGTCGCGGCAGCAAGCTGCTCATCTGTCTTTCCCTCCGGTTCAGCCGGCCCAGAACAACCAATCCCTGCTACTGCAACAAACAATAAAATCATTAGCAACAAAAGTATTTTTTTCATCTCTTACCTCATCTCAATTTTCTTAAAGTTTCAAGCGTGGATCCAACGCATCGCGCAGACCATCACCAATGTAGTTGAAAGACAGTGAGGTCAGGAAGATACACAGGCCAGGATAGAACGCAAGCCAGGGTTGCTGCCACATGCGTTCCTGCACATTTTGCAGCATATTTCCCCAGGTAGGAACAGGCGGGGTAATCCCGAACCCAAGGAATGAAAGTGCAGCTTCCAATACGATCACACCACCAAGACCAAGGGTAAGGCTCACGATCACAGGAGCAAGGGAGTTGGGGATCATGTGACGGGTGATAATCTTCCAGTCGCTTGCGCCCAAGGCGCGCGCAGCCTGAACAAATTCCTGTTCACGAAGGCTGAGCACCATACCGCGTACGAGGCGAGTGGAGCCGAGCCACCCAAAGGCAATCAACACCAGTGAGATGATAATCGCCTTCGACCATTCATCCGGCAAGCCAGGGATTGTCATACCGCGCAACATGGCGGAAAAGAAAAGCAGGAGGGGAAGTGTGGGAAGGGTGAGCAAAAACTCAACGATACGTTGAATGAGCGAATCCACCCATTTACCAAAATAGCCTGATATTGCCCCCATCAGCACACCGATGGTCTCCGAAACAAAATTGACCAAGACAGTTACGAAGAGGGAAATTCGGGCGGCGTACAACAAACGACTGAATACATCCCGTCCGAGTTCGTCGGTACCAAGCAAATGTTCCGGGGATGGGTTCGAGTAGGAGGGAGCTAGTCCCTGCTTGTATGGATCATAGGGGGCAAGCACGTTGGCAAAAATAGCCATCAAAATGAAGATGAGCACCATGATCATGCCAACTACAGCAAGTTTATGCCGTAGGAAACGTCTGCCAATAACTGTAAACCAGTGTTCTTCCTTGATCGTAGACAGAGTTTCTGACTTAAGTTCAGCGACTGCCATGTGAAATATTCTCCAAATTCAAGACTAACTGAAACGAATGCGGGGATCCACAATCGTATAGAGTACGTCTCCCAGAAGAGACGCAATCACGACCAGGACCGCACTGATGAACAGGAATGCCATTGCAACGGGGTAATCACTTGCACCTAAAGCATAGACGTATAAAAATCCCATGCCGGGCCAGTTGAATACCGTTTCCGTAATAGTTGCGCCACCAAAAACGCCGGGGATCTGGAATACCACGATCGTGATCAAGGGTATCAACGCGTTGCGCATGGCATGTTTCACGATCACAATTCGCTCCCGCAAACCTTTGGCACGCGCTGTGCGGACAAAGTCTTGTCGCAATACTTCAAGCATGGAGGAACGCATGAAACGGCTCCAACCAGCCATGTACAGCAGGGAAAGTACCATCGTCGGGAGAATGGCATGAACTGCAATATCAAGCGCCGAACCGGGTGTGGCATCTAGCAGAGCAAGCAGACTGCCCGGCAACGGGGCGCGGACTAGAGTTACATTGCCTGTGGGCAGGTAGGGGAAGCCAAAGACTTTATAAAGCGGAGATTGATTGCCCCCAAACAGAATGATCATCATCAAGCCGAACCAGAAGACCGGCATGGCTGTTCCAAAGAAGGAAAAGGTGGTGACGAAGTAATCCAACCGCGAATATTGCTTGACCGCGGAAATAATTCCGATCGGAATGGCGATGACCAAGGACAACACAGTTGCAGAAAGCATGAGGATCATCGTGTTTCGCAGACGGGATAAAAGAACATCTCCCACCGGTGAACCGCGTGCGATGTTCCATGAAGTTCCAAAATCACCGCGCACCACCCCTTTACTGCAAGTGTTTTCTGCAGAGCGGCAAGTGCTTGTTTGCAACTCTTCCCGTCCGATTGCTTTGAACCAATCTTCACCGGTCAACCATGCCACATAACCCCAGAAGGGACCGCGATGCAGTCCCAAGTATTCAGAAATTCGACGGATTTGTTCATCATTAAAGCCTGCGTTTTGGCGTACACCACCACGCCCCGCTTGTCTCAACTCATCCAGCGGACCACCTGGTGCAAGCCAGAGCAGGAAGTAGATGGCCATGGATGCGGCAACTACCACCAAACTCATTTGTATAAACCTGCGGATCAAATAATTTGTCATGCCCGTTTCCTTTCAAACCAGAAATCGTCTTACATTCTTATATGTATCGTTAATATAATAATTGCTGATAGGAAAATGGATGTCACCCTACAAAATTCGTCGTTGACGGAAAATAATTCATTGTGGCGCATCAAAAATCACGTCAGACTAAAAAATGGATAATGAGCAGGATACAATAAAAAGAAAAATAGAGGCGGAAAATAAATCTAAAACCAGAATGGAGGATGGCAGTTCCCCGCCATCCTCCATTTTTCAAACTTTGCTAACTCTTATTGCTCAAAATCGAAGTTTTCGACGTTCCAGAATTCGCTGTTGGCGGTCGGGTCCATCACAACACCCACGACGTTCGAGCGGGTGACGAGGATCTTGGCACGGGCGAACAGCGGGATGCTGGGCAGGTCTTGGGTGAAGAGGGCCTGCGCTTCAGCATGCTTGGAAGCCTTGGTGGCATCATCAAGCGCCTGAACAGCGGCGTTACAAGCGGCATCAAACTCGGGGTTCAGGAAACCAACGTTGTTGGAGTTACCCCAACCGAGTTCAGCGCTCGGCAACTGTGAGGAGATGTACAGGGTGCATGGGGGTTCCACGCCGGTCAACCAGGCGAATTCGCCCATGTCATAAGCGCGACCAAACACGATGCCATCCGGACCATCAGCAAAGAATTCGCCACCATACAGTTCGATCTTGGTGGTGATACCGCAGTTGTCCTTGAGCTGGGCTTGAACAACCTGGGTCACTTTTTCGCGGAGGGCGTTGGTGCGGGTGCTGTGGATGAAGGAGAGGGTTGCGCCACTGCCATTATCCAGCAAGCCGTCGCCATCGGTGTCGCTCCAGCCGAGACCAGCAAGGAGTTCCTTGCCCTTTTCAGGATTGAACTCGTAGAGGGTCACATTGGCATCACCAGCGTAGAGCGGGTGATCGGAAGCGGTGTAGGTGTTCTGAACCACAGCGGCGCCGTTGGTGGTCTTATCAACGATGCCCTGGCGGTCGAGACAGTAAGCAATCGCCTGGCGGAATTCCTTCTTGGCGAACAAGCGCTCGCCATCGGAAGCCAACAGGGAGGCGGCAGCGCCCTTGTAGGAATCAACCGGGGTGGCGTTGAAGTCGAGGTGCTCGAACACGGTACCAGCAACAACCTGGGGAACCATCAAACCTTCAGCTTCGAACTGGCGGATAAGGGGCAGGGAGCCTTCGAAGGCGGCATCCTGGGTACCGAAATCACATTCACCGGAAGCCAACTGAGCGATCAGCTGGTTGGTGTCAGGGATGAAGCGGTAGATGAGGGTGTCGATCTTGGGCAGACCTTCGCTGGCGCGCCAGTAGGTCGGGTTCTTTTCAACGACGATGCGGTCGCCGGCAATCCATTCAACAAGTTTGAACGGACCGAAGGCAAGCGGGTCGCGGTTGATAGCTTCGTCAGCAAGCATTTCAGCGGGGGTCAACGGGTTGGAACCACCTTCGCCATACACGTGCTTGGGAAGCGGGGTGATCATACCATCGACGAAATAGGTACCGCTGGTGTAACCAGGCATGAAGAAGTAGCTGTAGCTGGAGTCATCCACAACTTCGAGCTTCTGGGTCTGGGTTTCGTAGAAGTACTTGGAGCTGGGGGTATCGGGATGAGCGCCCACTTCGTAGGAGAACATCACGTCAGCAGTGGTGACGGGGGTGCCATCTTCCCAGGTCGCGCCGGCGGCGAGAGTGTGGGTGGTCACGATCTGAACGATCGGGTACTTCTGGCCGTCTTCAACGGTCACTTCGATGGGATCGCCTTCAGCCTGGTTCATGGAAATAACTGTACCAGCTGCAAGGGCTACCGCAGTGTCGGTGGCGGGATCGTACACGGTGTCGCCAACGCCAACTTCAATGGTGTTCTTCTGGGCATTGTCATCGAACTTGGACAAATTGTAGAGAACAGGCTGATAGTCGTAGGTGCGGGCATCGAAGGTCGCATCGTAGAGCGCATCGAGAACGAAGGTCTTGACCAACGCAGATTCGCTATACAGATACAAGGTGCCGGGCTCCTGAGCCAAACAAGCAACCATCACCTTGGGTTCGGCAGGTGCGGCGGGTTCTTCAGCAGCGGGCTGCTCGGCTGCGGGTTCTTCAGCAGCGGGTTCTTCAGCAGGGGCAGCAGCGCCACCGCAGGCGGCGAGCACCATGCTGGCGATGACCAGCAAGCCGAACAAAACGTACAAACGGTTTCGTAACATGTTTTTTTCTCCTCCAAGAAGAAAATTTAAGGGGGTTGATTAACGAACACAACATAAACGTACAGGTCATTTATATTTTTCCTGTTACACCACCTCCTTTATAAAATATAACAGGTACTTACTCAACGAAAAATAAGCAAATCGAATTATACCTAATTCCATAAGGACGTCAACACTGATACTCAGGGCGGGTGGGCGTCAGGATTTTGGGGAAAGGAGTAAGATAGGCAAGAGGAGCAAAAAGATGGACAAAGGCAAAGCAGTAAAAAAATGGCAGAAACTGAGCGATGAAACGATGGAAGGGATGGG
>Ga0194120_10004756_pt1 | contig 20584 bp, 18 predicted proteins | sample TA2MahCa65mmetaG_FD_148642 | JGI IMG/M metagenome (GOLD analysis project Ga0194120, IMG submission 148642) | Freshwater microbial communities from Lake Tanganyika, Tanzania - TA2015019 Mahale Deep Cast 65m | ecosystem: Environmental > Aquatic > Freshwater > Lake | place: Tanzania: Lake... | reverse complement strand
CCGGATTTGCGACAAGAACGCCGTTGCCGCGCTCCCCCGGGGCCCAAGCGACGAGCCCATCAGCGAATCCTGAGCCTTCACCCGTGCCGGTCCCCCGCTGGCTTCGCGCCACCGGCGAGCCAAGTCGCATCGGCGGGGACATAGCCGGCGACTTGTCGCATCTACCGGGGCATAGTTGGCCCCGCGCCCCTACCCGAACCGCGCCGGCGCCCCCGCGCGACCCGGGCGACCGAAAAAGAAGCCCTGCTGCCAGTGACAGCCGAGTTCGAGCAGCGCCCCGGACTCGCCGGCCGTCTCCACGCCCTCCCCGACCGCCTGCATGCCGAGCCTCGATGCGAGCTCGACCATGGATCCCACGACGCGGCGGCGGGTAGCGTCATGGTCGAGGCCTCGAACGAGCCCCAAGTCGAGCTTCACCACCTCCGGTTCGAGCTGCACCACGCTGTTGAGCCCGGCGTAGCCTGCCCCCAGGTCGTCGACGGCCAGGCGAAATCCGAGGCCACGCAGGCGCGACACGTGAGTCTTGACATCGTCCACCGAGTCCAGCGTCGCCCGCTCGGTGACCTCGAGCACGACGCGGTGAGCGAGGGCGCCGAAGGGCGAGCCGGTGTCGAGGAGATCGGGGTCCGCAAGGTCGCGCGGGTGCAGGTTGATGAAGATCATCGCGTCGGCGGGCAAGAGGCTCGCCTCGCCCGCCACTCGGCGTCGCAGGGCGCGCCCCACGTCGAGCACGCGGCCGAGTCGCTCCGCGGCCGCCACCACCGATCCTGGGTTCGGCAGCGTGGGCTCCTGCGAGCGCAAGAGCGCCTCGTACCCGATGACTCTCCGCGCCTCGGCGTCCACCACCGGTTGCCAAGCGGGGGCAACGGTCTCTAGCGCCCGCTCGAAACGAACCTTCAAGGCACCACGATCACCAACCGAGTGGTCGTGGTCACCCAGCAGTTCGAGCGCTTCCCGCTTGAGCCGAGACAGGGCGCCGAGACGCAGTGCCCGGTCGAGCGCCGGGAACAGGGAGTGCCGCCGCAGCGGCTTCACGAGGTACGCCGCCGCGCCCTCTTCCACCGCGAGCACCGCGGTGTGCAGCACCGGCTCGCCCGTCATGAGGAGCACCGGCACGTCGAGGTCGCGCTTCCGCACCTCGTCGAGCAGGTCGCCGCCTCCGCTGGTAGCCAGCCCGAGATCTGCGACGATCGCATCGAAGTGATGAGTCTCGAGCGCAAGCCGTGCCGCCGCCAGCCCGCGTGCCGGTACCACCGTGAACCCGCGCTCGGCCACCAGCTTCGCGGCCACGTCGACGTAGGCGGCGTCGAGGTCTGCCACGAGGATGGTCGGGATGTGGCTCGACATGGCCGCCTCCGCGCGCTGGGTGTGGTGAGTCATCTTGCCACGCTCGGCTGCGGGCCCTGCCGCTTGAGGGCCACCCCCTCGCTCCGAGCGTTTTTTGCGTGTTAGGCTGGAGTCCAATGGGAGTCTGGCCCGAGTACGAGATCGACCGACTGGCGGGCGCGCTCATGCGCGTCGACCTGTACGAGCAGCGATACCTCGCGGTGGGCGAGTACCACAGCGTCGTCAATCACCTGGTGCGATCCGCCTCCGCGGCCTGCCTTTCCGATCGCGAAGACGACGCGATCCAGCTGATCGCGCGGGCCTCCGCGCGGATGGACGAGTGGGTGCGCGCCGTGCGCGAGGGCCGCGCCAAGGCGCAGGGCTTCTCCGACTTCGCCTGCACCCGCGGCTGGCTGGCCGTCGCCATCGCGCCCTCGGCCGTCGCCGAGGAAACCGCCCGCGCCTTTCTCATCGCCACCGCCATCTCCCCGCCCGGCCCGGCCCAGAACGCCCGCATGGTGGCCGCCGCCGTGCTCGGCGAGCCGCTCAGCGTCAACGCGGCCGCCCAGGGCGCGGAGCTCAGCGACGCCGGCCTCGGCCTCCCGCTCAAGCGCTTCATCCTCGCCCTGTTCGCAGGCGACGAGCCGGCCATGCGCAAGGCGGCCAGCAACTGGCTCGACGAGAAGATGGAGGCCACCATGACTCACGAGTGGGGCGCCTACAACGAGGTTCCGATCGAGGTGTCCGGCGCTCTCGCGCTCGCGGAGCGGCGGGGGCGGCCCATCCCCCTCGACAGTAACCGCGTTCTCACCCGGTTCCGATCGCGCTGAAAAGCGGCAGCCGCGCGATACCTTCGCCGCCATGAGCATCGGCACCTCGCCCCCTCGGCGCGACGGCCTCGAGAAGATCGTAGGTTCGTCGCTCTACGCCGACGACCTGCGTCCCGACGGCTGCCTCTACGGCGCCACGGTTCGTTCCGCGCGCGCCCACGCGCGCATCCTCGGCCTCCGTCGCGACCCGGCCTTCGACTGGACCGGCGTCACCCTGGTGACCGCGGCCGACGTGCCCACCAACATCGTCACCCTGATGACCGACGACCAGCCGGTGCTGGCCGACGGCATCACCCGCCACGTCCACGAGCCCCTCGCGCTGGTGGCGGCCCCCACCCGCGAGCAGGCCCTGGCGGCCGCGCGCGCCGTGATCGTCGACTACGACGACCTGCCCGCGCTGTTTGACCCCGAGCTGGCCGAGGGCAACGCCGTCAAGATCTTCGGTGACGACAACGTCTTCAAGAAGATCTCCATCCGCCGCGGCACGCTCGGGGGACGGCAGGGCATCCGCGTGCGCGGCCGCTACCAGACCGGCCTCCAGGAGCAGCTCTACATCGAGCCGATGAGCATGCTCGCCCTGCCCCGCGCCGACGGCGGCTTCACCGTGCAGGGCTCGATGCAGTGCCCCTACTACATCGACCGGGCCGTCAAGCGCATGCTCGGCGACGATCGGGTGAACGTGGTCCAGGCCGTCACCGGCGGGGGCTTCGGCGGCAAGGAAGAGTACCCCTCGATGCTGGCCTGCCACGCGGTGCTGCTCGCCCGCGCCACCGGGCGCCCCGTCAAGATCACCTACCGTCGCGACGAGGACCTGCGCGCCACCACCAAGCGTCACCCCTCGATCATCGAGCTCGACACGCTGGTGTCGCCCGAGGGACACATTCTCGAGTTCGGGGCCCGGATCGTGATGGACGGCGGCGCCTACCACACGCTCTCCACCGTGGTCCTCTCCCGCGCCATCCTCCACGTGACCGGCCCCTACCGCGCCGAGGCGGTGGCCCTCGACGGGGTGTGCGTGGCCACCCACACGCCCCCCAACGGGGCTTTCCGAGGCTTTGGCGCCCCGCAGGCCCAGTGGGCCGCCGAGCGTCACATGGACCGCGTCGCCCGCACCCTCGGCCTCGATCCCCTCGAACTGCGCCGTCGCAACCTCTACAAGGAGGGCGACATCACCGCCACGGGCCAGATGCTGCACGATCCCGGCGGCTTCGCGGTGCTCGACCGCGCGCTCGCCGCCGCCGAGGCGCCGGTCGACGACAAGACCATCCGCCCCGGGGTGACCGGCGCCGCCATGGCCCGGGGACGAGGCCTCGCGCTGGCCTGGCACGGCTGCGGCTTCACCGGCAACGGCGAGGCGAAGATCAAGGGCAAGGTGGCCCTCGAGGTGCGCGACGGCACCGTACACGTCGGCATCGCCAGCACCGACATCGGGCAGGGCACCGAGACCATCTTCCCCCAGATCGTCGCCGAGGAGCTCGGCATCGACACCGCGCGCGTGCAGATGTTGCCTCACGACACGGCCCAGGTGCCCGACTCGGGCCCCACCGTCGCCAGCCGCACCGCGATGGTGGTGGGCGGCACCGCCCTGGCCGCCGCGCGCTCCTTGCGGCGTCACCTGCAGTCCACGGCCAGGAGCGCCGAGCACGGCTTCGACGCCCTCCTGTCGCAACTCGGCCCCGGCGCCACCGCGCGCGTGGTGGAAACCTACGAGGTCGACGCCACAATCCAGTGGGACATGGACACCTACCAGGGCGACGCCTACCCCTGCTACGGCTGGTCGTGTGTCATCGTCGACCTGCGGGTCGACACCGACACCGGCGAGGTGATCTACGACCGCGTGGTGACCGCCACCGACGTGGGCCGCGCGCTCAACCCCGTGCTCGCCTCGGGACAGATCGAGGGCGGCACGCTCCAGGCCCTCGGCTGGGCCACGCAAGAAGAGGTGGTGCTCGACAGTCGCGGCGGCATGCGCAACGACCGGCTCACCAACTACATCATCCCCACCGCGCTCGACGCCCCGGAGATGGTCACCGAGCTGGTGGAGATCCCCTTCGCCGGCGGGCCCTTCGGCGCCAAGGGCATCGGCGAGATCCCGATGGATTGTCCCGCCGCCGCCGTGGCCCAGGCCATCGAGGCCGCCACCGGCGCCGCGCTCCACGCGCTGCCCATGACGCCGGAGCGCGTGCTCGCGGCGCTGGAAACTAGAGGGGAGTCCCGATGATTCGTTTCCGTTGTAATGGGAAAGACGTGCAGACCGAGGCGGCGTCCATGTCGCGCCTCCTCGACGTGCTGCGCGAGGAGTTTCGCTACACCGGACCCAAGGAAGGTTGTGGCGAGGGCGAGTGCGGGGCCTGCACGGTGCGCATCGACGGCGAGCCGGTGATGAGCTGCCTGGTGCCGGTGTGCCAGGTCGAGGGCGCCGAGGTGCAGACGGTCGAGGGGCTGGCGCAGCCGGTGGTCCACGCGGTGCAGTCCGCGTTCCTCCAGCACGGGGCCGCCCAGTGTGGCATCTGCACCCCGGGCTTCCTCATGGCCGCGGCGGCGCTGCTCGACGACAACCCGCATCCCACGCGGGAAGAAGCGCGCGTGGCTCTGGCCGGGAACCTGTGTCGCTGCACCGGCTACCAGAAGATCGTCGACGCGGTGGTGCGCACCATCGCGAGGGAGGCCTGATGCTCGCCTGCACCGCCCCCGTGATCCGTCCCCAGACGCTGCGCGACGCGCTCCGGGCCCGCGCGGATCGTCCCGACGCCACCGTGCTCGCCGGCGGCACCGACGTCATGGTCTACATCGAGGCTGGCGTCCTGCGGCCCTCGGCGGTCATCGACCTCTGGGGCTGCCACGGGCTCCGGGGGATCGAGGTTCGCGGCAACGAGCTGCGCATCGGCGCCACCACCACCCACAGCGACGTGGCGCGCGATCCCCGGGTGCCGGCCGTGCTGCGCGAGTCCGCGCTCACCGTGGGCGCGGTGCAAATCCAGAACCGGGGAACGGTGGGCGGCAACATCTGCAACAGCTCCCCGGCCGGCGACACCCTGCCCGTGTGGCTGGCGCTCGACGCCGACTTCCAGCTGTCGAGTGTCCGGGGCACCCGCCGGGTGGCCGCCGCGGACTACTGGCAAGGCTACAAGCAGACCGCGCTCGCGGCCGACGAGCTCCTCACCGCCATCTACCTGCCCGACGTGGAGGGCGAGGCCCACTTCCGCAAGGTGGGCACCCGCATGGCCCAGGCCATCTCCAAGGTGATCTTCTGCGGGCGCCGGTCGCAGGGCGTGGCCCGGCTTGCCTTCGGCGCCGTGGGACCCGTTCCCCTGCGCGTGCGCGCGGCGGAGGACGCCCTGGCGGCGGGGGCCCCGGTCAGCGAGGTGGTGCGGCTGGTGCGCGAGGGCATCGTTCCCATCGACGACGTCCGGTCCACCCGGGACTACCGGGCGCGGGTGGCGGGGAATGTGGTGGGGCGGTGGCTCGGGTAGGCTCTGCGCTGTAGGCTGTAGACTGTAGGTGGTAGGCTGTAGGTCCCGAGCGGCGGTGGCAAGGGCGGGACGGCGGCGGCGCCGCTACTCCTCCCAGGCGCAACCCTCCCAGTCCTCGCGGTAGCGATCGTTCTCGTCGTAGCAGCTGCACTCGTCACGTGAGGTGACCCAGGACGAGCCGCCCACTGCGGGGTAGTACTGCTCGCACGTCCAGCTCACGCCGCACCAGTTGCACCTCCTCTCTCCCCACTTCTCCTCGGTGCAGGTTTCCCAAGGTTCATCGTGCTCGCACTCGGGGCCCGGCTCGCAGGACAGCATCGCGACGAGGATCGGAAAGAGGACCGCGCGCCTCCCGATAGCGTTACCGCTCCAGAACACAGGGGCCGCCGGCGGTGTCAAATACTCCGTCGTCGTCAATGCAGCGGCAATTGACGGTGCTGTGATTCCACTCCGACGGCTCGGTGCTGACGAGGCTGTAGTTGCACACCCAAGTCTCCCCGCAACCATCGCAGACAAACCGGCCGTCCAGTTCGCGCGTACACTCCGACGCGGCGGGGGGGCTCTCCGGCACGCATTCAGCGCCGTCATCGCAAGCTGGGACAAGAACGGCGAGGAGCAGCGCCACGTCACGGCATCTATCGCCCCCCGTGACGGCCCGCCTACCCGTCGTACAACCCCTCGATCACCGCTCGATACCTCGCCGCGATCACCCTGCGCTTCAGCTTCATCGTCGGCGTGAGCGTCCCGTTCTCCACGCCGAGCGGCTCCGGTAGCCACGCCCACTTCTTGATGCGCTCGAAGGGCGCGAGCGTGGCATTGAGCGCGTCGACCCGGGCCCGCACCAGCGCGTCGCGACCCTCGACCGGCACCTCGGGATCGGGGGCAAACAGGGCCACGAGGTAGGGACGATCGTCGCCGATGACCACCGCCTGTCCCACGGGACCGCCCTCGAGCGGCTTCTCGATGTTCACCGGCGGGATCTTCTTCCCGCCGGCGGTGACGAGGATCTCCTTCTTTCGATCCGTGATCCGCAGGAATCCCTCGGCATCGAGCGTGCCCACGTCGCCCGTCCGGCAATACCCGTCCGGGGTGAAACTCTCCGCCGTGGCGGCGGGGTTGTTCCAGTACCCGACGAAGAGCCCGGGCCCCTTCACCTCCACCTCGCCGTCCTCGGCGATGCGGATGTCCGTCCCCGGGAGCGCCTTGCCGACCGAGCCGAAGCGAAAGGCGTCCAGGCGATTGACGGTGGCCGGCGCGCTGGTCTCCGTCAGGCCCCAGCCCTCCATCACGTCGACGCCGAGACCGTGGAAAAACCGCGCCACCTCCGCGTCGAGCCGGGCGCCGCCACACACGAACATGCGCAGCTCGCCGCCGAAGAAGGCGCGCACCTTGCGGTACACCAGCTTGTCGTAGAAGGCCCAGCGGGTGGCCAGCCACCAGGGCAAGGGCCGGCCAGACTCCAGGCACAGGCTGCGCTCCCGGCCCACGGCCATGGCGGCGGCGAACACCCGCTGGCGGGTAGGCGAGGCTCGCGACACCTCGCCCTCGATGCGGGCCTTGATCTTCTCCAGCATCCGCGGCACCGAGGCCAGCACGCTGGGGCGGGCTTCCTTCACCACGTCGAGGAAGTCCTCGATGCGGGGGCAAAACCACGCCTCCACCTCCTCCAGGAGCCCGCGGTACACCGTCACCCGCTGCAAGGAGTGGGCGAGTGGCAGGAACACCACCGCCCGGTCGCCGGGCTCGAGCGGTACCGCCTCGCGGCTGGTCACCGACACCGCGTGGATCGCGCCGTGTGTCAGGATTGCCCCCTTCGGGTCGCCGGTGGTGCCCGAGGTGTAGACGATGGCCGCCGGGTGACCGGGCTGCACCTGCGCCGCCCGTTCCCACAGCTCGGCACGGTCGCCGTCGGCGTGGGGACAGTCCCACGTGGAGCGGAAACGCAACTCCGGGGCCTCGATGCCCGCCAGCCGCTCGAGCATCGCCGGACTGTCGACAAACAGGGCCTTCGCGCCCGAGTGTCGCAGTTGCCAGCCCACCTGCGCCGGCGTGAGCGTGGCGTAGACGCCCACGGTGATCGCTCCCCGGCAGAGGATGGCGAAGTCGAGCGCCGTCCAGCTGGGGTGGGGCGGGCCGAGGATCGCCACCCGGTCGCCCGGCTCGATGCCGATCTCGTCGAGCCAGCGGGCGGCGGCGGCCACGTTCCGCTCGCAGTCCTCGCCGTCCATCTGCCTCCACGCGCCGTTTTCTTTCACGCGCGCGTAGGGGCGGTGGCGGTCGCGCTCGATCTTGGCGCGGAGCATGGCGGGGATGGTGGACATGCGGCCGGTTATCCGCGCGCCTGTGGCTGCAACCGCCTTCATCCTCGCCGCCGGGCTCGGCACGCGCCTGCGCCCCCTCACGCTGCACACGCCCAAGCCGTTGTTGCCGGTGCGCGGCCGGCCGATGCTCGACCACGCGCTCGACCAGGTGCGTGCTCACGGGCACCGCGAGGTGGTGGTCAACGCCTTCTGGCTCGCCGAGCAGGTGGTGGAGTGGGCGCGGGGCAAGGACGGCGTGACGGTGGTGGTGGAGCACCCGGCCATCCTCGGGACAGGCGGGGGCCTGCGCAACGCGCGTCGATGGCTGGCCGAGCGCTTCGCCGTGGTCAACGGCGACATCCTCGCCGACGTCGACCTCACCGCGCTGTGGCAAACACCCGCGCCGGCGGTGATGGCGCTGCGCCGCCAGTCGTCCCGCGTTCACACGCCGGTGGGGCTCCGCGGCGGCGTGGTCACCGGCATCGACGGGGTGGCGGGCGAGGCGAGCCCGGAGCTACACTTCACCGGGATCCACGTGCTCGACCGCGGCGTGCTCGACCTGGTGCCGCCCGAGGGCGAGGCCTGCATCGTGCGCACCGCCTACCGGGCGCTCGTCCCCGAGGGGCGCGTGCGCGGGATCGTCCACGAGGGCGAGTGGACCGACATCGGCACCCTCGCCGAGTACGAGGCGGCTCGAGGCTAGATGCTCGGCCTCGTCTCGCTCGCGCTGGCGCACGTGCCGCACCAGCAGGTCAACGCGCTGGCGCCCACGCCGGAACTCGACGGCAGCGCGCCCTGGTTCGCCCTGGTGCAGCCCTACGCTACCGCGCTGATGCGCAGCGACGACGCGGGACGCACCTGGTACCACCACGGGGGCCCGCCCGCCGGCGACAGCCCGCTGGGCCTCGCCCGCACCAGCGACGGCGTCGTGGCCGTGCTCGGGTCTAGCCGGTACTGGTGGTCGAGCGACGATGGCCTCACCTGGGCGAGCGAGCCTCACCCGGGGAGCGTGATCCAGATCGGCTCGGCGGGGCCCGAGTTCTTGCTGGTGGGCGAGTCGGGCATCTGGGCCTTCCGGCCCGGCGAGGTGCCCGCGCGGGAGAGCGAGGCCCCCTCGTGGCGACTCGGCCGCGGGGTCCTCCCCACCGCCATCGACACCGGGGGCATCGCCTCGGTCCGCGTGGCGCGCGAGTGGCTGGCCCTCCCGGCCCTCGGCGAGGGCATCACGGCCACGGCGGCGGCCGGCAACGCGGTGTTCGCGGGCACGATGTCCGGCGCGACCTGGCGCTGGGACGGGAGCACGTGGACGCAATGCGGCACGATTCCCGGCGACGGCGACTACGACGCGGTGGTGGCGCTCGCGATTCACGGCACCACCCTCCTGGCCGGCACCGGCCTCGGCGCGCCCCACGCCACTGCCATCGACTGCGCCGCGTGGACCGACCGGACGGCGCCCGAGCAGACCCAGTACGCCAGCGACGGTGGTGCAAGCTCGGTCTTCGAGTCGGTGACGGCGCTGGCTACCCACTCCGCGCGCGTGGCCTGGGCCGGCTGGACCGGCATCTGGACCATCGACCACGGCCGCTGGCACCATGCCCCCGCGCTCGCGGCCGACTTCACCCGCGGCGTCGCCATCGACCACGATGAAAGGGGCGGGCTGCGCTTGCTGGTGGGCAGCTACGGCGCTGGGGTGCTGCGCAGCGCCGACGGCGGCCTCACCTGGGCTGCGCCCTCCCACGGGCTCGGCGAGTCCAACATCCAGGACGTGGTGGCTTTCCCCAGCGACACGCAGCGCGTGCTGACGCTGGCCAACCACTCGCTGTTCGTGTCGGGTGACGGCGGGCAACACTTCGACGCCACCAGTGTCGACGGGCTCACCCAGAACCTCGCCCTGGAGCAGGGAGCGCCCGGGGTGGCGTGGGCCCACGCCGAGAGTGGCCTGTGGCGCACCGGCGACGAGGGCCGCACCTGGAGCAGCCGGCCCGACGTGCCGACCGGGGCCGGCGGCAGCCTGGCCAGCGCCGTGCGCACGACGACGGCCACCTGTGTCGCGATGGCGCGCCCGACCACCGTGACGTGTACCGAGCCCGGCGACGACGACTGGTCGACGGCGGTGGCGATCGACGAGCGCGCGGCGGTGGCGATGGTGGGCTGGCCCGCAGGGTCGCCAACCCGCCTCCTCCTCTTCTCCGGCACCGCCGTGCGCCGCAGCGACGACGACTTCGCCAGCGAGACGCGCACCACCCTGCTCGAGGCAGACAGCTTCGCCGCCGCCGCCGTGGCCGACGATGGCACCGTGGTGGCTGCCACCGCGGGCGGCTCGATGCTCACCAGTCGCGACGGCGGCGAGACGTGGACGACCCTCGCCGTCCGCGTGCCGGCCCCGGTCACCGGCCTCGCCCCCCACCCCGGATTCGCCAACTCGCCGGTGGTGCTCGTGGGAAGCTACGACGGCCCCTGGCTGCTCTCCCGGCTCGAGGCAGGCGGACAGCTCGATGCCTTCGCGCCGCGACATCGCATCGACGACGCCTCCGAGTTCCTCGCGGCCACCCGCTGCGCGCCCGCCACCACCGACGCGCGCGGCGACCTCGACAGCCTCACCGCGCTCAGCCCCGGCTGCACGCTGCGCGGCTGGCTCCGCGCCGAGTCGCTCGCCGTCCGGGCTGCCGGCACCGGCGTGGCTACCCTGGCCATCGACGGTCGCGAGCCGATCCCCTTCGACGGCGGCGGCGACGAGGTGATCGAGGCCCTGTCCGTCGATCTCGATGGCGGCTGGCACGAGGTGGAGATCGTCGGCGTCGACGGGGCGGTGATGCTCGACAGCATCGAGGGCAGCTGGCCCGGCGCCACGCTGGAGGCGGTCGAGGTCGTCGACACCGGCGACACTGCTACCGACAGCGGTGGTCCCGGCCAGCCGCCCCCCGGCGAGGAGCCCTGCGGCTGTGAAGGCGGCAACACCGCCGCCCTGATCCCCCTCGCGCTCCTGGCCGTACGCCGTTATCGGCCGAAGCCCCGAGGTGACCGGTGAACGAGGAGAAGACCGACCCTGCCCCGCTCGACGTCGAGAGCGCCGTCCGCGCTCGCTACTCCGAGGGCGCGGCGCAGCGCGTGGAAGCGCTGTGCTGCCCCGTGGACTACGACCCGAGGTACCTGAAGATCCTCCCGCAAGAGGTGCTCGACCGCGACTACGGCTGCGGCGACCCCTCGCGCTACGTCCGCCCCGGGGAAACGGTGCTCGATCTCGGCAGCGGCGGCGGCAAGATCTGCTTCATCGCCTCGCAGATCGTCGGGCCCGCGGGCAAGGTCATCGGGGTCGACATGAACCCCGACATGCTCGACCTCGCGCGCCGCAGCGCCCCGGTGGTGGCCGAGCGCATCGGCTACGCCAACGTGGAGTTTCGCCGCGGCAAGATCCAGGACCTCCAGCTCGGCGCCGACGCGATCGACGCCTACCTCGCCGAGCACCCCATCAAGACGATCGACGAACTCGCCGCCTACGGCGCGTGGGAGAAGGAGCAGCGGCGACTGTTCCCGATGATCCCCGACAACTCGGTCGACGTGGTGGTGTCGAACTGCGTGCTCAACCTCGTCGACGACGCCGCCAAGCCCCAGCTCATCCGGGAGATCTTCCGCGTGCTCAAGGTGGGCGGCCGCATCGCCATCAGCGACATCATCTCCGACGAGGTGGCGCCGCCCGAGCTGCGCAACGACCCGGTGTTGTGGTCGGGCTGCATCAGCGGCGCCTTCCAGGAGATGGAGCTCTTGAAGCTCCTCGAAGAGGCCGGCTTCTACGGCATCTGCTGGGACAAGTGGGACAGCACCCCCTGGCAGGTGGTCAACGGCATCGAGTTCCGCTCGGCCACCGTTACCGCCTACAAGGGCAAGGAAGGCCCCTGCATGGAGGGCCTCCAGGCCGTGATCTACAAGGGGCCCTGGCGACAGGTGCAAGACGACGACGGTCACGTGTTCCGCCGCGGCGAGCGCGCGGCGGTGTGCGCCAAGACCTTCAAGATCATGACCAGCGGCCCCTACAAGGAGCAGATCATCGGCATCGAGCCGCTCGTGGCCCCCGCCGAGCCGAAAGGCTTCGACTGCGCGCGCACCCTGCCGCGCCACCCGCGGGAAACCAAGGGACTCGACTACGACGTGACGACCGAGGCCGCCGCCTGCTGCGCGCCCGGCGACAAGTGCTGCTGATACAGTAGGCTCGTGGCACGCATCCTCCTCACCGGCGCGACGGGCTTCGTCGGGGGAGAGGTGGCGCGGCGGCTCGTCGCGAGAGGGCACTCGCTTGCCTGCCTGGTGCGCACGAAGGATGGGCAGGCGCCGGCCGCCCGGCTTGCCGCCTGTGGCCTCGCCGCCGACGTCGTGGAGGGCGAGGTGGGTGGGCCGCTCAAGGCGGTGGCCCGCGAGCGCTGGGACATCGTCATCCACTGCGCCGGCGACACCACCTTCTTCCCCCGCGACGCCGAGCTGTACCGCCGCGCCCACGTCGACGGCGCCGTCGACCTCGCCCGCAAGGCCAGCGCGAGCGTGTTCCTGCACGTGTCGACCGCCTTCGTGTGCGGCATGCGCACCGGGCGCATCCTCGAGTCGGAGTCCGACCTCGACCAGTCCTTCCACAATCCCTACGAGGAAACCAAGCTCGAGGCCGAGCTGGCTCTCCGCTCGCTCGAGCTGCCCGACCTGCGCGTGGCGCGCCCCTCGATCGTGGTGGGCGAGGCCCCCGACACCACCGGCGCCGGGCCCACCTCCGCCGTGTACGGCTTCGTTCGCCTCGTGAGCCAGCTCGCCTGGCACAGCAAGTACGCCGGCGCCCAGCTCCGCATGCCCGGCCTGCGCGGCGCTCGCTTCAACATCGTCCCGGTGGAGTACGTGGCCGACGGCATCGTGGCCCTGGCCGAGGCGCCCGAGGCGCGAGGCGGCAACTTCCACCTCGTGGCCGACGCGCCCACGCAGGACGAGTGGTTCTCGGCACTGGCCGATCGCCTCGGCATGCCGGGGCTCAGGGTCGTCACCCCGCGCCGGGGCACGATGCGCCAGCCCACCCGCCTGGAGTCGCGCGTACACGGGATGCTCGGCCGATACCTCGACTACCTCGCCCACGACGCCACCTTCGACAGCACCGAGGCCGCCCGCGTGCTCGGGCCGCAGGGCATCCGCCAGCCGGTGCTCCGCGGCCGGGGCCTGGTCGACTTCATCGATCGCGCCCTCGGAGTCTGATACCTTGCACGCATGATCCTCCTCTTCGCGCTCGCCTGCCAGGACGCCGGCGACTCCAAGGACAAGGCCGACGATACCGGCAGCGCCACCGCCCCCGACGACGACGCCGACGGCTTCACCGAGGCCGAGGGCGACTGCGACGACAACGACGGCAACGTCAACCCCGGCGAGGTCGAGGTCTGCAACGGTCGCGACGACAACTGCGACGGCGACGTGGACGAGGGCGTGGAGAAGACGCTCTACGCCGACCACGACGGCGACGGCTTCGGCAACGCCGAGGAGACGAGCCAGGCCTGCGGCGTGGCCGACGGTCTCGTGGAGAACGGCAACGACTGCGACGACACCGATGAAAACGCCTACCCGGGGGCCCCGGAAACCTGCAACGAGGTCGACGACAACTGCGATGGGCGCGTGGACGAGGGGGTTTCTGACACCTACTGGGCCGACGCCGACGCCGACGGCTACGGCGACGCCGCCGCCGAGATCACCGCCTGCGGCCCCCAGAGTGGCTACACCGACAACGACGGCGACTGCGACGACACCGACGACGGCGCCCACCCCGGCGCCGAGGAAGTCTGCGACGAGGCCGACAACGACTGCGACGGCTCGGTGGACGAGGGGGTGACGAGCACCTACTGGGTCGACCTCGACGACGACGGCTACGGCGATGCCGGCGCGGCCGACACCTCCTGCGCCCAGCCCACCGGCTACGCGGACAACCCCGACGACTGCGACGACACCGACGCCGACGTGTCACCGGGGGGCACCGAGATCTGCAACGGGGTGGACGACGACTGCGACGGCACCGTCGACGGCGCCGACGCCGTGGGTACCGCCACCTGGTACGACGACGCCGATGGCGACGGCTACGGCGACCCCGCCGTCGCCACGACATCTTGCGACGCGCCCCCGGGAACGGTGGCCAACGACGACGACTGCGACGACACCGAGGCCGACGTGTCACCCGGCGGCACCGAGCTCTGCAACGGCGTGGACGACGACTGCGATGGCACCACCGACGAGGACAGCGCCACCGACGCCACCACCTGGTACCTCGACTACGACGGCGACGGCCACGGCGGCAGTCGCTACAGCACCGTGAGCTGCGACGCGCCCAGCGGCTACGTGGCCAGCAGCGACGACTGCGACGACACCAGCGCCAGCGTGTCGCCCAGCGCCAGCGAGAGCTGCGACGGCGTCGACAACGACTGCGACGGCAGCACCGACGAGGGCCTGTCCACGAGCACCTACTACGCCGACGCCGACGGCGATGGTTTCGGCGACGCCACCGACAGCACCACCGACTGCACCGCCCCCGCCGACTACGTCTCTGACAGCAGCGACTGCGACGACGGCGACGACACCATCTACCCCGGCGCCACCGAGCTCTGCGACGGGCTCGACAACGACTGCGACGGCTACGCCGACGACGGCGTGCTCGGCACCTCGTCGACCTGTCCCGCCGAGGACTGCACCGAGATCCTCGACACCGACCCCTCCGCCGCCGACGGCACCTACTACCTCGACCTTGGCAGCTACTACTGCGACATGAGCACCGACGGCGGCGGCTGGACGCGGGTGAAGGACAACGCCACCGTGTACGGCACCGGCTACGACACCAGCTACTTCAACTCCGAGGGCTTCACGTGGACGGAAACGCTATTCGCCTACGACAGCGGCACGGTACACGCCCACTGCACCTACCCAGACGACCTCACCGGCTGCAACAACCTCGGTTTCCAGTTCGCCAGCGAGAGCTGGGGGGTGCCGCTGAACTGGGGATCGTCGATCTGCGGCATGTCGACCACCAGCTACACCTCCGCCACCGACTACGTGGGCGGCTACGACTTCGTGATCTCGCGGTCGAGCAGCACCGACACCATCCGGCTCGGCACGCTGGAGGGGATCTCGTCGTGTACGACCGGGGACAACCCGGGGACGGCCTACGTCGACATTCTCGTGCGGCGGTGACAACCGGGTGAGTCTTCCCGCCAGCGTCCCTCTCCCAGTCGCGGGAGAGGGTGGCCGAAGGGCGGGTGAGGGCCGTGAATGTTCACTCGTAGCAAACGCTCTCCCCCAGCCAACCCGTCACCGTCACCGCCCCCGGCTCCAGTCGCGACCCGTCGGGCGCCTCCAGCACGAGCCCGTCGATGCAGAGGCTGGCCTCGTACATGGGCGACGACCCAGTGTACGCGCAGCCGTACGGCACGGCGACGTCGCAGGCGTACGCATACTGCGCGGTCACCGTCCCCGCGACGGCGGTCCAGGTCTCGCCCTCCGCCGAATAGAACTCCGCGCAGTGGAAGAAATCCATGGGCTCGCCGCCAACCTCGAGCCGGTAGAGCCGCGCCGTGGCCTCGCTCGGAATGGCGAAGACCGTCTGCCCGGCACCGCGAGAGAGACGTTCCGGGTCGTCGAGCGGAACGTCGAGCACAAACCACTGGTCCCCCTCCGCGGAGACCATCGACAGCAGTCCCCAGTTGCAGAGCGAGGTGCCCGCATCGTCGATCATCCAGCCCTGAGGATCGGTCGTCGCCCCGGAGGGGCGCTCGGCGCATTCGGTAACACCGCCGGTGTCGTGCACGGCGTCGGCTGTCCCGTCGCCCTGGTCGCAGGCCGCGATGATGAGCAGGACTATTCCCCGACGATACCATGTCCGCCGATGGGTCCCCCTACTTCGCTTCCGCCTGGATCTTCCCCGCCTCGGTGGGGTGATACCCGTCGCGCAAGCGCCAGGCCTGGTACTCCTCGGGGTAGCCCGTCCCGCCCTGGATGTAGTAGTCGCGGTAGGCGTTGTGTACACACATGGAGATGGCGCCGGCGTCGTTCACCGTGTGAAACGAGCAGTTGTCTACCCGGTCGTGGTCGAGGCGCTCGCGGTCCTGGAAGTTCTGCATGAAGAAGCTGAGCTTGCGCACCTTGCCGCGGGCCTTGACAATCGCGGGCAGGTTCTCTGCCACTCGCTTGCCCCAGTATTTGAGGCCCGGCGCGAGGTAACCACGCTTGACCGCTGCTTCCAACACTTGTCCCACGGCGCGGCGGGGGCGCGTCCGGTCGAGGTAGATGTCGTCGAACACCTTGAGCATGTCCTGCAACACCGCGGGGTCGTCGAAGAGGTCGACCACCTGCTCGCCATCGCCGATCACCCCGGCGTAGCCGATGCGGTGGCACTTGGGGTGCCCGAAGAGCACGTTCTCCCACGAGAGCTTCACGCCGAGGGCCTCGTCGATGGTGCCGCCCACGGTGTCGAGCGAGATGGTCTGCTTGCGCGCACGGGTGAGACCGCGTCCGGTGTCGGCCTGCAACTGGAAGCTCGCCATGCCCACCACGTCGGCGTTCTGCTTGTAGAAACCCACCAGCGTGGGCACCTCCTCGAAGTTGCGCGCGAAGACCGTCTGGTTGAAGATCACGTTGATGCCGAGGCCGCGGGCGCGCTCGATGTACTCGCTGCGCACCTCGCAGAGCTGCGCCTCCGAGGTGAAGCCCTTGCGCTTCTCGGTGAGGTCTACGTGGAAGGCCACGTCGACGAGGCCCACTTCCTTCAGGCGCGTGAGCAGCTCGCGCGTCGCGTGGATGCCGTTGGTGAACAACGACGGCACCATCTTCAGCTCGGCCACCCGCTTGACGATGCGCACCAGCTCGTCGTGATTGCGCAGCGTGGGGTCGCCGCCGGTGATCTGCACGTTGGTGCCCATGCCGTACTGCTCGCGGATGAGCTGGGCGCGGTGCATGATGGTCTCGAGCGGGATGTCGGGCGTGCTCTCCGAGTTGGGCGACAGGTAGCAGATGGAACAATCGAGGTTGCAGCGCTGGGTTACCTCCAGGGCCACGCAGCCGATGGTGCGCTTGGTCCCCAGCACCTGGTTGGGAAGCCGGAACTCGGGGGAGATGCGCTGGCGGGTCCAGTCAAGCCGCTGGCGGAGGTGCGCGATCTCCTCGTGGGCGTAGGCGTACATGGCGGGCTCCGGGTCGGGGGTAGGGTATCACCGGTCGTACGACCGGCTGGGCGACATCGCCCACCTAGGGCCGCGAGAGGGCCGCCTGCACCGCGTCGGGCCGGTTGCTGATGATCACGTCGGCGCCGAGGTCGCGCACCCGCAGGGCGTCGGCCTCGTCGTTCACCGTCCACGCGAACACCGGGAAGCCCGCCTCGTGCGCCGCCGCCACCACCTCGGCCGAGAGGTACTTGTAGGCAAAACCCACGGCGGTGGCCCCGGAAGCGCGGGCCGGCTCGATGTCGCCGGGGGCATACGGCGCGTGGGTGCCGTCGGGCAGGTCGGGCGCGAGCGGCACCAGGAGGTGAACGGCGGGCACATCGGGCAACAGCGCGCGCGCCTCGGCGATGAAGGCGGCGTCGAAGGAGAAGATCACCACCTCGCCGCGCTGGCCGGCGCGGTCGACATCGGCGGCCGCGAGAGCCACGAGGTCTTTCCCGGCCTTGAGCTCCAGGCAGAGCACGGCACGGCCCTTCAGCAACGCCAGCAGCTCGGAGAGCAAGGGCAGGGGCTCGCCCGCGAAGGCCTCGCCGAACCAGCGGCCGGCGTCGAGGGCGCGCAGCTCGCGCCAGGGCGTGTCGGCGATCACGCGATCGACCCCGGTGGTTCGCAGCGTGGTGGCGTCGTGACTCACCACCACCTCGCCGGTCGCGGCCACGTGCACGTCGGTCTCCACGGCGATCGCCCCGCGCGCGAGGGCCTCCCGGTAGGCGGCGAGCGTGTTCTCCGGGGCGTAGGCGCTGGCGCCGCGGTGGGCCACCACCCAGGGGGAACCGGGGTGGCGTGCGGCGAGGGACCACGCCGGCGACGCGGCCACGGGCGGCTCGACGCCCGGTCGCTGGGCCGCGCAGGCGAGGAGGATGGGGAGCATGGCCAAGATTACCGCGGGGGATCGCGCAGCGCCGTCCACGCCGCGTAGAAGGGCGCGGGCAACACGCCGGTCACCACGCGCACCGCGCCCGGCTGGTAGCGCACGTAGCCGCGCCGCAGGGGGCCGCTGTCGAGCCTCACCCCGCGCCGTTCCACGGTGAAGCCGTCAACGCCCACGTAGTAGAGCGCCGCCACCACGTCCCAGGGCACCACGCCCAGGTGACCGGTGAGCAAGGGGCCGAGCCGAAGCCAGCCGCGGCAGGCCTGCTCCATCCACGGCGGCAACACCTGGAAATGCTCGCGACCGAAGAGGAGCGCGCGACAGGGCTCCATCGGCACCAGATCGGTACACGCCGCGAGCGCCGCCGCCGCCGCGGCCTCGTCGAGCGCAAAGTTCAGCTCGGTGGTGTGGAGCGGTCGCAGGTTGGCGAGGCGACGGTTGGTTCCCCCGAGCAGCACCAGTCGCGACCAGCTCGCGCCGCGCGACAGCGCCGCCGCGATGTTCGTCTGCGGGCCGATGGCGAGCACGTCGCCCCGGTGGGCAACGAGGCGCTCCACGGCGGGCGTATCGACGTCGCCAGGTCGCGACGCGCCCCGCCACACCGGGATCGACCAGCGGGCGCCGAGGTCGGTGGCCACCGCGTGTACCCGGGGGAGCGGGCTGTTGCCGAAGACCGTGGTGATCGCCTCGATCTCGATGCCCCGGCCGAGGAGCGCCCACAGCGCGAGCGCGTCGTCGACGTCGCTCATCGGCAGGCCAAGCGCAGGATCGCAGTCGACGATGAGGCTCACCGTCCCCCGTTACACTCGCGGGGTGATCCTCGCCCTGGTGCTTGGCTGCGCGCCCGATACCGCCGACAGCGGCGAGAGCTTCGACTACCCGCTCGACGACACCCTCCGTTTCAACCACCTCCAGGCCGTCGGCACGCACAACAGCTACCACATGCGCACTCCCGGCCTCGCGGTCGATGCCTGGGACTACGAGCACGCGCCTCTCGACGAGCAGCTCGGCGCGCAAGGCGTGCGCCAGTTCGAGCTCGACATCTGGTACGACGGCGACGGTGGCTTCGACGTGTTCCACGTGCACGCGGTCGACGCGACGAGTACCTGCTCCACGCTGCGCGACTGCCTCGACACGATGCGCCGCTGGAGCGACGACAACCCCGCGCACCACCCCCTCTACACCCTCCTCGAGGTGAAGGACGAGTTCGACGCCGTCGACCCCGCCGAGCTGCTCCGCTCGCTGGAAACCGAGGTAGACGCGTGCTGGCCCGAGGATCGCCGCGTGTCGCCGGACGACGTGCAGCGCGACCACGCCACGCTCGCCGAGGCGGTGGCCGAGGGCTGGCCCACCCTCGGCGAGCTGCGGGGACAGGCCCTCTTCGTGCTGCACGCGGGCGAGGACTACCGGCAGCTCTACACCGACCTGGACACCACCACCGAGGGCCGGGTTCTGTTCCCCGACGCCTACGGCGACACCTCGCTCCCCATCGCCGCCACCTCCTCGATGAACGACCCCTGGGACGCCGCGAACATCGCCGCCGCCCTCGCCGCCGGCCACCTCGTGCGCACCCGCGCCGACAGCGACGGCGACCAGGCCCGCGCCAACGACACCGCCGACCGCGACCAGGCCCTCGCGGTGGGCGCCCACTTCGTGTCGACCGACTTCCCCGTGCCCCACGAGGAAACCGGCTACGTCGTGGCCGTCCCCGGGGGCACGCCGAGCGGCTGCAACCCGGTGACGGCGCCGGCCGAGTGTACGCCGGAAGCCATCGAGAACCCCGAGTTCATCGGTGAATAGTTGAGGGTCTCGGCGGTGGTGCCTGCGCTCGAGGAGGCGGCGACCATCTCGCATCTCGTGTCGCGACTGCGCGTGGAGGTGGACGAGGTGGTGGTGGCCGACGGCGGCTCGGTCGACGGCACGCCGACGCTCGCCGCCGAGGCCGGTGCCGTCGTGGTGTCTGCCCCCCGGGGACGAGGACCGCAGCTCGACGCCGGGGCCAGCGCCGCCACCGGCGAGGTCTTGTGGTTCGTCCACGCCGACACCACCGTGCCGCCCGGGGCCGGCGCCGCGCTGCGCCACGCCGCCGCGACGCGCGCCTGGGGCTCGTTCGCGGTCAGAGTCGAGAGCGCCGACCCGCGGCTGCGCTGGTGCGGCCGCTACATGACGCTCCGCGCCCGGCGCACCGGCAGCGCCACGGGGGACATGGGGATCTGGTGCCGCCGCGCCCTGTTTCACGAGGCCGGCGGTTTCGGGGCGCGGGCCCTCTGCGAGGACCTCGACCTCACGGACCGGCTGCGACGGGCCGAGCCCTGGGCGGTGATCCCGCTCCGCCTGGGGACCAGCGCCCGCCGCTGGCAGGCAAACGGCCAGTCGCTCACGATGCTGCGCATGTGGGCGGTGCGCGCGGGCTACCGGGTGGGCCTCCCCGAGAGCTGGCTCGTACGGGTGTACCGGGGCCGTTCCCGGTAATACAACCGACCCGCACCCCGAGCGCCCGCCCTATGCTTCGTTCCCTCGTCGCCATGCTGCTGAGTTTCTTCCTCTCCTCCGCCTGCCACGCCGC
>Ga0194120_10004755_pt1 | contig 20586 bp, 20 predicted proteins | sample TA2MahCa65mmetaG_FD_148642 | JGI IMG/M metagenome (GOLD analysis project Ga0194120, IMG submission 148642) | Freshwater microbial communities from Lake Tanganyika, Tanzania - TA2015019 Mahale Deep Cast 65m | ecosystem: Environmental > Aquatic > Freshwater > Lake | place: Tanzania: Lake... | reverse complement strand
CGCATGCTGACACGAATGCCGCCGCCGCCGTCGTTGAGACGACGACACTTAGCCACGTCCGGCCGCATCCCCTCGGCATGGTAAGACCAGTATAAGGGATGTTAAAGGATTGGTAAAGCGGCTTACCGGTCGGTGGCTTCCATGACCAGGCGGTAGGTCTTGGCGTTGGTCAGATCCTCGGGGGCGACCTGGAGCACCACGTCGCGGCGAGTGACGTTCTCGGCCTGGAAGACCGGCACGAAGCGCTCGGCGAAACTTGGCGCGGCCAGGGCGGCCAGGTCGCCGCCGCGCAGCAGCGCGTCGAGCTGCTCGGGCCGGTCGCGGAAGGTCTGGCTGTGCGGCACCGGCACCAGGTCGCCCGCGCGGTCCTCGTAGTAATCCTCCAGCATGTTGCCGAAGTACGGGTTCTTGACCACCGGCGCCTTGGCGATCAGGTCGCCCTCGGCCGAGTACAGCCCGAGGAAGATGCCGTAGCGGTTGAGGCGCCGCAGTTGCGTCCGGAGCTTGGCCTGGGCCGCGGGATCGCCTCCTTCCGGCCAGTCGTTCTGCCAGAGCCGCAACCGGTCGTAGAACCCGCGATTGAACGTCACCGTGACCCGGAAGACCAACCGCCGGCCGCCGTCGGGCTCGGGAAGGACCTCGGGCTGCGCGATGGTGCTGTTGGCGACGATGTCAGGCAGGCGGCCCTCGACGCCGTCGAGCCAGCCCTGGACCTTCTGCACGACGGCAGCCGCGCGCGGATCGGGCCCTGGCGCCGCCGGCGGGAGGGCCGGCGGCGCGGCGAGGAGGAGCGCGAGGAGAGCCGGAAACACCTACCGCAGGGCCGGCTCGCGCACCCGGGCGGGCTGCAGCAGCGCCCGGGAGATGACTATCTTCTGGATCTCGCTCGTGCCCTCGTATATCTCGGTGACCTTGGCGTCCCGGTAGTGGCGTTCGACGGGGAACTCCTCGGTGTAGCCGTAGCCGCCGTGGATCTGCAGCGATTCGTTGGCGCATTCGCGGGCGACGCGGCTGGCCAGGAGCTTGGCCATCGCGCCCTCCTTGGTGTGCGGCAGGCCGGCATCCTTGGCCAGCGCCGCCCGGTAGGTGAGTTGCCGCGCCGCGCCAAGCCGGACGGCCATGTCGGCGATCTTCCACTGGATGCCCTGGAACCGGGAAATCGGCTGCCCGAAGGCCTCCCGCTGCTGCGAGAAGGTCTTGGCTGCGTCGAGGGCCGCCTGCGCGATGCCCAGGGCCTGCGCGGCGATGCCGATGCGCCCGCCGTCGAGGGTCTTCATGGCGATCTTGAACCCCTCGCCCACCTGGCCGATCACCGCCGAGATGGGCACGCGGCAATCCTTGAGCAGCACGTCGTACGTCTCGGAGGTGCGCACGCCCAGCTTGTGGGTCTTGCGATCCACCACCAGGCCCGGCGTGCCGGCCTCGATGAGGAACGCCGTGATGCCCTTGGCGCCCTGCGAGTCGGGATCGGTGCGGGCGAAGAGCAGGAAGAGCCCGGCGCTCTTGGCAGTGGTGATCCACTGCTTGGTGCCGTTTAGCACGTACGAGTCGCCGTCGCGGTCGGCGCGGGTGGTGAGCGCGGCGGCGTCCGAACCGCAATGCGGCTCGGTGAGGGCGAACGCGCCCAGCCACTCGCCCTTCGCGAGCTTAGGCAGGTACGCGGCCTTCTGCTCGGCCGTGCCGAACTCCAGAACGGAACGGGCATGCGCCGAGAGGTGCACGCAGTAGGTGACCGCCAGGCCGGCGTCGTGGCGCGAGAGTTCCTCGACCGCCAGCACGTAGTCGAAGAACGACCCGCCGCCGCCGCCGTACTGCTCGGGCAGGGGGATGCCCAGCAGGCCCATCTCGCCCATCTTCGTGACGACCTCGCGCGGGAAGTGCTCGGCCCGATCCCATCCGGCGACGTGCGGATCCACCTCGCGCTCGCAGAACTCGCGGACCATCTGCACCAGGGCGCGCTGCTCTTCGGTGATGTGGGGGTTCATCGGGCAGATCCTACCGTCTCGGCCTTGGGGGCGTAGTCGTGGAAGCCGCGGCCGCTCTTCTTGCCCAGGAGGCCTCCCTGGACCATCTTGCGCAGCAACGGGGCGGGCCGGTACTTGTCTTCGCCCAGATCCCGGTGGAGCACCTCCATGATGAACAGGCAGGTGTCCAGGCCGATGAAGTCGGCCAGGGTGAGCGGGCCCATGGGATGGTTCATGCCCAGCTTCATCACGGTGTCGATGTCTTCCGCCGTGGCGATGCCTTCCTGCAGGCAGAACACCGCCTCGTTGATCATCGGCATCAAGATCCGGTTCGAGATGAACCCGGGCGCGTCGTTGACGGTGACGGGCGTCTTGCCGAGGGCCCGGGCCGTCTCCATGACCGTGGCGTGGGTCGCGTCGCTGGTGAGGAGGCCGCGGATGACCTCGACGAGCTGCATGACCGGTACCGGGTTCATGAAGTGCATGCCGATGAACCGCTCGGGGCGGCTCACGGCGCCCGCCAGCTGGGTGATGGGCAGGCTGCTGGTGTTGGACGCGAAGAGGCAATCCTCCCGCGCCAGCTCGTCGACCTGCTTCCAGAGCTGGAGCTTGGTCTCGAGCTTCTCGATGACGGCTTCGACGACCAGGTCGGCGTCGCGCACGCAGGTGAGGTCCTGCGTCCAGGCCAGCCGCGACATGGTGGCGGCCTGATCGGCAGGCGACAGCTTGCCCTTCTCCACGGCCTTGGCGAGCAGCTTCTCGATGCCCTGGCGGGATTTCTCAAGTTGTGGCGCCACGACGTCGTAGACGGTGGCCTCGCACCCGCCCTGCGCGAAGACCTGGGCGATGCCCGAGCCCATCTGCCCGGCGCCCAGCACGACTATCTTGGTCAACGTCATGGCGGCTTACCTGCGCAGATTCTCGACGATCACCGCATCGCCCTGGGCCGAGCCCGAGCAGATGCCGGCCGCGCCGTAGCGACCGCCGCGCCGCGCCAGCTCCAGCGCGAGCGTGGCCACGATGCGGGCCCCCGAGGCCCCGATGGGGTGGCCCATGGCAACCGCGCCGCCGTTGACGTTGGTGCGCTCCTCGAGGGCGGCCAGGCGGGCGTCGCTCACCTGCCCGATCTCGACCTTGCCGCTCTGGAGGCCCGAGCCGGCCTGGACGTTGGCGCCGACCAGCACGCGTTCGGCGGCCAGCATGCGCAGGCTGGTCAGCGTGACCGCCGCGAAGGCCTCGTTGATCTCGAGCAGGTCCAGTTGATCCACCGTGAGGTCGGCCTTCGCCAGCGCCCGCCCGATGGCCATGGCGGGCACCGTGTGCAGGTACGGCGGATCGGTGGCCACGAAGCCGTAGCCGACGATGGCCGCCAGGGGCTCGAGGCCCAGCTGCCTGGCCTTGGACTCGCTCATCAGCACCAGCGCGCACGCGCCGTCGTTGATTCCCGGGGCGTTGCCCGCGGTGATGAGGCCCTCCTTGCCGCCGAAGACCGGCTTGAGCTTGGCCAGGCCCTCCTTGGTGGTGTCGGCGCGGATGCTCTCGTCGCGGGCCACCAGCACCGGATCCTTCTTGCCCTGCGGGATGAGGACCGGGGCGACCTCGTCATTGAACTTGCCGGCCTCCCAGGCCGCGTGGGCGAGCTGGTGGCTGCGGGCGGCCCACTCGTCCATCTCGTCGCGGGAGATGCCGAACTCCTGCGAGACGGTGTGGCCGTGCTCGCCCATGTGGACGTCGTGGAACGCGCACCAGAGGCCGTCATAGATCATGCCGTCGACGAGCTCGCCGTTGCCCATGCGGTAGCCCTGGCGAGCCTTGGGCAGGTAGTAGGGAGCGTTCGTCATGCTCTCCATGCCGCCCGCGACGAAGACCGCGCCGTCGCCCAGGCGCTGGAACTGGTCGGAGAGCGTCAGAGCGCGCATGCCCGACGCGCACACCTTGTTGATCGTGAGGCTGTGCACCGTGCTGGGCAGGCCGGCCTTGAGCGCCGCCTGGCGCGACGGGATCTGGCCGGCGCCGGCCTGGAGCACCATGCCCATGATGACGTTGTCCACCTGCGCGGGGTCGACGCGGGCCCGGCTCAGGGCTTCCCTGATGACGTGCGCGCCCAGGTCGACCGCCGTCTGGGACCCGAGCGATCCGCTCAGCTTCCCGAAAGGCGTGCGCGCCGCGCTGACGATTACCGTACGATCCGTTGTCATCACTCGATCCTCCGCGGTACAGATTGTATCATCAAGCATGCTCGAACCCTGGAACGAAGACGACTACTGGGCGCTGACCGATAGGCGGGGAAGGGTGCTGGCTCGGCTCGAGATCGCCGGCAACCGGTTGAAGGTCGCCTCTCCCGACAAACGCCTCCAGGAGGAAGTCGCCTTCCTCAACAGGCATCTAGAGGTTCCCGCGCTGCGCTGGAGTTCGCCAGAGGAATTCCTACTGGCATTCGCCTCCTCGCACCGGAACATCACGGCCGCCGTCCAGGTGCGGGCTTTCTTGAGCTAGGCCGACAGGCGGAGCGAGGCCGGCACGGAGGCCGGCCCCACTCGGATCCACCCGGCGCCACCCACTCGGGTCAAGGATTCGGCGTCAGGGAGGCGGCCTGCTGCCACTTCTGGAGCTTCTGCCTGATGCCGGGCTGGCGGAAGCAGGCGGCGAAGGCCTTCTGCTCGTAGAGGAAGTCCTCCTTCTCGGTGCGGTTGATGCACGCCTTGATCTGCTGGAGGGCGTGGCGGTCGCGGGACCCCAGTTCGCGCGCCCAGTGGAGGGCCGCGGGCTGCAGTTCCGCGGGCGCGACCAGCAGGTTGATCAACTGCCAGTCCAGGGCGGTGACGCCGTCGAGGATGCGGCCCATGAACATCAGTTCCTTGGCGCGGGAGGGGCCGATCAGCGACGGGCAGCGCTGCGTGCCGCCGAAACCCGGCAGGATCCCCAGGCGGGCGGCCGGATAGGAGAATGTGGCGTCGGTGGACGCGATGCGGAAATCGCAGGCGATCGCCAGCTCCAGCCCGCCGCCGAAGCAGATGCCCTGGATGGCCGAAATGACCGGGCACGGGAAGTTGAAGAGCAGGCTCGTGACGTTCTGGCCCAGTTGCGACAGTTGCTGGGCGGTGTCGCCCGTCAGTTGCGCCAGTTCGTTGAGGTTGGCTCCCGCGGAGAAAGCCTTCTTGCCCGAGCCGGTGAGGATCAGCGCCGTCAGCTTCGGATCCAGGGACAGGTCGGTCAGCGTGCGAAACAGGTTGATCAGCGTGTCGCGATCCAGGATGTTGAGCGGCGTGTCGCCCACCATCACCAGGTGGGCAACCGTGCCGTCCTTGCGGACCATCGGGCGCGTCGGCAATGAATTTCTACCTTTTCGTTAGCAAGGTTTCGGCGGGTAGATCATATATACTTAAAAAGACCTTTACCTAGATTTAAGAGATGCTTCTTTTCAGAGGGAGATTTGCTCCGTGAGTCCGATTTTACGGTACGCCCTGGCGGCTGTCGTTCTGACCGGCTGCGGGAACCCCGCCCCTGCCCAGCTGGCGGCTCCTGACAAGGTGACGACCGTTGCGACGGTTCCGGCCTCGGCTGCCAAGGCGCCGCTACCCACCGAACCCGTCCTGGCCGATCCGGTGATCAACCCCGTCGCGGCAAAGCCCGCGACCGCGCCGGCGCTCCAGCCCGCGCTCCCGGCCCAGCCCGGGAATCCGCAGGAACTGGGGGAGGCCTTCAAGGCCCTCCGGGACGGCATGACCACCAAGGACGGCAAGCCTTTCAACCTGTTCGATATGGGTGAGGTGCCGGCGAATGCCGTCATCGAGAAGGATGCGTCGCTGGCCGCGCCGGGCCTGGGATTCAGCGTCCAGGCGATGCCCGAGGGCACGCAGGGCAAGGCCGACAAGGAAGCCTTCAAGTGGGCCTCCGACGCCAAGGAGATCTACGTCGGCTGGGGCTATGCCGGCCGCGTCGCGCCCCTGGCGTTCTTCGGCCAGTCGCGCCACGTGTACTACTCGGTCGAGAAGTCGCGCCTGCTCTACATCGACTACAACTTCTTCTCGTTCACCAAGGCGCGCTGGGAGTCCGACGACATCGTCCTGAAACTGGGCGGCAAGTACATCACGTGGCTGCTGTCGGAGCCGCGGGGCCGCTTCCCGTACAACGGCCGCGAGGCCTTCTGGGAAGCCACCAAGTACGGCTACTCCTACCACAACCGGCCCAAGGCCACGATCAAGGCGATCTGCATCTCGCCGCTGATCATCGGGCCCAAGTGGGTGTTCTTCGACGCCGTGGACAAGCCGATCATCATCGTCGACGCGGCGGACGGCGAAGTCCGCTGGGACGGCTGGCTGATCGACATCCTGCGACTGCTCTTTACGTTCAATCCCTAATCCAGGTGATGGGCTAACACCCGGCGAGGGGCCGCTCCGGCGGTCCCTCGCTCGGGGTTTCGGGATGGTAGAATCAAGAAATCATGGGGCTTTTGGACATCGTCCGCCGCTTCGATCGGGAAGCTGGCCGGCCGGCCGACCTGGCCATCGTGGGCACCGCGAAGAACGTCGGGAAGACCACGACGCTCGCGTGGTTGCTGGAACGCCTGGACGACGCCCCTCTGGGCCTCACGTCCGTGGGCCGCGACGGCGAGGACATCGACGCGGTCACCGACCTGCCCAAGCCGCGGGTCGAACCGCCGGCCGGCACGCTGGTGGCGACGTCCGAGACCTCGGCGCGGCGGTCGCGGGCGCAACTGGCGCTCGTGCGCGAGACGTCGTTCCGCACCGCCTTGGGGCCCGTGGGCATCTACCGCGCCAGCGGTCTCGGGCCGGTCGAGGTCTCGGGGCCGGTGACGGTGGACGACGCGGCGCGCGTGCGCGAACTGCTTCACGACCTGGGCGCCGCCCGGGTCCTGGTGGATGGCGCCATCGACCGGCGAGCGTCGGCGTCGGCGCGGGTGGCCGACGGCGTGATCCTCGCGACCGGGATGGCCCTGCTGGATTCCGGCGGGGCGCGGCTCTCCGCCCGTGCGCGGGCCGGGCAGATCGTGACCGAGGCGCCCGAGGTGCCCGGGTCGGAGGCCGAGCGCATAGCCGCCGTGGCGCGGCGGTCGGCGGAGATCTTGCGGATGCTGGCGCTGCCAGGCGGGGGCCGGCGGGATGCCGGCGCACCCGGGGCCGGGGCCAGCGCCGGCGCGATCCTGCCCGATGGTGCGTTCGTGCCCTGGACCGGGCCCCAGGTCCTCGATCATGCCGATCTGCTGGTCGAGTGGCTGCCGCCCGAGGCCGAGGCCCTGGTCCTGGCGGGCGCGCTGACCGAACGCGTGGCGCAGGCCCTCATGGCCGTGCGTGGACGGCGCCTCGACCTGGTCGTGCCGGACGGCACGCACGTCCTCTGCTCTGCCGAAGCCTTCGAGCGGCTGGCGGCCCGGGGAGTGGCCCTGCGGGCGGCCAGCCCGATCGCCGTCCTGGCGGTCACCGTCAACCCCACGAGCCCGCACGCCCCCGGCGCCGATCCCGCGCGCCTCCTCGCGGCGTTGCGCGAAGCCCTCACCCCCGTCCCCACTTTCGATCTGATCGCAGCACCATGAAACTACCCATCGACGAAGCCCTGGTCTCACGCGCCCGCGAACTCGCCGGCGAGGTCGTCGCGCCCATGCTCGACTACTTCGCCCGCCACTCGACCGTGGCGATCGAACGCGCCGTGCTGCGCCTCTACGGCGTGGACGGCGTGGACGCCGAGGGCGTCCCGTGGCCCAACCGGGTCGTCGACCGGCTCAAGGCGAGCGAGCAACTGGCCGCCGGCGCCGCCGCGGCCCTGGCGCACGCGGTGACGACCACCGGCAAGCGCATCCAGGAGGCCGCCGAGGCGCTTGCCGACGGCGCGATCGACGTCCCCGAGACGCCGGCGCCTGCCGCGGCGGACTGGGCCCGCACCGAGGCTCGCAGGGCCCTCGAGTTGCTGCTGGGCTACCGCCGGGCTCGCGCCGACCTCAAGACCCGCCTGGGCGCCGGCGTTACGCCGTGGAAGTACCTCATCGTCGCCACGGGCAACATCTTCGAGGACGTGCCGCAGGCCGTGCTGGCCGCCCGGCAGGGCGCCGACGTGATCGCGGTGATCCGCTCTACCGGCCAGAGCCTCATCGACTACGTCCCGTACGGCCACACGACGCACGGGACGGGGGGCACCTACGCCACCGGCGCCAACTTCCGCCTGATGCGCGGAGCCCTCGACGAAGTCGGCGAAGAACTCGGGCGGTACGTCCACCTGACCAACTACGCGTCGGGCCTGTGCATGCCCGAGATCACGGTGCTGGCGGCGCAGGAAGGCCTGGACATGCTGCTCAACGACGCGCTGTACGGCATCCTGTTCCGCGACATCAACATCTACCGCACGCTCACCGACCAGAATTTCAGCCGCATGCTCAACGCGGCGGCCGGCATCATCATCAACACCGGCGAGGACAACTACCTCACCACGGCCGACGCCATCGACGAAGGGCACACGGTGCTCGCGTCGCAGTTCGTCAACGAACGGTTCGCGCTGGAAGCCGGCATGCCGCCGTCGCTCATGGGCCTGGGCCACGCGTTCGAGATCAACCCCTCGACCGAGGACGGGTTGCTCTACGAGATCGCCATGGCGCAACTGGTGCGGCAGATCTTCCCGGACGCCCCCATCAAGTGGATGCCGCCCACCAAGCACGTCACCGGCAACGTCTTCTGGACCTATGCCCACAACACCCTGTTCAACCTGGTCGGCGTGCTCACCGACCAGTCCATCGAACTGCTGGGCATCCTCACCGAGGCCATCCACACGCCTTTCGCCTCGGATCGCTTCCTGGCCCTCAAGAACGCCGAATACGTCTTCAACTTCGCCCGCCACCTGGCCGGCGAGTTGACGATCGCCCCGGACGGGCGCATCGCCACCCGGGCGCGCCATGTCCTCAAGGAAGCCGTGGACCTCCTGGAGGAAGTCGCCGCGGACGGCCTGGTGACGGCGGTCGAGAAGGCCGAGTTCGCCGACATCGCGCGGCCGCCCGACGGGGGAAAGGGCCTCGAGGGCGTCTTCGCGAGGGGAGCCGGGTACCTCAACCCGTTCGAGGAGATCCTGAGCCCCCTGCGCAAGGCGGAGGTGGCGTAGATGGCAGGTATCAAGCAGCCCAACCTGGAGGATCTGCGCCCGTACGGCGACACCCTCGACGACGGCAAGGTGCAACTCTCCTTCGCCCTGCCGGTGCCGACCGGCCCGGAGGCGTCCGAGGCGGCGCGGCGCCTCGTGCTCAACATGGGCATGGTCGATCCGCTGGTCGTGGCCATGGAAGCCATGGGGCCGGCGCACAGCTTCTTCGTGCTCTATGCGGCGGTGACCAAGGGAATAGACTACGCGCACCTGGAGGTGCCCAAAGCCGAGTTCGAACGCCTGGAGATGGCGGAAATCGACGACCTGGTGGCCAGGAAGATCGGCCGCAAGCTCGTCGTGGTCGGGGCCTGCCCCGGCACCGACGCCCACACCGTGGGCATCGACGCCATCATGAACATGAAGGGCTACGATGGCCACTACGGCCTCGAGCGCTACAAGATGTTCCGGGCCATCAACATGGGAGCCCAGGTGGCCCCCGACGCCCTCGTGGCCCGGGCCATCGCCGAGGGCGCCGACGCCATCCTCGCGTCCGTGGTCGTCACGCAGAAGGACCTGCATATCACGACCCTCACCCACCTGGTCGAGGTGCTGGAAGCCGAGGGCGTGCGGTCGCGGCTGATCGTCGTGGCCGGCGGCCCGCGGATGACCCACGACCTGGCCACCGAGCTTGGGTTCGATGCCGGCTTCGGTCCGGGCAGCTATGCCGAGGACGTCGCGGCCTACCTGGCCCAGGAGTGGCTCAGGAGACACGGTTAGCCTAAACTGGCGCCTGATGTCGAAGGGGTCCCTGCCCGAGGAACTGGCCAGCCAGCCTTTGACCGACGGCCGCGGCGCGCCGGATGCGGAGGCCGGCAAGCGACGTCTCGACGTGGGCTACTACCTCAAGAGCGCGCCCATCGCCTTCAAGGTCGTCTTCATCTTCCTGCCGCTCTTCGCCCTGGTCTGCATCGTGGGCGCGGTGGGCTACGTCAACATCCTCTCGCTCAAGGCGAGCGTGGACCAGATCGCCCAGACCCACCTGGATCGCATCCGCCTGGCCAACTCCGGCGTGGCGCGACTCAAGGATCTGCATCGCTACGAACTTCTCATGATCGCCAACCCCGGCGTGCGAGGTTACTGGAACGGCCGCTTCAACGCCGCCGACGAGGCCCTGCGCCGCGATCTGGCCGAACTCGAGCAGAAGGTGGACGCCGATCGGCAGCAGGCCCTGGAGGACACGCGCACGGCGTACGAGGAGTTCATGGTGGCGCACCGGGTCGTGCTCAAAAGCCTCGAGTCGGGCCAGATCGAGGAAGCGCGCCACTTCGCCACGCGCATGAGCCAGCTCAAGGTGGAGGCGGTCGATACGCTGCTGGGCGGCCTGGTCGGGGCCAACAACGAGCAGATCCAGGCCATCGCGGCGTCCACGGCCGACCAGGTGCATTCGGCCTCGCAGCAGATCACCCTCTGGCTGGCGCTCGCCTTCGCGGCCGGCCTCTTGGTGATCGTGATGCTGATTCGCTTCATCACGGGCATCACCATGCCGGTCAAGGTGCTGGAGCAGGCCGCCGCGGACATCGCGCAGGGAGACCTCTCGCGGACGTTGCCGCCCGTCGCGTCGGCCGACGAGATCGGCCGCCTGACGCGCAGCTTCGACACGATGGTTTCCGCCCTGACGCGCCTCGTCCAGGAGATCACCCGCACGGCCGACGAACTGCAGATCAACAGCGCGGCCCTTGCCTCGGCCAGCACCGAGTCGGGCGAGGCCGCGTCGCGCGTGGCGCTGAGCGTCGGCGACGTGGCAAGGGGCGCCGCCAAGCAGGTCGAGGACGTCAACACGTCGGCCGACCGCGTCACCGAGATCTCGCAGGCGGCGCGTTCGCTGGCCAACAACGTGCAACTCGCGGCGGACAACGGCGCCCTGCTCGCGGGCGCGGCGGGCGAAGCCCAGGACGCCCTGGAGCAGGCGCGCCAGAAGATGGAACAGGCCGAACGCACGGTGATCGGCACGACCAACGTGGTCCGCCGCCTGTCCGACATGGGCAAGAACATCGGGCAGATCTCGGAGCTCATCGGCTCGTTCGCCAAGAAGACCAACTTCCTGGCCCTCAACGCCGGCGTCGAGGCGGCGCGAGCCGGAGAGGAGGGGCGCGGCTTCGCCGTCCTGGCTTCCGAGATCCGCAAGCTGGCCATGGAATCCGGCCAGGCGGCCCGGCGCATCGCCGACATGGTCGAGCACATCCAGAACGAGACCGGCGACGCCATCCGGGCGATGGACGCCGGCTACGAAGAGGTCACCTTCGGCGTGACCGCCCTCGAGGACGCCAATTTCGCCATCGAACGCATCGCCCAGGTCATCCGGGATTCGGATCGCGAACTGCGCGAGATCGCCGACGCCACGCGCAAGGTGGCGCAGAGTTCGTCGTGGATGGCCCAGTCGATGGAGTCGGTGGCGGCCATCTGCGAGCAGACGGCCGCGGGCGCCCAGGAGGTGTCAGCCACGGCCGAACTGCAAAATGCCACGGCCGAGGAGATCGCGGTTTCCGCCCAGACCCTGGCGCAACTCGCCCTGGATCTCAAGGGCCTGATCCGCCAGTTCAAGGTCGGCTGAAGCGGGCCTTGCCGGGTACACTGATCTCGTGGCCGATTCGGTAGAAATCCCCGAGCGCGCCCACGTCGGCGATCCGCACCGGCGGGCGCTGCGGCGCCTCGTGGCGGTCGTCAAGGATCTCTCGATGGCCCGGGACGCCGAGGCCATCCAGCAGATCGTGAAGGTGGCGGCGCGCGACCTGGTGGGCGCGGACGGCGCCGCTTTCGTGCTGCGCGACGGGGATCTCTGCTACTACGTCGAAGAAGACGCCATCGGGCCGCTATGGAAGGGCCGCCGCTTCCCGATGGCGGCCTGCATCAGCGGGTGGGCGATGCACCACAAGGAAGCCGTGGCCATCCAGGACATCTTCGCCGACGCCCGCATCCCGGTGGACGCGTACGCCCCCACGTTCGTCAGGAGCCTGGTGATGGTGCCCATCCGGGTCGACGACCCGGTCGGGGCGATCGGCACGTACTGGGCCGGGCATCACGAGGCCACGCCCGACGAAATCGACCTGCTCCAGAGTCTGGCCGACAGCACGTCGGTGGCCCTGGAAAACGTGGGCATCCTGGCGGATCTGGAGCGCCGGGTCGAGGAGCGCACGCGGCGGTTGCAGGACGTGAACCGGGATCTCGAGGCCTTCGCCGCCAGCGTGTCGCACGACCTCAAGAACCCGCTTAACACGATGGTCGGGTTCGCCTCCATCCTCGACGACTCCATCGGCGAGCAGATCGATCCCGCCGATCGCCAGTTCCTGCAGCGCATCCAGAACGGGGCGTTGCGGATGCGCAACCTGATCGACGACTACCTCGACCTGGCCCGCGCGGCCGCGGCTTCCCTGCAGATCCGGGAGGTCGACCTGTCCGCCACGGCTCGCGGCATCGTGGAGGATCTCGCGACCAGGGACGCCGGCCGGTCCGTCACGGTGACGGTGGCGGATGGGTTGTCGGCCAGCGGCGACCCCGAGTTGATCGCGTCGGTGCTTTCGAACTTGCTGGCGAACGCCTGGAAGTTCACCTCCAAGTGCGACAGCCCGCGCATCGAGGTCGGCGAAATCGAAGAAGGCGAGCGGCACGCCTACTACGTGCGCGACAACGGCGCCGGCTTCGACCCGGAGGGGATAGACCGTCTGTTCCAGCCGTTCGAGCGCCTGCATACCCAGTCGGAGTTCCCGGGGACCGGCGTGGGCCTGGCGAGCGCAAAACGCATCGTGGAGCGCCACGGCGGCCGCATCTGGGCCGAGACGGGCCCCGCCGGCGGCGCGACCTTCTACTTCACGCTGGGCGAGTAGGCGGCAGCCTCATTGCAGCGCTCAAATGGCCTAGCGCCTCGCTGGCGCAGGCACGGAGGCCTGCGCCACCGCTGCCGCGGGTGGGGCCGGCCTCTGTGCCGGCCGCTATGCCGGGGCGGAGTCATGTGGGCGTCGCCATCAGACCGGCTCAAGCGGGCGGTGGGGCTCGGGCGGGAGTTCCACGCCTATAGGGTCGCCGGGCTTGACCTCGCCGGACTCCAGCACGATCGCCATGACCCCGGCCTTGCGGATCTTGCGGCCCTCGGGGCCGTCCGGGAAGACCGCCGCGAACAGGCCAGGTTCCACCGCGTCGAGCTGCGCGCACGGCGTGCGCAGGCCGGTCACCTCGACGATCGCCTCCGCGCCCAGGCGCAGCCGCGTCCCGGCGGGCAGCTCCAGCAGCGGCAGCCCTCGCGTGGTGACATTCTCCCCCATGCGGCCGGCCGCGACCGCGCCGAAGCCGGCCGCGCGGAGCTCCTCATGGAGCTCGGCATGGATCAGGTGGACCTGCCGGAGGTTCTTTCGATCCTGCTTGCGCACCAGGTGCTGATCGAGCACGCCCGCGTGTACGTCGCCCTCGACGCCGTGGCCGGCCACCAGACGCACGGCCGGCTGGCAGTCCTTGCCGATGCCGCGGGCGGCCTTGCGGCAGACTGCCTCGACCGTACCGCGCATCTACCCGGGGTACTCGTCCCTGACGACGGCGAGCGCTTCCTCGACCGCGCGCACTGCCTGGTCGAGATCGGCGTCCGTATGCCTGTAGCATATGTAGCCATGGTGATATGGCTGCAAGAAGACACCGCGACGAATGATCTCGGTATAAAATGTTGTCCTGCGCTGCCGGTACAGCTTGGCGGGATCCTCCGGGAAGGTGATGAACGGCATCTGCGGGACGCCCGACACATGCGCCGGCACTCCCGATTTCGCGACCAGGGCCTCCAGGCGCGCCAGGAACTTCTCTCCGCGCTCGCGGATGACGTCGAGGACCCTGTCGCGTTCGAGGATCTCGATGGTCTTGAGCGCCGCCGCCATCTCCATGCTGTTGGGGAAGTACGTCGAGGACACGAAGACCTGCTTCTCGGCGACCTTCATCACGTCGGCGATGCCGCTGACTGCCGCGATGGCGTAGCCGTTGGCCATCGCCTTGCCCACGCAGACCAGGTCGGGCTTGACGCCATACTGCTTTCCGGCGCCGCCCAGGTCCATGCGGAAGCCCGACCGGATCTCGTCGAACACCAGCACGGCGCCGTACCTGTCGGCCAGGCTCCGGACGCCTTCCAGGAACCCGGGCCCGGGCGCCTCGACCGGGTGGGCAAGCGGATGGCCCACCGGAGTGACGATGATGGCCGCGGTGTCGTCCCCGTGCCGCTCGAGCAAGGTCGCCAGCTCGTCCAGGTCGTTGTAGTGGAACTCGAAGACGTCCTCGTAGAGCTTCTCGGGCACGCCGCCCTTGACCTCGACGCACCAGTCGTGCCAGCCGTGGTAGCCGCAGCGCAGGACCTTGGCGCGGCCGGTCTTGCCGCGGGCGAGGCGTACCGCCAGGGTCGTGGCGTCCGATCCGGTCTTCACGAAGATGCTCATCTCGGCGCAGGGGATGAGGCCGCGCAGGCGGAACGCCAGTTCGTTCTGGATCGGTTGGACGAGGCTGAAGCAGCTCCCGCGGTCGCGGATCTGCGCGATCGCCGCCTCGTCGACCTCGGCCTCGCGGTACCCGAGGATGATCGGCCCGTAGGCGCAGAGCATGTCCACGTACTCGTTGCCGTCCACGTCGATGACCCGGCCGCCCTTGCCCTCTTGCAGGAAGATGGGGTACTCGCCCGGCACGAAGTTGTACGGCCGACGGATGCCCATCAGGCCGCCCGGAATGACCTCCTGGGCCTGCGCGTAGAGCTCCTCCGAGCGCGTCTGGACGAGCTTCCGGCTCCTGGTCGAGGTGGAATCTTGCATGCCTCGTCTCCCCTTGCGCCTACCAGGATAGCGCGAATCGAACTTGACAAGATGTCGAAGCTGCGTTTATCATCCGATTATCGCTTCGCAGGCAACCGGCAAGGAGGAAGCAATGACCACGGCGTACCCACGGGAGGTGATTGACGCCAAGTTCGAGCAGATCAACGCCGAGATCGGCCACTGCGCAACGAAAGCCGATGTGGCGGATCTGCGGGGCGAGATGCTTGCCGGCTTCGCGGGCTTGCGGGGCGAACTTGCCGGCCTGCGGGGCGAGATGAAGGTTTGGCTCCTGGTGCTGGGCGCGGTGCTCACCGTGGTATCGAGCGGCGTGGGGGCGCGGGTCTTCAACACCCTGTGGCCGGCGCCGCCGGCCACCTTGCAGGGCCGGTAGTCCCTTTCACTGGAAGGTTTCGATCGCCCAAATCTGAAGTTCAGGCACCCGCCGCCCGGAGCCGCAGGATGACGATTTCTGGCGGGGTCCCGAGGCGGAGAGGGAGCGCGCTGAGGCCGACGCCCGACGTGACGAATAGGTGCCGGCCGCCTTCCGTCACGTGCCCTTTGGTATAGCGCTGGCCGTACCGGGATGCGGTGTGGAGCGCGCCCAGTACCGGCAGCCGGATCTGGCCGCCGTGCGTGTGTCCCGCCAGCGTGAGGGCAACGCGAGGCGGAATCGTCGGGAATACGTCGGGATTGTGCGTGATGGCGACGACCGGGACCTTGGTGGGCACGTCGGCGAGTGCCTTCGCCACGTCATGCTCGGCCTCCACGAAGTCGCTTATCCCCGCCAGCCACACCGGGAATCGACCGCGCCGGGCCGCGGTCGAGGCGTCTTCCAGGACCTCGACCTTGCCGTAGGTCTCCAGCGCCGCGCGGATGCGCGGGCCATCGAAGTACCAGTCGTGGTTGCCCAGAACCGCATAGACTCCCTCCCGGGCCCGGAGCCCGGTCAGGATGCGCGCCCAGCGCTCGGGCGCGATCTTGCGGCCTCCCAGGACGTCGGGGCTGAAATCGCCCAGGAGGACCACGGCGTCCGGGCGAGTCGCGTTTATCCTCCGTACCAGCTCCGCGAGGCGACCGAGGCCGTTGTGAGGGCTTCCGATGTGCAGGTCCGACGCCACGGCCACCCGCAGCGGAGGGTAACCCCGCGGCCACCGCGGGAGCCTGAGTTCCACTTCCCGAACGACCAGATCCCGGGGTTCAGTCCAGACCATCTGCAATCCGAGGGAGGAAAAGCCCAAGGCACAGAGAATTGCGAACGCGCGCAAGGTTTTTCCGCGAACTACCAAGACGGACTCCTCGAATCGCCCGGAAACTTCGGCTCTTGACGATTATCCGCATCCTGGTCGAGGGTTTGTCATTCGATTGTCACACAATTCGATCCGGCGCCGGCGGCCGACCCTGCCCGTCAGCCCGGCATACGGTACAATTCTTGGCGATGGAAAAGCTGATCATCACGTGTGCGCCCGTCGGAGCCGAGACGATGAAATCGGACAATCCGAATCATCCCTACGGCCCGGAAGAGATCGCCATCGCGGCCATCGGCGCCGTGCGCGCGGGGGCGAGCATCATCCACCTCCACGTGCGGGAAGACGACGGCACGCCCAGCCAGTCGCCCACGCTGTTCGCGGAGGCCATCCGGCACATCACCGACGAGGTGGATTGCATCATCCAGATTTCCACCGGGGGCGCCGTGACGGCCACCGAGGACGAGCGCCTGCTGCCGGTGCGGGAGCTGATACCGCCGCCCGAGATGGCCTCGGTCACGATGGGCACCGTCAACTTCGGCGACGGCGTGTTCTGGAATCCGCCCAACCTCATCCGCGCCTTCCTGGCCGAGTTCAAGAAGCGCGCCATCAAGCCGGAGCTGGAGATCTTCGAGGCCGGCCACGTGGCCTTTGCCATGCGGCTCATCAAGGAGGGCGTGCTGGAAGGCCCGCAGCACTTCGATTTCGTGCTGGGCGTGCCCGGCGCGATGAATGGCAACCCGAAGAACCTCTTCCACCTGGTGGACCTGCTGCCGCCGACGCACACGTGGACGGTGGCCGGCATCGGTCCGGCCGAGCTCACGCTGGGCACCATCGCCATCGCCCTGGGCGGGCACGTGCGCGTGGGATTCGAGGACAACGTGTTCTACCGCAAGGGCGAGCTGGCCCGGTCCAACGCGCAGCTGGTGGAACGCATCGCCCGCGTCGGCAAGGAGCTCAACCGGCCGGCCGCCACGCCCGCCGAGGCCCGCGAGATCCTCGGCCTGCCCGCCCGCAAGTGGGAGCGCGTCACGGCCATCAGCGGCGCCGACCCCGTGGCATAGGGCGGGGAGTTGACAGTCCGGCGCGGGAGAGCGGGGGGCGGTCGTTGAGCAGCCGCCTGGCACCCGCGGTCAATCCGTTCGGCGCGCACCGCGCGGTCGAACCCGAGGGCACGCTCCCTTACGCCGCCCAGCAGCTCGATCCAGGCCTGCCGCTGCATCCGGGCGAGACGCTCCTCGACGTGGAAGCCCTCAACATCGACTCGGCGTCCTTCAAGCAGTTGCTGGATGAGGCGGGCGGGGACACGGAGCACGTGGCGCGGCGCATCATGCAAATCGTCGACGAGCGCGGCAAGATGCACAATCCCGTGACGGGTTCGGGCGGCCTGCTCATCGGGACCGTGAAGGAGACGCTCCGGGGCGGCGGCGACGTCGCGGTCGGGCAACGCGTCGTGACGCTCGCCAGCCTCACCACCACGCCGCTGGAACTGGCGCGCATCGAAGAGGTCAATCCGCGCACGCACCAGGTGCGCGTGGCGGGGCGGGCGATCATGTTCGAGCGATCGCCGTTCGCGGTGCTCGACGGCTCCCTGCCCGAGCCGCTGGCGATGTCGGTGCTCGACGTCTGCGGCGCGCCGGCGCAGGCCCGCCGGCTCGTGCGAGCCGGCTCCATCTGCTGCGTGGTCGGGGCGGCCGGCAAGAGCGGCATGCTGGTGTCATGGGTGGCCGCGGCGCAGGGCGCAACGGTCCTCGGCCTGGTCCGCGATCACGTCGAAGCCGAGCGCCTCGGCAAGCTCGGAATCGGCGCAAAGCCCGTGGTCTGCGACGCCACCGATCCGCTCGGCGTCTACCACCTGGTCCGGGAGGCCACGGGCGGGGCCATGGCCGACGTGGTGTTCAACTGCGTCAACGTGCCGAAGGCCGAGATGAGCTGCATCCTCGCGGCCCGCCAGCGCGGCCTGATCTACTTCTTCTCGATGGCCACGAGCTTCCAGGCGGCCGCCCTGGGAGCGGAGGCCGTGGGCGCCGACGTCGATCTCATGATCGGCAATGGCTACGCCGAGGGCCACGCGGCTACGGCCCTGGCGCTGGTAAGGGACAATCCCGCCCTGCGGGCGGCCTTCGAGGGAATGCTGGGCTGAAGATGGCGGTCGAACCGAGGTCCGGAGCGGAGCGCCTTGCCGACCTCAGGCGGCGCCAGGCCGAAGCCGCCGCGGGAGGCGGCCCCGAAGCCGTCGCAAAGCAGCACGACAAGGGGAAATTGACGGCGCGCGAACGGGTGGATCTGCTGCTGGATCCGGGTACGTTCGTCGAACTCGATCGCTACCGGGCTCACCGGTGCTCCCACTTCGGCATGGAAGAGAAGCGCGTCCCCGGGGACGGCGTGATCACGGGTTACGGGCGCGTGGACGGGCGCCTGGTCTATGTCTTTTCGCAGGATTTCACCGTGTTCGGCGGATCGCTGGGCGAGGTCCACGCCGAGAAGATCTGCAAGGTCATGGACGCGGCCGTGAAGACGGGAGCGCCGGTTATCGGCCTCAACGACAGCGGCGGCGCCCGCATTCAGGAGGGTGTCGAGAGCCTGGGCGGCTACGCGGAGATCTTCTGGCGCAACGTGCAGGCGAGCGGCGTCGTGCCGCAGATCTCGGTGGTCATGGGCCCCTGCGCCGGCGGGGCCGTCTACTCGCCGGCCATGACCGACTTCGTGGTCATGGTCGAGAAGACGTCGTACATGTTCATCACCGGCCCCGACGTGGTGAAGACCGTGACCGGCGAGGAGATCACGTTCGAGGATCTGGGCGGCGCGTCGGTCCACAACTCGACGTCCGGCGTCGCGCACCTGATGTACCCCTCGGAGGCCGAGGCACTCGACCACGTGCGGTACCTCCTGTCGTTCTTGCCGGACAACAACCTCGAGGAACCGCCCCTGGTCCCGACGGCCGATTCGCCCAACCGCTGCGAGCAACGCCTGCGGGACATCGTGCCCGCTCGCCCCACCCAGCCTTACGACATGAAGGAGATCATCCGCCTCGTCGTGGACGATGGCGACTACTTCGAGATCCAGCCCTTCTTCGCTCCCAACCTGATCACCTGCTTCGCGCGCCTCAACGGCCAGACCGTGGGCATCGTGGCCAACCAGCCCAAGGAACTGGCCGGGACCCTCGACATCAACGCGTCGGTGAAGGGAGCCCGCTTCGTGCGCACCTGCGACGCCTTCAACATCCCGATCGTGACTTTCGAGGACGTGCCCGGCTACTTCCCCGGCAAGCAGCAGGAGTACGGCGGCATCATCCGGCACGGGGCCAAATTGCTCTACTCCTACTGCGAGGCGACCGTGCCCAAGCTCACCGTGATCACCCGCAAGGCTTACGGCGGCGCCTACGACGTGCTCGGCAGCAAGCACGTCCGGGCCGACCTCAACCTGGCCTGGCCTTCGGCCGAGATCGCCGTCATGGGCGCGGAGGGAGCCGTGGGCATCCTCTATCGCCGGGAGATCGCCAAGAACCCGGACATCAAGGACGGCCTCATCGCGGAGTACCGGGAGCGTTTCGCCAATCCCTTCATCGCCGCCGACCGCGGGTTCCTCGACGACGTCATCGATCCCGCCGAGACGCGGCCCCGCCTGATAGAGGCCTTGCAGGTGCTGCGGCGCAAGCGGGTCGAACGGCCCAAGCGCAAGCACGGAAACATCCCCCTGTGATGACGGACTGGGATTTCATCGGGCGGAGGCAGGCCGGACCGGTCCCCAGGGACGTCGTGGCGGCCATCGGCGCCGCATTGCAGGCGTACCTGGCCGGGGACCGCGCGCCGAAGGCGGCATCGGACGTCATCCCCTGGGGCCTGGCCGGGCGGCGGGAGGCGGTCGGGTATCCCGCGATCGCCGCCCTGGCCGACCTCGACCGCCAAAAATAATCCGTTGTTTTAAAGAAGACCCAACACTCTTTAACAGACCCCAAAGAAAGTTTCCCCAGCCCCCCCGGATATTAAGAGAGGTGGGACCGACTTAACGGTCAACGGGTAGCGTCAGGCTGGGATTGGTGTCGGGTGGGCCACCGCCGAGGGAAGCGGCGGAGCTCGTGCACGAACGTGCCCGACTGGGGGAACCAGCGCGTTTTAGGAAGGGGTTATCGAGATGGCTGTTGATTTCAACGCGACGCTGGGCGTGATCAAGGGGATCTCGCAGCAGGTCGACGCCCTCGCCGCGAAGTTCGCGGCTCCCGCGGCCGCTCCGGCGGCTGCTCCCGCGGCCGCTCCGGCCGGCGACAACCGGGCCGCGGCTCCGGCGGGCGCCCAGGCCAACGTGGGACTCGACGATCCCAAGGCGCAGCTCGACACCATCGTGAAGGAACTGACCAAGGCCATCGGCCAGCTCACCGAGTTGCTCGCCAAGTTGAATCCGGCGGGTGCGGGCGGACAGCCCCCGGCGGCCGGCGGCCCGGCCCCGGCAGCCCCGGCTGCTCCCGCT
>Ga0194120_10004754_pt1 | contig 20592 bp, 18 predicted proteins | sample TA2MahCa65mmetaG_FD_148642 | JGI IMG/M metagenome (GOLD analysis project Ga0194120, IMG submission 148642) | Freshwater microbial communities from Lake Tanganyika, Tanzania - TA2015019 Mahale Deep Cast 65m | ecosystem: Environmental > Aquatic > Freshwater > Lake | place: Tanzania: Lake... | reverse complement strand
AGTATGGCAGTCACCGAAGGGCTCAAACGGACGATCCGGCGTCCGCGCCCGCTCAACCCGGAGGACACGCGCTCGATGCCATCGGGCCACGCGACCACCGCGTTCAGCGTCGCGACGGTGCTGAGCCATCGCTACCCGAAGTACCGTGTCGTGTTCTACGGACTGGCGGTGGGCGTCGGGTACGCGCGGGTCTACTTCGGAAGGCACTATCCGAGCGACGTCCTCGCAGGTGCGGCGATCGGGATCGTGATGCCCCGCATCGTTCTTCGCTACGAGACCGACATCCTCTCGATCGCGTTCTGACCCATGCCGAACGGCTCGCCCCGCATCCTGTTGATCCGTCTCAGCTCGATGGGCGACGTCGTCCTGACCACCCCCGCCATCCGCGCCGCCCGCGAGCGGTTCCCCGACGCCCGCATCGCCTTCCTGACCAACGAGAGCTACGCGCCGCTCCTCTCCGCGAACCCCCATCTCGACGCCGTCCTGACGCTGGATCGCCAGCGGTCGAACCGGAGCCCAGCCGCGTTCTGGGAGAGCATCCGGTTCATCCGCTCCGAGCGGTTCGATGTGTCCGTGGACATGCACCGACGCGCCAAGACCGCCGCGCTGACGTTCCTTGCGCGAATACGAACGCGCATCGGGGGAACCCGGCTCGACAACCGTCGTGTGGCTCTCGATCCGTCCGCGTATGCCGGAGGCCGTGCGCTCGCCGCGCTGGCTCCACTCGAAGCATTGGATGGCGACGCTCGACTGGAAGTCGTCGTGCCGCCGGACGACGCAGCGAAGGCAGACGAGCTCTTGCGCGGTCACCGCATCGACGCTGGAGCCCCGACACTCGGCATCTTCCCCGGAGCAGGATGGCGTCCGCGAGCGTGGATGCCGGAGCGCTTCGCCGAGGTCGCTCGTCGGTTCTCGGCGGAGACAGGCGGAAGGGCGGTCGTCGTCGGAGCCGGGAATGAATGCGATCTCGTCGAGCGGATCGTGGAGAGTGTCGGGAGCTCCGCCGTGCCGCTGATGGACCTGCCGCTGGGCGTCCTCGCGGGCATCATCGCTCGATGCGGCGTGTTTCTCTCGAACGACACGGGACCCATGCATCTGGCGGTCGCCGTGGGAACGCCAACCGTCGCGCTCTTCGGACCCGGACGGTTCGAGCGTTTCGCCCCGAAGCTGCCCCATATCGCCATCCGCGAGCCGATCGCGTGCAGCCCCTGCAAGCAGTTCCGCGACCACTGCCGCAACAACGCCTGCATGCAGTTGATCCAGGTCGATGCCGTCTGGCGAGGGGTATGCGACCTAACACCGTTTCCTCAATAGGCGGAACAAGGACTGGGCGATGGGAAGCTCGCTATGCCTTGAGGTCGAGCCAGTCCGATTCAGCGTCCGTGAGCCGCAGATGCGTTGCGCGGATGCACGAATCGAGCTCGTCCGCCGTCCGAGGTCCGACGACCGGCACGACCGGGAACGGTCGGCGCAGCAGCCACGCCAGCGCGATCTCCATGCCCGTCACGCTCTTTCGCTCGCCCAGCTCCCACGCGCGCCGTCGCCGCTCGAAGTTCTCGTCGCTCCCGTAGCAGCGGTACATCTGCCGCTCGTCGGGAGCCGGGTTCTTCCGGCGTTCCGGCGGGAACCGATCCGTATAGAACCCCCGCGCCTGCGACGACCACGGGATCAGCGGCATCCCCGTCCGCTCGTGCCACGCCTCGCCGACTGGATCGACCGTGACGAGTCCCCGGAAGAAGTTCGCAACGGGACGCGCCAGGCTCAGCGTGTTGCTGACGACGCCGAACGCGACGAGCCCTCGCTTCTCGGCGTACTCCTGCGCCTCGGCGACGCGGCGGTACTCCCAGTTCGACGCGCCGAGCGTGCGCACGGCTCCGTCGGACACGAGCGCGTTGAGCGGCTCCATGATCTCGCTGACGGGAACCTCCTGGTTGTCGCGATGGAGCATATAGAGGTCGATCCAGTCGGTGCGGAGCCGTTCCAGACTGATCGCCAACTCGCCGCGCAGGACGCTCTCGAGGTCGCTGGACGGCAGATAGTTGTCCGCCCCGTGCCCGCCCTTCGTGATGAGCACGATCCGGTCGCGCTTGCCGCTCCGGTCGAACCACTCGCCGATGAGCGATTCGCTCTCGCCGCCTGCATAGATGCGCGCCGTATCGACAAGGGTGCCTCCGGCGTCCGTGAAGGTGTCGAGAAGCCCGTGGTACGCCTCGGCGGATCGGCGGGCGAAGAACGCGGTTCCCAGCGCCAACGTGGACAGTGGCTTGTCGATCCCGTCCACTCGCAGCGTCGCGTCGAGCCAGTCGCTCATGCGGTTCCCTCCTGATCGCGGAGAAAGCGTTCGAGGATGAGGCGGTCGCGCGAGGCGGTCTCCAGGGGACGCTCCTTCGCGTCGGCTCCCAAGCACTCGACGGTCAAGTACCCCTGGTAGCCCACCTGATCGAGGGCGCGCAATACGTCGGGGTAGCTCGTCCAGCCCTCGTCCAGCGGCAGGAAGTCCCACGACCCGTCGTCGCGGATCCGCCCGTTCTTGACGTGGGCGTTGAATGACCGGGACCCCAGCTCCAAGACGGCTTCGGGAACGCTCTCGCGCGCGAACGCGAAGTTCGAGAAGTCGATGGTCAGCCCGATGCACGGCGCATCCGAGAGTGACAGGAACCGCCGCGTTCCGGCGAGCGTGTCGGTGACCTGCCGCATGTGCGTCTCGAACGCCAGGCGCAGGTCGAGCGACTCCGCGACTGGGATCAGGCGATCCAGCGCGCGGGCGAGCGTGTCCCAGTGCTCCTGCGTCGCCAGCGCGGATGCCGGAGCGCCCGGCGTCAGCTTGACGATGCCCGTTCCCAACGCCGGCGCGGCGCGCAGGTATATCTCGGCAGCCGCGAGCTCGGCATCGAGAGTTCCGCCGTCGGTGAACCGGTTGAACCCCGACAGCGCGGAGACTGCCATGCCGGCGTCCCGTATCCACGACGCGACCTCGCCGGAACGCGAGCGTGCCGTCTCGGCGTCAAGATGCGGAGCCGCGCACGCCAACTCGATGGCGGCATATCCGGCGCGAGCCGCCCCGTCGATGGCTTCGCGCAGCGGCAACGCGAACAAGCTCTGGCTGAAGAGCGAGATCGGGTACTCCTTCGACATGACCACGATGCCTCCTGCGGTTGGCTTTACGCGCGCGGGTCAGGTTGGCGTTCCCATTCTCGCGGAAGCAGCGTCGCGGGAGAAGTCTTGGATGACGGGCATCCAGACGCTCCATCCATCCTAACCCTCTCCCTGAATGGAGAAGCGGCTCATCCGGTTCCTCTCCCCTCAGGATGAGGTTAGGTGAGGGACCGAGACGGTGTTCCCTTGCTTCGGCGCGTTGTGCCTTCGCGCCCGCTGTGCTATGAGCTCGTCCGGCATAGTGTCTCAATAGTGTCTCAGAGGGACAGTCGAACGCTCAAGCGCGATCACGGCATCCGTGAGGAGCAACCGACATGGCGGCACGACAGACGAGAACGGCGAAGGCGAAGAAGCCCGACAAGGTGCGCGTATGCGTCGTCGGCATGGGCATCGGCAGGCCCAACGGCCGGGCGCTCGATCGCCATCCGCGCGGCGAGGTTGTCGCCCTGTGCGACCTTCTCGAAGACCGCATGAAGGACTACGCCCGCGAGCTAGGGCACGATGTCCGCTACTACACCAGCTACGAGAAGATGTGCCAGGACCCGGAGATCGACGCCGTGTTCGTCGGCACGCCGAACCAGTGGCACGTCCCCGTCGCGCTGGAAGCCGTCCGCAACGGCAAGCACGTCATGGTGACTAAGCCCCTGGCGGACTCCGAAGAAGCCGCCGCGAGCCTCGTCAAAGAGGCGGAGGCTGCGGGCGTCGTCAACATGATGTCGCTCTCGACGCGCTTCGGGCAGGACTGCATCTACCTGGGCGACCGGGCCCGGCAGGGCTACTTCGGCGACCTCTACTACGCCCGCGCGCGCAGCGTCCGACGTAACGGCATCCCCAACTGGAGCCTCGGATTCATCCAGAAAGGCGGCGGCGCGTTCCGCGACATGGGCGTTCATGCCCTCGACGCGGTGTGGTGGGTCCTCGGCATGCCCAAGCCGATGAGCGTCCTCGGCGTCGCAGGAGCCCACTTCGGACCGCGCGGGCTCGGCTATTGGAACGGCAAGATGCCGCCCAAGGACTTCTATGAGCAGTACGCCGCCGATGACTACGCGGGCGGGTTCATCCGGTTCGAGAACGGAACCGGACTCCAGATCGAGAGCTTCTGGGCGTCCCATCAGCCGGGCGAGTTCCAGATGGAGCTCTTTGGAACCGAAGCTGGCGGCAGGCTCAGCCCGCTGACGCTCTACAAGGGCGACGACGGCACGACGCAGGACGTGCGCGTCGAGCTCCCGCGCGAAGGCGAGGCGTGGGACCGCATCGCGGATCACTTCATCGGGTCGATCCTCGACGGCGAGGAGTGCCCCGCGCCGCTGCGCCACGGGCTCATCGTTCAGCAGATGATGGAGGGGCTCCTCAAGAGCGCGGAGACGGGGAAGGAAGTCCGCATCAAGCTCGCGAAGTGACGGACGGTCGCCTTCCTGCTTCCGCGCTCCGGCAAGACGCTCTTCTGGAACGTGGACCACCTGCTCGACCGCTCCGAAGCGGAGCTTGTCCGCATCATCGCCGTGCGTTCCCCGGTTCGCATGAAACGAGAGCTTGCGCTCTTGCTGCAAGAGGATGGCGCGACGGGTCGATTGCCTCCGCGAGCGAGTTGAGCGGGAACGAAGGTCAGAGCCCGCACACCGAGACAGCCGAGGCGAAGGGAGGGCGAAGCCATGACGGTCGCGGACCTGCAGCGGTTCCTCCGCGAGATGGACGGCGGGTGGGTCAACTGGGAATCGACGGTGGACACGCTCAAGTCGGGCTCGCCCGATGTGGCGATCAAGGGGATCGTCGTCGCGTGGATGAGCACGACTCGGTCGCTGGAACGCGCGCTCGAGCGGGGCTGCAACGTCTTCATCACGCACGAGCCGACCTACTACAACCACCACGACAACGACGAGCGCATCTTCCGCTACGAGAGCGTCCGGGCGAAGCGCGAGTTCCTCGAACACGCCGGAATGGTCGTCATGCGCTGCCACGACCTCTGGGATCAGGTGCGCGGCATCGGCATCCCGGACTCGTGGGCACAGCAGCTCGGGTTCTCCGACTCCATCGCCGGCGAGGGCTACTACCGTGTGTACGACGTGTCGGGACGCACGGCGGAGGACGTGGCGAAGCAGATCGCCCGCGCGACGAAGCCGCTGGGTCAGGAAGCTGTCCAGCTCATCGGAGAGCCGGATCGCCCCGTGACGCGATGTGCCATCGGAACCGGCGCGATCACGCCCTTTATGCACTTCCTCGACGCGTACAACGCCGACCTGGCGATCTGCTCCGACGACGGGTTCTCATACTGGCGCGATGGGGCCCTCGCGCTCGACATGGGCGTGCCGGCGATTGTCGTGAACCACGCCGTCACAGAGGTCCACGGCATGGAGCTCCTGGCGGACCATATCCGCAGCAACTTCCCGGAGCTTCCGGTCTACAGCCTCGTCCAGTCGTGCACCTATCGCCTGATCCAGGCGTGACTGTTCCGATGTCATTCTGAGCCGAAGGCGAGGAGTCTCGCGGCCGCAGAGCTGTTTCGCTTCGCTCAACATGACAACCCTTGAGCTGGATCGATGGCATGTGGAAAGGACGACCATGGCTCAGTTCGCATGGAGCATCGACGACGCCGGCGGCGGGGGCGACGATTCGGCGCGAGCAATGGAGGACGCCTGCCGGCGATTCGAGGAACGGAATCTGCGCGCGACGTGGTTCGTCGTGCCGAAGCCGGGCGGGAACTCGCTGTCCGAGGCGTGGAAGCGCATGGTCCTGTCTGCTCGGGATGCGGATCACGACATCCAGCTTCACGGCTTGACGCACGAGGATTGCTACGAGTTCGGTCCTCCCGCGTGGCCCGCTACCTCCATCGGGACCCAGTTCGAGTCGGACTTCGCGGCACGGCGCGAGGAACTGATGCCCCGCTACACGGTGGCAGCCCTCGGAGGCAGAATCGCAGAGGGCTTGCGCATCTTCCGAAACGACCTCGGCGTACATCCGACCGTGTTCCGCGCGCCGTGCGGCGCGATCTCGCGGCCGCTCTACGCCGCCCTGCGCGACGCGGGCATCCACTATGAGTCGTGCATGTACATCAGCGCGACAGGCTACGAACACCTGCCACATCGCAGCGGCGATCTATCGCAGAAGTGGGTGGACACGATCCCCTATCAGCCCTTCCGCTGGTACAGCGATATCGTTCAGGCTCCCATCCTGAACGAGTACACGTGGCGCGGGTCGTCGGCGCGGGAGTCGGACTTCCTCGCGCTGGCGTCTGTCGACATCGAGCGGATCGCCGACCAGAGCCCCATCGTCACGATCTTGATGCACACGCACGGGATCGCCGACGACATCGACTACGCGTTCCGGCTCGTGGATCACGTCGCCAAGGCGGTCGACCGACTGGGCGGGCGGTTCACGACCTTAGGGGCGCTGGCGACCTCCGGTGCGCTCGACGCCGCCGCGACGGTTGAGGGACCCCATCTCCTCGCCGTCTGAGGACGCGCCATCGCCCTTCACCCCCGCCCTCTCCCGCGATGGGAGAGGGAGCCTTCCGGTTCCTTCTCCCCTTGTAGGAGAAGGTCAGGATGAGGGGTTACTGAGCGCTGTCAGCCGGAGTGGGGATCAGGGACAATGCCCTTCTCGATCCACTTCTCGATGGTCGTACGGCGCTTGCGGGAATGGAGCGGAACACGCGGATCGACGTCAGCGTCGGAGTTTGCGCCGGTCTCCCGGTCGAGGAAGAGCGGGGCGTCCTCGGCGGGCGGCTTCGTCCGGGCGTAGGCGTGTCCGTAGGCGCGCATGATGATACGCTGCTCGCGGTTCAGCGTTCCGAGCCACTCGTCCGACGACTTCAGCCGATCCGCTTCGCATACCCACGACGGGCAGTAGGCCAGAAAGATGTTCTTGCGCACGGCGTCCGAGTCGTTCGGCTCGACGCGGTGCCAGACGTTGCAGTGCATCAGCGTAATGGTTCCTGCGCGGCAGCAAAGCACCTTCTCGCCGGGAACCGACTCGTGCGTCGTGTACGCGGGCATCGTCTGGCTGCGGTGGCTCCCCGGCAGGTAGACGAAGTTGCCCATGCGCAGTTCCAGCGTGTCGGTCAACCAGTAGCTGACCTTGATCTGGATCGGCATGAACGGGCAGAAGACGCCGTAGGGAACCATTCGCGCGCCGTCGGGATGCCACGCGTTGTAGGAACTCCTGCGCGGACGCACGAACACCTGCGAGATGTGGAGCTTCAGGAGCTCGCCGTACACGTCGTAGACGAACCCGACGTGGCGAAGGTGGTCGATGAGCTCCGCGAACTCCGGTGCGCGCTCGACGGCGTTGTCGGGTCCGTAGAACCGGCTGGCGTCGAACCTCGGATCGCTCGCGCACAGACGGTCGATGGCGTCCGTGTAGTAGGCGACCTCGTCGGGAGACAGGGCGTCCTCAAGGACGAGGAGCCCTTCCTCCATGAACGCCTCCCACTGCTCAGGCGTGAAGCCCGACGGGGCTCTGCGGTATTCGGGTTCCGACATGGCTGGCTTACCTCCTCACCGGCAGAGGCGGCTCATGCGTCCGCCTTGTGTCCTCGCCGCCTCCGTTCCTCGACCTGCTCAATCGACGGGATCGCGCTCGCGCCGACGCCTTCGACCGCGAACGACGCGACACAATGGGCGAAGTCGATCGATTCCCGGGCGTCGCGAGTCTGCGCGAACCGTATCAGGAACGCCGCCGCGAACACGTCTCCGGCTCCCGTCGGATCCTCCTCCTCGGCGCGGTAGGCGGGGAACGTCCTCGCCTTCTTGCCTTCGTAGAGCGTCGCCCCACTGGACCCTTGCGTCATGATGACTCGACGCGTCAGGGCGCGGTAGCGGTCGAGCTCGTCGGGGAACGGGGCGATGTCCTCGGTGCTCAGGACAAGGACATCGAGACGGGGTAGGATCGACTCTGCGTTCTCGAAGCGCTTGTGACGCACGATGCCGTCCGAGTCCCACGCGCGAAGCCATCCCTGCGGCGTCGCACCGATGGTTCCGCCGTCGAACGCGTCGAGGACGTCTGCCTGCACCTCGTCGGCGATGGGGCAGAGATAGACGACGGCGGCATCGCTCCAACGGGCTGGGACGCTCGCGCGTGTCAGGATATCCGCGCGCGCCAAGAGCGTCTGCTTGCGGTGTCCGCGTTCGTCGTAGACGTTGTGGAAGGTCGTCGTCGCGGCGCTTGGGCTGGTGGCGAGCTCAATGCCACGCAGGAGAGGGTCAGCGGCGTTCAGGTCGCTGGCGAACGACGTGACGGCGGCTGGCGACGCGCCCAAGTTCCGCGCAGTGATGCAGGAGTACCCGGCGGCCCCGCCGAGGACAAAGCCGTTCAGGGCGACGTCGTGACAGATGTGCCCGACGGCGACAAAGTCAGTGGTTGGCATGAGGCTCTCGTTGGTGCGTGCGTGCGTGCGTGATCGGCTCATTCTAGCGACGCGGGCTCGGAGGCTCAAGCCGTCTGGCTCGGAACGACGGCGATTCCATGAGCAGGTCTCACCGGACGCCGTATCTAGCTGGCTTGGTCTGTCATTCGCGCGGAAGCGGGAATCCAGGCTCTAGACTCCCGCTTGCGCGGGAGCGACGATCTGCGGCGTACGTCTGGTTCCTCTCCCTTAAGGGCGAGACGAGGGCTCAGCCTCGGTTCCGCGCCTCAGCCGCGTTGTGCTATGCTCGTCCGACGCCGAGACATGCCCGCACCCGTCTGCGCCAATCTGAGCGAAGGAGAGCCCGTGCCAAGGCGAGCCGCCGCCCGCAAGGAAGCCAGCGACACCACCCTCGACCGCGTCAACACGAACTCGCGTCCGTCCGAGCTCCGCATCACCGATCTGAGAATCGCGACCGTCATCGGGGCGCCGATGCGCTGCCCGATCATCCGCATCGACACGAACCAGGGCATCTCCGGCTTGGGCGAGGTGCGCGACGGCGCGAGCAAGACCTACGCGCTCCTCCTCAAGAGCCGCATCCTGGGCGAGAACCCCTGCGACGTCGACCGGCTCTTCCGCAAGATCAAGCAGTTCGGCGGACATGCGCGGCAGGGCGGCGGCGTCTGCGGCATCGAGATGGCGCTGATGGACCTCGCCGGCAAGGCGTACGGCGTTCCAGCGTATCAGCTCGCTGGGGGTAAGTTCCGCGACTCGGTACGCGTCTACTGCGACAACCACGCGCGGACGGCTCAGGAAATGGGGCGCGCCCTCAAGGCGCGGATGGGCCAGGGGTTCACGTTCCTGAAGATGGACGTCGGGATCAACATGCTGCGCGGCATACCCGACACGCTCTCCGCGCCGTCCGGGATGACCCAGACTTGGCACATCATGCACCCGTTCACGGGCATCCACGTCACGGACAAGGGCATCGGCATCCTGTGCGACTACGTCGAGGAAGTGCGCGAGATCATCGGCTACGAGGTCCCCCTCGCGGTCGATCACTTCGGGCACATCGGCGTCGAAGACTGCATCCGGCTCGCGCGGGCCCTCGACAAGTACCGTCTCGCGTGGCTCGAAGACATGATCCCGTGGCAGTTCACGGATCAGTACGTCCGGCTGTCCAACTCGTGCGAGACTCCCATCTGCACCGGCGAGGACATCTACCTGAAGGAGCCCTTCCTGCCGCTGTTCCAGCAGCGGGCGATCGCCGTCTGCCATCCGGACCTGGCGACGTCGGGCGGCATCTTGGAGACCAAGAAGATCGGCGATCTGGCGCTGGACTACGGTGTCCAGATGGCGATGCACATGGCGGGGAGCCCCGTCGCAGCGATGGCGTCCGTCCATTGCGCCGCCGCCACGGAGAACTTCATCGCCCTGGAGAACCACTCCGTCGATCTGCCCTGGTGGAACGAGCTCGTCACCGGGCTGCCGAACCCGATCATCCAGAACGGCTTCATCCGGGTTCCCGACACGCCCGGACTGGGCATCGAGCTGAACTCCGACATCGTGCGCGAGCACCTCGACCCGAACGACCCCGGCTACTTCGAACCGACGACCGAGTGGGACTCCGAGCGTTCCTCCGACCGGCTCTGGAGCTGACGCCGCACAGAAAGGCATACCGTGAACTTCGACAGCCGCGACGACATCATCCAACTGACACCGCATTGGCAGGGCGAACGCTTCCCCAACGGCCGCCCGAAGGTTCCGACGGAGATTCTGCGCCGCATGGCGCGCGTGACGCTTGAAGAGGCGTGGGGCCCGCTCTGGGGACAGGGGTTCCGGTTCCAGTTCCAGGGCGACTTCCGCGTGGTACATCCGGGCAAAGTGCTCGTCGGACGCGCCGTGACGTGCGTCATGGTTCCCATGCGCCCCGACCTGCACAACACGCTGCTCAAGCACGGACACGAGAACGAGGGCAGGCGCGGGTTCTTCAACGCCTGGGTGGTCGATTCACTCGTCGAGGACGATGTTCTCGTCGTCGATCTGTTCGACAAGATCTTCCAGGGAACCTACGTCGGCGGGAACCTCTCGACGGCGATCGCGGCGCGGACGGTGCGCGGCGGATCGGTCATCTGGGGCGGCGTGCGCGACCTGCAGCAGATCATGGAGATCGACGCGATCCAGACGTTCTACCGCGGGAACGATCCGACGGGCATAGGCGAGGTGTCGATGACGGGCATGAACGTCCCGTGCCGGATCGGGAACGCCATCTGTATGCCGGGCGATGTCGTCCTGGGAACGCCGGCGGGCGTGCTCTTCATCCCGCCGCATTTGGCGGAGTCGTGCCTCATCCCGGCGGAGAAGTCGCACGTGCGCGACATCTTCGGGTTCCAGCGGCTCGATGAGGGGGTCTACACGACGGCGCAGATCGACGCGGCGTGGTCGCTGCCGATCTGGGAGGATTTCGTCGCGTGGTTCGCGTCGGACGGGCCCGAGGAGTACCGGCATCTGACGTGGGACGACGAGCTCGCCGACGCCCGGAAGAAGGTGGGCGACGCGCCGAGCTCGGAGGTGCGGCTCTGAGGTGTGGCGTGAGTTACTTTAGTATCCAGAATGTCGTCAACGTCGTTAGTTGGTAGGATCGTGACGAGGATCGGGAACGATCCAAGGTGTGGCGCTTAACGCAACCCTTACGTGTGAAGGAAGGAACATGAGTCGACTGATTCTCGCCTTCGCCCTCGTCAGTATACCGTTGTGTGCGGTGGCGGATAGCGTTGACCAGGTCGCGTTCACGTCATACCGCGACGGCAACTGGGAGATATACCGGATGGGGTGGGACGGGAGCAACCCATACAATCTTTCCCGGAACACCAGCAGCGATTGGTCTCCCGCGTGGTCGCCAGACGGTATGAAGATCGCCTTTCAGTCAAACCGCACGGGTAACTGGGATATCTGGGTCATGAACGCAGACGGCTCGAACCCTGTCAATCTGACCAACCATGGAAGCCGCGACGAGCGCCCTTGCTGGTCGCCCGACAGCAAGCGGATCGCGTGGGAAACGGACCGCGACGGGAACTTGGAAGTGTACGCGATGAACTTCGACGGCACTTACCCTACGAACCTATCAAGGAATGGAGCCGCAGATGCCCGTCCTGCCTGGTCGCCTGATGGCTACAAAATCGCGTTTCAGTCAGATCGGGGCGGCAACTGGGACGTTTGGGCGATGGGCGCAGACGGGGCATCCCCAGTCAACCTGACATTCCATGCTGCCGTAGACTGGTCTCCCGCTTGGTCGCCCGACGGCGCGAAGCTCGCTTTCACTTCGAACCGCGATGGGGGTGATTGGGAAATCTGTACGATGCTGTCGAATGGCGTGGACCAACGCAATTTGACCAACAACGTCTCAGACGATTTATACGCCTCGTGGTCGTCCACCTGGGACACAGAATCGGACCAGATTGTGTTCGAGACCACTCGGACAGGGAACGCTGAAATCCACACGATGTGGTCCAACGGAACGTACCCCGCGAACCTCACGCGACATGGCGCGGCAGACCACTATCCTTCATGGTCGCCGTCGGGCACGCCACCTAAGACAGTCGTCGTCGTGGAATCGGCGCGTGCGCAAAAGGGCTCAATCGGATCAGTGAAAGTGCGAATCGAGAACGTAACTGGACTGGCGGGCTACCAGTTTGATCTCAGGTTTGACTGGCTACGTCTACTGACCGTGAGCGTCCGCATACGCCTGCCAGGAGACGTGTTCTCCACCGCTGCAGGCAATGGTTGGTCGTACGGCGATAGCGGTACTGCGCACAATGCCCTTGATGACTCGTTACTCGGAACTGTCAGTAGCGTGCGACTGACAACCATCGGCGGGGCTTCATTCAGTGGGAACGGCAGTCTTGCCAGCGTGTCATTCGTTGCGTCTGCGGTGTTCCTTGGCAGTGCTCCCGTAGAAGTGACGAATCTCATTCTGACAGACGCGAACGGCCGCAGGCTACGATCTCGCGTCTTGGCTGGGGCTGTCGACGTCGTTGACGGAACGCCGTATCCGTACGACGTCAACCTAGATGGCATCGTAGACATTCTCGACCTGACGATCGTCGCGCAGGGGACGAACCCTCGGGCTGATGTCAACGCCGATGGACTGGTGAACACGTCCGATCTAGTAGCGGTTGCACTGCATTTCGGCGAACGCACAGCCATTGTTGCAGGCGCGCCGCGCTTGCCGCAGCTAGGGGATAGTGGGATGCTCGAGCGGCATCTGGCAGAACTTCGCCGGGCAGATGATGGATCAGACCTGTACCGTAAAGCGATTGCCAATCTTGAGCGCTTTGCCGCGATGGCTGTTCCTACCACAACGTCTCTGCTGGCTAACTTCCCGAACCCGTTCAATCCGGAGACGTGGCTCCCGTTTCAGCTGGCTGAATCGTCCGATGTGACGATACGCGTGTTCGATGGTCAGGGAGCACTCGTGCGTGAGTTTCGACTCGGCACGCTGCCCGCGGGCCGCTACGACACTCGCAACAAGGCGCTCTACTGGGATGGGACGACAGCGATCGGCGAACGTGCTGCGTCGGGCGTCTACTGGTACACCATCGACGCCGGGCGCTATCGCGACACGCACCGAATGGTGCTCGCTGAGTAGGGCTGAGAGACAGTATGGTGACACGGACCCTGTCGCGACACTGGCATACGGTACCGGTGCCCTGACGCGACCTTGCACCGAGCCGTCGACGGTGACGTGCGCGTCGACTTCGACGCACGTACGGGACACGATCACGGGACGAAGTTCCGCATTCGGCGGAACCGCCTGCCCGATCTCTACGATCGCCGCGAACAGCTCTTCTGACCGTTGCCCGATCGCGTGTAAGCCGCGCCGAGCTCAGAGGCACGTCCTTGGCTATCCTTCTCTGCGAGCCGTCGACGGTGCGCCGGGTCCGCCACCGGCGCACGATGACCTACCCGTCTTCGGGATCGGGCTGCCCTTGTGCGAGGATCGCGTCGGGAGTGGTTCTGCCTCAATCCGTGCGGTCAAAATGTGCGCCGGAACTGATCATAGCGGCATTGAGCTGCGTGCAGGTGGTCTATGGACTGACGAGTCTGCCGCCGGAGCGCATGACGGCGATGCAACTGCTGGCTCGGGTGCGATGTCATTGGCGCATCGAGAACCGTCTGCATTGGGTACGAGACGTCGCCTACGACGAAGACCGATCCGCGATTCGTTGCGCTCACACTCCCCAAGTGATGGCGGCGCTGCGCAACATCGCCATCAATCTGATCCGGATGGCTGGATACACCAACATCGCATCCGCACATCGCACGTTCGCAGCCAGACCCGTGAGAGCCCAGGCGCTCATCGACGCCGCACGGGAGAAGTAAACAGCCGTGCCCCATGACTGCTGATCGCAGCTCTGGTAGGATCACCAGGGGATTCGACGACACCATACCGAGGAGCAAGCCGAGTGGGTCAGCGATTGGCTGGCAAGGTCGCCGTGATCATCGGAGCCAGCAGCGGCATGGGACGTGCCACGGCAGAGGCGTTCGCGGAGGCGGGCGCATCGGTCGTCGTGGCGGCAAGGACGGCAGACAAGCTGGAGGCGCTCGCCGCGCGGATCGGAGACCGATGCCTCGCGTGTCCGACGGATGTGACCGATTCCGAGCAGATTCGTCGCCTGATCGATGCGTCCGTCGAGCGATTCGGACGGATCGACGTGCTGGCGTACGTCACCGGCACGAACATCCCGGATCGGGCGCTGGGCGTGTTGTCCTCGGATACGTGGGACATGATGCTGGCGACGAACCTAACAGGGGCGCTCCATTGCACGCAGGCGGTCCTGCCCGCCATGCGCACTCAGGGATCGGGACTGATCATCTACGTATCGAGCGCGTGCGTGCAGACGCCGGACGTTTCGGGTGTCGCCTACCAGGCGACCAAGCACGGCATGCGCGGATTGGCGCATGGCACATTCCGTGAAGAACGCGACAACGGCATCCGCACGTCGGTCATCTTCCCCGGATTGACCGATACGCCGCTCGTGCTGCGCCGTCCCGTGCCGACGCCGCGCGAAGTGGTCGACAAGGCGCTGCAGCCGGAAGATGTCGCGGAGGCATGCCTGTTCGTCGCCTCGTTGCCAGAGCGAGCCAGCGTCCCGGAGCTCGTCCTCGTGCCGTCCGCGCTCGCGTGATGGAGCCCGCACGATGATTCTGTCGCGCTCCGAGCTCGCTGTCGAACTCGCGCGTGCGAAACAGGACGGACGACGTGTCGTCACGACCAACGGCGTGTTCGACCTACTCCATGTCGGGCACGTCCGGTACCTCCAGCAGGCGCGGGCTCTCGGCGACCTGCTCGTGGTCGGTGTCAACAGCGACGCCTCGGTGCAGCGGATCAAGGGACCTTTGCGCCCCATCGTGCCGGAGTCGGAACGCGCCGAAATGCTGGACGCGCTCGCGTGCGTCGATTACGTCACGATCTTCGGCGAGGACACTCCCTGCGAGCTCCTGGACGCGCTGCGACCCGACATCCACGTGAAGGGAGGCGACTACACGCTGGATCGGGTCATCGAGCGCCAGACTGTCGAGAAGAACGGGGGTCGGGTGGTCGTCGGGATCCGCATCGAGGCGCACTCCACGACGGACATCATCTCGGAGGTCCGACGTCGGTTCAGGGAGGGCGCGAGTTGACCTCGACGCTCGCCGAGATACTGCAGCGAGGCGTCGACGAAGGCGCGTTCCCAGGGGCTGTCGGAGCCGTGGTCGACGGCGATCAGGTCACGACCCGCGTGGTCGTCGGCAACCGCGTGGTCGAGCCGCGCGTTCTGCCCATGAATGCCTCGACCCTCTTCGACCTCGCATCGCTGACCAAGCCTCTCGTGGCAGCCCCGAGCGTGCTGCTGCTGGCGCACGACGGCGCTCTGTCGCTCGACGACCCCGTCGTCGCGCACATGCCGGAGTATGGCGACGGCGAACCGACTGTCCGCCACCTGCTGACGCACACGTCCGGGCTCCCAGCCTGGAAGCCCCTCTACCGCGACGTGGAGAACCCGCCCAAGGTCGTCTCTCACATCGGATCGCTGGCGAAAGAACGCCCGGTCGGCGCACGCGTTGTCTACTCCTGCCTGGGGTACATCGTCCTAGGTCGCCTCGTCGAGCGTCTGTCCGGCGTGAGCCTGTCGCAGTTCGCGGAAGACCGTCTACTCAGCCGGCTCAGAATGCGCCGTACGGCATACAACCCGCCTGAAGCATGGCGCGAGGACTGCGCGGCGACCGAATCGGAGGAGGGAGCCGCAGCGCGGGGACAGACCTTCGCCCGACCCGACCGAGTCGACGGCGTCCTGTGCGGCACGGTGCACGACGAAAACGCCCGGTTCCTCGGCGGGGTCAGCGCCAACGCGGGGCTCTTCTCGACCGCAGACGACCTCGCCATCTACGCCGGATGTCTGCTGAGCGGCGGTTCCCCCGTTTTCCCTCCCGAGGTCTACCACGGATTGGTCGATGTCGTTGTTGACGATGGTGAGACGAGACGAACGCTCGGATGGATCGCTCTCCAGGACGGCACGCTGACGCACACGGGTTTCACGGGAACCGCGTTCCGCTGGCATCCGAAACGTCGACGCGCAGCGATCCTGCTCACGAACCGCATCCATCCGAACGCACTGAACCCGGCAATCCAGGATTTCCGCGCCGAGTGGTTCAGCGCCGTCTTCTCATAGCCGTAGAGAATCCCGTGTGTGAGGAGGGACGACGATGAGGTGCGCTCGAGCCGTGTTCATCTCTTGGCTGATAGTAGGCTGCGTGTCGGCTGCGTTGGGCAGCGCGTGGTTTCCTTTCACAGACGCAGTCTGGACGTATGCATCGCCGACCGGCGAGCTCACGTCCACGGTGCAGGAACCCACCGAAACCGAGCCAGCGTGGAAGCAGGCGATCCGCGACGACGCCGGAAAGCTCATTCGGGCGAACTGGTTCACCGAGAGGAAGGACGGAATCTACCTGTCGCGCACGATGGGGTTCGACCGCAAAGGCATGGTGACCATCGACTTCGCGACGCCGCAGCTCTATCTGCCGAACGACTTTCAGCGGCGCAAGTCGTGGTCGGGCGAGATGCCCAACACGACCGTGCTTGCGGAACTGACGCTCGGGTCGACGCCGGTCAAGGTTCGCCTGTCCGTCACGTACCGGTACCAGTTCGTCGTTGGAACCGCAGAGAAGGTCGAGCGCTGGACGACGATTCCGGTGAAGGAGACCGCAGTGGTCGAGATCACGGGCGTTCGCGCTGACACCGGCAATCCAGACGTGGACGCGATGCTGGATCAGTTGCTACAGCAGTCGGCGGAGCTGGGCGTGAAGCCTGGTGGCGTCGTGACGCTTCAGGCGACGCGCTGGTTCGCCAACGGCGTGGGCGAAGTCCGGTCGGACGAAACCGGCAGCATTGCCGGCAAGGGCAAGGAGACGCGCACCAGGCGTCTGCTCCGGTTCGAGGCGGCGAAGTAGGATGGTCATGGCGCTGCTCGCTGGCACGCTCGCGTCGGGGCTCGCGTCGCCCGGAGCCGACATCGAGTTGCGTGACGTTCTGGGCGTGACGCACGTCGCCGGCAAGTACGCGTTCACCGAGCGGAACTACCTGAACGAGGGCGCGGATCGCGTTCTGGAGTCGGGGTCGCGAGTCATCAAGGTCTGGTTCCTCAATCCCCAACGCGACTATCCCTTCCACTCGGATTGGCAACGGGCGGTCTCGCTGGCGGCGCGAGCCGGGCTGCCCTATTTCGCTGAGCTCTTCGCCAAGCCCTTCACGACGTTCGTTCTGACCGTCTACAGCGTCGGCAAGCCCGAGCACTACTGGATCCACGGCATGACACCCGAGGACGAAGAGAACGAGGAGCGCCAGTTCTACGACCTGACCAGGCACTTGCTGACCACTTACGCACCAACCGGCAAGACGTTCGTGCTCCAGCACTGGGAGGGCGACTGGGCGATCCGAGGCAGTTTCGACGCGAACGCCGAACCGACTCAGACCGCCGTCGATGGCATGGTCGCCTGGCTGAATGCGCGCCAACGCGGAGTCGATCGCGCTCGGCGAGAGGTCGGCGAGACGACCGTCCGCGTGTACCACGCCGCCGAGGTGAACCTCGTTCGACGCGCCATGGATACTGACGAACGATCCGTGACGACGCACGTCTTGCCGCGCACCGCGGTCGATCTGGTGTCGTACTCCGCGTGGGACACGGAACGTGATCCGGCGCTGTTCAGACGATCCCTCGACTTCATCGCGGAGCGCGCGCCGGACAGCGCCCCGTTCGGCGACCGGAACGTCTACGTCGGCGAGTACGGGCTACCGGAGACGGACACATCCGAATCGGACGTCCTGCGGACCGTTGCGAACGTCGTTGACATCGCGCTCGACTGGGGCTGCCCGTACGTGATCTACTGGCAGCTCTACTGCAACGAACCGAAGCGCGAGCCGGTCGTCAAGAACGAGGATTCGCGAGGCTTCTGGCTCATCCGCCCGGACGGGTCGAAGTCGCCGGTATGGGACTACCTGCGCGGACGGATGGGGTTCCCACCATGACTCCCAAGGTCGCCACCGGATTGGACGTGCTCGTTGAGCGAGGCTACGAGCCGCTGCGCGGGGCGTCCGTCGGGCTCATCACGAACCAGACGGGCGTCACGAGCGCGCTCGCAGACGCCATCGAGTTGCTCTCCTTCCAGCCCAGCTTTCGACTTGCAGCCATCTTCGCGCCGGAGCACGGCGTGCTGGGTTCCCGCCAGGCTGGAGTCCACATCGACGACGCCCGCGAGCCGCGAACGGGCGTTCCCGTCTTCTCCCTGTACGGCAGCCATCGCGCGCCGACCAGCGAGCAGCTTCGGGGCATCGACCTGCTGGTCTACGACATTCAGGATGTCGGATCGCGTTTCTACACGTATCTTTCGACGCTCCGGCTCGCCATCGGCGCAGCGCAGTCGCACGGCATCCGCCTGATCGTGCTCGACCGCCCAAACCCGATTGGGGGCACGAAATACGAGGGGCTTCCGACGTTCGACGAGGCGTACCGCTCGTTCGTCGCCTGTGCGCCCATACCCATCCGCCACAGCATGACGGTTGGCGAGTTCGCCCGTTGGGTTGTCCAGAACGAGATGCCCGATGCCGAAATCCACGTGGTCGCGATGCGCGGCTGGAGGCGAAGCATGGCGTTCGACGACACGGGACTGCCATGGATCGCGCCGTCGCCTAACATGCCGACGCCGCGCACAGCGCTCGTTTACCCCGGCGCATGCCTGATCGAGGGCACGAACGTCAGTGAGGGGCGAGGAACCACGCAACCGTTCGAGTTGATCGGCGCGCCTTGGCTGGACCCGTACCGGCTCGCGGCGACGCTCGATCATCGCCGTGTGCCGGGCGTTCGGTTCCGCCCGACATGGTTCACGCCGACGATGTCCAAGCACGCTGCCGAACCGTGCGGCGGCGTCCAGATACACGTCATGGACGCGGATACGTTCCGCCCGGTACGGACTGGAATCGAGCTGATCTGTGCCCTGCGGGCAGCGAGCCCGGAGTTCGCGTTTACCGGCTCGGCGCAGCGAAAGACGTTCGACGCGTTGATGGGCACATCCGAAGTGAGGGAGCGGATCGAGTCCGGCGAGGACCCGATGGACCTGTGCGACGGCTGGCAGCGACACGAACGAGATTTCTCGCAATCCGCCGAGGCATGTTGTCTGTATGGCTAAGCACTGGCTCGCCTCGCTTGCCGAGCGCGCAGCGCAAAACGAGGCTTTCTGGGTCGGCATCATGTCCGGCACTTCGGCAGACGCTGTGGACGCCGTCGTCGTCTCGATCCGAGGCTCGGCGCGCTCGACCCATGTGCGCTCGACCCATGTGCGCGAGTTCGCCATGGCATCGATTCCCTATCCGCTCCGAGTCCGCGAGCGCCTGCTCAAGACGTTCAGCAGGAATACCGACGCGGCAGAGCTCTGCGCGCTGAACTTCGAAGTCGGCGAGTCGTTTGCCGCTGCCGCGTGCGAGGCGATCCGTCAAGCGGGACTGGCACCACACGACATCGTGGCGATCGGCTCGCATGGTCAGACCGTCTGGCATGCGCCGCCGAGCGCCGGATCGGAAGTGCCGTCAACCCTGCAGATCGGCGAGCCCAGCGTCATCGCCGCTCGAACCGGAGCCGCCGTCGTGAGCTCTTTCCGTGCGGCGGACATGGCTGCAGGCGGCGAAGGGGCTCCACTCGTCCCGTACGTCGACTGGCTGCTCTACACGTCGGCGGAGGTCGGACGCGTCATACAGAACATCGGCGGCATCGCCAACGTCACGTATCTGGCTCCCGGCGCGACGCCCAACGACGTGATCGCGTTCGACACCGGACCCGGGAACTGCCTGATCGATGCGACTGTCTCCGCCGTGACCGGCGGCAGTCAGACGTTCGACCTCGACGGAGCCATCGCGAAGTCGGGACGAGCCAGCGACGAGATCGTGGCGTCACGGCTTGGCGACGCGTACTTCGCGCTGGCTCCCCCGAAGAGCACCGGGCGAGAGCTGTTCAGCGCGGACTATGCGAATGCCATCATCGAGGAGGGACGTCGCCGAAGCCTGTCGGATGCCGACCTCGTGGCGACGGTCACGGAACTGACAGCGCGCTCAATTGCCGACGCGTATCGCCGGTTCTTGGCGCATCGAGGCTCGGTCGATGAGGTGTACGTCGCCGGCGGAGGGGCGAGGAACCCCGAGCTCATGCACCGACTGCGACTCGCCCTCATCGACAGCGGGATCGTCGCCGATGCCCAGAGCCCCTCGGACATCGGAATCCGATCCGAGTCGAAGGAAGCGGTCGCGTTCGCCGTCCTCGCGCGAGAGACGCTCCGCGGCGTGCCGTCCAACCTTTCAGGTGTCACTGGGGCGTCCTTCCCCGTGATCCTCGGATCGGTGACGCCGCCGCAGCGCAGAGACGGGACGGGGTGGCGAACATCTTGACACCGGCTGCGGAGGCCTCCATAATAGGGGCGTTGAGGCGCTATCGTCTAGGGGTTAGGACGGGTGGTTCTCAGCCATCAAACCGGGGTTCGAATCCCCGTAGCGCTACCATTTCTCACGACTC
>Ga0194120_10004750_pt1 | contig 20599 bp, 13 predicted proteins | sample TA2MahCa65mmetaG_FD_148642 | JGI IMG/M metagenome (GOLD analysis project Ga0194120, IMG submission 148642) | Freshwater microbial communities from Lake Tanganyika, Tanzania - TA2015019 Mahale Deep Cast 65m | ecosystem: Environmental > Aquatic > Freshwater > Lake | place: Tanzania: Lake... | reverse complement strand
GTTGTTTGACGATTTGAATGCCGGGCACCGATGTCGCGATCGACTTGAACTCGCCCCCAATTTTAGGATCGAACGTGTGCTGTTGACTGGGCCCACCATCCATCCAGAGGAGGATACACGCCTTGCCGCGCGGCCGCTTCACCGAGGCTGCCGTTGCCAGCGATTCGAACCACGGCACCGTGACGCCGGAGAGCACGCCGGCCGCGGAGAGTTTGAGCAGTTCGCGACGCGGAAGAGTCAAACCAGGTTTCATGTCGTTCCTCACTTCAATCATCGCTGCGGCAAACAGTCTGGTTCGACGCTCCGCATCGAAGTTCACGACGCGGGGCATCGTGCCACACTCGGTCATCAACGCACCAGCAAGTACTCGCTGCTGTTCACCAGCATCCATAACACACCACCATAGGACTTGGCCAGATCGGACGATTTGTTGACGTATGCCATGATATCGGCATTTTCTTCGCTTGTCGGTCGGCGAGAAAGCGTTGTCAGGTACAACCACTCGATCGTTTGCTCCGTTGTGGGAGCCGGCTTGGCCTTCAAGAATTCGTCGAGCGACTTGCTGCCGTTCAACAATCGAGGATGGTTGATCATGGTCAGCAGTTGCGAAATGCCATGCGTAAAGTCGGTGGCGTCTTCCTCGTTTGTGCCGAAGCGGCGGAGGAATTCCAGATAAGTATCTGCCACCGGAGCACTCTCGCCGTTCGTGTTGCCGTCCTTCGGATCGATCGCCCGCAGGTCCAGCTTGGAATCACCGTAAGCCAGTTTGAGCGAGTCGAACAGCACGTCGGCCGTCATGACTCGCAGCGGCATGCGACCGAACAAGGCAGTCAGCGCGGCGGTTGTGGATTCGGTCATGTCCGGCGTGACGCGACTGGTTCGTTGATACGCCCTTGAGTTGCACACGCAGCGAACGAGATGTTTCACGTCGAAGTCCGCAGCGGCGAACTCGTTCGCCAACAACTGCATCAATCCCGGATGCGACGGCGGATTCAGCTCGCGAAAATCATCCACGGGATTCACGAGGCCGCGCGAGAACAGATAGAACCAAAGCCGGTTCGCAAACGCTCGCGCAAAGTACGGATTCTCTTTCGCGGTCAGCCAATCGACGAGCGGCGGCCGCAGTGCCGAGTCGCCCTGTGGTTCGAACACTTGGCCGCCGAGAAACGCTGCCTGCACCGCATTGCCCGCGTTTTTGAACGCCGACTTCGGGATCGTGATCTGGCCTAACTTCGCCGAATCGGCCGGAACATTGTCCTTCTTCTTGTCCGACGGCGGACCTTCCGAAATCTTGTTGAAGTCACCATTGGTCTTGCGAAAGAACGCCGCGAGCGCCCAATGCGAATCCTGAGACCAGTCGCGATACGGATCATCGTGGCACTCGGCACATTGAAGCTGCACGCCGAGAAACAACGACGCCACCGCGCGGGCGGAACCGCTGGCGGTTGGCTTTCCCCCTTCTCCCACCAAGCCGAAGAAGATCACCTGCGGACTGTTCTTGATCTCGCCGTCGACTTCGATGATCTGTCGGACAATCGTGTCCCAGGAATCGCCCGCCGCAAATCGAGTCCCCAACCAAGCTCCGAAGTTTTGAGCTTCCTTGTGCGGCTGCTTGCCACCGTTGGGATCGGATGGCAACTCGGGCGGGCAAATCCAGTCTCGCCAGGTGCGACCGAATTGCTCGCCGAACTGCGGCGACGCAAGGAGTTCGTCGATCAGCTTTGCTCGCCTGTCAGGATCGGTGTTGTCGAGAAACGAAGCAGCTTGCGAAGCTGTTGGGACTCGACCCGTCAGATCGATCACAACGCGACGCAAGAACTCCGCGTCATCGCTGAGCGGAGCCGGTTTCAAGTTGGCCTCGGACAGCGCGGCCTCCAGATGCCGGTCGATGGTCGCGGCGACCTGCTGCGGCTCATGCCTTTCATCGGACGACAAGAGCGGGTCCACGTTCTTCCGCCGTTGAGCCACCGTCGGCATCCCGGCGGCAATCCAACCTTTGAGAACGGCCTTCTCCGCCGCGGGCAGTTTCTTTTCCCCCTCCGGCATCTCATCGGCCGCGATCCGTTTCCACATCCGGCTGGCGTCCAAATCGCCCGCCTTGACCGCGCCGCCAGATTCGCCCCCCTTCAACATCGAAGGAATCGTTCGCAGATCAAGCCCGCCCCTTTGCCGCAGCCCGCCGTGACATCCCAGACATTGCCGCGCGAGGATTGGCAAGACGTCACGCTCGAAAAGCGGTTCGTCGGCGTGTGCCGGTCCCGGCCCCCAAATCGCGAAGCAAATCATCAAGGGCACGAACGCGAGGGATAACCTCTTGATGGTCATGTTGCTTTTCTTGAAACGCGGGGGAATGCCGGACTCACTTGGGGACTCGGTACAAGAACGATTCACTCGTCAGCAACGCGGTCAGCAATGCCTTCATGCTGCCGTCACTCTCCTGGTAGGCACGATGAGCGGCTTGCAAACTGGCGGCATCGCCGGGCGATTCGTTGCGGCCCATCCAGTAACGGAAGGCGTGACGAATGAAAACCTGCTCAACGTGTTGGGAGGCGGCGAGCTTCTTCATGTAGGCGACCGGGGATTCGATCGGACCGTGCAGCGACTTGTCGGAGACGAGGGCGATCAAACCCGTCGTGTTCAACACGGCGTCGCGAGTCACCGATCCGAGCGGCTTTCCTTTCTTGTCGACATTCTTCGCGGTCGCCTCAAGGTCGACGACCGTCTCAGCCGTGCGGAACCGGCCGAAGTGATCGTATTGCTCGAAGGGATAGCCGACGTCGTTCATCAGTTGATGGCACTTCCAGCAGTACTCCTGCTGAGTGACCGTCATCCGTTCTCGCAGCGTTTGCTCCGGCGCGGTGGGAAGCTGCGCATCGACGGTGATCGGGATGTCCGGCACGACGCCCCCCAGCAGTCGTTCGCGAATCCACTTGCCGCGATGAATGACGTGGTTGTCGAACGTCGTCGAATGAGCCACCAGCCACGCCGGTTGAGTGAGAATGCCCGCTCGCTGGTCCGCGGGGAGTTCCGTCGGCTGCTCATCGGGGAAGTCCGCCAGTCCATACGATTCGTAGATGCTCCGACCCGGCGGCTTGAACGTCTTCGATTTGAACTTCTCCGGATTCTTGGCCTTCTCGGTTTCGAACTTGGCCAGCTCGTCAGCCCGCTTCTTCTTCGTTTCCGCCGCCGACTTGTAAGCCACAAAACTCTTGTTCGTCGTCAGCAGCTCGCGGAGCACATCGCGGTCCTGGTCGAGAATGAAGTGCACCAACCGATCGGTGTCCTCGACAAGCGCCCGCGGATCGTGACCGGCGTGACTGTTCGCCGCGTCGCTCGGCTTGTCTTCTTTGAAGACATCGGTCGCCCTGTCGTATCCGAAGTACTCACGGAAAAATCGCAAACTGCGCGGCTTTTCGATCTTCGGGTCGTCGAGCATCCGACGGATCTGATCCGCGACTCCCACATCGTTGTCGAGCTTGCCCGTCGCGGCCGCCGTGAGCAGTTCCGCATCGGGCCGTCTGTCGGTCAGCGCGTAGGCCAACGCGAACGCGATTTCGCGCGGTGCGAGTCGCACGCGTCCCTTCTCATCCGGCTGACCGCTGCCGACCTCGGAACGAAACACCGCCTCGGGCAACATCAGCACGGCGGCCAACGTGTAGCGAATTCCAATGACCGGCCCCGCGTCGGCGATGTTCTTCTTCATCAGACCCAGAAACCGCTGCTTCTCGCTGTCGGTCGGAGGCCGCTTGAGGATCATGTTGAATTGATGAGCGATCGCGGTCTCGAACTGAGCCTCCGTCGGTGGCGACTTCGGATCAAACAGGGCCGAGAACTCACGCGGCAAGTTCCCTTTGACTTTGCCCTCTTCGATTTTGAAGTCGGTCTGGTTTTCGACAATCACCACCGCGTTTTGGAAAAGCGTGGCCGTGACCGGTTCGTCGATCTTCGGCGCGCCCATGTCTTTGAAAGTCGTCTTGCCATCCACCGAGAACGGCTGATTCGTGCCGCCGCGCTTCGCATGATCCTTGAGGAATCCCGCGTAAATCTCCGGGCTGAGCCGCCGCACGCGCGCATCGCCATCGAACGGCGGAATGTTCTTCGGATCAAACAGCAGCTCATGCGGAACCTGGTTCCCATTCGCATAAGCCGCTCGCCGAGCGAAATGTTTGTTCGCTCGTTTGGCTTCCGCATAAGCCCACCGCGTTACAGCGGCCAGACTCTCAGCCTCGGGTCGCGGCTTGTCCTTGGGCGGCATCTCACCGTTCGTCAGCTTCTCAACCAACATCGCCCAGCGAGCCCCACTGGTCGTCGCTTTCATGTCAGGTTCAAGCGCCGCCAGATCGAGTTCCCCTTCGATCTTCTTCCCGCTATGACAGCCAACACAGTGCTTGGCAAGGAACGGCTTCACAACGCGGTCGTATTCCGCCCGACTTTCTTCCGTCGTCGTGAACTTCAAATCCCCAGCGGGAGCCGGGCCGGTCATGAGACAGGTGAGCACGAGCCCCAACGGCAACAAAACGTTCGATTGGCAGAATTCAAAGTTCCGAGCCATGAGTGTGCCATCCGGTAGGTTCAGATTGCCATCATGCAGCTTAATCCAGTCACCGGCACTATTAAAGTCCCTGCAACTCTGCCGATGCGCGGCACTTCCCGGTTATTTTCCAGGCGGGGAGATTTTCCCGACATCTCGCGGTGGTCACGCCGGCGGTCGTTGCTGCTCTTCTCCGGGCAGGTCTTCATGATCAGGGCCACGAACTTGTCATGCGACTTGGGATTCCGTCGCCACTGTCGAAGAGACCACGAACATTCTGACGGTGCATCCGCTTCCGCGACCGGAGGCAGAATTTGCTTGTACTCCCACAACAGGTCGTCGTTGAAAGCTGCGGTCGCTGGCTTCAACGCCTCCGGCAAGTTCAGATCGACGGCCTCATCGTCGTCATCGAAGAGATCATCGTCGTCGACCTCGGCCCGCGTCTGAGCGGTGTTCGGCAGGGATGGGAACTCCCGCTGCATGCGTTCCCGCGTTTTCGCATTAGCCGAATTCGCTGAAGCCTATCGCGACCAAATCGAACACGACCACGCGGCTCTTGTCGATGCCGAGCGCACGAGACGCGTCGCGGCGATGGCCGATGCGGATTTCCAAACGAACGCCACCTGTTTTTCCAGCGAAGCGGGCCGTCGTATCGTTTGATGGTCGAATCCTAATCCGAGATGCCAGACTTCCGAACTTCGCAAGTCTGGCCAACAAATCACGACACGGCTGATCCCGCCCCGCCGCCAGAGCAGCATTGCTCCGATCATGAACAGGTTTCATAATGCCGACCGCCGCGGACTGGCTCCGTTGGCTGTTGAATGGCGAAGCTCAACTCTCACTGAGTCTGGAAGGAGTCCGCAGATGCCGATCTTCAATGACAATTCCGAAACCATTGGCCGCACGCCGCTGGTTAAAGTGAATCGACTGACCCAAGGACTAAAGGCCACGGTGCTGGCCAAGATCGAAGGCCGCAATCCGGCGTACAGCGTCAAGTGCCGCATCGGGGCCTCGATGATCTGGGACGCCGAGAAACGCGGCGTGCTGAAGCCCGGCATGCAAGTCGTTGAACCCACCAGCGGCAACACCGGCATCGCATTGGCCTACGTCTGCGCGGCGCGCGGATATCCGCTGACGCTGACCATGCCAGAGACCATGTCGCTCGAGCGCCGCATGATGCTCAAAGCGTTCGGAGCGACGCTGGTACTGACGCCGGGAGCGGAAGGGATGAAAGGCGCCATTGCTCGTGCGGAAGAGCTCTCGAAGGAGCCGGGATACTTCATCCCGCAGCAGTTCAAGAATCCGGCCAACCCAGAGATTCACTTCAAGACAACCGGTCCGGAGATTTTTGAAGACACCAACGGCAAGGTGGACCTCTTTGTCGCGGGCGTCGGCACCGGCGGAACAATTACCGGCGTCTCGCGGTATCTCAAGAAGCACAAGGGTCTGGCGATCAAGTCGATCGCCGTCGAGCCGACGGCCAGCCCGGTCCTCTCCGGCGGCAAGCCCGGTCCGCACAAGATTCAGGGAATCGGTGCTGGCTTCGTGCCCGACATCCTCGACATGTCGCTGGTCGACGAAGTCGTGCAAGTTTCGAATGAAGAAGCGATGGAGATGGCTCCGCGTCTGGCCAAGGAAGAAGGGATCATCTGCGGCATCAGTTGTGGTGCGGCGATGTCGGCGGCTCTGAAAGTGGCTGCTCGTCCGGAATCCGAAGGGAAGACGATCGTCGTTATTCTGCCTGACTCCGGCGAACGCTACCTCTCGACGCCGATGTTCGAGTACGCGAAGGCGTAGCTATTGGGAGTGCGGCGGCTCGACGCCGCTCTCTCTTTGCGTCAGAGCCGCTTTGTTTTTTCGTGGCCAACGATCGCGGATGAAAAAAAAGTGGCTTCGCCGCGATCCAAAGCGGGGCAAATACCCCGCCCTCCAAAGGAGCGGCAATGCGACAACGCATTCTAGTTTTGTCGGCGGCTTGTGTGGGGTTGCTGGCTGGAGGCGTAACGAACAGCTTCGCGGCGGACGGCTCACCGACGAAGTGGCTGCCGGCGACGGCTTACGTCGTGCCGAAGTACACGGCGACTGAAGGGGAAGGTTACTTCGCGATCATCGAAGGTCGTAACAAGCGGCTGTACATCGGCACGCACGCGAACGGCGTCAACTCGTGGCTGGTCGAGTTCGATCCGGCCGCCAGCCAGATGAACGTGGTCGTCGATGCTCAGAAGACAATCACCGTGCAGAGTTCCGGATTCGCAACGCAAGCCAAGATTCATTCGCGGAACAACACGGGAGCGATCACCGGAAAAATCTACTTCGCCACAAAGCAGGGCTATCCAGCGGCCAATGAATCGCGGCTGGCGTACCCCGGCGGACATCCGATGGCCTACGACCCGGCGACCGGCAAAACCGAGGTCTTTCCGATTCCGGTGCCGCATCAGGGGATCATCAGCATCACGCCCGATGAAGCACGCGGTGTTGCGTACCTCTCGACCTGCTCGGACGAGCGGCCGATTGAGAGCACCCACTTTCTGGTGCTCGATCTGAAGACGCACAAGTACCGCGATCTGATGGACTGCCAGCATATGTACGCCTTCGTCGTCGTCGATCACTTGGGCCGAGCCTATCACCCGATCCTCGGCGGAGACATCGCGCGATACGACCCCGCGACCGGCAAGCTCGATCGACTGAAGCAGACCATCGACGGACTGCCCCCAACGAAAGAGAGTCACCTCGCTGATCCAGAGTCGCACCCGATCAATTGGGACATTTCACCCGATGGCAAGACGCTGTACTCGCTGCCGATGAGCACGAATCAACTTTATCGCTACGACCTCACGGGACCGGGCGACACGCTGGCTGGCAAGTCGCTCGGCACGCTGATCAAGGATGCCAAGAACTTCGATTGCCGAGGAATGTGCGTCGGTCCCAGTGGCGCGGCATGGGCGTCGGTCACGCACGCCGTCAACGGCATCCAGCAGCATCACCTCGTGCGCTATCGCCCCGACGACGCTGCTCCGCGCGACTTGGGACCAATCGCGGTGCGCAATCCGGACTTCACCGAGTTCAAAGACGCCAGTGGCAAAGACCTGCCGTTCCATGCCGGCTTTGGCAAAGCCGCCGACGGCACGTTTACGACCAAGTACGTCACGATGGGAGTTTGTGAAGCCCGCGATGGCAGCGTCTACACGCTTGTGTTGCACCCATACTCGGTGCTGAAGCTGACGCCGAACGACTTGCCGAAATGACGAAGGGTTGGGGGGCAGACAAGCCTTGGTCATTGTCGTCTGACCGAAGCTCCCGTGGCTGATGTCAGCGTGGCGAGGTTGGCCTGGAATGCGTCGTCGCCGTTGCCTTGCCAGGCCAGCAGCTTTTTGTCGCGAGCGGTCACGACTCAGAACACCAGTTCGCCAGCCATCCAGGGCCGGATCGATTGCATAATTCAGTCTATGACCCAGTTGAAGCCCTGGAAGAACATCCAATCGACGACTCCGATCCCTTTTCGGTTCTCCGACTCAATCTCAACGATGAATTTCAACTTGCAGCGTTCCGGTTTCTGCGGCGCGAATGCGATCAACAATTGAGTCACGAGCCCCGTCCCTTCGACTCGCGACGCACGAGCAGAACCGGCTAAAAGCGACTTCATGTCTACGGCAAACGGCTTGGCCATCCAAGACAATTTCATGCTGACCAGCGCCGGCAACGACAGCACGACGAACAGGATCCAGCGTGTCGTCCGGTTCGGTAGCACTTCCAGCGGCCGTTCAATCGCGACCTTCGTTTTGAGCAGTGACTTTTAGTTCATTGATTTTGCAGTGTTTGACACCCTTAGGCTCGATGCTCGTCGGACGTCTTTTCAGCATGATGAACTTAAACAACAACGCGGAAGCCACCGACACACAGGCAAGGGTTCGAGGATTGCGGGACGGGTTACGGCTTTCTTGAGGAGGTTGGCTTCGCCACGAGAATCAAACCCTGCGCCACAAGAAACAGTACCAGCGGAGCGATCCAGGCAAGACGCAGGATTCGCATCAATGTGTCCCAGAACTCGCTCCGGTGCGCCGCCAGCGACGTGCGATGATCGGCGGCCTCGACGCCGAGATTCGTCAGGCGTTCGACGATCTTGTCGCGGCGACGTTGATCGAGTTCCGAATTCGGCGGATCGCTCGACGGTTCGAGATACGCAGACTTCGGTTCTTCCTTCAATCGCTCGGCCATCTGTTCGACCCGAGCTTCCGCTGCGGGTGTCAACACGGCCCCGTGCGATTCAAAGTCGGACTCTTTGAGCAACAATCCCGCCGCCTCCGCGTTGCGAACCGCTCGGTCACGAGATTCCAACAGCGCACCCAGGCCGAGCAGCGCCAGCATCAGGAGCAGTGTCAGCATCAGCATGCCGCAGCCGATGGCGGTCATCTGCGTCTTGAACTGCTGCCGCTCCGAAAGGGTCTCGAAGTGCAAGTCGATCGTGCGTCGCCGCCGCAGCGATCGTTTCGCGGCGTCCAGGACATCGAAGACTCGCACCGCATCCGACCAGTCAGGAGTGTTCGGCGCGTCCACCGCGACGAATGCGGCAATCACGGCTGCAGGCGATTTTAGATTGGCCGAGTGTTCGAGCGTGATCGGACCACGTTCTGTCTCGATGGTCAACCGCCAGGCCTCGGCCAAGCCACGACGTGCGGTCCAAGTGGCGTCAGGCAGACCGGATCCAGCCAGTGTCAGCGTCGCCTGCGAGTAACCTTGTTCAGACTGTCCCGAACGCTGCGCGGTGACTTGGTCGTAGCGTCCCCCCAGCCATTGCAGCAGGTCGATGTCCAAAAGGGATGCCGCGTTGATCTCGGCTTCGGTCAGTGACGATGTTGGCGAGGTCAACACTCGATCCACTTGCAGCCGACGAATCGCTCCCTGTTCGCCCTGCGTGAGCCGCATTGAGATCTCGACGAGTTCCGGAACAAAGCGATGCTCGAAAGCGGGCATGATTTTGACGCACGAGTCGTCGCGGATCAGTGACAGCTCGTAGGCCGCAGCTGCTCCGAAAGCAAGACGCGGCACGATCAGCAGCGGCGCGCCGGCCGAAGCCAAATGTTTGGCGGCGGTTTGCGTTTCATCACTCTCGCCCGCTACCAGCACGGCGTCCACGCTCTTGTCGATCAGCAGATCTTCCCATGGACATTGCGGAAACGAGGCGAACTCCGTGTGTGATCTGATCAAGCGTTCGGACAACGCTGATCGGACGAAGCGGTGTCCCGCCGCCAGCGCGGCTTTTATCAACGGAGCAGCGGCAGCATCGTCCCCCAAGAGTGCGAAATTCATGATGGGAGAGCGTAGCCGGAGCGAGGTGAGTCGTCAGCCCTCGCGCGAAGTGAGATGGGTAATCACGCATGAAGAAATACCCAATCACCAAAGGATGGCGAAGCCCGAATGACGAACTGGTTGTCAATGACCTTCATTGAATTTCGTCGATCCATTGTGCCGGTCGTCATTTGAAGTTCGTTCGTCATTGGGAATTTCGTCCTTTGTCATTGCACCTCGCCGACTTCCTCTTTGGCCCGTTGCGGGAGGCAGACTACAACTCCCGGCCATGCCAGCCGTCGTTCAACAAGTCGAGTCCGCAAGTTCTCGCCACGAGAGCAGTTTGCGGTACGTAGTCGAGTCGCTCACTGCTCTGGCATTGGCGGTGTTATTGGTGCGGACTTTTGCGGTCGAGGGCTACATCATCTCGACGGGTTCGATGGCACCGTTCTTGTTGGGCTTCCACAAGCAAGTCGTTTGCCCGAAATGCCGGCTACCCTTCTCGGTCGGCGTGCCTGTGGACGACAGCCAAGACACCAGTGGTCCGGTTGACTGTCCCAATTGTGGACAGCATCAAATCGATCTCGGCAAAGTCCCCCGAAACGAGGGGGACCAGTTGTTGGTTCAGAAGTTCGCGTATCTGCTCCGCCGCCCCAAACGCTGGGAAGTCGTCGTCTTTCAGAATCCTAGCCAGCCGACTCAGGCCTATGTGAAGCGTGTGATTGGATTGCCGGGCGAAAAGATTCAAATTCGCGACGGTGACGTCTGGATCGATGGCGAGCTGTCTCGAAAGAATCTGGCGGAGCAACGTAGCATGCGGCTGGCGATCTGCTCGTATCAACATCGGCCGGCCGGCGAAGTCGAATCCCGATGGAAGTTGTCGAACCGCTGGGTTAACCGGGGCAACATACTCGAATCCATCATCGGGCAAGCGTCGTCGCCCACTTTGGAGAGCGACGCCGATGACAGCGGCATCAATTGGGTGACTTACCGAGGCGAAGCCCCGAAACCGAACGACTCTCCGTCACCGGCCGGTGCAACGCAACTCTGGCCAACTGATGTCTATGCCTACAACGGTCTGACCGAGCCGACTCAGCGGCATCAAGTCCGCGACCTGATGCTGGCTATGCAGTTCGAATTGCAGAGCGGTCGCGGCGAGTTGGCTTGGTCGTTGAGCGACGGCGTGCAGACGTTCGAAGTTCGGCTCGTGGCCGGAGACCGCGAGCTGCGGCTGGTCGTGGACGGAGTGGAAGAATCGGCGGAGCGGGTGAAGCTCAGCGGCCCCTTATGGAAGAGGCCGCGATTGGTCGAAATGTCCTTGTTTGATCGGCAGTTGCTGTTCGCGCTCGACGGCGAGGTGATTTTTCAACGGCCACTCGAGCCACGGACCTTGCCCGTCAAGAATCGTGGCGGTTCGGCGAAGGACTGGGCCAGCAGCGAGCCGGCGAAGTTCGGAGCACACAGTCTGCACGTCTCGATCAGCGATCTGACGCTGTATCGGGATGTGTATTACACCCGAGGCGATCAACGGCACGGCATCACCGAGCCATACCAGCTGGGAACGGACGAGTACTTTTTTTTGGGAGACAACAGCCCGGTGTCGCTCGACAGCCGCAGTTGGGTGGATGCGGTCGTCCGCGACAACATGTTGATTGGCAAGCCGTTTCTGGTGCATCTGCCGTCGCGACCGGGGCGAATCAAAATCGGCTCGGCCGAGTGGCATATCCGCGTTCCCGACTGGGGTCGCATCCGATATATTCGCTGACCTGCAATGATACGTTTCTTTTCTTGAAGCCAGACACTCCACGCATGACCGCACCGAAAAATACCACAGCGGCTCCCCCACTGAATCTCAAGTCTGGGTCTCCCGATCCTGCACAAAAACAAAAGCCCGTCAAACAGGAAAGCATGCGAGAGACGATCGAGTCCGTCGCGGTTGCATTTCTGTTGGCCTTCTTGTTTCGAGCCTTCGAGGCCGAGGCGTTCGTGATCCCGACCGGCTCGATGGCTCCGACTTTGTACGGCCGCCACAAAGAGTCAACCTGCACGCAGTGCGGGCATCTCATCACGATTGGAGCCAGCGAGGAATTGGATCGCGACGGCGTGTATCTGACAGGCCGTTTAGAAAGCTCGCTGTGTCCCAATTGCCGTGCTCCGAACTCGATCAAGAACGCTCCGGTGTTTCGTGGCGACCGCATCCTGGTCAACAAGTTTCCGTACGAATTGAAGGATCCGCGGCGCTGGGACGTCGTGGTCTTCAAATACCCCGAAGAACCGAAGACGAACTACATCAAACGGCTGGTGGGTCTGCCCAATGAGACGCTGATCATTCGCCAAGGCGACCTTTTTCGACAGGAACCGGGAGGCGGCGAGATCAAGATCCTTCGCAAGGCTGATCCGAAGAAACAGCGCGAGCTGCAAATTCTGGTTCACGACAATGACTTCCCCGAAAAGCCGCTGATCGAGCAAGGCTGGCCGACTCGCTGGGCGGCGGTCACGCGAAACGATGAAGACCGGTTAGATCTCGAAGCGGCAGCGACCGGTGCAGTCGCGTCGGCGATTGAGGTCGCAGGTTGGCGGGAGAGCGTTGTCGGCTGGCAATCGCACGCCGAGAAACATTCGTTCGAGTTGACCGACGCAGATTCAAAGAGCCGACAGCCGCACTGGCTGCGGTATCGGCATTTCGTTCCAACCCCGGATGTCTGGCGGGCGGCACTCAAAAACGAGGAAGGGGATCGGCTTAATAATTTTGGCAGCAATGGGGCCGCTGCTTTGAAATCGCCGAAACCGCAACTGATCACCGATTTTTGCGGCTACAACGCATTTTCGTCCGCACAGGATTTTGATCTCGACAGTTATTTCTGGGTCGGCGACCTGACTATCGGCTGCAACGTGAAGATCGACAAGCTGGCGGAGTCTGCGGAATTGCTGCTCGAACTCAACGAAGGGGTGCATCGTTATCGCGTTCGCGTCAACCCGAACACCGGTGAAGCTCAATTGTCGCGAGTCGTCTGGCTAAGCCGCAGTGACGAGGAAGAAGAAACGTTTGCCAAGGCAACAACCCCGTTGCACGGTGTCGGAAACCATCGCGTCGAATTCGCCAATGTTGATCAGCGTTTGTGTTTGTGGGTCGATGGTCGTCTGATCGACTTTGGTTCCAGGGGGGGGGAATACCCGCTTTCGGAAATCGAGAACCTCGGTCCGCAGGACGAAGATTTGACGCCGGTCGGCATCGCGTCGCGGGGCATGAATGTCGAAGTCTCACATCTGCAAATTTACCGAGATATCTACTATCAAAGCACTCACGAACAACAAACGCAGGATTTTGCGCCATTGAGTTCCCATTTCGAAGAGTGGTCCCCCTGTTCGTCGCATCGGCATCTGCGACAGTTGCTGAGCCAGCCGGCCGCGTGGTGGGAGTCGTATCAAGCGTGCAGCCACGAAGCGCGATTCGAACTCGGCTCAGATGAATTCATGATGCTCGGCGACAACAGCCCCAAGAGCAAAGACAGCCGGCTGTGGGAAAACGATCGCCGAGCACAGCATCGCCACGCCGTCCCACGATCAGCGTTGGTCGGCCGAGCGTTCTACATTTACTGGCCGCACGGGCAGCCCTTTCTGAACGGCGGCGAAGGCTTTCCCGTCTGGAATCACAAGAAGATCGAACCCAAACGAATGCCCGATGGCTCGGTGATCCTGGAGGAGATCAAGACGGACTATCCCGATGTCCGTTTTCCGTTCTATCCCAACCTCGGCCGAATGCACCGCATTCGCTGATCGACTGGAAATCGCAACGTCAAGGAGGACGTGATGCCTTTGCTGGAATGCCACGGACTGGTGAAAGATTATCCCGGAAAGCGCGCGGTCGATGGCGTGGACTTCAGCGTCGAACGTGGCGAGATCGTCGGATTGCTCGGCCCCAACGGGGCAGGCAAGACGACTTCGTTCCGGATGTCGTGTGGAATGATCGCGCCGACCGAAGGGCACGTCTTCCTGAACGGAGTCGAGGTCACAGGCTGGCCGATGTACAAGCGGGCTCAGGCCGGCATGGGCTATTTACCGCAAGACGAGAGCATCTTCATCAAGCTGACCGTCGAGCAAAACATCTTGGCAGTGCTCGAATTTCTGCCGATGACTCGCGACGAACGGCAGGCCAAGATCGATCAGTTACTGGGAGAATTTGGGCTTACCGAAAAGCGGCGTCAGATCGCTTCGACATTGTCGGGCGGTGAGCGTCGCCGACTGGAAATCGCTCGCTGTCTGGCAACCGATCCAGTTTTGATTCTGCTCGACGAGCCATTCACTGGAATCGACCCGGTCACCATTCACAGCATTCAGGACATCATCGCCGGCCTGTGCAAAAAAGGGATCGGTATCCTGCTGACCGATCACCGTGAACGGGAAACGCTGACAATTACCGACCGTAACTACGTCATTTCCGACGGCAAAGTGATTGCCACGGGCAACGCCAAATCGGTGCTCGCCAATCCGGAAGCGCGGCGGCTGTATTTTGGCGAACGCTTCGACGCTACCTCGATCATCCGAGGCAAGGAAGACTTCGATTCGGGACTTGATGTGGCGGCGTGAGATTTCCAGCGTCCTTGCACACCGCGCAGTCCGCCTCCACAATTCGCCGCTTTCGCGAGACTCATCAAGGAGGTTGATCGTGAGTTTGTTGCTGTTGGCTGACGCGACTTTAACGGTCGAGATCGCGACGAAGCACTCCGCCGCGCCGCCGGATTACTGGTCGCTGCTCTTTGTGTTTGCGATGGCGACGCTGATCGGTTTGGGGGTTATCGTTCGCGTCTCACGGCTGCTGCACACGCCGTTGATGTCGCTGACGAACGCGATTTCAGCCATCGCGGTCGTTGGCTCGATCATCGTCACAGGACGAGAAGACTACCCGCTCGGCATTCGCATCTTGGGGTTCGTCGCGCTGTTCGCGTCGATGACCAATGTCGTGAGCGGATTCCTCATCACAGACCGAATGCTGAAAATGTTCAAGCAGCCGGGAAGCAGTGGGGAGACCAAGCCATGACTCCCGAACAGATCGAAGCATTGAGCCACGCGGTTCAGCAATTGGCGTATCTGGTCGCGACGGTGTTGTTCGTGTTCTCGCTGCACGGGATGAATGATCCAAGGACCGCGCGGAAGGGAGTGCGAGCTGGCATCTTTGCGATGGCGTTGGCGATCGGAGCGACGTGGTTCGATCCGAAGATCGTGCATCACGGCTGGATTCTGGCAGCGATCGCGGCTGGATTCGTCGTCGGAATTCCACTTTCAAAAGTGCCGCTGACCGCCGTTCCGCAGCGGACGGCGATCTCGCACGCCTTCGGTGGGCTCGCGGCGGGATTGGTCGGCACCGCCAAGTTCATCCTGTGGTCCCTCTACGAGCCGGAAGAACTGACGCATTTCCGAATGGCCGCGATCGTCGCCGAAGTGCTGCTTGGATTCTTGACGGTCACCGGCAGCTTGCTGGCCGCTGGAAAACTGCAGGAGGTCCAATGGATTCCGCAGCGGCCAGTCACGTATCCGTTTCAAAACGTGATCAACATCGGCCTGCTCGGTTTGGCCGTGCTGTTTGGAGCGTTGCTGATCTGGCAGCCAGGCGGGAGCGCTGCGGGATTTCTGTTCGCCGGAGTGATCCTGTTGTCGCTGGCGTTCGGCGTGCTGCTGATCATCCCCATCGGCGGGGCGGACATGCCGACGGTGATTTCGATTTTGAATTCGTACGCCGGCCTCTCGGCAGTCGCGATGGGTTTTGTACTCGACAACAAATTGCTGATCACGGCCGGCGCACTCGACGGAGCCAGCGGTTTGATCTTGTCGATCATGATGTGCCGCGCGATGAACCGCTCGTTCACCAACGTACTTTTTGGAGCGTTCGGACAAGTGCAGGCGGTCGCGATCGATTCGCAGCAGCGCCAATACAAATCCGAGACGATCGAAGGGGCCGCCCAAGTGCTCGAGCAAGCCAGTCTGGTCGTGATCATTCCCGGTTACGGGCTGGCGGTTGCACAGGCTCAGCATCGGGTGCGCGAGTTGTACGACCAACTGACTAAAGCCGGGATCACGGTCAAGTTTGCGATTCACCCGGTCGCTGGCCGGATGCCCGGCCACATGAACGTGCTGCTGGCCGAGGCCGAAATCCCGTACAGCGACCTGATCGAGATGGATGAAATCAATTCCGACATGCCGCAATGCGACGTCGCTCTGGTGATCGGAGCCAACGACGTCGTCAATCCGGCCGCGCGGTCCGTGAAATCCTCGCCGATCTATGGGATGCCGATCATCGACGCCGACAAGGCCAAGACCGTGTTCGCCATCAAACGCAGCAAGAACCCCGGTTTCGCGGGAATCGACAACGAACTTTATTTCTCGGACCGCACGTTCATGCTCTTCGGCGACGCGAAGGCCGTCGTTGGCGATCTGGCCAAACAGCTCGCCGGCGGCGGTGGACATTGATCGGGTGAACGTCGCTGCTTGGCTCGGGTCAAACCGCTTTCAGGATCGTCAGCAATTCGTCGCTGAGCGTGAAGGCTTCGTTGATCTCCGCCGGTGGGTCGAGAATGGAGTCGAGGCCTTGGTTGCCCGCAACCGTGTCGGTGCCCCCTTGAACATCGACGAGATCTTCGCCGTCGCCGCTGGTACCGCCGTCGATCGAGTCCTTTCCGTCGCCACCGCTGAACGTGTCAAAGCCTCCTTGGCCGAGAATCGAGTCATCGCCGTCTCCGCCGAACAGACTGTCCGCGAAATCGGGACTAGCAGTCAGCGAGTCGTCTCAATTGCCGGCATCAACCACGATGCTGGTCAGAGCGGCGTAGTCCGCAGCCAGCACGCTCCCCAAGTTGATGGCGTTTACATCGTCGTCGCCGGTGATCACGATCGACTGAATCACGCTGGCGTTGACCGCCCCTAGGAAGGGTGTCCGTGTGAGCATTCCGCCGGTCGGTCCGGTCGACACGACGACTTGCCCCACGCTCGTGCTGATGGTGGGCGCATAACCACTACTCAACGAAATATTCAGCTCGGTGCCGCCAATGAGCAGCACGTTCGCTGCGGAGAGCGCGGCATTCCAAATTCTCAGAGGCTTGGGACGGTACGCAATTTCGAGTGGTCTGTGACCCGCGACGCAGGCGCTGCCAACTTTTCCACGATGATGTAATGCGCACGACCGACTCCCCCCTGAGTGCGGTCTGATTTCACTGATTTGGCTCGTCTTAGCTGTGGTTCAGGTCATCACCGACCTGCCGGCGACAACGATCGAGGCGCAAGACAAAGTCCTTCCGGTTGTGCTGTCAGCGCTGGCCTTCGTCACACGCGACAAAACCGTGCCACGTCGTTAGCTCAAGCATGTTGTGCAAATCAGGCACGACTAGTGCGGTTGGCAGGATCGTCAAGGTCGGTGGGATGACGCGCTGGTTCACAGTTCCCTTTCAAATCTCCAATGAACAATTGCTGTTGTGTCAATTTGTGCTGGAGGAACCTACTGAGTCTTAATGGTTCGCTGCCGTCTCTGTTGATCGGAATGAGATGGCAACAAAGCAGAGCACCTGTCTCATGCGATCTTCTTTGTGCCTTCGTGCCAATCTGGTCACCGCTGCTGTCGATTCCACTTTCACGCAGCGTCAAGTAATAGAGTCAGCGCTTTGGACAACACAAACTTCTCGTTGATCTCATCTACGGGATCAAAGATCACGTCGAGTCCTTGATTGCCGGCGATCGTGTCTGTGCCCCCTTGACCTTTGATGGAATCATCACCGTCACCGCCGAGGATTACATCGTTGCCAGAGCCACCCAGGAGGGTGTCATTGCCGTCACCGCCGGTGATGGTGTCGTTGCCGTTGCCTGCGTTGATCAGGTCGTGGCCATCACCGCCGTTAAGCAGATCGATGCCGTCACTGGCAAGAATCGTGTCGTTGCCGTCACCGCCGTTGACCGTGTTGTTGCCGTCGCCGGCATCGATGGCGTCGTTGCCGTGATCGCCGCGGATCAAGTCGTCGCCGGCATTACCACCGATCGAGTCGTCGTTGCGACCACCATCGAGCGTGTCATTACCCGCCCCGCCGGTGAGCGTGTCTTTGCCAAAGTCGCCGAGGAGCAAATCGTCGCCCGCCATACCATCGAGATTGTCGTTGCCGGCTCCGCCATCGAGCGTGTCGTCACCGTCGGCTCCCTCGAGGTTGTCGTTGCCGTTGCCGCCGAGAATGCTGTCGTTCCCCGCGTCGCCGTTGGCAGTGTCGTCGCCATCACCGCTGTCGATCGAGTCATTCCCCAGACCGCCCCCGATCTGATCGCTATCGGCTCCGCCGCGAATTGTGTCGTTCCCCGCATCGCCGTTGGCCACGTCGTTCCCCGCGCCGCCGTCCAGGGTGTCGTTGCCGTTCGAGCCAAGCAGCGTGTCATTGCCGTTGTCGCCGTTCAGCGACAGTCGCACGAGTCCGATTTCCGCTCCCGCCGCGGTCAGAAGGTCATTGCCGTCGCCGCCGCGGACTGCCAATTGCAGGAACCCGACGGTGTTGACATTGCCAACCGTGATTGTGTCGTCGCCTCCCAAGCCGTCGATGATCACGTTCTGCAAACGCCCGGTGACGATCAGTGTGCTCACGCCCGCCGTAACCGTCAGCGCGCTGCCGGTGGCTCCAACGACTATTGTGTCGGCTGAAGCCGTGCCGTTCACTTGCGCGGTGTCGAGCCCTTCGCCGCCGTCGATCGTCTCGAATCCGCTGCTGTTTAGATTGAAGTTGAACGTGTCGTCTCCATCGCCACCGAAAACCGTATCGCTGCTCCCTTGTCCGTCGAGCGTGTCGTTGCCCGCCTGGCCATCGAGCGTGTCCTGCCCCGCACCGCCGAGGATCGAATCGTCTCCTGCATCGCCGAGCAGCGAGTCATTGCCCGCCTGGCCACTGATCGTGTCGTTGCCGCTCGCTCCGATGATCGTGTCGTCCCCCTCGCCACCGGTCATCACGTCACCCGCAAGATCGACTCCAACTGGCTCCGGTGTCGGATTCATAGGCACCGTACCGAAGAATGCGACCTGCCAGGAATTGAACGTACCCACATTTCCAATCGCACGGTCGCGCACTTGCAGTGTCCATGTACCAACGCTTGATTCATCCCAGTTATGAACTGTGGTCATCACCCAGTTGTTGAAGTTGTTTCCTGAATCATCGTGACGCTCCGCCAAGACAGACTGTGTTCCGGAAGGCGACGTGAGGATGATTTCCAAGTCACCGCGGAACGAGTGAGTCGCGTTAAATGTGACTTCGACATGTTCGATGTTGATGTCCTGAGCGACGTTGATTGTCGAGGTCACACCCACCAGACTGTTATCGGGAATCGCCGCGCCAACATTGATAACTGGCTCGGCGATGGAGACTTCTGGGCCAACGCTCACCCAAGTCAGCGCAGTGCTGACGGCTGCATTCGCATCAATCGCGCCGAAGCCATACTTGTGGTTCACTAAATGTCCGGCACCGTTAGTTGTCCAGTCCGAATCCGTCGGATCATTCTGGCGAGACGAATTCACCAGGATGTGCTGCACGTCGCGGTAGTTGAGATTAGGGTTCGCCTCCAACATCAAGGCGACCACTCCAGAGACCAGTGGAGCCGCCGAAGAAGTACCACCGAAGTCGTTTCGATAGTCGCCGGGAGCAGACCCCTGATTCCCGGACAAATCGGTCGTGGTAATCCCTGTTGTGTTGCCATTCGAATACGCGGCGACAAGGATCGGCGCTCCCGGTTCACTGTAAAAGGACTGTCTTCCTCGATCATCAATGGCGGACACGGCCAGCGTGAATCGTGAGTTGGCATAGCCGTCGTAGTTGACATTATCGTTAGCCAACAGCCCGTTGCCCGCCGACCAAATGTAGATGTTGCCCAACCCGCCGCGGCCGGTCGTCACACCGTTCTGAAGAGCAGCTAAGGTCAGCGGGCCAGGACCGACCAAATCTGCCCCGGTGTCAGCCGGACCCCAACTGTTGTTGTAGATGTCGATGCCTTGCGTCATGAAGCCCAGAGCATTGGCCTCGTCGAGATCGGTCGTCGGAGCGGCAATCAGCCGCAGCCCAGCTAATGAGGCACTCGGTGCCGCACCAGAAACACCCAAGCCGTTAAATCCCACCCCCGCAGCGACTCCGGCCACCGCAGTGCCGTGGTCGTCGAAGCTCGTCGTCGGAGTCGGATTGGGATCGTTCGAGTTGAAGTCGAAGCTCAGCGAGGCCACGTAGTTCGCAACCAAGTCGGGATGCGTGTGTTCCAATCCGTCATCGATGATGCCGATCACAACACCGGTGCCGAGATAAGTGTCCCAGACGGGAGTGACATTCGCATCAGCTCCGACCGTGCCACCGGTTTGTCCCACGTTCAGCAAGTGCCATTCATTCGAGAACAGCGGGTCGTTGGGGATCGCCCGTTTCGACTGTTGTCGTGCAACGAGCGGATAGGACAAAACAACGTCTGAGCGGAGATCCAATTTACGCTTCAACTCAAGGGAATCGCTGGCATTGGCCAATGTCAACACATATGTGTCTGCAGCATGTCCGGTCGCTACGAGCGGTAAAACCCCTAGCGATACGGCCAACTGCGCCGGTGAACTTCCAGGTTTTAGAGAGACGATCCACTGCGTCGAATTTGCGGGTGTATCGCCAGTTGTCAGATCGACTGAATTCACTCCGAGCGCAGGCAATTGTCCGGCCGCTTGCAACGTGGGATGTTTGACCACCGCCGATGGCGGCAACACATGTTGAACGGGTCGAGTCACGATCAGATCGTTCCTTCCAC
>Ga0194120_10004747_pt1 | contig 20622 bp, 19 predicted proteins | sample TA2MahCa65mmetaG_FD_148642 | JGI IMG/M metagenome (GOLD analysis project Ga0194120, IMG submission 148642) | Freshwater microbial communities from Lake Tanganyika, Tanzania - TA2015019 Mahale Deep Cast 65m | ecosystem: Environmental > Aquatic > Freshwater > Lake | place: Tanzania: Lake... | reverse complement strand
GATGACGGTTGACCGGTCGTGGCTCGGGTCGACAGCGAGGCGCACGGTCTCGCCCTGCTCGACGCCCGCGCGCGGCGGGGGGCGGATCACGGTGTTCGACTCGCCGAACGGGTTCTCGCCGAGGCGCGCCGCCTCCGCCGCGAGCACGGCGGGGCTCTTGATGAGCGTTGACTCCTCGGCCAGTGGCCCGGGCACCCCGGGCCGGCGGGGGAAGGGGATCACCGCGCCCTGGCCGCCGGCCACCACCAGGGGCTTCTGGCCGCTCGCCGAGGAGGACTCGTCGAGTTCGAGCTCGAGGTCGTCGGGCTCGAGCGGGCGGGTGGGCAGGTCGCCCACCGCCGACTTGCGATCGGGCCCGCTCGCCTCGGGGAAGAGGCCGCGAACAAAGGCGGCGAGGGTCGAGGCGGAGAAGATGAAGCCCGCGTCGTGAAAGAAGCGGTCGAGCGATTCCTTGAAGGCGGTGGCCGTGGGGATCCGCTCCCGGGGGTCGACGCGGAGTGCGGCCTCCAGCACCTGGTCGAGCGCGTAGGGCACGTCGGGGTTGACCTCGCTCGCGGGGACGAACTGGCCCCGCCGGATGGCGTCGAGCGTGGCCAGCTCGCCCTCGCGCCGGAAGGGGTGAACGCCCGTGAGGACCTCGTAGAACAGCACGCCCGCCGAGAAAAGGTCGGAGCGCTGGTCGATGGGTTGCCCCGCGGCCTGCTCGGGGCTCATGTAGTCGAAGCGCCCCTTCACCACGCCCGACATCGTCTCCAGCGCCTTGATCGAGGCCTTGGCAATCCCAAAGTCGGTGATCTTCACCTCGCCGGCGAAGCTCACCAGGACGTTGCCGGGAGCGATGTCACGGTGGACGATGTTCAGCGGGACCGGCTTGCCGCCTCGCATGACCTGGCGGTTGTGGGCGTACTCGAGGCCCTTGAGCGCCTCGATCAGCACGAAGACCGCGTGGGGCACGGGCAGCGTGATGCCCTTCTGCTTGCAGCGGTCCATCAGCATTCGTAGGTCACGACCGTTGACATACTCCATCGCGATGTAGAACTGGCCCTCGATGCTGCCGAGATCGAGGATCTGGACGATGTTGGCGTGGGACAACAGGCCCGCGATCTTGGCCTCGTCCACCATCATGTCGACGAGGTCCTGGTTGCCCCCGAGGTGGGGCAGGATGCGCTTGATGGCGAAGGCGCGCTGGAAGCCCCCGATGCCGTCGAGGCGCGCCTTGTAGATCTCCGCCATCCCGCCCGCCGAGATGCGCTCGAGGATCTGGTACTTGCCGAAGCGGCGCGGCTCGGCTTCCGGTGACGCCATCGGGGTCAACCTAACGCGCGCGCACTGGCCGATCGCGGGGGGGCCGATCGGGCCGCAGTGCAAGATCGCACGTGGAGGGGTTGCAAAATATTTCCAGTTGAGTAGAGTCGCGGCGCTTTCGGGGCGGCTCCGCGTAGAGCGTCCCTCCGAACCAGCCAGGACTTGGCTTCCGCCGGGTTCAATCGGGGTGCGAATCCCCGCAAAGGTTCAAAAGACTATGCTCAGCATTCTCATCACCCTCGCCGGCTGCAGCCCCGAGCCCGCCTCCATCAAGTTCGACGGCGAGCAGACCGTCACCGTCAACACCCTCGACGCTGCGGCCATGAACAAGGCCACCGTCCTCGACAAGGAGGGCAAGGCCCTCGATCCGCAGCCGAAGCTGGCCTGCTCGGTCAACCCCGCCTCCGTCGCCAAGCTCGACGGCGAGAAGGTTGCCCCGGTCGCCAACGGCGAAGCCACCGTCGAGTGCAAGGTCGGCGAGGTCAAGGGCTCCTACAAGTTCGTCGTCGCCCTCCCCGACAAGGTGGAAGTGGCCGGCTACGACGCCACCCAGGCCTGGGCCGTCGGCGCATCCACCCAGCTCACCGCGACCGTGAAGGCCGGCGACGCCCCCGTGGCGGGCCAGACCGTCACCTGGTCGAGCTCCGACGCCAACATCGCCGAGGTCGACGCCAACGGCAACGTGCTCGGCAAGGCCGAGGGCAAGGCCACCGTCACCGCCACCTCCGGCACCCTGACCGCCTCGGTCGAGGTGACGATCGGCGGCGCCATGGCCACCACCGACGCGGCCGCCCCGGCGCCCCAGTAGTCACGCCGAGGGGGGTCTCGCGGCCCCCCTCGACCAGCGGGCCCAGCGCGCGCGAGCGTGCTGGGCTCCGTCGTTTTTGCCTGCTGGCTAGATTCCCTCGAAGTAGCTCGCCTTGAACTTCAGTTCCTGGAGGGCGAGGTCGTTGGTGGCAGAGGGGTACACGTCGACCACGGTGATGACCACGTCGTCGATGCTCGAGCCCACGTAGCCGTTGAAGGGCTTGAGGCTCACCCACTGGACGTCGGGCTTGTCGGCCAGCGTGGCCTCCACGACCATGTTGCCGGCGGTGAGCTTCACCGTCTTGGCGCGGCCGTGGCCCTTGTCGCCCACGAAGCCCACCGAGGAGATGGCGAAGCCGCCGGGGGTGACGGTGAACTCGGCCCCGGCGGCGCCAGTCCACAGTGTCTTGGCGTTGTTGTCGACGAGGGCGTCGATCCCGGCGGGGGCGACGATCTTCGGGGCAGCGTCGAATTCCTTGAGGTACACGCTGGCCTCGGACACGCCGAGGTTGGGGAAGTCGTCGCCCTCGTAGATGTCGACCACGGAGATGCGCACCTTGCCGCCGAAGAAGCTGTCCTCGCCCACCTTCACGTCGGGGATGTCGAGCACCTGCCAGCCCCGCTGGTCGGCCACGTCGAGATTGGCCGTGCCCACCTGCGTGGGCGTCTGGTCGTTGTCCAGCGTGTACACGTCGACCCGCACCTGCTTGATTCGGGGGTGGTCCTTGAAGCTCTCCTCGTCCTTGTCCCAGCCGGCGACGAGCCCGATCTTGTCGATCTCGCCCTTCGGCACGTCGATCTCGATCCACTCGCCGCGGTTGGCCGTCTCGCCGGGCAGCATCCACGCCGTCTCCAACTTCCCGTCGATGGCCGATCCGGCGTTCCAGTAGTTCGCGCCCTGCTTGCTCTCCTTCTGGAAGGAGGAGGCCTTCGCACCGGCGTGCGCAGGCGAGGTGACGAGGGCAACGGCAAGCAAGAACATCGGGACTCCAGGGGGCGCGGGAGGGTATCACACCCCGCGCCGCCGGAGATTCCCCATCCCGCGATTCGGCGCGGGCGCTACTCGACCGTCGCGAGCTGGATGTGCATGTCGGCGTGCGAGGAGGAGCCGGTCGCCAGTCGACCGGAGCTGTCCGTCCCGCCCGCGCCCACCGCGTCGCTCTCCTCGTTGAGCGTGCCATCGCCGTCGTCGTCGAGGTAGGCCCAGAGGTAGACGATGGTGTTTGCCGGCGCGATGAGCGAGTAGTCCAGCGACGTCGCGGTGAAGTCGGCGCCGGAGTACACGTCCCAGTCGTACGCGTTGTTGACGAGGTCGGTGGCGGTGATGTCCGTGTCGGGGCGGTACTTCAAGGCCGCCACGAAGACGGTCGCGCCGGCGCCGAGGCTGTCGAAGCCGGGGTCGTAGCCGATGTCGCCCGAGATGAACACGAAGGGCAGCGCGGCCGCCGAGCCGGAGCTGCCGTCGGGGATCATCAGCGTGTACCCGGGCATGTCCTCGCTGCCCACGGTGATGGGGTTGGCGAGGCTGCCGGTCTCGTCGACGTAGCTGCCCCACTCGTCGGCGGGGTCGATGAGGCCGTTGAAGTTCGCGTCCCAGGCGCCCATGAGCTTCGCGCTGCCGAAGTTGGGCGTGACCTTGAGCGAGTAGCTGCCCTCGGCGCCGTCGTCGGTCTTGGTCGGGGTGAAGGACGAGGCGTAGTAGGGGACAGTCCCAGCGGAGTCGTAGAGGATCGCCACGCAGGAGCCGCCGGCGTACTCCTTGGTGATGAGCGCGTCGCCGCTGATGGTGACGTAGGGCGAGTCGCTGCCGTCGCCGCCGCCGCCGCCGCCGATCCCGTCGGGACCTCCCCCGCCGCCACTGCCACTCGAGAACTCGTAGTAGGGCGCGGGGATGGTGATGTCGACGTCGGTGACCTCCACCCCGGCCACGACCGGCACCTCGTCGGGCCAGATGCCGATGGGCTCGTTGGGTGCGAGGATGCCGTCGCCCCAGTAGTCGAGGATGGCGTATACGCGAATGGTCGCGGCGATCGCCGGGTCGATCTGCATCGAGTAGGTGTTGCCCTCGGGGTCGGGCGAGCGCACCACGTACTGGTCGTGGAAGGTCATCAGCTGAGTCTCGTCGTCGAGCGTGTAGGCCGCGACGAAGATCGAGCCGAAGGGGAAGTCGTCGCCGTAGGCCTCCTCCCAGTCCATCCAGTAGAGATCGCCGTTCTCGTCGGTGGTGTAGAGTTCCACCTGCACCACGCCGCTCACCTCGCCGAGGTTCGAGGCGTCGCCCGAGTCGTTGGTATCGCCGGGGATCTCCTCGAGGCCGGCAGTGTCGCCGGACGGATCCTCGCCCTCCTTCAGGCCGTCGTCGACGGTGGCGGCCACCTCGCAGCCGGTGGCGGCGAGCAGGGAGAAGAAAGCAACACTGGTGACCGTGCGCATGGAGAGCCCTCGTGTACCCTTGGAATGGTACCGCGAGGGGGCAGCAAGATGCAAGCGCCCCGTGTCTGCGGGGGAGGTTGTGCCTGGATCAGCGTTGATCGACGATCACGAACTCGACGCGTCGGTTCTTTGCCCGATTGGCCTCGGAGTCGTTGGCCACCAGTGGCATGCTCTCGCCGAAACCGGCCGACTGCAGGCGCGACGGGTCGACACCGCGGCTGACCAGGTAGTCGAGCACCGCCTTGGCGCGGCCCTGCGACAGCTTGAAGTTCTGCATGTCGCCGCCCACGTCGTCGGTGTGGCCCTCGATGCGGATCTTCAAGATCTGCGGGTTCTCGTTGACGACCTTGGCGATCTCGTCGACCAGGTCGTAGCTGCGCTCCTGGATCGAGGTCTTGTTGGTGTCGAAGTAGATCACGTCGTTGATGCGGATGAAGTTCTTCTCCACGACCACGCGCGAGTTCTCCTCGGGACAGCCGTCCTCGTCGCGATCGCCATCGAAGTCCTCGGCGTCGTAGGGGCAGCGGTCGAGATCGTCGCCCATGCCGTCGCCATCGGTGTCGCGATTGGGGCAGCCTGCGAGCTCGGCGGGGCCAGCCTCGTTGGGGCACTGGTCGTCCGCGTCGGCCACGCCGTCCTTGTCGTTGTCGGCCTCGGGGCAGCCGTCGTTGTCGAGGTAGCCGTCGTCGTCCTCCGGGTCGTTCGGGCACTTGTCGACCTGGTCTTCGCGGCCGTCGGCATCGTTGTCGAGCTCGGGGCAACCGTCCTTGTCCTGGTAGCCGTCCATGTCCTCGGCGTCCCTGGGACACTTGTCGTCGCCGTCGCGGATGTTGTCGCGGTCGGTGTCGCGGTTGGCCGGGTCGAGCGAGGGGGCGATGCCGACGCCGGCGTACACGCGGAAGTCGGGCGCGCCCACGCCGCCGCCGAGACCGGTGCCGCCGCCGGCGCTGATCGCCACGAAGTCGCCGGCGAAGAGCTTCGCGCCGAGCAGGAGCTCGGCCGCGTTCTGGGAGGCCTTGGCGCCGACGCTGTTGCCGTGCAGTTCGAGCGTGATCTCGGTGGGTTGCGCGAGGTGCCAGCCCGCCGCCACGCCGTAGAGGAAGGCGTTGCCGATGCTGGTGTCCTTGATCCGCGCCCGCTCTCGGATGAGCAGGCCGCCGCTGGCGGCAGCGCGGAACTTGTAGGCCCGCGTGTGGATCTGCCCGTCGGACCACTCGAAGGTGGCCTGCGGTGCCACCGAGACCGCGCCCTCGCCGAGCATCGCCTCGGCATTGCCCGTGGGCAGGCCGACCGGGACCGACACGGCGAGCCCCACCGGCAGGTAGTCGCGGTCGATGATCTCGGCCCGCGGGGTGACCACGAGGTCGCCGGCGCCGGCCGGGGCCACCTTGTCGACGCTGGTGGCGCCGAGGCTGGGCACGGCGAAGCCGTCCTGCGCCACGACGAAGGGCATGTCGACGGTGAGGCTCCCGAACCGAGTGATGCCCACGCCCACCTGCGCGTGCAGGCTGGCGCGCGAGTTCACGAGGCCGTCGCTGTCGGTGCCGTCGGGCGACACGCGCTCGCCGTTGGCATCGACCATCACCACGGGGTCGTCGGAGAAGTCGAACCAGACGCCGCCGCCAAGCTGCAGGTGCTGCAGCGTGGCGCCACCGGGGACGGCGCTGTAGCCGTAGAAGTCGGCGTGGGGCTTGAAGAGTTCGAAGTCGACGCCAGAGTCGCCTTCGGCGGCGAGTGCGCGAGCAGCGAGGAGCAGGAACAACATGGTTTAGACGCCTCCCTTCGTGGCGCGGCGACGCATGGCAACCAGGCCGGCGGCGGCAGCGAAGAGGCTCGCGCCCCCGTCGATCACCCCGCAGAGGCCACCGCCCTTGACGGTGGCCGCGTCGACCACCCGGTCGCAGTCGGGCGCGTTGTCGATCCAGCCGTCGCAGTCGTTGTCGACGAGGTCGAAGCAGGCCTCGGTGGCCCCGGGGAACACGGCGGCGCTCAGGACGATCTGCGCGTCGGAGTAGCCCTCGGGATCCTCGGGACCGAGGTCCATGCAGTCGCCGTCCTGGGCGGTGAAGCCGTCGCCATCCTTGTCGGGGATGTCGATCACCCCGTCGCAGTCGTCGTCGATGCCGTTGCCGTTGTCTTCCGGGGCGCCGGGGTGCACGTCGGCGTTGGCGTCGTCGCAGTCGAAGCCGTCGCAACCGGGGCCGTAGTCGGCGCTGGCCTCGTAGCCGTCGCCGTCGACGTCGCAGTACTCGAAACCGTCACAGTCCTGGTCGATGCCATCGTAAGGCACTTCGGGCCTGTCGGGCGACTCGTAAAGGCCGCCGTCTTCCGGGTCGTCGTTGCAGTCGTAGCAGTCGATGTCCTCGTCGTCGATGTCGCCGTCGCCGTCGCTGTCGCAGGCCTCGGGACAGTCCTCGGTCCAGCCGTCGCCGTCGTCGTCGACGTCGTCGACGCAGCCGTCGCAGTCGTCGTCCTCGCCGTCGTACGTCTCGATCGCGCCCGGGTAGGTGTTGATGTCGTCGTCGTCGCAGTCGCCGGCCACCTCGGTCCAGCCGTCGCCGTCGTCGTCGGTCGCGCCATCGTCGCGCACGCCGTCGCAGTCGGCGTCGTCGTTGGCCTCGCCGTGGGGCTCTTCCAGGCCGTCTATGGCGTCGGGGTGAACCGTCACGTCTTCATCGTTGCAGTCGCCCTCGAACTCGGCGTAGCCGTCGCCGTCGTTGTCGACGTTCGGCTCCTCGCCGCAGTACTCGTTCTCCTCGCCCGGCGAGCCGTACATGCCGGAAGCCATGAAGACTTGCGACGGGCACCAGTTCCCCGGCAGGTCGTTGGCCCACTCGTTCATGCTCGCATTCGGCGCGCAGGCCAGGGCGTTGTCGGGCGTGAAGCTCCAGGAGCTGTCCCAGTCGAGCTCGTCGAGGGTAACGCCGTCGTAAGACACCTTGATCCTGTCGTCGGGGCCGTCGAGGTTGACGTCGCCGAAGTCGTAGACGTAGTCGACGTCGACGCCGCCGTTGATGCTGGTGTCGGACGAGACGCCGAGGATCAGGTAGTCGCCCACGCCCACGACGATCGGCGGACCGTCGATGGTGAAGCTGCCGCTCGCCGTCTCGATGAGCACCCCGTTCATGTCGAGCGTCTTGCCGGAGTTGTTGTAGAGCTCGAACCACTCGGCGTAGTACTGCGCCTTCTTGGTGGGGTCGGCCTGGATCTCGGTGACGGTGACGTCGCCGAGGGCCTCGGGCGGCACTGCATGTGCCAGGGGGGTCGCGACGAGTAGGAAGATGGTCAAGCTCGACCTCGCGCTGGGGAGTGAGGAGACGATACCGGAAGCGCTCGCTGCGACGCAATGGCGCAGCTAGCGCGGGGAGACTAGCGGCCGAAACCCGACAGGCCGGGGAAGCCCGCCCACTCGCCGTTGTAGGCCACGTAGGCGCCATAGAGCGGCACGAAGAACAGGGGGACGAGGACGAAGTACAGGACGCCGCCGAAGCCGCAGGTGACCACGCTGATTGCGCCGATGATCACCGAGAGGATCCAGAGCGCGCCCTGGAAGATCAGCGCCTGCATCGCGTGGTACTTGATGAAGGCGGACTTGTCCTTGAAGATGAGCCAGAACACCAGCGGCCCGATGAATGTGGCCACGTAGATGCTCAGGTGCGAGAGCAGGGCCATCGTCTTGTCGTCGCTGGTGGCGGTGTCGCCGAAACTGAGAGCGTGCTGGTCGGCCACGGAGTACCTCCTGGAGCCGCCGTGTATCACGGCGGCGTCAATCAAACGTCAGGTCCAGGTTCATCACGGGCGTTGAACCGATCAACACGCCTGCCTTGAGCACGTGCTTGTCGTCGCCAGTGGGACCGTCGCCCTTGGCATCGAGGTAGGCGTCGATCTCGATCTTGCCGTAGTCGACCGGCAGGTCGATCGACCAGTTGCTGCCGCGCGGCTCGACCTTGGTGACGAAGCTGCGCCCGCCCTTGGCGGTGGCGTCGGTCTTGAAGACGTCGACCTTCACCAGGGCGGGGTTCGAGGCCACGATGCGACCGCCGACCTTCACCTTGGGACCGCTGCCGAGGTCGGCGCCCTGCGGCGCCCCGCCGCCCCCCGTGGCCTTGCCGCGCACGCCCACCGCCAGTTCCATCGTCACGCTTGCGGGCATCGTCGCGACGGCAAGGACTTGCTCGGCGTAGGGGTCGGTCTCGGAAGGCCCGTCTCCCGCTGGGTCCTGGAAGGCCTCCACCTTGAACTGCGTCACCGAGGTGGGGACGTCGAAGCGCACGGGGCCCGGCCCCGACAGCATGTACTGGCCGACCCGCGTTTGACCACCCTTGGCGGCGGCGTCGATCTCCGAGATGTCGACCTGGATCTTCCCGGCGGTCGGGGCAACGATCTCCGCCTTGAAGGGCTTCTTGTCGCCCGTGGCGCCTTCCCAGGGCACCTTCGAGCCACTGCCGGGGCCCACCTGGTCGGGGGCGCCCTGCGTGGCGCGCCCCCCGGCCACCAGCTGCAGCCGCGTGCGCTCCCCCTTGTAGTCGACCATCTTCACCGCGAGGGCCCCGAAGGGATCGTCGTCGGATGGACCGTCGCCCGCCCGGTCGATGAAGGCCTCGGCGCGAAAGGCCTTCACGGTGGCGGGCACCTCGAGCTCGAAGTTTCCCGGCGCGGCAAGCACCAGGCGCCCGACGCGCTTGACCCCGCCCGCGGCGGTGGCGTCGAGCTCGGCCACGTCCACCAGGATCTCGCCGGCCTCGCTCGATGCCACCTCGCCGAGGAACGTGACGCGCGCGCCCTCCGCGTCGGCCCAGGGCGCGGCCTCGCCGGCACCCTGCGGGGCGAGCAGGGCCGCGGCCTTGGCGCGCCCGCCGGATGCCAGCTCGAAGAGCACGGCGCCACCGAGCTTCGCCGTCTCGAGCTTCTGCGCGGCGTAGGGGTCCTCGTCGGAGGGCCCGTCGTTCCCCGGGTCCTGGAACACCTCGACGAGGAAGGCGTTCACCTCGATGGGCACGTTGAACTCGAAGGGCCCGGGCGCCGCCAGGCGCACCTGCCCCGCGCGCTTGACGCCGCCCTCGGCGGCGGCGTCGATCTCGTTGACGTCGACCTGCACCTCGCCGTCGACGCTCGAGCGCGCGAGGCCGCGGAAGGGGACAGCGGGGCCCTGGTGGTCGGCCCAGGGCGCCTTGATCGCCACCGAGGGCGCGTGGGCCGAGGTGCTGAGCGCGCTCGACCGGCCGCCCCGCACGAGCGTGATGGTCACCGGCTCGGTGGGCGGCGCCGGCTTCATCGCGACCGGCGCGGCGCCGTAGGGGTCGTCGTCGCTCGGCCCGTCGCCCAGTTCGTCCTGGAAGGCCTCGACACCGAAGCTCTCCACTTCCACCGGCACCTTCAGCGTCACCTCGGTGTTCGGCGAGGTGACGAGGGTGCCGATGCGCTTGACGCCGCCCGGCGCGGACTTGTCGGGCACCGCGACGTCGAACTGCACGTCGTTGGGGAGATCCGACAGCACCGAGACGATCACCGTGATTGTCTCTCCCGCGTGGTCGGCCCATGGCTCGCCGAGCGCGTCCGGGCCGCCACCGTGCGCGGCCTCTGCCGCGGCGTAGAACCGCGGGTCGAGCGGCTCCGGCTGCCCGGTCACGCGCTCGAGGCAGGCCGCTAGGTGGAGGAGCGGAAGCATGCGACGGTGGCTTGTAGCCCGGCCGCGAACTCGGTCCGGGGCGCCCAGCCGGTGAGCGCGAGCATGCGCCCGGTGGCGAGCACCTTGCGCGGCATGCCGTCGGGCCTCTCGGGATCCCAGCGGATGTCGCCGGCGTAGCCCACGGCGGTGGCCACGGCGGCGGCGATCTCGGCGATGCGGCGCTCCACGCCGCTGCCGAGGTTCACGGGGTCGGGAGCTCCGCCGACCTCCAGTAGATCGAGGATGCCCTCGGCGGCGTCGGGGGCGTAGAGCAGGTCGCGGGTGGCCCGCCCGCTGCCCCAGCAGGTGACCTCCGCCGCCCCGGCCACGCGCGCCTCCTCGAAGCGGCGCACCAGGGCGCCGACCACGTGGGCGCGCTGCGGGTCGAAGGACTCCCCGGGGCCGTAGAGGTTGGTGGGCACGACGAAGGCGCAGTCCAGGCCGAACTCCTGGTGGAGCGCGCGGCCGTGCATCATCATGAGGCGCTTGGCGTGGCCGTAGGGGCCGTTGGTGGGCTCGGGCTCGCCGATGAACAGGGTGGACTCGTCCATCGGCTGCGGGGCCTCGCGCGCGTAGGCGCAGGCCGAGGAGACCCCCACCACGCGACGTACGCCGATGTCGCGACAAGCTTCGAAAACCGAGGTGTTGACGAGCACGTTCCCCGCGAGCGCGGTGGCCGGGTGCTCCTTCATCCAGCCGATGCCGCCGCCCACGGCCGCCGCGTGCACGACGTAGTCGGGGCGCTGGTCTCGCATGTATTCTATGGTCGCGACCGGATTGCGCAGATCACAGTCGGTGCGGCCCACGGCGATCGGCAGCCCGCCGCGCGCCCTGACGGCGTCGCAGACGTGCTTCCCGAGGAAGCCGCGCCCCCCCGTCACCAGCACCCGCGCCCCGTGGAGCGCCACCGTCACACGTTGGAGTAGGGGTTGTGGATCCGCACCAGGCGCAGGCCCTGGATCAGCTCATCGAGCCCGCGGTCGATGTCGACCGCCACCTGGAAACCGAGATCCCTGATGCGGGCGTAGCTCACCTCGTAGTCCCGCTTGTCCTCGTCGGAGCCGACGTCGGCGAAGTACAGGTGAAAGTTCAGCTTCTTGCTCAGCAGCCGGGTGATGTCCTCCTTGGTGAAGTTCATCGACTCCTGGCCCACGTTGAGCACCCGGTCGCGGGCGCGGTCCCAGTTCTCCAGGAGGTGTGGCACCACTCGCGCCATGTCGTGAACGTGGATGAACGTGCGCCGAAAGTGCCGCTCATACACTAGCAAGTAACGATTCACCAGCGCCTGGTAGCAGAAGTCGTTGATCATCAGGTCGAGCCGGAGCCGCGGCGAGAGCCCGAAGGCCGTCGCGAAGCGGAGCGCCACGGTGTTGGGTCGCGACATGGCCATCTGTTCGGCGGTGGTCTTGGTCTCGCCGTAGAGCGACAGCGGGTTGAGCGGGGTGTTCTCGTCGCAGATGCCCACCACCTCGCCATAGTTGCTGCCGGTGCTGAAGTTGACCAGGCGGGCCGAGGCGGGCATGGCGTCGAGCACCGACTTGGCCCCGTCGACGTTGGTCCTCCGCGCCTCGTCGGGCCACTTCTTGCAGGCCGGGTAGCCCACCAGCGCGGCGAGATGCACCACCGCGCCAGCGTCGGCCATGTCGCGACGCAGGGCCTCGTGATCGAGCACGTCGCCCTGCCGGAAGCTGAACGCGGGGTGGATGAAGTTCGGCAACATCGCCTCGCCGCCGAAGCGCAGGCTGTCGATCACGTGAACGCGGTAGCCCCGCTGCAACAGGTGCGGGACCAGCACCGAGCCGACGTAGCCGGCGCCCCCGGTGACCACGACTTTCATGCCGGCGTCTGTCATGACTGGCTCCACTCGGTGATGATCGACGCGAGGCGCTCGCCGTGCGCGGGACCGAAGGCGTGCGAGTTGCCCACGAAGAAGCCCCGCTGGTGGACCGTATCGGCCACGGGCAAGGGCACCGGGCAACGGGCGCCGAGCGCCGCGAAGGCCGGCTGCCGCGCGAGGTTGCTGCCCGAGATCGGTCGCGTCTCGATCTGCCGCGCCTCGAGGAAGGCCATGAGCGAAGCTCGGTCGCCACGCGCCAGCATGGGAAAGGCGAAGCCGGCGTGCTCGGTGCCGGGGGCCTCGGGAAACACGTCGACGAGATCGCGAAGCCGGTCACACCAGTCGCGGTGATTCTGCCGGCGCCGCGCCACCCAGGCCGGCAGGCGCCGCGCCTGCACCAGCCCGAAGGCGCCCGCGATCTCGGTGGGCCGGAGATTGTACCCGCTCGACACGAAGAGGAAGCGCGGGTCGATCTCCTTGTGTCGCGACACCCACTCGGCGCGATCCTCTCGCTCGCGCACCCAGCCGTGGGCCCGGGCCGAGCGCATCGCGTCGGCGAGCACGTCGCTGTCGGTGACGATCATCCCGCCCTCGATCGTCGTGATGTGGTGGCTGAAGAAGAAGCTGAAGCTCGCCGCGCCGCCGAGGCTGCCCACGCGGCGGCCCTTGTACGCGGCCCCGTGGGCGCCGCAGGCGTCTTCCAGCACGAGGAGGTTGTCGAAGGCATCGACGTCGGCGGCCTGGCCGAGCAGGTGCACGGCGAGGACGGCCCGGGTGCGCGGCCCGCGGGCGGCGCGCGCGCTCTCGGGGCTGATGCAGAGCGTGGCGGGGTCGACGTCGACCATCACCGGCACCAGCCCGCACTGCACGATGGGAAACAACGACGTGGACCAGGTGACGGCGGGGCAGAGCACTTCGTCGCCGGGTGCCAGCCGCCCGGTGGCCACCGCCGCCGCGAGCATGAGCAGCACCGCGCTCGATCCGCTGTTGACCATCACCCCGTGCTTGCGACCGCAGTAGGTGGCCCACGCTGCCTCGAAGTCGCGACAACGCCGTCCCATGGTGACGCGGGTGCTGAGCAGCGCGTCGACCGCGTCGATCACCTCGTCGGCCCCGTAGGGCGGGAGCACCAGCGGCTGGCCGGCCGCCGCCGGCGCCGACTCCACCGGGAGTTCCTGCATTTCCTCCCGGATGAGCGCCGCAATCTGCTCGCGGCGGGTCATGCGCCGAACAGGCGGCTGTGGGGCAGCTCGGTGAGCAGCACCTTCAGGTGATCGACACCCACCGGCCAGCTCGAGGCCTTGCGCTCGCCGCCAATGCGCTGCCCCTCGCGCGTGGGCACCTCGGCGATCGTCCAGCCGCGCTGCATGGCGCGGATGGTGATCTGGTACTCGATGGGGAATCGTTTCACCGTGGTATCGAGCTCGAGCAGCGCCGACCGTCGCAAGGCGCGGAAGCCGTTGATGGTGTCGTACACGCGGGGGCCATCGTAGAACAGGCGGTTGGCGAGCTGAGACAGGGTGTCATTGACGCGCGCGCGCAGGCGGATGGTCTCGCCGTCTTCCTCGTTGACGGCGCCGGGGCCGAAGCGCCGCGCGATGGCGAGATCGGCGCCGCCGAGGAGCGCGTCGTCGAGGCGCACGATGTCGGCCGGGTCCTCGTTGCCGTCGGGGGAGTAGAAGATGAGCCGCTCGGCGCTCGACGCGTCGGCGGCGCAGCGGAAGGCCACGCCCCGGCCGCGGATCGGCTGCACCACCACGCCGGCGCCGTGCTCGCGCAGGAACTCCTGCGTGCCGTCGGTGCTGCCGCCGTCGACCGCGAAGACCTCCTTGAACTCCTTGACCGGGATCTGGTTCCAGAGGGCGCGCAGGCCCTCGATCTCGTTGAGCGTGAGGAGGACGATGGCAGCGTCGCGCATGATGCGGCGAATGGTATCACCGCGACGACGGGCCCTAGGGCACCAGCCCCTGCCCCACGAGGAACTGCGCCATCCCCTGCGCGATCGCCTCGTTGCCGAGCGCGTTGGCGTGGCCGCGGTCCTGGGGAAAGTAGAGCGTGTCGGTGGCGGTGCGGCGCTCGATCTCGGGCTGGGGGTCGTGGTGGGGCACCCCGAGCACCTTGCCGGCCGAGGCGAGCAGGGCGCGGTGCCCCTCGGTGTAGCCGGCGCGCTCCAGGGGGTAGCCAAACAGCAACATCTTGGCGCCCACGGCGTCGATGCGCGACTTGAACGCTCGGATGTTCTCAGCGTACTCCTCGGGGGGCACGCGCTCGATGTCGGGCTGGAGGTCTTTCTGCTCTGCGCGCGCGAGGTTCACGCGCTCGCGTAGCCAGAGGTAACTCTTGAGCTGGTGGAGCAGGCTCGACTTGAGCCAGTCGCCGTTCCGCTGGAGGATCGCCTGCGAACGGTCGCTGTACTTGACCTTGCGGGAGTCCTGGACGACGTAGCCGAAGATCACCACGTCGGGACCGTACTTGGCGAGGGTCTTGTCCCAGAGCCAGAGGCCCTGGAAGCTGGAGTAGCCCGGCTGGCCCCCGTTGATCACCTCCACCGCATGGCCGGTCTCGTTGAGGATTTTATCCAGCTTGGCTGGGTATGAATCGGCGTCGTCGACCCCCCAGCCGTAGGTGGTGGAGCAGCCGAGTGCCATCACGCGGTAGGCGCCGGCGGGCTTCTGCTGGGTGTGCAGCGGGAAGCGCAGTCCATTCGCGTCGGTCGACACCCGAAAGCTCCCGCCCGTCTCGCGGTGCGGCGTCACCTCGAGGTTCTGGTTCGGCGCCTCGACCCAGTACACGTCCTTGTGCGTGAAATCCTGGGTGTTCACGTCGGTCTTGGGCCAGCCGCTGCCACGCAGGTAGGCCTCGGCGCCACCGAGGATGACCACGAGGGGCAGGATCGCGAATAGCGCCCGCGTGCCCAGCCCCAGTCGCGACTTCTTCTTGACGGACTTCTTCGTCACCTACGAGCCCGGCTCGATGGTCACTGCGGTGCGGTCTTCAATGGTGGCGCTCCTGAAGTACGTGTTGTCGTACCAGGTGATGTCGTTGATCGACCAGGTGATCTCGCCGTTCTCGGGGGCGGTGAAGGTGGTGCCGACCCCGATGGGGAAGATGGTTTCCACGCCCTTCTCGGTGACGAAACGGCCCACGAGCATCCCCACCATGCAACCCTCGATGTTGCAGGGGTAGTCGGCGCCGATCGCCTTCTCGGCGGTGCCGTTGGCGTTGATCCACTCGCCCTTGTCGCTGATCCGGTACTTGTCGTTCACGGTGGCAGTGATCTTGGCCACGTCGCCCTGGCAGAGGGTGATCGGTCGCTGCCACGACCGCGCGATGTCGAGGTAGTCGAAAAGCGTGTAGGTGAGCGGCTGGAGACACTCGCCCTCGGTGAGCTTGCCGGGTAGCGCCGAGAGCCAGGACGACCAGAGGCCGATCTCGCCGCCCTTCATGAAGGTCTTGCACAGTTCGAGGTTGGCGCGCGCGATCGCCTCGACCTGCTGCGGGCGGCCGAGGAGCACCAGTTCCACGTCGTCCACCACCGCGTCCTCGAACTTCACGCCGTCGTCACGCTGCCCGAGCCACTGCGCCCGCATCGCGTCGAGCGACGCCTGCCGAGCGAGCCTCCGGTCGCCCTCGGCCATGAGCTCGAACACCGGTGGGTACCAGCACTGCGCCTTCATTCCTTCCTCGACGGCCCACTCCTGGGGGGGCGGCGGGGGATCTTTCTTCCTCTTTGCCTCGGCGAGGTCGACGAGCAGTAGCCAGGACATCCGTGCTCCAGGAGGAGCGATAGTAACCGAAAGGGGCGGCCGGGCTTCCCCGGGGGATAGTCGCCGCCGACGATGCGTGGCATTTCCCGGCTCTGCCTCGTGGAGACGGCGCGGGGGATCCTCCCCCCCGACGAGCCCGAGGTGCTGCGTGCGCTCGGCGGCTTGCTCTACCGGTTCGAGCACCATGCCCGTCGCGACCTCATGCACGCCTTGATGGCACGCTCGGGCGCGCCGACGCGCCGGGCGGCGGAGAGCCTCGCGCGCGAGGCGCTGGACGTCGATATGCAGCGCCGGCTCGAGGAACTGGTGTTGCCGAGGGTGCCCCCCGCCAGCCTCGACCGCTACTGCGACCTCGAGGGCGCCGCCGACCTGGGGGACGACCTGCTGGTGGCCGGTCGCGCGCCCCACCCGATGCTCGCGCTTGTCGCGCTGGTGCGCGCCGTCCCGGGGCTGGCGGCGCTTCGCCCCGGGCCCGAGCCCGACGGCGGACCGGCGATGCGTTTCCTTGCCGCGCGCTTCGCCGCCGAGCGGGCAACGATCCCGGCGCGCTGGGTTGACACGATCCCGCCGGAGGCTTGTTTCCTCGTCGAGGGGGTGCCGCGGCCGGCCGACCGCCCGGCGCGCGCGGTGCTGGTACACCGGGCGCGGGACAAGCGCTGGCGGGTACAGGTCACCGGTCGAACCGAGGTGTCGGGGGCGCTCGCCGAGCACGCCGCGCGCTGGCCGGGGCAGGTGCTCGTCTCCGGTTGACGTCCGCCGGCGGCCTCGTTAGCCGCGCGGCTCTTTGTCTCGGAGTCGAACATGGCCAAGAAGAAAGCCCAGGGCCGCCAGACGATTTTCGTCGAGTGCACCACCTGTCGCGAGAGCGGGATCCCCGGCGTGAGCCGCTACGCCACGCAGAAGAACAAGAAGAACACTGCTGCGCGCATCGAGCTGAACAAGTACTGCCGCTTCGAGCGCAAGGTCACGCCGCACAAGGAAACCAAGTAGTTACCCTGCGTACAACTTGATGGTGGCCGCGGCCTCCTGCGCGATGTCGCGACATGTTTCCTCGTCGGGGTGACGCACCACGAGGTTGCCGTCGGCGAGGAACGTGGCCTGCCAGTCGCGGCGTGGCTCGCCGATGGGGAGCAGGTCGACGCGGGCCACGTGCGCCCCGTGTTTCTGCATGAAGCGGTCGAGGCCCTCGACGGCGCGGATGCGGCCCTGTCCCTCGGCGCGCTTGAAGATGATCGCGGCCGACCAGGGGCGCGGCGGGCGGGGGGGGGCCGTCCCGTGCACCACCGCGTGTCCCCAGTCCCGGTAGAGGTCCTGGTCGTCGGCGAAGTTCATCAGGTCGACCATGTTGGCGCCCGGGGGGCGGCAGGCCATCTCGCCGAAGATCGCGGTGCCGTCCTGCGCGCGGAACCACTCCATGTGCGTGATGCCGGTGCCCATGCCGAGGGCGCGTACCGCGTCGCGACCGAGCTGTACGCCAGCGGCGAGCTCGTCGGCCGATGTCGAGCGCAGGGCCTGGATGACCGGGCTGATCCACTCGTTGCGCCGCGCCACCAGCACGTTGGGCTCGTAGCGGCACACCGACTCGTACACCACGCGCCCGTCGATGCAGAGCGTCTCGTAGGTGAGCTCCTCGCCCTCGACGAACTCCTCGACGGTGGCCTCCCCCACGTGGCGGGTGGCGGCGAGCGCCGCCTCGAAGGCGGGCCAGCTCTCCACGCGGTGGGTGTCGGCGCTGCCGGCGCCGTCTACCGGCTTGAGGATGAGGGGAAAGCCGACGCGGTCGGCCGCCTGCCTCGCGTCGTGAGCGGTGCGCACTCGCGTGGTGCGGGGCACCCGCAGCCCGGCGGCCTCGGCGCGCTGGCGCATGGTCGGCTTGTCGCGGAAGCCAAGGACGGTGTCGGGGCTCATGCCCGGGAGGCGCAGGTCGGACCTGAGCTGGGCGGCGAGCAGGGTGAGCGGCTCCCAGAGCGACTCCACGCGGTCGGGACGCCGGCCCGCGAGCCAGCGGTGGATGCTGCTGCGCACCTCGGCCACGTTTCCGAGCGCGGGCACGTGGAGGTAGCTGGTGAGCGCCCGTCGCACCCCGTGCGGCAACTCGTGTACCGGCGTGTCGCCCACGCCATGCACCCGCCCGCCCGCCTCGGCCAGGCCCCGGGCGAAGTGAGGCATCTCCGGGGGGTAGTTCGGCGAGAGGAAGAGGACGTCCACGGAGAGAGTGTACCCGATATCCAAAAGCCGAAAGTAAGATCAGAGCGAGGCGAAGACGCCGAGCGGCAGGTCAACGCGCGCGGCCCAGGCCATCTCGTCGTGATCGGCACCTGGTTCCCACCAGTGAAACAGGTCTTTCTCGTACTCGTAGCCAAGATCGGCCAGCGTGTCCCTCATCTGGACGGTCTCGCAGTAGTTGTCAGACGAGGTGGGGTCGTCGTCGTGGGTGCCGTCGCCGTCGCTGTCGGCGCAGGTGTTCCCCTGTCCGCCGGAGTCGAGGTAGATGACGGTGTCGCGATGCCCGGCAGCCTCGTAGAGCTGGATCATCGTGTCGTTGTCCGCGCCGATGCTGCCCCAGCCGAGCGTGCCCGACATGCTGCCCGCGAAGGCGTACTCGCCCGCGTAGCGCCCCGCGAGGTGCAGGCTGATGAGGCCGCCGAGCGAGCTGCCGAGCGTGCCCACCGGTCCCGGCTCGCCGTAGTGGCCGGCGATGAAGGGGCGGATCGTCCCCTGCACGAAGTCCGCGTACTCGTCGCCCTCGCCACCGTACCAGTCGCCCTCGATCTTGTCGGGGACGTGCGTGTACTCCTCGAAGCGCTCGCCGGTGTTGTCGATGCCCACGACGAGCACGCCGCCGGGCGCGCTGTCCTGGACGTGCCACCCGCCCCAGATGGCCTCGGGATCGAAGAGGTTCTGGCCGTCGTGCATGAACAGGGTGCGGTCGTGGCCGCCGCCGGGGACGAGGACGCGCAGGGTGCGCGCTTCCATGTAGATGCCGCCCACGCCGAAGTGGCGCTCGAGGCGCGTGGACGCCTCGTTGACGAGGCTCATCTCGCCGTTGTCGTCGTAGGTGTACTGGCGCGACCAGGGGTCGACATTCCACGCGCTGCCGTTGGTGAACTTGTAGCCGCCAGCGGGGTCGTCGACGACGATCCAGCATAGTCCGTCGCGACAGTTCATCGCCTCGCCGGTCCAGCCGTCGAACTCGCCGGCCAGCGACCACTCGCCGTCGCGCAGGTAGACGAAGAGGTAGCCGTCGCGGGTGGGTACCGGCCAGCCGTGGTCCTGCGAGAGGTGCAGCATCGCGCCGTGGTCGGCCCGGACCTCGTCGACGAGATCGCTCGCGGCGGGGAGATCGCTGTTGTCGCCGGCGGTGTCGGCCGCGCTGTCGCCGGCGCCGTCACCGGGCCGGCTGCCCTCGCGGGCGTCGTTGTCCTCGATCTCGGCGCAGGCGAGCAACAACCACATGCTTACTTCTTGGCTTTCGGCGCTTCGGGGTTGATGTCGTAGCGGTCGGAGTACAGGGTGGCGTACACGAAGGCGCCGTCGCGGTTCTTCCAGCCGATGGTCACGACGAGATCGCCCGCCTCGCGACCCTTGAGGAAGTCAGTCACCGCCTTCTCGCTGGTGCTCGTCGGCGCGGTGATGGTGCCGAAGTAGCCGCTGCCGCCCTCGCCGCCGCCGGCCTTCACGATCTCGGCGAGGATCTGGCCGTGGGTGTTGCCCAGCGCGCTGCGCCGCGAGAACTCGCTGCCGTTCTGCAGCTCGTACACCGCCTTCTCGTTGATGAGGAACTCCACCTGCGTGAGCCCCTGCTTGTCGCACAGCACCACGTTGGCCGAGAGGGGGTCGAGGGTCTCCGGGAGCGCGGCCACCATCGCCGCCGCGAGCGCCGCGCCCCGGGCGTTGACGATGTCGGCCTGCGTGAAGGTGGCGGACTTCGCCATCCACGAGGCGTCGGCCGGCTTGGCGAGGGCCAGGGAAACGAGGAGCGCGAGCATGAGGAACTCCGGGGCGGGGTGCTAACGCGGCATGCCCGCTGGGCCTTCGATCGATCACCGCTGTGACATGTTGTTCCCGCTTGCGTTGGTGCGATGCCCCGGGCGGAGCCGGCGGGCCAGCCAGTCGAGGAGGCGGGCGCGGAGCTTCATGCACATGCGCCCTACCTACCTCGCGTTCTCCACCCAGGCGCGGAGCTCGTCGGGGCGTCGCTCGATCCAGTCGACGAAGCAGGCGGCCTGGTAGTCGTGGTCGTCGAGCGAGTAGTCCACCTGCGGGTCGGCGGCGACGTGGTCGCGGACGCGCGCGTGCGTGCTCGTGGCACGATCGGCGAGGCCGGCGTCCTCGATGAGTGTCGCGAGCGCGTCGAGCTCGTCGAGCTGCGCCTCGCGGCAGGTGGGATCGTCCTCGCACCAGCGCGCCAGCCAGCCGTAGGGCGAGGCGTAGTCCACGTCGAGGTGCACCGGCTCGCAGGGCTGGGACAGGTTCCAGGGCGGGTAGACCCACACGAAGGTGGAGTCCGCCCCCCAGGGCGTGAGCGTGAGCCAGCCGGTAGCCGGGTCGACGTAGATGTGATAGTTATTCAGGTTGTAAGAGTAGCTATCTGGGTGGTTGAGCGCCTTCTCGAGGGCGAGGTAACGCACGAGGCGATCCCAGTCGAAGGCCGCGGCGATCGCCTCGGGCGTGGCCACGGCAGCGGCGTCGCAACCGGCCCAGATGCCCTCGGGATCGTAGGCGGCCCCGTCGTACTGCAACTCGTAGCAATCGCACGACACGTCGAAGTCGCAGCGTAGCGTCATCTCGTAGAGCGCGCCGTG
>Ga0194120_10004745_pt1 | contig 20624 bp, 20 predicted proteins | sample TA2MahCa65mmetaG_FD_148642 | JGI IMG/M metagenome (GOLD analysis project Ga0194120, IMG submission 148642) | Freshwater microbial communities from Lake Tanganyika, Tanzania - TA2015019 Mahale Deep Cast 65m | ecosystem: Environmental > Aquatic > Freshwater > Lake | place: Tanzania: Lake... | reverse complement strand
CTTTGTTTCTTAATCTAATATTTTTAAATTTCTCAATAAGATTATGCCAGTAATTTCTTATCATAAAAAAACCCAATAAAGAACCAGAGATTCCAAAAGCAACATCCAATGCAGTATCTAATATATCACTCTGAATCGGATCATAAATCAATTTTGTCTTAAATAAATAATCAAGCAATGCTTCTAAAGGTTCCCATAAAAAAACAAGAACAATTGTTCCAAGCAATGCAAAATTAGCAGTCTTTTTGTTGTTTATTTTCTCTCTATATTCATAATTCAACAAAGTATAAAGAAGTCCAACCAGGATTGTAATCAATAAAGGATTTATAAAGTGAATCAAGCTGTCAAATTCTGTGATTGTCTGGTCAAGTTTCAATTGAAAAATTCCGCTTATTAATATTATCAAAAGAAAAGCTTCCATTAGCAAAATAGCATTTGCATTGTAATTCTTTCTAACAGGTTTTATCTTATAAAGATGCCTTGGAACAAATAATATTATTGGAGCGATTAAAACAAAAATAAATCCAAGAAAATATTCATCATTATAAATTTCAAGTATTCCTAAAATAATTGTTGAGAATATAAAAAAATGATAAACCTTCCTGAAAAATGATTCTTTGTATTCTTTAAGTTCCATAATTTCCAATGTAATAACTACTTTTATAAAGTTTATTTTTTACTAAGAATTTTATGAGAAAAGTAGAACATATCAAAGTTTATCCTGGAATGAAAGTTAATGATTTAATTATCTCAATGGGCAAAGCAGGAGTGATGCAGGCTGGAAAATTAGCTTTGGCTGTAGACATTTTAGAAGAAGCAATTAAAGATAAAGAATGCAAATTATTTTTTGGATTAGCCGGAGCAATGGTGCCTGGTGGAATGAAAGAATTAATTTTAGATTTGATAAATAATAAATGGATTGATGTTATGGTTACAACCGGGGCAAATTTAACCCATGATTTAGGAGAATCCCTCGGCTATAATCATTATCAGGGAAATGAGAATATGGATGATGCTGAACTAAAAAAAGAAGGATATAATAGAATTTATGACAGCTTAATGCCAAATGATATTTATGTTAAATTAGAAAATTTTATCAAAGATAATTTTGATGAATTAAGCAAAACAAAAAACATAAGGGAATTTTTGTCTAAATTAGGTGAATTAGCTCCCGAAAATACTATTGTTAATGCATGCTATAAAAATAATATTCCTTTGTTTTGTCCTGCATTAGCTGATTCAGGAATTGGTTTGATGATGTGGGGGCAGATTGCACAAGGAAAAAAAACAAACGTGAATGCCTTTGATGATTTAAAAGAAATAATAGATTTAGCATGGACAAGCAATAAATCAGCTGTATTTTATTTAAATGGGGGCGTACCAAAAAATTATATCCAGCAGGCAATGCAGTTATCCCCTAAAAATGCAATGTATGGAGTTCAAATAACAACAGACAGGGAAGAATCTGGAGGAAGTTCTGGAGCAAAATTAAAAGAAGGAATTTCATGGAATAAAATGAATGAAAAAGCAAAATTCGTTGACGTTTCTCTTGATTCAACAGTTGCTCTGCCGTTAATTACTTCTGCATTAAAAGACAGATTAAAATAAAAATTTAACATTTTGAATAATCACAAGAAGAGCATTTAACGCAACTTTGCTCTCTGATTAATTGCTCGCTGCATTCAGGGCACGGGTCGCTTATTTTTCTATTTCCATTTTCTTTAATTGGATCTTTTTTAATGCCGTTTCCATTCTTATTCCCAAAATATTCATTCATAACTTGAGCAATTCCATCTGGACCAGAATTTACCTTTCCTCCTTTTTGACCATCAAAGTAAACTTCATCAGTTATTCCTTCCATTTGTTCAGTAATTAAATCGACAGGAATTCCAGATTGCAATCCTAAAGAAATCATTCTTCCAAGAGCTTCTGAATAAGATTTTACCACCCCCCCATTTTTTCCAAGTTCAGCAAATACCTCATAAGGATAATTATCATCTACCCTTTTATTCACAGTAACAAAAATGTTTCCATGATGAGTTTTAACTTTCTTTGTAGTTCCTATAACTTCAGGTCTATTAGAAGAAATTTTCTTTCTAACTAATCTTTCAAATTCACCATTCAATAAAACCTTATTTTCCAAAATATCTTTTTTTGCATGATTTTTTGTTTCTAAGACCCCTTCTCTGCTGCCCTCTCGATAAATAGTAATTCCTTTTAATCCTTCTTTATATGCTGCTAAATAAATATCTCCAACAGTTTGAATAGAAATCTCATTGGGCAGATTAATTGTAGAGCTGATAGCACTATCAATATATTTCTGAATAACTCCTTGCATTTTAACTCTAAAATATGGATCTATTTGATGTGCAGTTACAACATATTCTGGAAGATTAACATCATCACCAAATAATTCTCTAATTAAAGGATGAACTGCTTTATATTCTCTAGTTTCCTCTCTTTTTTCATTTTGTTTTACTTTTCTTATGTAACTTGTAGCAAATATTGGTTCTACTCCCGAAGAAGTTTGTGCTACAATTGAACCGGTCCCGACAGGGGGTAAAGTTAATATAGTTCCATTTCTTATACCATGTTCTTGTATATTTTTTTTGATTTCTTCAGGCAAAGATTGAACAAATCTGCTTTTTGAATAACCTTCCCAATTAAATAACGGAAAAGCTCCTCTTTCTTTAGCCAATTCTATCGAATAGTTATATGCATTATCTCTTATTACTCTCATTATATTTTCCGCAGTTTCTATTCCTTTTTCAGAATCATATTTAATCCCCATTTTAACTAATGCATCTCCTAATCCTGTAATTCCTAATCCAGTTCTCCTGTCTGATGCAACGGATTTCTTAATTTTTTCAAGCGCATGATTTGGATTATTATATTCAATAACATTATCCATAAATCTCGTAGCAATTTTTGTAACTTTTGATAATTCATCATAATCAAAATTACCTTTCTTATCAACAAATAATGATAAATTAATATTTCCAAGATTGCATGCGGTATATTTTGCTAAAGGTTGCTCTCCGCAAGGATTTGTAGAAGACAAAGGATTAGCATATTCAACATTATGATAATCTTTCATACTATCCCAAAAAATTAAACCCGGTTCTGCAGAAGCATGGGCTGATTTGATAATTTTATCCCATAAATCTTTTGCCTTAACTTTCCTTTCTATTTTTTCTCCATCTCGGGACAACAAAGGATCTTTATATTGCCAACTTAAAGTGAATTCAGAATCATCTTGAACAGCCTTCATAAAATCATGCGTTAATAATGTTGAAATATTAGCATGTTTTACTTTACTTCTTTTTGGATCATTCTTTATATTTATGAAATCCTCAATATCTGGATGATCTACGCTTAAAGTCAACATTAATGCACCTCTTCTTCCTTGTTGTGCAACTGTTTCTGTGCTCTCGCTGAGCAAATCCATAAAAGCAGTTATTCCAGGAGCTTTGTTCATTGTTGAATTAACATATGAATTTCTTGGCCTTAAAGCAGATAAATCAGTTCCAACACCACCACCGGTTCTATAAACTTGTGCAGCTTCTTCTAAATTTTGATAAATTCCTTCCAAGCTGTCTGGGGAAAATAAAAATTCGGCAATTTGTTCTTTGTTTAATAAACTTCTTTCAAGCAGGGAAATAGTTTCTTCATAAGATTTTCTGTTTTTCTTAGCATCCATAACAATATTTCTTACTTCAGAATTTTGCTTTTCTAATTTATCCTTAGAATAACCCCATTCTATTGGGATTACATAACAATTAGATAATGTCGGCTCTCTTCTTACTTCTGATCTGCCCGCACCATGCATAATTCTCCCACCGGGTAAAAATTTAAAATCTTTTAGAATATACATAAATTGATTATACCAATATTCTTGATTTTCTTGACTTTCAACACTTGCCATGGCTCTCGCATTTCTATCCCAAAGGGGCAAAGGTCCATTTTCATCAGGAGCCAAATATTTTGATTTTATAACATCAATAGCAAGATTATCATATTGTATTAATTCAGGATTATCTTTATTAAATCTATAAAATTTTTCAGAATTAGAAGTTCTTTCAATATAATCATCTAATGTTTCCTTAGAAATTCCAGAAGATAATAAAGTATTTCGCATTCTATTTTCATTATATTTCATAATATTTCTCATTTTAATTACCTCCTTTGCAAAAAATTGAGAGAAATGTGTAAACAAAAATTTTTGAGAACATTTTTAATAACCTCTCATTAAAAAATTAAACATAAAATAAAAATCATCAGAAAAAATTGAGCTTTTTGTTTCTTGTAAAATCATCATATCACCTTCTTTTTTATTCCTCTTTTCTCCCTGTTATCAAGCTAAGCTCTTCTTTTAATAATTTATATGCTTCACTTAATTCTTTGTATGCCAAATCCAAATTTTCTTTTTTCATTTTACCTCTTTTTTATTAGATCTTTTAATTCCTTCTCAAAGTCCGTTACATCTGCAAAGCTCCTGTAAACAGATGCAAATCTTATATAAGCGATCTTGTCTATTTTTTTTAATCTTGAAGCAATTTTTTCTCCAATTAATGAACTTGAAACTTCTTTTGTTTTTAATTTTCTTAAATCTGCTTCAATTTTGTCAACCAGTTCATCAATTTGCTCATATCCAATTGGCCTTTTTTCACATGCTTTTAAGATTCCCTTTTTTATTTTCTCTCTGTCAAAGTTTTCTCTTCTACCGTCTTTTTTTACAACAACTAATCCTAAATCTTCAACTCTTTCATAAGTTGTAAATCTTTTTTTGCATTTTAGGCACTCTCTTCTTCTCCTAACTACATCAGAGTCTTCTGTCTCGCGTTTATCTATTACTTTTGTCTCCAAATAAAAACAAAACGGGCATTTCATGTGGAATTACAACCTTGCAATGAACACAACATATTGTGTATCACTTATGTCATCAACACAATATCTAGATATTTTAAATCTTTAGTAGTATTTAAATATTTCTGTAATAAAAAATAACATTTAGAAAAAATATTTATAAAAAGTAATAATTACTTAATATGTTTTTTAAAATATCTTATAAAACTTACAGCTTGCTCTTCATCATTCTGCAGGAAAAATTCTTTTGGAATTACTTCATAAGGTATATTTAATTCTTTTAATAGTATATCTAATTTCTTGTCAATCGTAATTTGAAATTCTTTATTAATGCTTCTTGTTCCATCTGCAGTAATCTCATCTTTCCACGTTGGAAATTTAAATAGTTTGTCATAAGGATGTCTTTCAAGCCAATCAATCATCATCGGATATAAAATCTTCTTTGATAAATCATAAAATTTATTTTCAGCATAAACATAATTATCTACAACTGTTCTATCAAGAATTCCATACTCTATTTCTCCTCGCCTTACACTTTCTTCAATTATTAATTCCTGAGTTCTTTGATGATATTGAATAGCTTCCTGAGCATTAAATGTTGTGTTTTCATTAATTGTTAAGCCTAATTGAACTAAAGGACGAACAACTTCAACCATTAATTCTGAGTTTCCTTTTTTATGCAAAAAAGCAGTCAAAGAATAACAAATATCTGTTTTTGCAACACCGTGGCTTCCAATCATCCCAATTTTCATAAAATAATTAAAAGGAAAAATTATATAAAATTAATTATAAATAATAATATTCTCCTTTTTTTCTCTGTTCATTATCCAGTTGCGATCCTGGTTTGTTAATTCGGGGCCTAAAGCTTGTTTTGTCTTTTCTATAGGTAATATCTAAATTTTTTAAAACTAAATTCATTCCTTCTCTTTTATTAAAAATTCCTTCAACTTCTCCTTTTTTTCCTGGAATCCCCTTAAAAACTAAGATTGAATCAGCTAAATAATCTATAAACTGTATATCGTGATCAACAATCAATGCAGAACATTCTTTTTTCATAACAAAATCCTTTATTATTTCAGCAACCTTTAAACGATCTTCAACATCAATAAAAGCGCTCGGTTCATCCATTGCAATTAAATCACAATCTTGAGACAATGTTGCGGCAATGTAAACTTTTTGTAATTCTCCCCCTGATAATTCTTTTATTTTGTTATTTTGTAACTTTCCTAAGTTTAACTTTTCAAAAATATTCTGTTTATACCATCCTGAATTAAAATTTTCCTTTGCTGTTGTTTGCAAATATTCTAAAACAGTTGATTCATTATTATTATCAAGATATTGTGGCTTGTAAGAAATTTTTATTTTGTCTAATTTGCAGTTATCTGGTTTTTCTATTCCTGCTAGCAATTTCAAGAAAGTTGTTTTTCCTAAGCCGTTTGCTCCAACAACACACATTACTTCTCCTTTATTTACACTTCCTTCTTTAACATCTAATTTAAAGCTTGAATATGATTTTTTTAATTCAGGAAACTCAAATAATTTTTCTTTATGAATCCCTTTTTCTAGAGGTGCTTCTGAAAATCTTATGCTGTAATTTCTAAATCTAATATTTTCTTCAGGCAAGTAACCATCTAGATACTCATTTATCCCGCGAGAAATTGGTTTTACTTTTGAGAATATGCCGTAAGCTGTTTCTTTGCCGTAAACAATCTGAATTTCATCTGAAATATAATCTAATGCTGTTAAATCATGTTCAACAACAATAACTGATTTATTCAAGGTTAAGTTTTTTATTATCCTAGAAACCTTCATTCTTGTTGTTATATCAAGAAAAGACATTGGTTCATCAAAATAATACACCTCTGCATCTTTGATTAAACATGCAATTATAGCAACCTTCTGCAATTCTCCGCCAGATAACTCATTCAATTTTCTTGATTTTAATTCTTCCAAATTTAATTCTTCTATTAAAAAAGTGCTTAAATTTCTCTCATCAATTTTTTTTAATAAATTAACAACATTATCATTATACAAACTGCTTAAAAGTTCAATTCTCTGTGGCTTGTAAGAAATTTTTATTTTGTTTTGAAATAAATTTTTTAAATAATCTCCCAATATTGAATTAGAATATAATTTCATTATTTCATCGTTATTTGTTTCTTTTTTATAATTTCCAAGATTTGGTTTTAATAAATTAGCCAATATTTGCAAAGCAGTTGTTTTTCCAATTCCATTTCTTCCCAAAATTCCCAAAATCGTATTTTTTTTAGGAAGGGGCAATCCATATAATCTAAATGAGTTTATGCCAAATCTGTGAATTGGATTTTCTTTTAATTCTTCAGGTAAATTAACAATTTGAATAGCATCAAAGGGGCATTTTAAGCATATTCCGCAGCCAATGCACATTTCCTCTATTATTACTGCTTTTTTTATATTTTCATCTTTTATTATGCACTCTTCTCCAGTTCTATTTACTGGACAAACACCTATGCACCAATAATTTCCGCATTGATCGGGCTTGCATTTATTTTTGTCGATTATAGCTACTCTTTTAACCATAAAATTTTCTTGTTAAAAATCTTTATATAGGTTATCTTTCTGAATAATAATATGAAATGCGAGATATGTAAAGAAAAAATTGAAGAAACTTTTTTGGATAAAATCAGAGGAATTTATGTTAAAATGAACCAAAAATCATATACAATTTGCAGCAATTGCCAGAAGAAATTTTCTATTCAAGAAATCAAGGATAAATTAAAGTAAGCCTTCGTAGCTCAGACATTAAAATGGAGCAACTCGGTAGAGCAATACTTTCGTAAAGTATTGGTCGCAGGTTCAAATCCTGCCGAAGGCTTTCTATTTTCTAAAATGATTTATTTTCTCTTTGACTTTTGCCTTTCCAATCTTATAATAACCGTAAGCAAATATCAACAAATAAATTAAAGCTATAATCAAGAAAAACAGTTTAAGAAAAGGACTTTTTTTAATGAATAATTCTCCAAAATAGCTTATTGTAAAAACTAATGGAATTAAGCCAATGGTTGTTGCCATTATAAATCTTTTATAAGACATTTCAATAAATCCAGCTAAATACGAAAATAAATCAGAAGAGGTAATCGGATTTAATCTTAAAACAAACAAAACCAATGCACCATATTTTTCTGAATATTTTTGAAACTGCGAAAATCTTTCTTCTCCAATGAATTTTTCGAAATATTCCCCTGCAAATTTTTTAGCAAGGAAAAAACATATTGTTGCTCCAATTACATTTCCAATTAATGTCAAAATCCCACCTAAAAAAGGACCAAATGCGATTCCTCCGGCTGCATTTAGTATAAAACCCGGGATGGCTATTAAAATAACCTCTAAAACAATCAATAAAATGTAAATAAACCATGATAAATCGCCATAACTCTGTATGAACCTTATTGTTTCATCTAGAGAATTATTTGTTATATCATAGATAAAACCTTGGTTAAAATAGTTATAGGAGATATAAATGATTAATAATATTAAGATTAAAGAAAGTTTTTTATGTTTAAACCCTTTTTGATATAATTCATGGTTTTTTATCTTTTCTTTTAATTTATCTTTAACTAAACCCATACTAATCTAATTAATTTAAGGTATTTAAGATTAACTTAGGATAAAAAAAAGAAAAAATTTATCTTGGTCTTACCAATGCTGATAAGGCAAAGATTACTAAACCAAATACAATTATAATAGCAACTATCCAGAATGCAGTGCTATTTGACAAGTTTCTCCATATGCTATCTAAGGTAACATTTGGCTGGAATATTGTATTTCCTGTTGGTGTTGTTGAAGGAATTGTTGCTGTTATGCTTTCTGTTTTTAACACTTTTCCATCTTGTGCTTTCACAACTATTCCTGCGTTGTAAGTTCCGGATGTTAAGCTTGGTTTTGGTGTTAAATATACATATAATGTTGTTTCTCCACTTCCAGCGACATTAACACTTTGTTCAGATGAAACATCAGCCCAACTATCTTTTAATTCAACATCTACCTTGTATAATTGTGCATTTGTTCCTAAGTTCTTTATTGTTAATGGAACTGTAAATACATTTCCCTGACTTACTGTAAAGCTTGATTGAGCCAAGGTTAATTTTACTGTTTCTGTTGTTTGAGCTGCTTGACATTTCTTTATTGTTAATTTGTTTTCTTTCTTTGAATTAGAGTCGCTTGAGAAATATACTTTTGCTTCAGGATAATAGTCTCCTTCTTTTGCATTGTCTGGAATCTTAAATAAAAATGACTTTAATGCATTATCTCCTGATTTGTCAAATTTCTTTAAGCTAAATATTTCTGAGCTTAAGTCTAATCCTAATACACTTTCATCTAATGTTACTTTAACATTATCTTGATCTTTCTTTCCTATGTTTTGCACATCTACTGCAAAATTAATAGTATCGGAGCATGTTGCAACACTTGGAGTTATAGTTACTTGATTTATAGTAACATCATTGCTTTGTCTTTCGAAGTCCATGTCAATTCCATCATAGTTGCAGTTTTGGTCTTCATCCCCGTCTTCATATGCTTTTACGAATAATATATATGTATCGCTGTCTTTTAAATCAGAATCATCTACCGGAACTTTTAATTCTAAATTGAAGTCTTTGTCATCGCCTTCATCAATGTTTTCAGAATCTGATTCAACGCTTGCTATTTCCGAATTTCTGTCTATATTATATAATCTTGCTTCTACTATGACATCTTTATCATCATTAGCATCATTGTCTATATTGACATCTATGCTTATTTTATCTCCTGGCTTGAAATTGTCTGAATCATCAGGATCATTGATATCAATTCTTAAATTTCCTTCACTTTCATCATTGATTAATATTCCTTCTTTTACTCTTCCAACTTTACATATTTTAGGATCAACGTTAACTTCTAAGGGAATTTTTATTGTTTGTTGTAAACTATTTTCATCAGCATAAGTTAATATTAAATCTTCAGAATAAGTTCCAATATCCATTCCAGAAGGCACACTTATTCCAAAAATTATATCTTCATCTGTTATGCCCGGATTAATAGTAGAAAGCCCTGTCAAACTTGGGACAAAACTAGTTCCATCATCTTCAAATGTCGGAATTGTTGGAGTGAAAGTTAATGGAATGCTTCCTGTATTTGAAATTTTGAATGTTTTAGTTCTTGATTTACTTGGCTGTGAAGTTATTTTTAATTTATTATCGCTTGCTAAACCAGATAATGAATATTTTGCTTTGGGATTTATTGTTAATGTTTTTGAATCGGTAACTGAATTTCCTGCCGGTGTAATTTGTTTAGCCATTATTCCTATATTATAATTACCTTCATTTAATGAATTAATTGTTAAGGTAACTGGTGTTGTTTCTTTTTCCCCATTTAATACACCAACTGCTTTTGGAACTGTTATTTGTGCAATGCTTGGAATTGTGATTGCTGTTGTTGCAGGAGTTATTGTTATAGTAAAACTCACAACAACATCATTTACAGGATCATCATTTGTAACTTTAACTTTTAAAGTTGGGCTAGTTGTTGGGTTTGGATCAACAGAACTAGGTGCCAAAGTTATGGTATCTATATTTATTGCTGCTTCCGTATTAAAAGCATTTAAACTAACAAAACTTAATAATAAAACTAAACTAATTAATAATATTTTTTTCATGTTTTAACCCCCTTGAGATTATTTTGATTATAAAATAATGTTGTTATTTTAAAGTAAAGATATATATTTAAACCTTTCGGTAACAACCAACAATTAAAACTTCTTGTATTTTTCACAGAATTTAATACTAAAATCTCCTATAAGGTTTCCTAATAAAAAACCAGCGATAACATCACTTAAGTAATGAACCCCTAAATAAACCCTTGAAAGCATAATCATTAATGTTATAAAAATCCATAAATAAAACAAGATATTATTAAAACTAAAAAATGGGAGAATTGTTGAAGCAGCTGTAGAATGTCCGCTTGGAAAGCTTCTATTCTCATTTACATTATCTAATCCATCAAAATCGAGCTTTTTAAACGGCCTTTCCCTTCCGACAACTATCTTAATCAAGCTTGTCAAGGCAAGATAAATGACAAATGACATAATTAATGGAATTATCTTTTTTTTCCGCTTAAAAAATAATAAAACAATTAAAACAAGAGGGAATATGAAATAACCCTCAAAATTGTTAATTATTAATGATAGATTAACCAAGAAATCAATCTTATTATTTACAAAAAATAATACAATTTTTTTATCTATAAAAAAACTTAATACAAACAATATTAAACCAATAAAATAATATTTCTTTTTCATTTAAAAATTAATTAATTTTTTAACTTAAATAATTTGCTATTATCCCTGGAGCATAATCAAGTCGTCTTTTGTCAATTTTTTCTTGGTTTTTAATTTTTCCTCAATCAGCATCTGCTTCTCTTTAAGAATTTCTTCCTGTTTTTCCTTATAACTTAAATTGTTTTTCCTATTAACTTCATCTAATTCTTTTTTTAATTTATAACTCTCATCTAATTTTAACTGCAATTCTTCATTTGCTTTGTTAAATTCATTTTTTAAAGAGACAAATTTGTCAAATGCATTCTGCTGTTCTTTTCTCAAGTCATTTATTTTATTGCTTTCTTCCTTAAATTTTTTATATCCCGGATCATTTAAATTAATGTCTTCTTTTATCTTATTATGTGCTTCGTCTGATTTATTCTTATATTCCTTTATTTCTTTGTCAACTTTATTTATCTCATCAATTATCTTTTTTAATTCAAGATTTTGATTATAAATTTTTTTTAAATCTTTAATCTGCTTCATCAAAGATTTTTCCTTTTCCATTGAAATTGCTTCTGTCTCAATCTTGAATTCCAATTGTTCTATTCTCTTTTTCACATTTTCAGGATCAATCTTTACATTGTTTTTCCTAATGAAATCAATCTTATTATTATTTAATTCTTTTATTTTAGAAATTAATTCCTTTACTTTTTTATTGCAATTATCTCTTTCTGATTTTAATTCTTTAACATTGACATTTGACTCGTCTTTTCCTTTCTTAATTTCCTTTAATTCCTTTACAAACTTAGAAATATCTTTTTTTAATGACTCTTTTTTACTAAACCAGGATTCTTTTTCTTGATTTATCTTATTTAATTTATCTCTTAATACATTTATTTCTTTTCTTATCTCATTTATCTTACTAAGTAATTCTTTCTTTTCCATTTTAAATTTGAGTCTAGATTACTATTTTTCATGTGAATAAAAAAAAGCAAAGATCAGCCAAATAAAGATCCTAAACCTGCGGCTGCTGCTTCATCATTTCTTTTTTCTTCTTTCTTTTCTTCCTTCTTTGCTTCTGGTGCTGCTTGCTGAACATTCATTACAGGCATTACAGATGCTTCTTTTATTACTTTTTCAACATCTACTCCATCTAATGCAGTAACCAATGCTTTTATTTTAGATTCCTCAACAGTTGCACCTGCAGCTTCCATTACTTTTTTCACATTACTTTCATTTACCTGCTTTCCCAGCTTGTGAAGCAATAATGCAGTGTGTATATATTCCATTTTATTTCCTCCTTATAATCATTAATCCCACATACTCTTGTGTTTTGGTTTGTTATCCTCTTGAATTTTTTTATCCTGCAGTTCTTTTAATAAATCCTGGGCCTTTTGCTCTACATCTTTTGTATATCCTACGAAGCCAGAATCCTGCTTTTTAATCGTTTTTTCCTGTTCTTTGATTTCTGTATTTACTTCTATCTTTAATTCCTTGCTTAAAGTTAATGCATTTCTATATGCCTTTTCTAATAATAATTCAACATTATCCTTGCTTACATATCCTATTTCTTCTGCTAATGCTATTGCTCGATTGTATGCTAATTTTAAGTTCTTGATGTAATCTTCTGTATTAATATCCAAGACAGATTTTTCATAAACTACTCCATTATCATAAACGGCTAATACATTTAAGCTTATTTCAATTGGCTGTATATTTAATTTTGCTAATATTGATGCTACCTCTGGCTTTATTGCTTCTCCCTGTTTTACAACTAATTTTTCTTTCTTGATAACAATTTTTCCAGCTTCTACGCTTGTTTGTAATCCTATTGCTCCTAACTCTCCTATTATTGGGCCTGGAGTAAATGGTGTTGGTCCTGCTGGAATTGTCAAATCCATTGGAGAAACTTGTCCGGGTTTTGCAGCAGCATTTGCCTTATTCTCCTTTATTAATTTAAATAATTTGAAAGGATCTTCATTTGAAAATATTAATGCGGGAATTGATTTTTCTAAATATGGCCTTAATGAGGTTAAATCTTTTTCCTCAAAATTATCAATTGCAATATTTATTAAGCTTTTTTTTGTTACTCTTATTTCTATATTATTTCTTAATTTATGCTTTATCGATTGTAAATTAGCACTCGGCAAATTTGTCAAATCAGCTATGCTTATTGTTTTATATTTTTTGATAAGTGATTTTATGTTTTCAACTTCTGAAATTTTCTTTTTGTTTACATTAGTCATTTTTCTACCTTTATTGGATTACTCATTGTTAATTTTAATATCATATTTTTTATGTTTCCCTCTCCTTGAGGAAGTAATTTTACAACAGAATCATAAATTGTTATTATGTTATCATAAAGCTCTTCATCTTTCATGTTTTCATTTCCGACATATGTTTTTAATATTGCTTCGTTTTTTGTCTTTAATCTGACTGTTTTTTCCAATTTTAATTTTAATTCATTCAAATTTGATGTTGGGGTTACAACTGCACCTGATTTTGGATTTGGCATTTTGTTTCTTGGACCGAGGATCTTACCAAATATTTTTGCCACGTCTGTCATCAAATTTGCCTGTGCAACAAAATAATCATAATCCTTTGCTAATTTTTTCATTTCTTTTTTATTATCCTGATATTTAATGAAATCAATTTTGTTTATAACTTTATCAAATATTTTTGCCTGGTCTTCTAATTCTTTTCCGACTAAAGCACAAATCTTTATTTTTTTTCCCGGAGGATGATGCAAATTAACAAACAAGTCAACATTTTCTTCTGGATTTTTTAAGTTAATACTTTTTAAGTTAAGAATTAAATCAACTTTTTGTGCAAAGTTTTTCTTCTCTGACTTTTCTCTTAATTGTTTTAAAGCATTTAGTATTTTATTTTTATCCATAAAACCCTCCTACATAAAGTAGTCCTTTCGGGATAAATTTTAGGAATTTGATGTGTTTATAAAGTTATCTTTTATGGAATAAGTTTTATAAATAACTTTTCCTTGTTAAAGTCAATGGAAAATCAAAATTTAAAAAAATATTCTAAATACTTGTTCATCGGAGTATTTTTGATAATTGCAGTTTTAACATTTCTTATTGTAAAATCTTTCATAAGCTCTTTTTTGACAAGCATTGTTTTAGCATATTTATTATTTCCATTGTACAATAAATTAAATAAATACATCAAAAATAAATCTATTTCCGCAGCAATCATGCTCATCTTATTAATATTAATTATAATAATTCCGACTTTCTTTTTTATTAATGCTTTGGTCAAGGAATCTCTGTTGATTTATAATTATGTAAAATCAGGAGAATTAAATCTTGATTCTTCAATTTACAATGCATTAAATAAAATATTTCAGTATTTCCTGAATGAATTTTCCTTGATTGTAATTAATATTCCAAAATTTTTAGTAAATGTCTTTATTACATTGTTTTTATTTTATTATTTCTTGAAAGACGGGGATAAATTAGTTGAGCAGATAAAATCATTAATCCCGATGGATAATGATCATAAATTAAAAGTTGTAAATGAATTCAAAAATGTAACTCATTCTATTGTTTATGGCTTAATCTTGACCGCAGTTATTATAGGAATAATCTCTGGAATTGGATTTTACTTTTTTAAGGTAAGTTCTCCTTTGTTCTGGGCAATTATTGTTATAATATTGACTGTACTGCCTGGTGTTGGAACTTTTTTGGTTTGGGCTCCAATAGGCATATTAAAAATAATCCAGAATGATTTGTTTAATGGAATTGGAATATTAATTTTTGGATTAATATTTATAAGCGGATTAGAAACAATATTAAAGCCAAGACTTATAGGAAATAAATCAAACATACATCCTGCATTGGTTGTAATTGGGGTATTTGGCGGAATAAAGCTTCTTGGATTTGTCGGATTATTTTTCGGGCCGTTAATTTTAGTAACATTTATAACATTCTTAAAATCAATGTTGAATAAAAAATGAAATTAAAAATAAGAGCATTAAAATTAGCAACAGGAGGAACATTCGTTGCTGTATTAAACAAAAGAGATGCTTCTATTATTGATTTGCATCCCGGAAATAGGATAAGGATTAAGGTTGATCATAAGGAAATAACCTCTGTTACTGATTTGACAGAAGATGCAGTAAAGCCGGGAGAAATTGGATTATTTGAGGAAGTTTTAATTAATCTTGGAATAAGAAAAGGATTTGTTGATGTTTCAATTGCACCAAAATTAAATTCTGTTTACCATATAAAGAAAAAACTAGATGGAATTAAACTAGAGAAAAACGAAATCAATGAAATAATAAGAGATGTTGTTAATAATAATTTAAATGAAGTTGAATTAACGTATTTTGTTTCTGGATGTTATTCAAGAGGATTAGATGATGATGAAGTTATTTATTTAACAAAATCAATTTTGGATCATGGTGTAAGGTTAGGATTAAAAGATAAAATTGTTTTGGATAAACATTCAATCGGTGGAGTTCCGGGGAATAGAACAACAATGATTTTAGTTCCAATAATTGCTTCATTAGGATATAAAATTCCTAAAACTTCCTCAAGATCAATTACTTCTCCTGCAGGAACAGCTGACACAATGGAAGCTTTAGCGAATGTTTCTTTTTCAGTAAATAAAATAAAAGAAATTGTAAACAAGACAAACGGCTGCATTGTCTGGGGTGGTGCTGTGAATTTAGCAAGTGCTGATGATAAATTAATAAAAGTCAGAAATTCTTTAAGCTTGGATCCTGAGGGAATGTTATTAGCTTCTATCATTGCAAAAAAAGCAGCGGTTAATTCAACTCATGTTTTAATCGATATACCTATAGGAAAGGGAACTAAAATTGAGAATAAAAAAGATGGATTAAATTTGAGAAATAAATTTATAATGCTTGGAAAAAAGCTTGGAATTAATGTTAAGGTAATATTTACAAAGGGATATGAACCGATAGGAAATGGAATTGGCCCGAATTTAGAAGCGATTGATGTTCTCCAGGTTTTGCAGAGAAAAGGCCCAAAGGATTTAAGAGATAAATCATTAGAGCTAGCTTCTATCATGCTTGAAATGGTTGGAGAAAAAAATGCACTTGAAAAAGCAACTAAAGTTCTTGATTCTGGGGAAGCTTATGAAAAAATGAAAGAAATAATAAAAGCACAGGAAGGAAATCCTAACATTAGAGTTGAAGATATAAAAGTTGGGCCATATAAATATAATGTGAAATCTGAAAAATCAGGGAAAATTATTTTTATAAATGATTTAACTATAAGCAAGATAGCAAGAATTGCCGGAGCTCCTGTTGATAAATCAGCTGGAATTTATTTAAATATTAATTTGAATGATTACATAAATAAAAATGATCCTTTGTTTACAATATATTCTGCAAACAAGGTTAAGTTAGATTATGCTGTTAATTTCTTCAAGCAGAATAATCCTGTTTTAATAAAATAAATTTCTTTTTATCCAGAAAATTAGGGATAAAGCTCTTGTCTGCTTTAATTCAATTTTATTCTTAATTAAATAAACTGCATAAATTAAATCCAAAATCAAATGTACTAAAAATCCGATTGAAATAAATATTAAATAAATGTTTTTTGTATAAATTGTTGCTAATAAAAATAAAATAATAAATTCAATTGTATGAAGTATATGCAATTGGTCTTTTCTAATCATTTTTTTATCCATGAATGATTTATATGATTTAATTAAATTAAAATTTTTGTATTTAAAAACATAATAAATATAATGATCTAAATCTATAAAAAATCCCAATAAGAAAACTAAAAAAGAATAATAACTATAAAAAGGAAACAATATTAATACCAAGATTATGCATGATAGTAAATGATGCCTTAAATACATAAAGCTTTTTAATAAAGAAGATTTATAAAAATTGTGCCAGAGTCGCATAACTTGGTAGTGCAGCAGTCTCGAAATTATCAAGAAAACTGCCGTCCGAAAGGACTTCTAGGTTCAAATCCTAGCTCTGGCGTTTTAATTTTAATCAGAAATAAATAAGCTATGGGTTATCAAAAAGATTATTGTAAATATTCCGATTATTATAGAAAAAATAACAAAAAAAGAATTATCTTTATATTTTTTTACAGCAATAATTCCAGTAATTAAAGAAGCCATACTTATCAAAAATGCGATGGGTACAGTTACATCCCACCAATGATCGTCAAAAGATAATATTTTAAGCACAATAACGAGAATAATTGATAGAGAAATTATTATTAAAAATAAAATATTTAAAATCATGGACCACTTTCCCAGATTAGTCTTTGGTATTTCCATTTATAAAATAATAAAGTTAATAGATTTATATAACTTATTCTTCTTCTAGATTCTCTATAATTGCAGCAAAAGCAGGTCTTGTTATAAATACCCCGATTGAGATCCCTAAAATTGTTGTTACAGCAAATCCAGTAAATAATCCTGCTCCTGCCCAGAACAAAGGAAGCACTGACGCAAATCCCGTAGCATAAGCAACAAAGATTACAAAGAAAGCCCTTTTAATTTGGTCTTTTAAGCTTAATGTTTCTTTTTTCTTTTTTCCAGTTGTTATTTCATCAGCAATAACAATCTGGTCATCTACTCCTGTGCCGACTGCAGCTATTATCCCGGCAATTGCAGCCAAGTCAATATTATACTTGATTAATGCAGCAATTCCCAAAATTATTAATACCTCTGAACTTGAAATTAAAATCATAGGAAGGGAAATTTTCAAATCTCTATATCTTATAAATATTACAAGAGAAACTGCAATTATAGAAAACAAGATTACCAAGATTGCGTTTTTTGTGAATTGCTCTCCTAAAACCGGGCTTATAGAATCTATTTTTACAATATTTAATTTTGTTGGTAAACTTCCAGTAATCAAAACTGTCTGTAATTTTTTCATATTATTGGATGCATCTTTAATTGCATCATCTCTTTTAGCTCCAAAACCAGGACCTGAAATTTCAATGTTTGTTGCAACTTGTCCTTTCAATCCTGAACTTATCTGTAAACTATCTGCTAGTCTTCCATCTAAGTATAAATCTAATGGCTTGCTTAAGTAATTTCCAGAACTAGAAAGGTTTGTGTCTAATTTTGATGTTATTTCAGCATGTTTTTGAGCTGCTTCGTGGCTTAAATCTATTCTGAATGCGAATACACATTGATTGCCCCCTTGGACTTCATCGCAATTTCTTATTCCAGAGCAGGTTCCATCTTCCCTGCAAACAAAAGTAATATCTTTTTTTCCTCCGATAAAAACAGTATCATTTCCTATTTTTGCTTCAAATTTGCCCTGGCTTGAAATTAATTCTTTTACTTCTTCTTTTGATGCTCCTGCAATTTCAACAACAATAAATGTATTCCCGCTGAAATCATTGCTCTGCCTTATTTTTAAATCGCTTAAGCCATAGACATTTAACCTGTTTTCCATTGTACTTATTAAGTCTTTAATCTCATTGTCATTTAATTTTTCTTCAGGTTCTAAGACAACTCTTGTTCCACCCTGCAAATCTAATCCTCTTCTAATATTGCTTGAAGAAACTTTTTCAACACTTAATCCAAGATTTCCTTTTAGCATTACATATTCTTTTTTGCTTGTTGTAATTCTTAATATCCCGGATTCATTCACAGAATTAATTGCCTTGTTATAATCTTCTAAATTATTTATATCATAATCATTTATTTTTTTAATTACCTCTCTTGCAGTCAATGGAACAGCTGAATCGAATGTAATTCCAGATAAGCTTGCAGATGAATTTTTTTCAACAGCTTTTATTGCAACACCATCTGTATTAAATTTTGGATTTATTGCAATTAAGCTTACAATTATAAAGAATAATAAAAACAATACCCTAAACCTTAAATATTTCTTGAAATTCATGTTATATTTCTTTTTTTGCAGTATTGTATTAATATTCCTGCATTCCCCCCATATGTTGCAATTATATCAAAGAATAATGCGATAATTATTATCAAAAATATCTGTTTTAATTCTTCAGGAATTGCCACAAAATAACCAACACTCAAAGCAACAATTGAAGCAACTGTCATCGTTAATCCAGTTATCATTGAATGCTTTAATCTCTCATAAAATGCTCCTTCTTCCTTTCTTTTTAATAATCTTGTTGTTAATAGTATATCTGTATCAATAGAATATCCAATAACTAATAAGAAAGCAACAATTCCCGCAGCTGATAATTTTATTTCAATTAAATCAATAACAACCAATGTAGCTAGAATATCTGTTAATGCTGCAGAAATAACAGCTATGCTTGGAATAAATGTCCTGAATGAAATAAAAACAACAATAGCCATAAGAATAAATGAAAACAATAATGCAATTAACAATCCCTTGTAAAAATTCTGGCCAAACTGAACACTTGTAACACTTGGATCATACTCTTCTTTATTATTAAAATTAACATTAATTAATTTTTTTTCAAGCAATGATTTTAATTCAAGCTCATTTATATTAGAAACTTCTATTATTGCTCCATTTTGTTTTCCCGTATTTTGATCATGCAATGCCCTCACTGAAAAATCATTTACATTCTGCTTTAAGTATAATTTAATTTCATCTATGTTTAAATTATTATTATAAATTGTAGCTGAAACCCCTCCTTTCAAGCTTATATCCTTTTCAAAAAAATCACCCGTTTTATAATATTTATATCCGATAAACATTATACTTAATAATAATATCAAATAAGAAAATATCATTAATTTCTTATAATTCTTTTCGTAAAATGTTTCAAGTGACATTAATCTTTTTCATTAATATTACTTTAAAAATCTTTTTATAGTTATAAATTCTTAAATAATTATGATAATCATATTAAGGTTAAATCACAGGATATTTAGGGATAAAAGGATTACAACTCATTTAGCATTGACTGCAAGAGCTTTTTTAGCTGATAAAATAGTTTATTCAGGAGAAAAAGATAATAATTTTGAGAAAAGCATTATCAAAGTAAATGAAAGATTTGGCTCTAAATTTGATGTTGAATACATTAAAGATCCTTTAAAGTTTATTCATGAAAATAAAAAATTTACAATTGTTCATTTAACTTGTTATGGGATTAATGTTAATAAGTTTGTTAATAAATTAAAAAATGAGAATTTGATTGTAATTGTTGGCGGGGAGAAGGTTGAGCCAATTTATTATAAAATAAGCAATTATAATATTTCTGTAACAAAACAGCCGATTTCAGAAGTTTCAGCTTTAGCTTTGTTTCTGCATTTATTAAAGAATGGAAAAGAACTTGATTATGAATTTAAAGATGCTAAAGTTAAAATTCTTGAATCTGAGAAAGGAAAAAGTATTGCTAAATTTTAATTTTTATTACTTTTAAGTGGAACGATATATATATATATATATATCCTATGATTTTAATATTTTTAGGTGATATGATTGAATAACAAAAAAATAATCTATTTATCATTGTTTTTAATATTAGCTTTATTCATTATTTCTAGCTGTAAAGAAGAAGTTGTT